>Ga0315274_10009587_pt1 | contig 13977 bp, 8 predicted proteins | sample YL17G02_20_MG_FD_203700 | JGI IMG/M metagenome (GOLD analysis project Ga0315274, IMG submission 203700) | Sediment microbial communities from Yellowstone Lake, YNP, Wyoming, USA - YL17G02_20 | ecosystem: Environmental > Aquatic > Freshwater > Lake > Sediment | place: USA: Wyoming | collected...
AAAAAGGGCAAGCCCTGTTAGAAATAATATGGCAGACCGAGAGAATCAAATGTTAAGCGGAAATTTAGAGAGTCCCATAATTTCTAACAGGGCAAGTCCTTCTTAGGCGGATTCAGCTTTAGGATTTACTTCTCAGTGCATAGTGCCTAAAAAGATGGGAACAATCTGCCGTCACCATCTGATTAATTTTTTGAAATTAACTTTTAAAATCAATCAATCGCTTTTCTATTTCTGGATAAATGGTATCAATCTTTTTCTGGGTTTCGATGGTTTTTTGTAGGGTGGTTACAATTTTACAATAATGTTTTATGTCATCATGCGATAAAATCATTCCTTTACGGTCTTTCAGCCATTTATCACAAACCTGATAACCACCGATTTGATATTCCCATATATCAGGTTTTATACCATCAAAATACTGTTCTTGATTGATATAAACTTTGCCTTTTTCGTATTTGACTTTCTCAACATCATTTTTCCCTTTACCATTTAGTTGAGCAATCAAAGAGTCTGTTTCTTCAGATTTGAGAAGATGTAAATCGGCAAGTCTTTGACCATACTCTCCCATTTTTATAAATAGTTTATAGTCTTTGGTGAATGGGATTCTTGGAAAATCAATCTTTAAGAATTCAGCATATTTTGTGCGATAGGTATTAGAATAAAGCACTGCATAGGTATAATAAAAGATTTGCTCAGGTGTGATTATTTCATTTGTCATTCCGCACTTGATGCGGAATCCAGTTTTTTCTCTATCTCTGGATTCCTGCTTTCGCAGGAATGACGAATCAAAAGTAAATGTTTTATTAAATTCTTGTGTCAGTTGTTCAATCAATGCTGAGTTAATATTCGGTTGCTTTGCGCTGTATTCTGCCTTCGGTTCAAAAATCATCATTGTACTGCCTGAATGTTTCTTAGGTTTTTCTTTTTCTGGGTAGAGATAAAGTGGGAAAAGTAATTCCCCTCCTCGATAAAAAAGATTTAAATCAACAATATGTTCTGAAATAAAAACAATATTCCATGGCTTTTCTAATCCTACAACTTGTCCAGCTCTACCAACACACAATCCCAGATTTGCTTTTCGCATATGTTGCATCACTTCGCCACGAGGCATACAATGAAATCCTCGAGAATGTCCTGTATAATAGGTATATCTTACGTCAAACGGTCTGTATAAAATTGGGGTTATTTTCTTTTTATCTAAGCCACTTTCCTTTAAATCATTTTGTGCTAATTCGACTTTCCAATCTCTTGTATCTTTACCCAAATTATACGCAGACCGAGCTGTTTCTATATCAATCTTTGTAAAGTTTAAGATAGTATTCCAAATTTCTTCTTTAGTCCATTTTATAGTTAAATTATCTCTTGCAGTAGCTATTCCTACACTATTTACAGGGAAAATATCAGTTACTTTTTGATACTTTTCATAATCTTTCAGAAGTTCTTCATTTCGGGGAACGAAAAGGTACATCTCTGATTTTGGAGATAACTTTTTCCATTTGGTTGTTCTTATATCTTTTTTCTCAAGCCATTCATATTTCTTATCCCGCAATCCCCATAACTCCGAATGGTGGACTATACATTTATGTTTCTTAATCTTTGGTTTAAATGGTTTCTCAAATTGTATTTTTTCTTGTGGAGGAGGAATATATTCGTAATAATCTTTCTTTTCTCTTATTTTTATAAAAAGAGCAATTGCCACTCCTTGCATTATATCAAAAACATTCTCATCCTTAGAGCCATCTGGACATTTCTCTTTCTTTAAAGCGTTGCCATGTAAATCAAGAAAATAAATCTCATCAAAACTATTCATCAAAGACTGTCGCATTCCTCTAAAAGTCGGATTATCAAGATAACTATGATTAGTGATAAACCCCAAAATTCCTTCGCCATCTTGATTTATTTTCCACTGGGCAAATCGGATAAACTTGACATAATCGTCTTGAAGCCACTTCGGGTTTTTCTCACCTAAAGGTTCGCCATCTACTTTATAATAGCTTTGTATCCCATCAAAGTCTTCTTTAAGTAATTTTGTTATCCAAGGATTAACATTTGCCGAATGACCGGAATAAGGCGGATTACCAAGAATTACTAAGATTGGGGTTTGCTTTTTAACTATTTCGGCTAAATGTGATTCTTCGGAAAGTGAGGACATCCCAGGCAGTTCGGTCTGAGCAAGTTTTTTCATCTCCAATGTATTGGTAAGATAAAGCTTGAATCGGTCATCATCTTCCAGTTTGTAACCAAGTTCTTCTAATAAAAACGCCATCTTTAGATGTCCGATAGCATAAGGCGCCATCATTAATTCAAAGGCATAGAAGTCTCTAAGGATATGGTCTTTGATTAAACTTGGTATTCCTGCTTCACCATATGTATATTGCTTCACTGCTGTTTTTGCCGCTTCAGCTAAAAAGGTAAGAGTTCCTGCGGCTGGGTCTAAAACCGTTACTGACGATTCAGCAAAACCGTCTCGCCTATCAAAATGCTCTTTCAGAATATAATGCAAAGAACGGACGATATAAGATACGACTGGTTCAGGTGTATAATACACCCCTCGTTTTTCTCGTGTCTTTGGGTCATATTCAGTAAGAAAAGTCTCGTAGAAATGGACAATCGGGTCTTTGCCTTTGCCCTCGTGAAAATATTGGTGAAGAATATTTTTTACATCGGTTACTGCCAGGACTTCGGAAATATCGTCAATAATCCATTCCATTTGCTGAGGTAAATCTTCAAGCGAAATAAACTTGAACACATCTCGCAAAATGCCGATGGTGCGGGGAATATAATCATAGGCAAGTTTTCGGTTAAACTCATTTTCTGAACGAGTCCTTGCCGCAAAAAGTCCATAGGTAATAGTCTGTGAATAAAGGTCGGCAAATTCCTCTTTAGTCAGACCGCTGATAAGATATTTTCTAAACGCATCATAAAAACCAAATATCGCACTCTTTTCTTCTTTTAATTCTTCCGCAATAACTTCATCTCTCAAAAACCGAGTTCGCTTGGCTAGTTCGGTAGCAAGATTTTTAGCATTGGGAACCGGCGGAAGTGAGAATAGAAAATATTTACTTAGTAATGCGAAGAATTCGGTCTCTTTCTCAACAACCGGAACTGTCCTGAGTTTATGCGCAGTATGTGACCTTGCGATAATAACTTTATCAATCTGCATACCCTTGCGATATAATCTAAATTCGTAAAAGTTAGTTAAGATTAAATTAGGAAAAATATTTATATACCGTTTTATTTGTTCGGTTGTTTCAATCTGATCTAGATATTCCGTGGTTGGCGCTTTGGCTTCGATGTAACCGACGATATGTTGTTTCCCATCCCATACCCTGAAATCAGGGTTACCTGCTTCCGTCTTTTTGGGTAAGGTTGTTATATGAATAGATTTTTTTCCGATTGATTCAGCGTATTGATTTAATAACTCCTCAAGTACGGAATAATAACTCTCTTCACGGGCATCACCTTGATTGGAAATATCAAAGATTCTTTTTAGATATGATTTTAACAATTATTCTCCTACTGATTTAGTCACTTAAACACATAATATTACAGAAATCGTACTTGTCAAGTGCTTGCTACATACGGCATACCGTAATTCTAAGATTAGCTTCGCTGATTACACAGATTAATAAATAACGATTACAGCTTCGCTTGATTACACTGATTCAATAAATGGATTACACAGATATAAACAAGAAACGTGAAGCGTGAAACAAAGACGATTAAAAGATTGCAGATTAAGAAACAATTATAGCTATGGGAAAAAGATTTATTCTATTACTGACTTTATTTTGATTCTGCCGTTTTCTTGAAATAAATTTGCCACTGCGATTTTAGGGTCGTGTTCAAAGAATGAGACCCAGTTTTCTTTGAGTGCCCTTGCTAATAACTTTTCTTTCTGTTCCACAGTTTGCAATGGAAATAAATCATAACTCATTAGATAGGGGAGACTGAGATGAGAAGTTGTCGGAATTAAATCACCCCAAAAGATTAAAGATTCGGATTTTCTTTTGACAGGATTAACAGGATTTTCCTCCGTGTCTCTGTGGCTATCTTTTGATGAAACTAAAACAACCTGATGGCCATATGTATGACCAACTGTTTTGATTACTTCAATGCCATCTGTAATTTTTTTATCGCCATCAACTAAATGCAGCAAACCAGCTGTTTGTAAAGGCAGGAAATCTTCTTTAAGATAACTTGCTTTAGAGCGTTCGTCTGGATTAATTGCGGCTTCCCTTTCAGTTTTTTGAACATAATATTTAGCATTGGGAAATGTTGGGACAATTTTGCCATTAGTATCAAGACTGGTATTACCACCACAATGGTCAAAATGGAGATGGGTGTTAATTACAATCGTAATATCCTCTGGTTTATAGCCAAGTTCTTTTAATGATTTTTCTAAATAGATTTCTTTTTTGACTTGATAAATATCTTCAAATTTCCCCTGAAATTTATGACCGATACCGGTATCAATGAGAACTAGTTCATTAGGAGTATGAATCAGACAACAACGCAATGCTAAAAGGATTCGGTTAGCTTTATCCGCCGGGTTGGTCTTTTGCCAGAAAACTTTTGGCACAACACCGAACATCGCACCGCCATCCAATCGGAAATAACCATCAAGCACTGGATAAACTTTAAATTTACCTAATCGCATGTGTTGACTATTTGCTAATGGCTATTAGCTAATGGCTATTCTATGTTTGGGTTGCGATAGCGCGTTTGCCCGCCTTTTTGCGGACATATTCACCCTTGTAGCGAATGCCTTTACCGAGATAGACGTCCGGTGGCTTTATGGCACGAATCTCAGCAGCAATTTCACCGACTAACTGTTTATCCGCACCTTTGATAGTTATTTCATGCATTTGTTCTTTTACGTCATCCGGATTGGGAACTTGTTTTACTTCAGTATTAATCTCGTTGGGAATCGGGAAATTAACTGGATGAATAAATCCGACCTGAACTTGCACGCCTTCTTTAGTCTTCTGTGCACGATAACCTACGCCGCGCACTTCTAATTTTTTTTCATATCCTTGAGTTACACCGATAATCATATTTTGAATATGAGCACGGGTTGTTCCAACATGGACTAATGATTCAGGTTTACCTTCCTCTACGATAACCGTATTATTTTCGATCTTGACTGATACCGATGGATGGTATTTAAGCACAAGCTGACCTAACGGTCCTTTGACCGTTACCGTATTTTCAGTTTTTTCAACCGATACATCTTTTAGTATTTCAACCGGTCTAATTCTTTTTGCCATAGTTATTAATTATAATAAAAAATTTCATTCAGTCAAGAATTAGATTAAATTCGTGCGGGATTGACCCCGTCCTTCTTTTTGTAGTTAGTATATTTTTACAGTTAATATTGGAATAGTCTTGTTGTTGCTTCAAATTTATTGTATCTAATTGTATTAGTTATGAAGGGCGGGGTTGACCCCGTCCTTCTTTGTGTAGTTAGTAAGTTTTTGTAATTAATATTGTAATAGTCTTGTTGTTGTTTCAAATTTATTGTATCTAATTGTATTAGTTATGAAGGGCGGGATTGACCCCGCCCTTCCTTGTGTAGTTAGTAAGTTTTTGCAATTAATATTGGAATAGTCTTGTTGTTGTTTCAAATTTATTGTATCTGATTGTATTAGTTATGAAGGGCGGGGTTGACAAAGTGAAAAATATATGGACAATAAAATTTAGACGATTAGAAAGGATAAATAATGACAAGAAGTGAAGAATTGATAAATTTAGCATTGAATTATAGTGCTAAAAATTATAATCCTATACCAGTTGTATTAAGTCGCGGTGAAGGTATTTGGGTCTTTGATGTTGAAGGAAAGCGCTATCTTGATATGTTAGCTTCTTATTCGGCACTTAATCAAGGGCACTGCCATCCAAAAATTTCTCAGACGCTTAAAGAACAAGCGGATAAACTGACGTTAACCTCGCGTGCATTCCATAATGAGCGGTTTGCCGTCTTTTGTAAATATCTGTGCGAGATTACCCAAAAAGAGAAAGTGCTATTAATGAATACCGGTGCGGAAGCGGTTGAAACCGCAATAAAAGCGGCACGAAAATGGGGATACTTAAAAAAGAAGGTAAAAGAAAATAGTGCGGAAATTATTGTTTGTGAAAATAATTTTCACGGTCGAACAACGACGATAATCAGTTTCTCATCGGAAGAACAATATCGTAATGGATTTGGTCCGTATACACCTGGATTTAAAATGATACCATACAATGATATAGAAGCATTAGAGCGCTCGATTAATCCCAATACAGTGGGATTTTTAGTCGAACCGATTCAAGGTGAAGGTGGTGTTGTCATTCCCCAAAGCAGATATCTAAAAAATGCACAAGAAATTTGTCATAAGCATAATGTACTTTTTATCTTGGACGAAATCCAAACCGGTTTGGGCAGGACTGGAAAATTATTTGCGTATGAGTATGATGACGCGGTTCCGGATATCTTGATATTAGGGAAGGCATTAGGCGGCGGGTATTATCCAATATCGGCAACTTGTGCTAACAATAATATTATGGATGTATTTACACCGGGTGACCATGGTTCTACTTTTGGCGGTAATCCTTTAGCATGTGCGGTTGCGAAAACAGCGTTAGAAATTATCGTTGATGAACATTTAGCGGATAAAGCAAAAACAATGGGTGAATATTTTATGAAGCAGTTAAATACGATTAATTCACCTTTTGTCCAAGAAGTTAGAGGCAAAGGATTGTTAATCGGGGTTGAAATTAAAAAAGAAGTTGGTAAAGCAAGGATATTCTGTGAGAGATTGATGCAAGAGGGAATCTTGGCAAAAGAAACCCACGATTTTGTGATTCGCTTCGCGCCGCCGCTGATTATCGAGAAGGAAGACATTGACTGGGCAATAACAAAAATAAATAAAATTCTCAAATAGGCTGTTTAATGAAAATAGTCGTTACCGGTGCGAAGGGAATGTTAGGAACCGATTTTTGTCGCTATTTGAAAAATAATCAAATAATACCCATCGAATGGGACCTGCCAAAAATCGACCTAACCGATGCCAACCGAACAATTCAGAGAATTAACGAGATAAAGCCGGATGTGATTTGTCATTTTGCGGCGTATACCGATGTTGACGGCTCAGAAACTAACAAAGGGCAGGCATACGCAGTAAATACACAAGGAAGTTGGGCGGTCGCTTTGGGTGCGCGCGATGTTCAAGCTAAATTACTGTATATCAGCACCGATTATATTTTCGACGGAAGACAAAATAAGCCTTATCTCGAAAATGATAAACCGAACCCAATTAATTATTATGGACAAACTAAATTCTTGGGTGAAAAAGTTATTGTCCAATATGTTAAGAAATTTTTTATTGTCCGGACCGCCTGGTTATATGGAAAAAATGGTAAAAACTTCATAACAACTATATTAAAACTCGCTTTAGAAAAAGAAACTTTTGAAGTTGTCAATGACCAGGTTGGTTCACCAACTTATACAAAAGATTTATGTGAACCATTGCTTAAGCTCTTAAATAGTGAACATTATGGGATGTATCATATCACAAACTCAGGAAGTTGCTCATGGTTTGATTTGGCTAATGCAATTATTAATGAAACGGGATTGAAAAATCGAGTATTAGCCACGACATCCGATAAAATTATTCGACCAGCTAAGCGACCGGCATATTCAGTATTAGAAAATCATAATTATCGTAAAGTCTTCAAAGAGTCATTGCGTTCTTGGAATGAAGCGCTAAAAGATTTTCTTAAAGAAATTCAAACATAAAGATGATTCAAGATTCTAAAGAAAAGCGATACTCAAAAATCGCGGCGGATATTATAATTGAATATGAAGATAAAATAATACTTATTAAACGGAAATTTCCACCATACGGTTGGGCTTTACCAGGAGGATTTTTAGAATATGGTGAAACAGTCGAACAGACCGCCCGGCGCGAAGCTAAAGAAGAAACTTGTTTAGATTTAGATGATTTAAAGCAATTTCATACCTATTCTGACCCGAAACGAGATTTGAGATGGCATACAATTTCGGTTATCTTTACCGCTAAAGGAGTTGGGATTCCTCAGGCAGCGGATGATGCGAGTGAACTTAAATTGTATACTTTGGATAATCTACCAGAACCGATTTGTTTTGACCACAAAAAAGTTTTGGAAGATTATAAGAAAAGTATTGAAAAGTAATTCTTACTCTAATACGATAATTTTTTTGGTTTGCTCAAAACCTGCAACAGTGATTTTAGCAAAATATATTCCTTGTCCAACTTTCTTACCCTTATTGTCTTTGTTATTCCATACCAAAGAATAATTGCCAGGTAATACATCTTGCGAAATTATTGTTTTAACTAATTTCCCATTTTCGGAATAAATTTTTATCGTTACTTTAGATTCTTTAGCTATATTGAATATTAACCGATTCGTACTTCGAATTATAGTTGGAGACACTTTGAAATTTTCGATTCTTACAATACCGGACGTTAATTCTTCAACGGTTGTATCAGGTTTTAATTGAATATCTAAATAGGTTAGTTGGTTTGGCAAAACGGAAACATTGGAAATAATTTTATCTTCATATCCTGGTTTAATTACTTGCACCGTGTAGCTTCCGGGCGAGAGGATACGATAATAACGTCCATAGAGCGAATCGGACATTCGAGGAGCAATTGTTTCACGTGGAGCATAAGCTTGAAGGATTTTGACTTCAGCAACTAATGGGTTACCATTAGTAGTATCAGTGACGTGGCCAGTGATTTGACTGCCAAATGCACGTTGTAAAAGATAATAGGCACCCGCTAAATTTCTTTGGCAAATCGAATCAACACGGTAACTGGGTGGAAAATAAGTATGGCTAACTTCGATTGTGTAGGAAAACGTACCGACTGCATAATATAACCAATTACGCGTTAATCCCCCTTCGGTTGCTCGTCCAAAGATTGCATAGTATGTGCCGTTGCCGGCGTCATTACGAATACGATATGCAATACTTTCCGCAATCGGTTTTATATGATTATTATCCGGTGAGAAAGGATTTCCCCAACGCCAAGGATAATAAACTGCTTCACCTTCATTTTGCTCTCGGCTACTATGATAACAAATATCAAAAATAAATCGCTCTCGTGAGGTTAAATCTCGTATCGTACGAGTTTCACTTTCTGAGAATGCATAGGGACCTCGATATTCCCGATTACTGGGGTCAGTGCTACCACCTGAGTTCCAAAGAAAATCATAATTACGATTTAAATCAACTCCATCACCAGAGTCCCATATACCATTGCCATTATTATCGCGACAATTCTTTCGCCATAAAGTATCAATTCCTGATTCAACGATGTAATTGCCGTCAGGATTTACCATTGGAACAACCCAGATTTCTGATGAATTTATTGCAGAGGTTATAAAAGAATCAAAACCATATTTTGTTACCAAGTCGTTAATTAAATATAAACAGATTTCGGGTCCAATTAGCTCACAGGCGTGGTGCATACCATTATATAATAATCTTGGTTCATCTTCACGAATCTGTGGGTTATCTGATATTTTCATCGCCAAGACGGGAAGTTGAAAACCGGTCGTGTAACCAATGGTATAAAGTCGAGTTATGTTTGGGTACCGTAGCGCAGTGATTCTAAGTTCATCAATGACTTCACCGTAAGTATGGAATCGGGGGTCGATTGCACTAAGATTTGACAATGACAAAACCACAAGAAGGGTTACAATTGTAACCGAATATCTCATGCTAATATAGTATCATTTTTTTGGTTATATTAGTATCAAATTGTGGTTTTAAAGAATAATAATAAACGCCGCACGGTGCTTGTCGTTCTAGGTCATCTTTTCCGTCCCATACAATTCGATAAGTTCCACTTTTTTGATTGTGTGATACGATTGTTCTTATTAAACGACCGGTTGTATTATATATTTTTAGTTCAACTCTTTGGTCAATGGGTAATGAGTATTCAATAGCAGTGTTGTAATGGAACGGATTTGGTGCATTTTGTTTCAGATTATAATAGCTTATTGAATTAGTTGAGCTGGCTTCAATCCCGGGATGTCTTTGAATACCCACCGAAATATACTCTACATTTGAGTAATTTTGCGCTTGTACCATTAAAATAAAATCAATAATCGTATCAGAAGGATTAACAGCAATCTGGAATTGGAAAGGACTGGCTTGGTTGTTAACTTCGCCACTTTGTGCAATATTACCAAAGTTTTGCATTGAATCCAAAACTGATGCATTCCCATCAAGATTTCTTAATGTTACAACGACGTTTTGTGCTTGCATTGAACCGCTGTTGCGAAGATAGGTTGTTAATCGAATTATTTCATTAGGTTCAGGAATTCCGTTATTATTACCACCGATTGAATCACTAACGATTCCTCGAGTCAAAACAATCCATGGACTTTGAAAATTGGTCGGTGTATTAGTAGTGAATTTTATTGCTCTACCGTTAACTAAAGTAGCAGCAGTTGGATTATAGTTATTATTATACACATATTGGATTCCTTGGGTTTGAGTTTGGTTTTCAATACCAACCGTCGCAACGGTCGCATTAGCCACGGTATTATATAAATATAATATTTCGCCGTTACCAGTTTGGGTTGGATAATAAACTGGGTCTAATAAGATTGCCTGGAATGTCTCCTGTATATTGGTCTGTCCATAATGGGCAACTTGATAAAATTCTGTTATCCATCGATGATTTATCGTATCATAATATTGATATATGTCACCATGACCAGGGGTACTGGTGTTTTCATTAGCATTTAAGTCACACCAAAACGGCGCAACCATTCTTGGTGCACCCGCGGTATCAGGTATTCCGGAATTTGTGCCCAACCGATAATTAGTTCTGCCCATTGCTAAGAATCCATTGCAACAGACTGAAATTGAATCATAATTCTGTCCATAGTAACGGAAGGTAAATGGTAGTGGCAAAGTGACGACTGCCGCATCTCGATTAGTTATCGAATCGATAAGCGATCCGGGACCACTTGGTCCGATTTCAAACCAACTATAAACTGGTGCTCGTCCAGAAGAAGTATCGGTATTATCATAAGCCCAATAACCATAAGCATCTGGTCCGGTTGGGTCAGATGTTGTACCAGCTTCTGTAATAATATTGAAAGAACAACTATCATGATATGTATAAGTTCCACCAAGAGCACTAATAGAAAGTGAAAGACTTATTGAATAATTTTTTGGCAAGTTAGGACTGGCGATAATTGCAAAAGGGTCGGAATTATTAGATGCGTTACCATTGTGTAGTATATTACCAAAACTCGCAGTCGAATCAGTTATAACAATATATTGATTCTGAGTACGGATAGTTGCACTAACTTGATTCAAATTTTCTCCTAAATTCGATAATGTGATTCGAAGTTTAGCACTTTCGTGAGGACCAAGTTGAGAATTTCCATTGCCGCCCGGAAGCGAATCATTAATAGCAACTGAAATAAATGCAAGATTTCCAGCGTAAACGATTAAACTGAATGATTGGTTCCAGTTTCTTGATTGGTCATCTTGTATGAAAAGTTGAAAATTGAGCGGACAATTATTATAGCAATTTGGACTTACGAGAAAAGTATAGTAACCAATCGAGCTATTGGAACCTCCGGGATTAATCGTACCGTAGGATTTAATACTATCTAAAATAGTTACATATTGATTATTGCTTCTTAGTATAGCTTGGACATTATTTGCTAAAAGTCCTCCGACATTTCGTAAAAATATTCGTAATTTAACTGTTTCACCAGGATTAATTTTATGGTCGTTATTACCCAATGAGTCATTGATACTGGTAGAATCTAAATTTATATAGGGAGCGTTTGACGGTACAAGTCTTGCGGTTCCTTCAAAAGGAATACCATTGGGTGCGGTTACTGTGATATTAATCAGGCCGGGTGTTTGGGTTTGGATCGGCAGGCTTACTTGACCTTGTGCATTAGTGTAATCCCAGATGTAATAACTTGTATCACCCATGACACAGACCAATGCCTGAGATATCGGAGTACCGTTATTACGTTGTACTGTAATCGGAATGTAATTTTGAGTAATCGGAATGATGGAATCATAAGTTACAATCGTGTTTCTTGGACGATCTGTCCATATCTGCATTTCAGGATCACCAAACAATTCCCATTCTGAATATCGTGTTGTACTGTAGTTTGGAGGTTGAATCGAATCAATAATAAATTTACCCCGTTTTGCGGCATCACCTAAGGTGTATGTTCTTTCTCCAAAGATAGACTGGAAAAATCCTTTACTGACAATACCCCGATTTAAACCAAGATTGGGACCACTAGCGACAACAGTCGTTCCGAAAAAAGCTACCGCACCTTTGAGCGTTGTCGCTGAACCAGCATTCAAAAATAAATTTCCCAAGTAACCATCAGAAGTCATTGACATGGTCTGGCATGTTCCGGAAACTACGATCGGCGTTTTTTCGTCATTGACCAAATTATTCGGAGTTACGGCAAATGGGCTCCACCAATTTGTTACTGCTTGACCGCGATAGACAACAAACATTCTTCCGTTATTTATAGCATTTACAACATCAGTACTTGTTTGTCCGCGTAATCGAGAAAAGGTATCAACCTGAGTATATTCAAAACCCCGCCAAAAATTAGCAATATAACGGGCATTCTCCCAGAAAACGTCGTCAGGTGGTGAAGAACCATCTTCTCTAACAATAACCGTTCCTTTTTTATACCAAAATGTGTCATGTAATAATGGTGTCCGTTCATAGCCAAGTATTTTTGCGACATGTAGATTACATTGATCAATGGTAGTAAAAGGGAGTCTCCCAACACTAAGTTCAATACGATAGTTACCTGATATATCACCGTAATAATCATCAGAACTGCCGGAATTCGGTACCAGTGTGCCTAATCCGGCTAGCAGAATATATTCTGGTCGGATTTCCCACGTGTTATATGCATTTAAAATATAATTTTTAATTTGAGAAGCAGTACTACCAGTAACCGATAAAGGTGCGATTTTTGCTTTCATACCTTTTTTTGTTTTCCAATCGGTTAATGGTTGTAAGTATTGAACATAACTATCAGGAGTAATAATAAGATATCGCGCACCGGTTCGTGCCAATGAAATACTTATAAAAATCAATAAAAGAATATTTATTATTTTTAGTTTCATTATTAATTTATCTCCTTATTTTTGATATATAATTGGGACAACTGATATGTGTTGGTTGTCACGGGCAGTGGCAAAATAAATACCAGTTGGTACTAATCTTCCATGACTATCTTTGCCTTGCCATGTCACGATTGAATTTCTGGAACTAAAAGTTTTCACTATTTGTCCTGAAATATTGTAAATCTGTAGCATCGATTCAATAGGTTTATATAATGTCACCTGATATCGGAAAGGATTTGGAAATGCAGATAATGATTTTCGGTTCCTCAAATCAAGTTTTAAATTTACAAATGGTTCTTCAATGCCTTCAATATTAGCTAATGTCCAGGTGTTTCCACCATTATTAGTATAAAGTACTCGACCATTACCTGAAATAAGACCATGTAAAGTATCGGCGAAATCGACATCAAATAGAGTTGTGTCAACATAACTTAGTTGTGTAGACCATGAAGTTCCATTATTTGATGAATGTATAATTATTCCATTTCTACCAACTGCCCACAAATGGTTACCGACCCATTCTAAAGCTCGCAAAATTTTTGTTTGACTCGGAATTGTCACAGTTTGCCAAGTTTGTCCACCATTTTGAGTTTTCATTACAATACCATTATTCGTACTGTCATTTCCACCAACAACTATACCATTAAGAGAGTCCTTAAACTTTAATCCAAAAAAATCATATATTGAATCTCTTTTTTGAAGTTGCCATGTATCACCGCCATCTATTGAGTATGCAATGAACCCTTGTCCACCTTTAAAACATAACGTATCATTAATTAACTCCGGATAACGTCCGGCACAAAACCATCCTT
>Ga0315274_10009589_pt1 | contig 13973 bp, 12 predicted proteins | sample YL17G02_20_MG_FD_203700 | JGI IMG/M metagenome (GOLD analysis project Ga0315274, IMG submission 203700) | Sediment microbial communities from Yellowstone Lake, YNP, Wyoming, USA - YL17G02_20 | ecosystem: Environmental > Aquatic > Freshwater > Lake > Sediment | place: USA: Wyoming | collected...
CAAGCAGGTGCAGCGGGCCGGTGCCGGCTATACGCTCGATGGCCGAGAGCAGCGCCTCCTGCGAGACTGGCTTGGTTAGCACCAGATCGAAGCCGGCCCCATCGAGGATCGTATGTGGGCTGGGTAGCGTGAGGTGCACCAACGGCACCGCCTCGGGAAGCTGCGGCTCCAGCTCCGCCAGTGCCCCATCGTTGGCCCCTGGAGCGACCACTTCTACGATGGCCACCGGGCGCAGCTTCTGCCAGTCGCGCAGCAACTGCCGGCCAGTCTCCACCCGTGCTACCTCGAAATCCTCGAGGCGTCTGCGCAGATACAGGGCAGCCGACTCGCTGGCGCTGAGAACGGCAAGCAGCGGCTTGAGCCTCGCCTTGGGCAGCGGCACCGGCGACCCCTCCCGCAGCCTCGCCGTGCTCTTGTAGGCGAGGGGCAGCGAGAAGCCGAAGGAGCTGCCTTTTCCCGTCTCGCTCTCCAGCCAGATGCGCCCGCCGTGAAGTTGCACGAGCCGTTTGGCTATGGGCAGGCCGAGTCCCTTGCCGGATTCGCCGCGGTAGCCGCGCTCTTCGAGCTGGCGGTACTCGTCGAAGATGGCCTGGCGAGCTTCCTCCGGGATGCCCGGGCCGCGGTCGCGCACGGTAACGGCGACTTCGCCCTCCTGGAGGGTGGCAGTCACGGTGATGCTGCCGCGGGCGGTGGCGCGAATGGCGTTGGTCAGCAGGTTGTACAGCACCTGGCGCACCCGGATCTCGTCGATGTAGACAAGAGGCAGCCCTGGGTCACACCGCACCTCGACACTCAGGCCCTTTTCCTGCGCCAGGCTGGCCACGCCTGAGACCGCCTGCTCGATGACCCGCGGCAGGTCGTGATGGTCCCGCCGAACGGGCATGGCGTTGGCGTCCATGCGCGCCAGGTCGAGGATGTCGTCAAGCAGGCCGGAGAGATAGCCGGCGTTGCGCTGGATCTGGGCCAGGTCGCGCCGGAGAGCGTCGGTCCACTGCGGCATGCCGTAAAGACCAGGGTTGCGGTAGACCAGCTCGCTGAAGCCCAGGATGATGTTGAGCGGCGTTCGCAGCTCGTGCGACAGGTTGGTGGCGAAGCGAGACTTGAGCGCTCGCAGCTCCTCAGCCTCGTGCCGGGATACGGCCAGGGCGCGGTTGCTGCTCTCGAGCAGGCGGTAGGCCACATCGAGGGCCTTCACGGTGCGGTTCAGTTTGCCCTGGCGGTCGCGCAACTGGACGACGAGCTGGATGGCCTCCATGCCCTGACGGTAGAAGACCGCGAGCATCTCCTCCCACGGGCGCAGCGCCGCCCAGGCACACAGGCCCAGGACGACGGCCCCCACCGCTACCTGCGGCGCGAGCCCAGGCGGCATGGGCAAGGAAAGAAAGAGCGCCAACTGCGCCGCCGCGGCCGCGAGAGAGCCGGCCGGACCGAAGAGCGCGGCGGCCGACACGATGGACGAGCCCGCCATGCCGAAGGCAGGCCCGGCTCCGAGCGCATAGGCAGCGGCCGGCGCAGCCGACACCAGGGCCGCCACCAGTAGACCGGCGCTCCACCGCGGCCGGCGGGCGCGCATCAGCCAGCAGGCGCCGACGAGCACGGTGAAGCCGCTGGTGCCGAGGGCCAGCCTCAGGTTGAGCAAGTCCTTGCACAGGTAGACGAAGGTGCTGACCGCGAGCACCGAAGCGAAGCTGAGGAGCGGGGTGAGCACGTGCGTTAGGCGCTCAGACTGGCAGGACACTCCGTCGCGCGGGGGTGCAGCCACGTTGGCCTCGGCCATGCCGGCCTCCCTGGATGTCTGGGTCGACTGCATTCTAGCACGGCGAAGCGGCAGGTGGGTGGCCAAACGCCGGCCGTTCCGGTCGCGGTCTCAGTCGGTCAGCTCGTGCGCTGGAGCGCCGACACCAGGCACCGGGGTTCAACAGCCTAACCGTCTACACTGTCTCACCGACGGCGCGCACGAGGCGTACGCACACCTCGGAGGGGTGAAGCCATAGGCCTGGCTCGCGGAAGCACGAACACGCAACCGGCACGGCGTCCGGGGCCTCCTCACCGCCCGCGGGAGATGCGGGCGGGCGGGGGCCATCAGTTTGGAGACCGGATCCCCCTTAGGCGTCCTCGCCCGAACGCCGCTGCTGGCGACGGGCAGAGCGCTCCAGGAGCTCGCTCACCTCGCCGTCAGAGGTCTGAGAGAAGTCCTGGTACCAGAGGCCGACGCCGAAGAAAGGCTCGGGGGTGATCACGCAGACCACGGTGGCCACCCGCTCCTCGAACTCGCGACAGGACGAGGGTGCGGCCGTCGGCACCGCGACTACAATCTCCTGTGCGCCCATCTCACGCAGCGCCGCCACTGCCGCTCGCATGGTAGCCCCGGTGGCCAGGCCGTCATCTACGATCACAACCGTGCGGCCGTGCACCTCGAGCGGCGAGCGCTCACCGCGATAGAGACGCTCGCGACGCCGCAACTCATCCAGCTCGCGAGCGGTGACCGCCTCCAACTCCTGCTCGGTGACGCCGAAGGCATGTACCACGTCCTCGTTGAGCACGCGCACCCCGCCGCCGGCGACGGCTCCCATGGCCAGTTCCTCATTTCCCGGAACGCCCAGCTTGCGCACCGGGAATACGTCAAGCGGGGCATTGAGGGCCTCGGCCACCTCAAAAGCGACAGGAACGCCTCCGCGCGGGAGCGCCAGGACGAGCACGTCATCGCGGTTGGCGTACTGCCCCAGTTTCCTGGCCAGGAGCTGCCCTGCCTCTCTGCGGTCTCTGAACGCTGCCACCCGGACCTCCTGGGCCTCCAGTAGTGCACCGGCCATGGCGATCAGCGCCACCGTTCGCCTTGGCCACCATTGTGCCAAGGCTCGGCAAGAGGTCAAGCGAGCGGCGGCCCAGGTCCATCTTGGCGAGTGACGGCCGGCGCCAGTAGAATGCCCGCCTGCGCCCCAGTGGCGCCAGTCTGTAGCTGAGACGTAGTTGGAGGAGTGTGCAGATGCCACGCAGCACTAGAGTCGCCAGGCGCGCGCTGCTGTTCGGTGCGGCGGCAGCCGCGGCCCTGGCCGCCTGTGGGGCGCCTTCCGCTACCAGCGAGCCCCCTGCCGCGGGGACTGCCGACCCACAGGTGACCTCGCCGGCAGTGACAGCCGCCGGTATCTCTGCCACACAGGAAGCTACAGCAGCCATGCCACCTTCTGCGACTCCAACATCCTCCGGCGGCACCCAGGGGGCTAAACAGTGGAGCAGCCCGCCTGAGATGACCATTGACCCCGCCAAGACCTACATCGCGATCTTCCGCACCGAGAAAGGCGATATCCGCGTGCAACTCTTCGCCGACAAGGCGCCATATACGGTCAACAGCTTCGTCTTCCTGGCTCGCCAGGGCTACTACGACAACACTACCTTCCACCGGATCTTGGAGGATTTCATGGCTCAGGGCGGCGACCCGACGGGCACGGGCCAGGGCGGGCCGGGATACGTGTTCCCGACGAGATTGACCCCACGCTCACTTTCGGTGCTCCCGGTCTGCTTGCCATGGCCAACGCCGGCCAGTTCTTCCTTACGTTCGCGCCCACTCCCTGGCTGAACGGCCATCACACGATCTTCGGCAAGGTAGTCGCGGGCATGGACGTGCTGCTATCACTCCGGTTGCGCGACCCGCGGGCTAACCCGAGCTACCCCGGCAATGCCCTGCATACGGTCGTCATCGAAGAACAGTAACGCGGGCGTTCGCCTCAGCAGGAGAGGGAACGCGAGGCGCTCTCTCCCGCTGGAACAAGGGGCCCCGCCCCGTGACTTACGCCCCTTGCCGGTACTTGTTCATGGCCGCAATCTGGGCCGCGACGCGTCGCGGGTGGTACTCCGGTCGATGCCAGCGCAGCGCTTGGAAGACCAGGCCGCCGCGAGGTGTGTGCAGCTTGCGCACCATCTCGTCCACTTCGGCCTCGATCTCTTGCGGCGTGCCGCTGGCGAGAGTCTCCATCATGTCAACCGCCATTTTGACGCAACGCTTGCCGCCACAGTAGTCGGCGATGACGTCGATGCCGGTCGAGTGTGGCTGAGCGAACAGGAGCTGGTCCAAATCCATGTCCATGACGTCGGGCATGATCTCGGCCAGGTTGCCGTCCAACAGTAGCGAGGCATACATGCCTTCGCGGTGAATGGCGGCGAACAGCTCGTCGTACATGGGCCGAAAATGCTCGCGGAAGAGGCGTGGCGCGAACATCATGCCCTGCTTGCCCGCCAGCTCGTCAATCACGTTGACCATGTGCGCGCCCATGTGCTTGAACTTGGGGATCAGCGCGAGTTGATAGTCCAGGATCTTGCGGAAGGCGGCCAGCAGCGCGTCCAGGTGGTCGTAGAGCCCCATGAGCAGGCCCTCGTAGCCGTACAGCTCGAACGCGACCACGAAAGGCGCCGGGTCGAGCATGCCGCAGATGAAGCGGTCCGGGTAGTATTGTTGGATGATCCGCTTGCGGCTCTCGAAGAAGGGGTCGGTCACCTCTGGCTTGGGCCAAGCGTAGGTCGCAACCGCTTCCGCGGTAGTGAGATGCGGTCGCTCGACGACGCTGTAGGCAACGCTGGTGTCCTTGGGGATGATCTGGGTACAACCCCATTCGTCTCTGCGGACCGGCTCGCCGATGGAGGTCCTACCGGCGTCCGTGAAGGTCCAGTGGTACGTGACCCATCCGGAGTCGAAGCTCTCCGCCCCTGGCGGCGCGATGACACTGTCGGCGTCCAGGGTGCCATACGCGTTGTAGACGTGTGGGACGTCGACCAGCTCCATGGGAACGTAGGGGGGTGAGCTGAACTCGATTGCTCGCCGAACCGCGTCGGTGTGCCTGCTCAAGAACTTCTCCCGGGCGAGCCTCCGCGCCTAAGGTAGGTCACGAACCAATCGCGTGCCAGACGCGCCACTTCCTCCAGAGCTCCCGGCTCCTCGAACAGATGCGTCGCTCCCGGCACGAGAGCCAGTCGCTTCTCCCCGCGCATCTTGGCTGCCGCCATCTCGTTCAGATCGATGACCAAGTTGTCGTTGCCACCGACGATCAAGAGCGTAGGCGCCTCCACCAACGGCAGCGCTTCGTCTGCAAGGTCAGGCCGGCCGCCGCGCGAGACGATGGCTGCCACTGCCTCCGGGCGCCGCGCCGCGGCCACCAGCGCAGCGGCCGCCCCGGTGCTCGCCCCGAAAAGCCCGATTCTCCGGTCTCGCGTCGCGGGCTCGCGGGTGAGCCAGTCAATCGCTCCCACGAGTCGCTGGGAGAGCAGGGCGATGTCGAAGCGCAGGCGCCGCGTGACCGCGTCTACTCGTTCCTCCTCGGCGGTGAGCAGGTCCATGAGCAAGGTTCCGAGGCCGGCCCGGTTGAGCTCAGCGGCAACGAGCTGGTTGCGCGGGCTATGTCGACTGCTACCACTGCCGTGCGCGAAAAGCACCACTCCCGGCGCGCCGCTAGGGATCGTGAGATTGCCTTCGAGAGTGATCGAGTCGACTGGGATGACTACCTGGCTGTCCACTCCGCTCTGCTGCGGTCGCCCTTCCACCTACTACCCTCCTGTGTGCTAACGGCCAATCGAGGCAATGCTAGTCGTACGGGTCCAGCTTGTCACCTGCGCCCGGCCCGTGGAGCCGGTGCAGCCGCCAGCAGCCCGTCTCGAGGTTGTCCTCGCACCAGCGCGAGACTGACCGGTCTTTCGTGAAGAGCAGCACCTGATGCTGATGGCAGAGGTCGGCGACAAAACGCATGGCGCGCTCCGAACGCTGGGCGTCAAAGTTGACAAAGGGGTCGTCCAGAAGCAGCGGAGAGAGGTCTCACCTGTGGCGCTGAGCAGGCGAGCCACGGCTAGCCGCAGCAGAATGGAGGCCTGCTCGCGAGCGCCGCGGCTCAACTGCTCGCAATCTACCAGCTCGCCTGACTCCGGTGCTTTCACGCGCACGTGGAAGTCGCTCGGATCCACATAGGCCTCGCGGTAGCGGCCGTCGGTCACGGTGGCGAGCGCTGCGCCCAATTCCTGGTTCAGACGTGGCGCGAAGCCGCGGTGCACCTCGGCTGCCGCTTCCTCCACCGTCTGCTTGGCGAGGAGCAGAACATCGCCGAAGCACGTCAGCCGCGCCACGTCAACCTCGCAGGCGGCGATGTCCTCCTCGATCTCGGCACGCGGGCGATACTGTGCTACTCCCTGTGCGAGAGCGCCGCCCAGTTCCGCTATTCTCAGCAGCTTCGCGGCCAGTTCCTCATCGAGGGAGCGCTTCCGCGCATCCGTGGCCGCCAGCGACTCGCCGGGCGCCGACCCGCACTCTTGCGGATGCCCGCATCGGGCCGCGAGCTGCTCGCGTTCGTCTCGTAGGTCGTCCGGCGAGCGTCCGGCAAGAGCGGCGCGCCGCCTGGCCTCGCTGGCGCTGACTGCGGCACTGATCCGCTGGTACTCGGCACGCCGCTCGCAGGATCGGAGGAAGTCGCGGCGTGCTTGCTCGAGGTCCGCGTTCGGCAGCCCGGCCTGGGCCAGGAGGCCGGCTAGCTCGGTGCGCGCCGCGCGCACTTGCTCGTCCATAGCGGCGGCCGCCAGTGACGGTACGGACAGAAGCTCGAGTTGCGCCTGCAGAACGCGCAGCGTCGCCTCACAGGCGTCGAGACGGTGCCGCTGTGCCAGGCGCTCCTCGAAGACGGCAAGGCCGGCGTCCACATCGTCAGCGCCAACGGCAGCCGTCCGCAGCAGCGCCGCGAGACTGCCCAAGGCGGTAGCCAGCTCCCTTTCCTTCGCGGGGAGCGCGCCGGCTTCAGGCCGGCCCGAGCCGGGGATGGGCCGGCCGAGGAGGTAGGCGAGGCCCAAACCGCCCGCGATCGATAGGGCTGCGGCGGCAGCGGCCAGCGCTGCCGACCCGGCCAAGGTGAATGCGGCGCCCACCGCCATGGCGAGCGCCAGCCCCGCCAAGAGCGGCGGCAGGGCGAGTGACCGCCTGGTGGGTGGTCGCTCAGTGTGCTCGCCCAAGCGCAGGCCGCTGACCTCGCCACGCAACCGCTCTACCTCGGCTCTCCGAGCCCGCAGCGGCCGCTCCAGGTCGGCCGGGAGACCACGCGCGGACTCGAGTCGCCCCGCCTCGTGGCGGAGAGTCTCCAGGCGCTCTCTCATCTGGAGACTCTCCGGGTCGCAGGCGGTCGCCTGTGCGGCCAGTCGTGCCTGTTCACGGCTGAGGCTCTCGATTGACTGGGCCAGTTTCTCCACGGGCTCCCGCGGCTCGCTGGGGAAGCACGAGTAAGCGCATACGTTCTCTGCGAGGGCGCGGTCTCGAGCTAGCGCCGCGTCCGCTTCCGCCACCGTCGCCATGGCCTCGTCAAGCTGGCTCAGACGAGCTCGCGCCAGCAACCCGGCCAGCACAGCGATGCGTCCCCGAAGGTCCTCGACCTCGGTCTCAAGGCGAAGTCTGTCCTTCGCCGCCGCGGCGAGAGCCTCCTGGGCCCCTCGGACGCGAGCGATCTCGCCCTGAAGGTCGTCCAGGCAGTTCCTGGCCAGTGGCAAGGGCATCGTCTGCGCACGCTCGCCGCCGACCTTCTTCTTGTAGGCATCATCCAGAGCCTTCGCTGCCATCTCGGCCGAGACGTCGCCGCCGAGATTGTCCACCGCGATCGCCAGGGCCTCCGCCAGCTTGCCTGGCTCAGCGACCTTGTACAGGTCGCCCTGCGATACGAACGCCGAACGCAGGAAAACCTGGCGACTCGTGCCCAGGCGCAACGCCTGCGCCTGTGGTGACAGGGACGAGTGGCGGCCGAAGCCCCATTCACTCGTGATGTCGCGACCGGAGGGCAGCTCATACACGCGCGCCAGCTCGCTGTCGCGCTCGAAGCAGCGCTCGAGGCGGTAGGCGCCGCCGGCGTCCAACTGTAGCTCGATTGCGCAGCGGTAGGGGCCGCCGCCCCAAGGGGCGTAATGCTGCTGGGCCTGCGTCTCGCTCGCCAGCGCGCGCGGGCCCTCGTGGAAACCGAACAACCCGGCAAGGATCGCCTGCTGCAGCGTGGACTTGCCCGCCTCGTTGTCGCCCAGCACAACGTTGAGCCCCGGTAGGAGCGCCCAGTCGAGCTCGCGCAGCCGGCCAAAGCCCGGTACCTCGACGCGGTTGATCCTCACCGGGGCCGCAGCTCCTCTCCGGCGAAGGCGCGCAGTCCCAACTCGAGAGCTTCGTCGACCAGGGCAAACTGCTCCTCGCCCTGCTGGTCCGCGCGCGCCAGGACCTTGCGCACGAACAGGCCGCGGGTGCTGACTTCGCGCGCGAGTGCCTGGTAATCGTATGGTGGCCGAGTCTTGTCCGACAGATCGAGCGAAGCGAAGATGTCGGCGAAGCGCGAGGCGAGCGCCTCAGGGTCTAGATCAAGGTCCGGGTGACGGCTCCCCACGAGGCGCAATCGGAGGAAGGCGCCCTCCAGACCACCCTCTCTGGCCTGGGCGGCCAGTGCGTCTCCGACGGTGTCGCGGTTGTCGGCTCCGCTCACGTCCAGTACCAGGCTGGCGAAGCGCAGCCGGGCCGGGCACACGGACCGGGCCGACAACGCCCCACCATCCAAGTCCAACAAGAGCGCCCCGTGATCCCCCTCTTCGTCGAATCCCAGAGGCTCGGGGCTGCCCGGATACAGGAGCGTCTGGCCGGGAGAGAGCGAGCTGGGTCGGTGGTAATGACCCAGCAGCGCCGCCGCAAAGCCGCAATCCGCTACCTGCTGACTGGTGAGCGGGCAGTGCGGCTCTTTGCCAGGCGGGACGCTCGTCGTGTCCGAGGCGTGTAGAAGCAGCAAGTGCGTACCCACGCCCTCGACCGGAGCCAGCAGCGAGCGGCGCAGCGAGGGGGAACCGTGTCCTGCTCCCCAGACGGTGACGCCCTCAGCCAGGGGTAGGGGCTGCAATCGCTCGTCGCGGAAGACGAAGACGTTCCCGGGCCAGCTTGTCTGGCGATACAGCGAGTCGGGCGAATAGGGGTCGTGGTTGCCCGGGGGGAGGAGCACGGGGCGCGGTGCAAGGCGCTCGAACTGCGCGCGGAGGAAGTTCGCGGTGTCGCTTCCCGAGCGCTCGTGCTCGTAGAGATCCCCCGCGATGGTGACGACATCCGCGCCTTCAGCCAGGGCCACCTCTACCAGCCGTCTGAGCGACTCGCGGCGAGCCTGGCGCAATGCCGCGGCGACCTCTCCGCGCAGGTGTAGCGAGGCAAACGAGGCATCAAGATGGAGGTCGGCGGTATGGACGATGCGCACGGGCGTTAGCCTCGATTCTCAGCAAACACGTTAGAGCCACCTGATGAAGAAGCCGAGCGACGTCGCGCCGAGATGGCTAGTGTTCGCCTCCGCAACGAGCTCCGTAGTCCTTCGTGCCGGCCGATATCGGGGCCAGAGTCGGCACCTGGCGGGCCCTAGAGGGGAAGCGAGCGCAGTTGTCGCGCCGCAACATGTCGTAGAAGGCCAGCCGCCGTGACAGCGTCGGAGAGAGCGTCGTGCGCGCGAGTGATGGGGATGCCGCAGGCGGCAGCCGCCGCCTGCAACGACCACCAATGGTAGCCTACGCCGCCCAGGTGGGGCTTGCCGGCGTACTCGGCGTATAGCTCCATAATGCACTCGCTGCGAAACACGGGCGGACGCGCCTGCCAGATGCGCATTGTCTGCTCGAGCATCCGCCGGTCGAAGCCGGCGTTGTAGGCGCAAACCAGCCGCCCCTTGAGCAGCAGGCGTAGCTGGCTGCATACCTGGCCACCATCGGGCGCCTCACGCACATCAGCGTCGCCGAGACCGTGAATGCGGGTGGCTCGCGGCGGAATGGAGCGTGAGGGTCGCACCAGCGAGTTGAACAGCGCATTCCCGTCGGGGTCAACTACAGCCACCTGGATGATCTCGTCGAACTCGCCCAGGCCGGTGGTCTCGGTATCCAGGATGAGCGGCTCGCCGGCCAGCCAGCTTCTGGCGCGCTCGACGCAGCGGTTGTGGCGTTCACAGTCCCAGCGCAGCCACGCAGCGCTGGAGGAGTGCGCCTGGAGGGGTGGGGTGAAGGCCATCGTGAGCTCCAAATGGTTTGCCGTGAGCGGCCGGTAGATGCGTGGCTCGGACGGCGGACGCAAGACGGCCGGCACGCCAGGCTACCAGGGGGCCGCGTTTTCTGCTAGTCTGTCCACGTTCATTGCTGGGCGTTGCACTCATCGGTTGGTGGAAGGGAACGGGTGTGACTAGAACTGGGTCCGGACTGCCCGATGGCGTCGAAGTACCACCACGCTTCGCGGCGTCTGAAAGGATGCGAGAGTGGTTCGTGGCCGGCGTCGCCGATGCCATCGACGATATGCCAGAGCCGGATGGGGACGCGTTCCGCGCCAAGCACGAGCTCGGCGCCTGGGAGGCCTACGACAGCGGCTACCAGGCCGGGCTAGTCTGGCGGAAGCGAGATCAGGAATGGCCGCGCTAGGCGGCCCGCGGCGCGCCGTATCCCCGTCAAGACGCTTCGGCGGAGCATCGAGGAGGACATGGTGGCCAAGGCAAGGCTAGGCATCGGCATACTCTCTTACGCACACGGGCATGTCAATGCCTACGCGCAGCGCATACGAGCCTTCGACGACGCCTGGCTCGTCTCCTGTTGGGACGACGACGAGGAGCGCGGCCGGCGCAATGCCGATGGCTTCGGCATTCCCTACTCGCCGCATCTAGACGACACCCTGTCGCGGCCGGATGTGGACTGCGTCATCATCGCCAGCGAGACCAATAAGCACACCGATCTCTGTCTGGCTGCCATCGACGCCGGCAAGGCCGTTCTCCTGCAGAAACCGATGGCGCTCACGCTCGCCGAATGCGATCGCATTATCGAGGCCGCCGAACGCAGAGGCGTATGGTTCAGCCTCGCCTTCCAGATGCGCTGCGACCCCCAGAACATAGCGATGCGCGACTTGGTGCGCTCTGGCGCCGTGGGCAGAGTGGGCACGATTCGCCGGCGCCACTGCATTCCCGTGCTCTTCAACGAGCAGTTCGTCGAGGGGCCGACCCACTGGCATGTCACTGCCGAGGCCAACAGAGGGATGTTCTTCGACGACGCGACCCACGCCCTGGACTGGCTCTACTGGATGCTCGAGGAGAAGCCGGTATCGGTGATCGCCGAGATCGACAACGTGCTCACCGAGGTCGCGCCTGATGACACTGGCTTGGCGCTCTTCCGCTACCCCAGCGGTCTCTTCGCCGAGGTGTACAACTCCAGTGTGACACTGGCCGGTGAGAACACGACCGAGATCTACGGCGATCGAGGAGTGATCGTGCAGAATCACGGTGACGCGCCTTCGGCAGCCGTGAAGCCACCGCACCCGACTGGCGTCAAGCTGTACCAGACTGACAAGGCGGCGCTGGGTTGGCAAGACCTCGGCCTGCCCATCCCGGCGGGACAAGGGGAGCGCATCGCCGCGGTGGCGCGGCCCTTCATAGACGCGCTGCGCTCCGGGCGGCCGATGTGTAGCGCCAGCGACGGGCGCGTCTCAGTGGAGATGTGCCTCGCAGCCTACCGCTCGGCCGAGACCGGCCGACGGGTCAGTTTCCCGTTCAACGAGTGATGGTGCCGTCGAGCAAGCGCTAGACCGCCACTACTTCGACTCCCTGCATCCTCAGGTTGTCCACGAACGGTTGAGGAGTAGCCGCATCCGTCACCAGCGTCGTCATCCTGCTCAACGGGATGATGCTGGTGAAGCCGGCAGAGTTCACCTTGCTCGAATCGGCGACCACGATGATGCGATCGGCGATCTGTACCATCGCCCGGCTCACCTCGGCCTCCAGGATATCCGCCGTCGTGACCCCATGCTCAAGGCTAAGGCCATCCGCGCCCAGGAATAGCTTGTCGACGTGGAAGCCGCGCAGATTGGCCAGTGTCTGTGGGCCGACGAGCGTCTGGTAGTCCGGCTGGTAGATGCCGCCGAGGACGAATAGTTGAAGGCCTCTCACGTGAGCCAGCTCGCGGAAGGCGGCCAGAGAAGGGGTGATCACGGTCAGCGGACCGCGCTCGTCAGCGATTCGGGCGATGTGCCGCGCCACCTGCAGCACAGTGGTGCCCGAGTCGAGGATGATGCAGTCGCCCCTCTCCACCAACTGTGCTGCCACTTGACCGATGCGCCGCTTCTCATCCAGGCGGCTGGCCGAACGTGAGTCGAAGGTGCGCGCCCCGGCGGAGCCGGGGGCGCTCACGGCTCCGCCGTGCACCCGTCGGAGCAGCCCGTATTCCTCCAGCTTGGCCAGGTCGCGACGGATGGACACCTCGGAGATGTCGAAGCGCCGGCTCAGCTCAGAGACACGTACCACACCGTGATCTCTCGCGAGTTGCAGTATCGTGTTGCGCCTGGAGTCAGTGCCCGCTCGTAGTTCTAGGGTACGTCTGCTCGCGCTAGCCATTGCCTCATCCACCGCACATCGTCCCCCGGCGCAGGGCCACGAACCTCATGGCGCGGGAGGCGGCTCAACCGAAAGCAATATTACGATAATGTTTCGATTGCGTCAACAAGTGAAACTGAGCAATTCGGTCGGTTGACACAGAACCGAAAGCGGCCTATACTCGGACAGAGACTTCCCACAGACTCGCCCAGAGGTCAGAGCGGAGAGACCGGCGGTTGAGCCTGGCGCCTGAAGGCGCGCGGCCCACTCCGCCGCGCCACCGCCTTCTGAGGAGGGGGCTTGGCCACGGCAAGAGAGGACATAGGGCTTGAGGCCATCCTCGACTTGGCGCGTAAGACGATGGGTCAGGAAGTGGACGCCATCCAGGCGCTAATGGCCGGCCTGAGTTCCCGGTTCGCGGACTCCGCCCTGGTCATAGCTCGCTGCCCTGGCCTTGTCTGGGTCACAGGGGTAGGCACGTCGGCCTCGGTTGCCGAACGCTTTGCCCACATCCTAAACTGCTGCGGGCGCCGCTCCATGTTTCTGCATCCGGCTGACAGTCTGCATGGCCACGCCGGAGTCATGGCCTCTGGCGACGTGCTGGTGGCTATGTCGCGCGGCGGGGAGAGCGCCGAGGTCGTCGCACTTGTCGAGATCGCCAAACGATTGGGCGTAACGGTCGTGGCCATGGTGCACAATATGGAATCTACCTTGGCGCGCAACTGTGACTACGTCCTCCCAGTCGTCAGCAGGCAGGAGTTCGAGCTCCAAGGTGTGATCGCCACAACCAGCACTGTCGCCTACTGCGCCATGTGCGACGCGCTCGCCGCCGTAGCCTGGGAGGTGACGGGCTACACCCTTGAGCGGTTCGTTGCAACCCATCCCGGCGGGGCCGTCGGCAGGATGTTGCACAAGTAGCTCTTAGCCGTCAGCTATTGGCGTTCAGCGGCGGTTCCGCGGTAGGACCGCTGGCTGAACCCTAGGTCAGGAGGTTTCGTGAAGGCGTTCGCCCTATACGCCAAAGAGGACATGCGTCTCCAGGACATCCCGCTGCCGGCACCGGGTGAGGGCGGGATGACCCTGCGCTTGCGCGCCTGTGCCGTCTGCGGGTCGGACGCGCGCATGTTCTTCAATGGACCGACCAAGCGGTATCAGCTTCCCATCGTGCTCGGGCACGAGTTCGTGGCCGAGGTGGTGGAGCTGGGACAGGGCACGCAAGGGTTCGCCGTGGGCGACAGGGTCGGCGTGAACTCAGTGATTCCCTGCCTGAGCTGCCCGCCGTGCGCCTCCGGCAAGGACAACATCTGCGACAACGAGCAGCTCTTCGGAGTGCACGTACCCGGTGGCTTCGCCGAATACCTTTGGGTGCCGGCGCGCATGGTGCATGCCGGTGGCGTGAGCAAGATACCCGTGGGCGTGGACGACAAGGCAGCCTCGCTCTGTGAGGTAGTTGGCTGTTGCCTACATGGCCTGGGAGAAGTGGGTGGCGTCGCCAGCGATGATCAAGTGCTCGTGATCGGCGACGGCGCGGTGGGCCTCACATTCCTGCAGTTGGCCAGAATGCGCGGCGCGGCCCGAATCGTAACCAGCGGCCGCCGACCGAAGCGGCGCGAGCTCGCCCTC
>Ga0315274_10009591_pt1 | contig 13972 bp, 9 predicted proteins | sample YL17G02_20_MG_FD_203700 | JGI IMG/M metagenome (GOLD analysis project Ga0315274, IMG submission 203700) | Sediment microbial communities from Yellowstone Lake, YNP, Wyoming, USA - YL17G02_20 | ecosystem: Environmental > Aquatic > Freshwater > Lake > Sediment | place: USA: Wyoming | collected...
GAACTCGCGACGAGGAATGCGACCCGGCGTGGCTTATCTGTAGGACCGCCATTGCCCCCCCAGCATGAATGGCTTCCGCCAACCTAGCCAAGCCTGGGATGAACGCGTCGTCGCTAACGCCCAGCTCAGGCGTTACCCGTCCCCAGTCGACCACGTAGGCGTGCTCAACAACCGCTGTCCCTACCCCAGCGGAGAGATCTGCGTAATGGCGAACAATATTGTCCGTGACAAACCCGTCAGGCGCCGCCTTCCTAGACCTCATGGGCGCTAGGACGAACCTGTTCCGCAGTGTCAACCCTCGTATAATCAGAGGATCAAGAACAGAAGGCATAGTGAATATTCTACCTCATCTTTCCATTTTATGCCTTCGAGTTGAACGCGTCTGTTACCCAAAGCATAGACATAGGTGTCTTCATAAGGAACCGTGAACCGCATACACGATGACAACTGAGAGAACAAGTGAGTGAAGCCAGATGCCCTATTGTCCCCAATGTGGAGCCGAAACCAGTGACGAATGGAAGTTCTGCAGAACATGCGGGACTAGTTTACAGCCTACGACACAGGAAACATTCTCAGTCTCCTCAGACGACCTGGTCACAAAGGTCAAGGAACTCATACACGAGGGAAACGTGAGGAGAATAATCATAAAGGACGAGTCAGGGCGAAATCTCATCGAAATCCCCGTCACAATAGGCCTCATAGGAGTTCTTCTCGCCCCATGGCTGGCCGCGTTGGGCACAATAGCGGCTCTCGCCACCCGCTGCACCATAGTAGTCGAGAGAAGGACATAGAAGAGGAAGTCAGAATCAGACAGACCAAATCCTCTCGATCCTAACACATCATTCCTGAAATAGCCTTTTACTGAAACAGCAAAGACAAGGTGATAACGCAATGACCGCTGAGCGAGACCCCTTCGGCCTCTTCCGGAGCCAATGTGAAGCAACACTCAGAAACGCATTCGCTAAGTCCTATCCATGGCTCTACCTCCCGGGTACTGACCTTAAGACCCCCCCATCACAGGCCCTCGGCGAACTCACCTCACCCGTCCCATTCGAGCTCGCCGCTCAACTCCATAAAAATCCGCAAGTCCTTGCAGAGGAGATCAAGTCAACAGCCAACTTGGACGGCGCGCCGCTAGTACAAGAGTTGAAGATCGCAGGCGGAGGATACATCAACTTCTACGCGGACTACCCCAAACTCACCCGACTTGCCCTATACTCGGCTAAAGCACTCAATGAAGAATACGGTCACATTCCCACGGATAAGCCGCAGCGCATCATTGTCGAACACACCAGCATCAACCCGGCAGGCCCGATTCACGTAGGCACTGCACGTAACTCCGTCCTTGGAGACACCATCACCCACCTCCTCAGGGCGCAAGGGCACAAAGTGTCCACCCACTTCTACGTTGACGATGTCGGCAGACAGATAGCAGTCCTGGCCTACGGATACAACGCCATAGGACGACCGAAACCTCAGATAAAGCCCGACCACTGGATAGGTCTGGTATACGCCATCACTAACTGCGTGATAGAGGTTAGGGACCTCAACCAGAAGATAAAGGATATTGAGTGGTCAGTCAAGGCAAGCGAGGAGATAAGTGCTACTCGTAGAAAGCTCGACGAGTGGGTTTCAGCAGCGTCCGAGCTACGAGAGAAGGACCCAGGACTCTTCGACAGGCTAGCGGATGCTATACGGGCAGACCAGGATCCGGACGCAGAGATATCCCGGATCATGCGTAACTATGAGCAGAAAGAGCCGAAGACAGTCTCCCTTGTCAGAGAGGTGGTCAACCTCTGCCTAGAAGGCTTCAGAGAAACTTACGGCCACATCGGCATAACGTGGGACGCGTGGGACTGGGAAAGCGACCTTGTCTGGGATGGAAGCGTCACGGCAGTCATTGCTCGGCTTAAAGGCACGCCCTACCTCACCCAGAAGGCAGGCGCCATAGCAATCAACGTCGACGAGGCCAGCAAAGAGCTCGGGCTAAAGAAACTCTTCGGCGTTCCTGAAACTCTGGAAGTACCGCCGCTCGTCCTCATGCGCTCGGATGGGACAACTCTCTACTCAACCCGGGACATCGCGTACAGTCTCCACAAGCTGGCCAAGGCCGACCGCGTCATCAATGTCATAGGCATGGAGCAGACCCTCCCCCAGCTCCAACTTAGGATCGCCCTAAGCCTGATAACGACTCCCCAGAAGGCTATGAACCTCGTACACTACGCATACGAACTCGTCAGCCTCCCCGGCTACAAGATGAGCAAGCGAAGAGGCCGTTTCATCGCCTTCGACGACATCCTCGACGAGGCCGAGAAAAAGGCAAGGGAAGAAGTGGATAAGCGCAGTCCACGTTTACCCGAGGAGCAAAGACGTGAGATCAGCAGAGCAGTCGGCCTGGGAGCTGTGAAATATACACTGCTAGACGTCGCAACCAACAAACAGGTGGTCTTCACCTGGGACAGAGTCCTCAACTTCGACGTGAACAGCGCACCCTTCGTGCAGTACGCCCATGCAAGAGCATGCAACATCCTAGCCAGGCTAAACGAGGAACCTATGACTGCGGACTATACTCTGCTGAAGGAACCTGTGGAACGTGAACTGGTGAAGATGATAGCCTCATTCCCGGAGACCATTACCGCAGCGGCCGACAACCTCAGCCCTAACGCGGTCACAGGGTTTGCCTATAATCTGGCGGCCCATTTCAACTCGTTCTACGCGAGTCTCCCCGTTCTCAAGGCCGAGCCGGAGGAAATGAGAGGGGCACGGGTCGACCTGGTCAAAGGTGTAAGAGTGTCCCTGAGGAACGCCCTAAGCCTCCTTGGCATCGAAGCTCTAGCAAGAATGTAAGCCTCAATCTGTCTCCTGCCTTGGCATAGTACGACGCCAAGAAGACCTGGTCATGGGGTATTGGAGCCAGTCCTCCTCTATGGTCAAATGCATGAAACTCGCGTGTATGCGTGGATGGTCGAGACACTGGCCGTCGTTTGTCTGTCTACACCTTGCTGAAGGCCTGTTCAAGGTCTGAGAATATGTCCTCTGAGTCCTCTATGCCAAGGGAGAGGCGGACCAGGTCTTCCGTGATTCCCCTGTTTCGCCCGGTCTTGGTGAGATACCTTGTAGTGACTCGTAGCAGGCTGAGTGACCAGTGTCTCGGCTCCATCTAGGCTTGGCGTGAGGTACGCCATCCTAGCGCGCGCGGCTTACTTGATGGTAAGAGCTTAATCCCTGAGATAAGAGAGGACTGGAGTATCGCTTTGGAGGACTGTGTGGTTGACTGATGTAATGAGTTCAGCTTTGGAGGCAATGAAAGGCATGTTCATGCCGTCGAGCGTGGCCGTGGTCGGCGCTTCCAGAGAGCCCGGAAAGGTAGGCTACTCTGTTGTTAAGAACCTGATCGACGGCGGGTACAAGGGAAGGGTCTACCCCATTAACCCGAGCGCTCCGGAAGTCTTAGGACTAAAAGCCTACACCAGCATCAGAGAAGTCCCGGAAACCCCAGACGTGGCCATCATAGCCATACCTGCCAAGTATGTAGCTGGCACGGTAGCCGAGCTCGGCGCCAGAGGCGTCAAGGTGGCCGTGATCATAACATCTGGCTTCGCCGAGATAGGAGAAAAAGAGCTCCAGAACAGTCTGATTGATGCCGGATCGAAAGCAGGAGTGCGACTTGTCGGCCCCAACATCTTTGGCTACTACTACACTCCCAGGGACCTTTGCGCGACATTCTGCACTCCCTACACCCGCCGTGGCGGCATAGCCCTCACCTGTCAGAGTGGCGGAGTAGGCATGGCGATCATAGGATTCACCCGCTCCCGCGGCATCGGGGTCTCGGCCATAGTTGGCCTGGGCAACAAGGCAGACGTCAACGAGAAAGACATGCTGGAGTTCTTCGCCCAAGACGCGAACACGAAGGTCATTGCCATGCACATGGAGGACATCAAAGACGGCCGAGGCTTCATAGAAGCCGCCAGAAGAGCATCGTCCCAAAAGCCGGTGGTCGTCATGAAGGTCGGTCGCAGCCAGTACGGCGCACGAGCCGCCGCATCGCACACAGGAGCCCTGGCAGGCGAGGACGCTGTCTACGACGCGGCCTTCAGGCAGGCAGGCGTCCTAAGGGCGAAGAGTCTCGAGGAGTTCCTTGACTGGGCGAGGGTCCTGGAGAAGCTCCCTCTACCCAAAGGCGAGAACGTCCTTGTTCACACGAGCGCGGGTGGGCTGGGCGTCATACTTTCCGACGCTTGCCATGACCAAGGCCTGAAGCTCATGGAGGTCCCTGAGGACATGACGGCAAAACTCGGTAAGTTTGTGCCCCCCTTCGGTAGCCTACGCAATCCAGTCGATATTACTGGGTCTAATACCCCTGAAGGCAACCTCGAGACCATGAGGATAGTCCTGAAAGACCCGAGGGTCCACGCCGTGGTCTTCGGGTACTGGCACACTATAATCACCTCTCCGATGGTATTCGCCAAGTGCCTCGAACAGGCCATGCAGGAGGCCAAGACAGAAGGTGCCAGTAAACCAGTCGTCGTAGCCCTTTCTGGAGACGTGGAGGTAGAGGAGGCGGCACAATATCTCGAGGAGCGAGGCGTTCCCAGTTACCCGTACGCCCCTGAGAAGGCCGTCTCTGCCCTTTCGGCGGTCTATAACTTCAGTAAGGCAGCCAGGAACAGGCCACAACCCGTAGTCGAAACGGCCCGAGACCAGCGAGCCGTCGTCGCTCAGAACATCATCAACCAAGCGGGGAGGAGCAGGAAGATCCTGACCGAGTACGAGTCTAAAGCGATTCTGAGGGCGTTTGCCATACCAACAACGGAGGACAGGCTGGTTCATAGCTTGGAAGAGGCACGAGAACAAGCGGCCATCCTTGGCTTTCCGGTGGTCCTCAAGATAGAGTCCCCCGAAATCATCCACAAATCAGACATCGGGTGCGTGAGGATCGGCCTCAACTCTACAAGTGAAGTTGAAGCAGCCTACGAAGAGATACTCGTCAATGCGGCTGAACACGAGCCCAAGGCTTACATCATGGGGGTCTCGGTGCAGGTAATGGCCCAGAAAGGAGAAGAGGTCATCATAGGCTCCAAGAAGGACCCCACCTTTGGGCAGATAGTCATGTTCGGTCTGGGAGGCGTCTTTACAGAGCTGCTGAAGGATGTCTCCTTTAGGCTTGCCCCAATCACCATTGAAGAAGCCTGGAATATGGTCAACGAGACAAGGGGAGCTCCGCTACTCAGAGGATTCCGAGGACGAGCACCAGCGAACGCAGGAGCACTTGTAGAGGTCCTCGTTAGGATTTCCGACCTAGTTGCCGCGCTGCCCGAGATAGTGGAATTAGACATCAACCCGATAATCGTCAACGAGAAGAGCGCAGTGGCAGTAGACGCGAGGATGATGCTCGGATAACGCGCGCTAGCCGGTGAAGAGGCCGAGGCTCAAGCACATCCGTGGGCGAGGCACCTCTAGGCGAGTGGGGAGACACTTAGCTTCTTCTCTTCCAGACGCGGTACCAGTGTCTGAGGCTGTCATCTCGCCACTGGAGCCTTCCGGGAGGATAGAACTCCGGGTATCCTTCGTACTTCAGGGCATCCTCTTCCGATACTCCTTCGGAGATCAGGTTTTTCATTTCCCTCCTCATTGTCTTGAAGAATAATAGCTGAGTCTCGACCTCCCTTTTGTCACAGAGTAAGCCATGCCCAGGTACAATGGTGTCAACATCCATTGCGAGGATCTTCTCAAAAGAGTCTATCCAAGAGTCCGGGTCGGCGCTTGGGTCTCCTGCCCATGGAAACTGCCCTGAGAACAGTAGGTCGCCAGAGAAGAGCACCTTGTCTCCTCCTACGTAGACGACGCTTGAGTCGGCAGTGTGCCCGGGCAGGCTTCGCATTTCCACGTCTTCGCCCAGACTGTATCGCTCCTCAAAGACCTTTTTCGGGAGGACTATCCTCAGCCCGCTGAGCAGTGGCTCTTGCTCAGGTCTGTTCTTCCGGATGTCTTCGAACATTCTTGCTAAGCCTGCTTCGGACCAGTCGGTCTTCAAGTTGGCCTCCATCCTTTCCTTGAGGAGCCTCTGGGCGATAATCTCGCAGTCTTCGAAGGCCTGGCTCCCGAAGACATGGTCGCCGTGGCTATGCGTCAGCAGAAGATATTTCACAGGTTTCGATGTCAACGACGCTATGCTTCGCCTGAAGTCGCGTCCCGGGACTGGATATTGACAGTCAACTGCTACAACCCCCTCCCGCATGACTATGAGGCCGATGTTTCCGCCCGTCTTACCCTCAGTGTTAACGTACACTCTTGATGACACCTTGGTGAGTTCCAACCTGATCCCTCATTACGATTAAGCATCCGAGCATTGGCCACATAGCATTTAACAGAAGCGGTAAAGGACGTACACAGGTCTCTGTCCGAGAGCGCGCGTGCACAATGTAAATGAACTCGCTTCAACCTATGGGGGGAGAACTGAGGATCACGGTATGCGCGACCCTGTTTGTGGAACACCGATTGATGAAAATACAGAGTTCACAGCCGATATACGGGGAAGAAAGTACTATTTTGACAGCGACTACTGTATGCGAGTCTTCGTAGGGGGGGAGCGCATAGCCTACTTCTCAATGGAGATCGGCCTGTTCAATGATGCCCCGACCTATAGCGGAGGCCTCGGTGTACTCGGGGGTGACACAATAAAGTCCGCAGCGGATCTGAACATACCAATAGTCGCAGTCACACTAGTTAGCAGGAAAGGCTACTTCAAGCAAGAGATTACCCCTGAAGGAAGGCAGATAGAGCATCCGGACGACTGGAACCCTGCCAACAGGATGAGCATTCTCCCCACCCAAGTCAGCGTTAGGATGGAATGCAGAAACGTTGCTATCAGGGCTTGGCTGTATGACTATCAGAGCCCCACTGGCGGTATTGTCTCGATACTGTATTTGGATACGGATCTTGATGTCAACAACCAGGCAGATAGAGAGATAACGTCTTACCTCTACGGAGGTGACCAGAGATACCGCATGAAGCAGGAATTTGTCCTGGGCGTGGGCGGCCTGCGGATGCTAGAAGCGGCCAAATTCAACGTCAGAAAATACCACATGAATGAGGGCCATTCAAGTTTTCTCGTAATGGAGCTGATGAAGAGAAACGGCATGGACGCTGACAAGGTTAGGGATCTGTGCGTATTCACAACCCACACACCTGTTCCATCAGCCTTCGACAGGTTCTCATATGATCAGGTCAACCAAGTAATCGGGGAAGAGGTCTCCGTCAACACCCTAAAGAAATTCGGTGGCCAGGACGAGGTGAATATGACGCTCCTCGCCCTGAACTTGAGCAAGTATGTCAATGGAGTTGCCAAGAGACATCGGGACTACTCTGAGGAACTCTTTCCACGCCACCACATAAGATCGATAACGAATGGCATCCATTCGGCGACGTGGACCTGCCCCTGTTTCAGGAGACTATATGACAAGCATATTCCTGGTTGGGCCAATGAGCCGGAACTCCTGACTCGAGCGGATGAGATCCCGAACGAAGATATCTGGGAGGCGCATGAGGAAGCTAAACGCGAGATGTTGGACTTCGTGGCTGAGAGAACAAAGCTGAGCATGGACCTGGACACCTTCACAATAGGATTCGCCAGAAGAGCCACAGCCTACAAGAGACATGCCTTCTTCTTCTCTGATACAGAGAGACTGAGAGAGGCCCTCGAAACGGGCAAGGTACAGGCAGTGTTCGCCGGTAAGGCTCATCCCAGGGATGAGTCCGGGAAGATGGTAATCCGAGAGGTTTACGATCACATAAAGGAACTCACAGGCGTGATGAAAGCAGTCTACCTACAGAACTACGACATGGATACTGCTGCTAAGCTGGTCTCGGGAGTGGACCTCTGGCTCAACACTCCACTCCCACCATATGAGGCGTCGGGAACGAGCGGAATGAAGGCCGCACACAACGGGGTCCTAAACTTCAGCGTCCTAGATGGATGGTGGGTCGAAGGAAACACTGACGGAGTAACCGGATGGTCAATTGGTCCTCCACCCGGAGCTCCCGTGTCGGAGGCCGAGCGTAGGAATCATGAACTCAAAGACCTCTACAATAAACTGGAATACATTATTCTCCCCATGTACTATGACCGCAGGGATGAGTGGATAGGAATGATGAAGAACTCTGTCTCCAAGATCGCCTACTACTTCAACAGCCACAGAATGATGAGAAGATATGCGACGGAGGCCTACCTGTAGCAGTACTTGATCCCTTTTGGACATTACGAGCGTCTAGTTGCCTCTCTCGATCTGCTTGCCTTCTCGCAGGGCAATTCGGATGGCCGATACTATGTTCCCTGAGAATACTTCTCCTCGATGAGAATCACCTACGGAAGTCGTACCGGACTCTTCAACTAGCTGGATTTCGGTCTCGCCTGAGAGAGTTGAGTCCAGATCCGCTCTTAGTCTGCCACCATATTCCTCGGCGCCGTCCCCAATCTTCACGACGCTCCGCTCGAATGGGAATGAGGTAAGTATACTCGCTACATCCTCGACAACGCTCTTCTGATCCGTGTAGGTCCTAGTGTCGAGTACTACAGCGTCGCCGAGGACTGCAAGTCCTGTCTGTTTCCCGGGATCGATCCCGATTGCTAGCTCCTTGAATCTCTTTTTTCCCAGGAGCCGTATGACGACTTCGTCTACGACTCTCCCGGAGTTGGAATCTTCCCGAAATGCGACTACGGTTCGACCTTGTATTGCATCGCTGGCGCTGCCTTCGCTGGCTACTATTATTCCTACGTCAAGGGGAACCGGCCGTGAAGGCAGAAGAGGAGCATATTTTATGCCTCTTCGTTTGAGCTCAGTCACAAGCGTATAGTAGGCTTTGCCAGAGGAAACTAGAATTCCTACTCTACCAGCGATGTTGAAACGCTGAATCCTCGTCTCTGCCAAACTGCTCACCTGTGACGCTGGTTCTACTCCTGTGGGCCATCTCCCACTCTATCGCGGACGAGCGGAAGCTCCTTTCCTGCGCGCGCTACGTCTGTCGCGCATCAGACAAGCTTAAAGGTACTCATTCCTGCAATAGGCCCTCGGTTCGGGTAAGCCGATGAAGTTCATAATGCTAGTAGTCGACGGAATGTCCGATTACCCCGTAACGGAAATGCAGGGACGCACTCCACTTCAGGTAGCAGAGCACCCGAACATGGATGCCCTTGTCCGAGGGGGAATCATTGGAGCCGTTAGGACAGTTCCGGATGGTATGGATGCTAACACTGATGTGGCTTTCCTCTCTCTCCTCGGCTATGATCCCCGGCAATATCATGCTGGCCGAGGTGCCTTGGAGGCCGTAAACAGAGGCATCGAGCTCTCTGGCGACGAGGTCGCCTTTAGATTCAACCTGATTAGGGAGGAAGGTGGACTGTTCAAGGACTATGCATCGGGACATATCAGCACTGAGGACGCAGCGCTCCTCGTTAAGGCCTTGAGCGAGAGCCTAGGAAGCGAAGATGTAAGATTCTATGCTGGGATCAGCTATCGCCACATACTTGTGCTTAAGGGATTCTCAGAGAAGGTTCACTGCTACGCTGCTCATGACGTCGTTGGCAAACCTATTCGAGACCTGTGGGTCACAGCTGAGGAGGTTGAAGCCCAGGACACGGCTGATCTTCTCAATGCACTTATGGTCGAATCCAAGAAGGTATTGGCTGGTCACCGGCTAAGCCGAGAGGGCAAGACTAGTGCCAACATGATCTGGCCTTGGGGACCCGGGAAGAAACCGGCGTTCCCAACCCTCAATCAGAGGTACGGGATTAGGGGCGCTGTCATCTCAGCTGTCGATGTGGTTAATGGGCTGGGGCTTTTCACTGGCATGGACGTGATAACGGTTCCAGGTGCGACGGGTTTCATAGATACAAACTACGAGGGAAAAGCCGACTACGCGCTTGATGCCCTGAGAACCCATGACTTTGTCTTAGTTCACGTGGAGGCCCCTGACGAGGCTGGTCATCTTGGGGACCATGGGTTGAAGGTTAAAACGATAGAGGACTTAGACAAGCGACTGCTCGGGAGGCTCCTGGCTGGACTTAAGGACAAGTACACGATCGCTGTGCTTCCAGACCACCCCACCCCAACAACTGTCAGGACTCACACAAGGGACCCAGTACCCTTCGTCATATACTCGAGTGAAAGGCCCACAATGAACAGGCTGAGAAGTTTCAGCGAAACCTCAGCTCGGGACAGTGGCCTGAGAATGGAAAGAGGCTGCGAGTTCATCGACTTCTTCCTTGACTATGGGAGAGGCTAGCGAGCTAGCACGCTGGCTGGCTAGAGCGCTTCTCGCTGCTTTTCCACCATGTTCGCAGCGATCGTCGGCAGTCCCCATAGCTCGATGAAACCCCGTGCTAGGCTCTGGTCAAAGGTCGTCCCAGCTCCGTAGGTCGCTAGGTTCTTGTCATAGAGGCTGTAGACAGATCTGCGGCCAACTACTCGGAGCCCGCCCTTGTATAGCTTGAGTCTAACTTGCCCCGTGACACGTTCTTGGGTCGAGTCTATGAAACTGTCCAAGTCCTTCTTCAGCGGCTCCAGCCATAGGCCGGCATATACTAGAAAGGCCCAATCCGAGTCGACTCTCTCTTTGAATAGGGACTCGTGCCTGGTGAGAACAGTCTTCTCCAAGTCCTTGTGAGCTTCAAGCGTGAGGACTGCTGCTGGGCACTCGTATACCTCTCTGGACTTGATGCCAACGAGGCGGTCCTCCATGTGATCAATGCGGCCTACCCCATTTCTGCCCCCAAGCTTGTTCAGAAAGTCTATGAGGGCTACTGGCTTCATGAGTCTCTCATTAACTGAGCAGGGTACACCTCTCTCGAACTCAATACTCACATACTCTGCCTCGTCGTCTGCCTTTTCTGGGGCCTTGGTCCACTCGAAGGCATCTTCCTGAGGCTCATTCATCGGGTCCTCAAGGTCGCTACCCTCCACGGAGCGACCCCAGAGGTTCTGGTCGACACTGTACCTTTTGCTCACCTCAAAGGGGAGGGTGACCCCCTTGCCCCTGAGATATTCAAGCTCCTCTGCTCGGTTGAGGTTGTATTCCCGGATGGGCGCCACGATCTTCAGGTCAGGCGCTAGAGCCTTCACGGTTACATCGAAGCGTACTTGGTCGTTACCCTTGCCAGTACACCCGTGTGCCACGCCTGTTGCGTTCTCTTTGCGGGCAACCTCGACCAGCTTGGACGCTATGAGCGGCCGGGCCAGTGCTGTGCTGATGGGATACCTGCCCTCATAGAGGGCGTTTGCCTTGACTGCGGGGTAGACATACTGACCTGCAAACTCGTCCTTGACGTCGAGGGCGTGGTGGCGGAGAGCGCCTATCGCCAGTGCCTTCTCCTCGACGGCTTTCATATCGTCCCCTTGGCCCACATCAGCGGTCATCGTGATGACCTCAGCGTCATACTTTTCCTGAATCCACTTTATCGAGAAGGATGTGTCTAGGCCTCCAGAGTATGCGAGGATAATCCGGTTCTTCACCCGAAGCACCTAGCGATAGAAGCCAGTTATGCACTCATAACGATATCGCCGCGGGCTCAAACCGACATAGATAGTTTCCAGCCCAACCTTAATGACTGAGGCCAAAGTATCGGATGATGGTTGACTCATGTCTTGGCATCTCGCGCGGAGGTCGGGGGAAAGAGGGCTTCTCCTACTCGTGGGTGTTGACGTGGCCGCTTTAGCAGTATCCGCCCACCAAGCCGGATATCGCGTCCATGTTGTCGACGTCTTCGGCGACCGTGAATGCAGAGCCTTTACTGAGCGCTCCCTATCCATAGTTGAACAGGTTTCTGGGAGATCCTGCGGCCGATTTGAAGCCGTATTCTCTCCGGAAGCATTGCTGAACCTTGCAGAAAAGTTAGCCAGGGACTATTCCTATGACGGAGTGATCCTGTCCTCGGGTCTCGAGGATTCGCCCGAGTCTCTGAGCCGCCTCGAAGACATTGCACCTTTGCTCGGCAATACGCGGCAAGCAATCTCGGGGGTCAGAGATAGAAAGCGGTTCCATGAGTCCCTTTCAAGGCTTGGTATACATGGCCCAATGACTCTAAGTGCCTCAAATGTAGTCGAGGCGAAAGAAGCGGCACAGCAGCTTGGATACCCGGTAGTGTTGAAGCCGAACGTCGGGTTCGGTGGAGCGAACATTCATCGGGCCTTGAACGAAGAGGAGCTTGTGCGGATCACCGAGAAGAGAAATGATGGGTTCCTTGTGCAGCAATACGTGGAAGGCGTGGCCGCTAGCACATCCCTGATCGCAACTCAAGATCATTCGGTCGCTGTGACAGTGAATAGGCAAATCCTAGGTGTTGCCTCTCTGGGGGCACCTGGGGCCTTTGCATACTGCGGAAACATCGTCCCTCATGATGATTCGGAGAAAGTCAACTCGAGGTGCAGGAAAGTCTCAGAGAAGGTCGTCGAGGCCTTCGGACTAGTGGGCTCGAACGGCGTCGACCTAGTCATCGATCATTCTGGACAGCCCTGGGTTATAGAGGTGAATCCTCGTTTCCAGGGGACTCTGGAATGTGTTGAAACAGTCTTGGGTGCCAATCTTGTGGAGGCGCATCTTGCCGCCAGCCTGAGGAATCGTCTTCCCAAGCTAGGCAAAGCAAAAGGCTACTGTGTACGATTGATCCTCTATAGTCGGGAGCCTTCTTTGGTGCCAGATCTCAGACAGTTCTCTTGGGTCAGAGACATCCCCATACCGGGTGTCATAGTGGAGAGGAATGAGCCACTCTGTTCCGTCGTAGCAACAGGAGATAGGGCCGGACCGGCCCTGCTTAAAAGCGCCGAGCTAGGTGAAGCTGTGTACTCAAGCCTACAGAGACTCGAATGTTTATGATTGTCACCTTGGCGCGATGTGTAGACTGGGCTCTTGCCCATTACAGCCGTCTTCACAGTCTCCTCGACTTGACTCCTTGTGTTTTCATTATGAGGTTAAAGGAGGAAAACATGTTCCAGCGCGGGCCCCTCAGCGGTTCCTGCCAACTCGGCTAAGGTCTCCCTATCCATCTAAGCAAGCGCCCGCCGCAACCGACGCTAGGACTACTGCGAGAGGTCCAAACAGTCGGCTACTACTGGACGGAGATCTTCGGAGGCAAGGAGATACAATCCCCAACAAAGGACCACTCAACCTGTTTCTCCTCATCACCCTGAACTTGCTCTTCAGAACAAGAGCGATCCCATCATGGGAGGCGCACTCTTTATCCGCACATAGGGATGAATAGACTATGAGAAAGAGGTGTCGCGTTGAGGAATCCGACTGCCTTCCTAGAAGATGAATACAGGCAACTAGTCGAAAATGCATTAGACTGGAAGATCAAGGAAGTACAGGGTCCGAGCAAGCCAGTCTCTATGGTTGACGGAAAGGAGGTCATATTGCTCTGTTCAAACAACTATCTGGGGCTCACGAATCATCCCAGACTCAAGGACGCTGCGATAAACGCGATAAGGACCCATGGCGTCGGCTCAGGAGCAGTTCGATCGATCTCCGGAACCATGGATCTACACGTGGAGCTGGAGAGACGCTTAGCGAGCTTCAAGAATGCTGAGGCATCACTCACGTATCCCACTGGCTTTATGGTCAACTCAGGCCTAATACCGCAGCTAGTTGGCAAAGGGGATCTTATCATAAGTGACCAACTGAACCACGGCAGCATCATAGATGGCGTGCGGCTGAGCCAAGCCGACAGAGCCATCTATCAACACTGTGATGTCGAGGACCTCAGTAGAGTACTTGAGGACACAGAAAAACATGAGCCGAGCCACCGCCGCATACTCATCGTAACGGACGGAGTCTTCTCTATGGACGGCGACATCGCCCCACTTGACAGGATAGCCCGGATAGGTGCCGAGCATGGAGCAATGGTCTACGTGGACGACGCCCACGGGGAAGGAGTCCTAGGGGATAAGGGAAGAGGCATAGTCTCCCACTTTGGACTCGACCA
>Ga0315274_10009592_pt1 | contig 13971 bp, 10 predicted proteins | sample YL17G02_20_MG_FD_203700 | JGI IMG/M metagenome (GOLD analysis project Ga0315274, IMG submission 203700) | Sediment microbial communities from Yellowstone Lake, YNP, Wyoming, USA - YL17G02_20 | ecosystem: Environmental > Aquatic > Freshwater > Lake > Sediment | place: USA: Wyoming | collected...
TTTCGTCGTCTCCGTGGACGGATCCTTCATGCTGCCAGGTACGGCACCTGGACTTTCCAACCCGGTGAAGCCTATCCCTGCCAGGGCGGCCCGGTCGGTTTCTGGGAAGTATACGATAGTCGTCCCGTAACCATTCTTTCGCTCCACGTATTGCGTGGCGATGAAGAAGGAGACATTCAGATATGCAGGATCCATACTGCGACCGACTATATTTCGGTCACCCGCAATGAGAACAAGTTGCTATGGATCGCTTCAGCGCTCCTGCCTAGGAAAATCAGGGAATTGCATGCGCTCGGAGAGAAGGTGTTTTTCGAGAAGGTTAGGCGGGAGAACAATGAGGAACCGGCTGCTTCCAGAAAGCTTTCTGCCATTCCGAAAAGCTACCAGACGCTGCGTCTGTTTTTTAAAACGACCCGCAAGCACATCGCCAAGAGAATATGGAAGCGGATCGGACTGAAACAGTGGATCTTGATGTACTCCTTTGATAGTCAGGGGATGCCACCCTTTGATCTGGAGCATTACCACCTGATCATCCCTCCGAAAGACCGCTTCTGGGCTGACCCGCATGTGATCCAAAAAGATGGAATCTTTTATATTTTCATCGAGGAATTGATCTACCGGGAAGTCAAGGGGCATATTTCCTGCCTGACCATTGATCCGGCTGGAAAATTCACTCCACCCAGACCAGTCATCACCCAGCCATACCATCTTTCCTATCCGTTCGTCTTCTCCCACCAGGACAAATATTTCATGATCCCCGAGACGAGTGAGAACCGAACCATCGAGTTATACGAATGCGTTCAATTCCCTGACCGCTGGGAACGGGTCAGGGTGCTCATGGATAACGTCTGGGCGGTGGATGCGACCTTGCACCAGAAAGATGGCCTGTGGTGGTTGTTCACGAATATCCGTCAGCACGAGGGCACATCGGACTGGGACGATCTGTATCTTTTCTCCGCCCCGGACCTGTTCAGCGCCCGCTGGACCCCCCACCCGATGAATCCGGTGGTTTCGGATGTGCGCTCTGCGCGGCCGGCTGGAAGGCTATTTTCACACCAGGGGAGACTCTACCGCCCCTCGCAGGATTCCTCCAGGCGTTACGGGTACAGGATCAGGATCAACCAGGTGCTCACCCTGAATGCAAGCGAATATGAAGAGACCTGTATCAGCGTTATTGAACCGCCCGCGGGGCATAAGTTCCTTGCAGCGCATACGGTCAATTCTGCCGGAGATCTGACCGTGATTGATTCGGCCATCATGAGATTCACCCTCTTCCATTAGGGATGGTAGAAACAATGGCAATCATTCACTTGCGTCCAGTACGAAAAGTCTGTACAATCTATTCACCTGTGACATAAACGGATAAATTAGGAGAAACCATGATCCCATCAAACCTTGCCCAGTTGGCTGTTGTCGCATTTTTCGTCGAGGCGCTCATCCAGACCTTAAAACCGGTCTATGATAAAAGCAAAGGTTTTAATATTGATCCCACCCTCTCACTTGTCGCTGGCATCTCGCTGTGCTTACTGACCAATACCGATATATTCAACACGGTCGGCTTTCCCATTCCAGTACCCTTTGTAGGTAACGTCTTGACCGGTGTCCTCGCCAGCCGCGGCTCAAATGTGGCGCACGATGTGTTCAAATTCGTCCAGGGTACCTCGCTGTCAAAGGATAACGGTCCTGTTGGTTGAGCAGGTGAGATAAAGAAATAATACTTGACTTGTCTTATTGGATTGAATAAAACAATTCAAAAAATCATGCGCTGCCATGGTGGGGGTGATTAAAAAGACGGTGCAGAGAATAATAAGATTGTTAATGAGCGGTCATGAATAAGTGAAGATAAAACGATTGCAACACCCTGTATTAACACGAGGTCTGAACAGGTGAGGCGGGATAAAAAGCGGGGCACATAGTGATTGTAGCACATATTTTCTATTTTGAACATCTGACCGGTATCCTAGGGATGGATACCGGTTGTATTGCTATTACTGGTCACCTGGAAATTGCCTGGGGAAAACAGGCTGAGGCCCTGTACTGGTAAGCCGCATGCCATCTAAAAGAATGAAGCCCTCAAGGTCTGCAAGGAAATAATCCACCGCTGGACAGGAGACTGTTTGCTTTCAGTATCCCGTCCCGGGGGTCCTTTCGGCGGTGTTTTGCGGTGGTCAAAGATTGGCTTGCAGTGACAGCCAGCCCATCCACTTCAACCCTGGGTGGATGAGAGCCAGGTTGAATGAAACAGGGTAAAATATCTTCTATTGTGAAGGAGGCTTAGCATGAACACTGTCCGCGTTGATTTATCGTTCGACCAGATCCAACAAGCACTACGGCGACTGCCCCCGCAGCAAAAAATTGCATTGTGGAGATTATTGGATAAAGAGCTTGATCGTTCCGCTATTGCGCGGAAGTTTGAGACAACCATTAAAGCCATACGCAAAGCCTACGTGCATATCAGTGAGGACGAAGTGATGGCTGACGCTGTCAAAGCCACCCATGCGGTGCGCCATGCGAAAAATCGTCCTTGACACGAATATATTGATCAGCGGGGTGATTGCGTCGGGATATTCCGCCGCCATTTTGGATGCCGCCCGCCGGGAAGAAATTAAACTGGTCACATCGTTGCATCTGCTCGAAGAATTCAGCGAAGTCATCACACGCCGGCACATCGCCCGCAAATATCCCAAAGCCGCTGAAAACGCAGAATCACTTCTCGACTTTCTGCGGGCTTTTGCCATCCTTACACCGGGAATGCCTGATTCAACAGCCATCAGTCCAGACCGCGACGACGACTTTGTTTTGGCTTGCGCTGTAAACGAGTCGGTGGATTGCATCGTGTCAGGTGATCCACATCTGTTGGCTTTGAAAAACCACAAAGGCATCCCTATCCTGACGCCAAGGGTCTTTGCCGAGGAAATACTCCAAAGATAATTTTTTCTGTAGTAAAAGATTGGTTGCCAACCCTGGTGAAGACTCGAACAAGTTGGAGGGAGAGATTGACAGGCAGGTTGTCATGAACGACCTGTAAAGGTTGTCGCCGACGGGGATGATAACGATGGGGAGATTGTAGTTGTGGAAGGAACGAGACCCGAAGGGTATGCACTGCAAACATTAGTCCTGCAGGCGAGCAGAGGACTGCAATCCTAAATCAGACTGGAGGGAGACATTCAGGGTCAGCAGGCAACCAATCCACCGCTGGACAGGAGACTGCTTGCTTTCAGCACCCCGTCAAGCGGGGCGAGTGGTGTTAAATGGTCGCCAAAGATGTAATACAGCACCCCGCCCTGCCGCATGGCGACACGCTCCGCCACAGCATAGTAGTATCTGGTAACGAGGGTCCCCTGCTTTTTATTATGCGTACCCCGCGTAATATGTGGTCACCCAGTTCACCGTCCTCTTTACCTGCTTCCCATCCCTATCTAAAACAAAAGCGGCAATGACCGTGCTGTTCTTCTTGACCTCCACCAGCCGGTTCTCGTTTTTTTTTACCTCGGGGAAACTCTTGGTGGTAGACCTCTCCTGGCATATCTGGTGCAATTTCAACAAATTCGATTTAGAATTCAAATGTCCATAAAACTCGATGCCCGCCGAACTCAATCCATGAATAATGAAATCCTCCTCCTGCCAGAATGATGTCCATCCCTCTTGACAAACCGGGTATTTATCTATAATATGATTAATGTGCAATAACTCACGAACGATTTACGCAGTGAGATTAGTCTTCACACACATAGCACCCGTTTCACCGGACGACGATCGTATAAAATTGTCCCGGATACATAGAAAAATCAAACCTGCCTGTCCCGCTGTGTAAGTCCTTTCTTCTTATAGAGGAGGCTATTATGAGAATGCAGCGGTTCACAAGAGCAGGTTTATTATTCCTGGCCCTCCTTCTGCCCCTGGCATTGACGGGTGGGAGGCCGGCGTTACCCGCAACGGCTGCCGGTGCTGAAGAGGTTGCCAGCCTGCCGGCGCTTGCGCAGGGGCCGATCTCATCCCTGATCGGCACCGACCAGTCTATTTACCACGCCCGCCTGGCCGGGGCGCATTTCCGCATGGACAATCCAGAGCAGGGTCTTTCAGCCGAATTCAGTGCGGAGGGCATGCAGGTCAGCGCTGGCGTGCACTCCTGGGGCCTGAGCCTGGAGAGTTATGGGTACGGTGACGTCTTGCAGCCGCTGCCCGAGGTCCATTCAACGGCGCATGAAAATCGTATTGAATATACCCGCGGCCCCCTGACCGAGTGGTACCTGAACGGTCCCTTTGGCTTGGAGCAGGGCTTCACCCTGGCGAGGCCGCCTTCCTTGATAACAGGCGGACCGTTGACCCTGGCTCTCAGCCAGGGGGGTGAGCGGGATTTGCAGGTGGCGGTGGTTTTTCTTGAACATGGGCAGGCCTCGCAATGTGAGTTGCCCTGATTATATTAAAGAATCTATTTTTCGAGGAGAGTGCAAATTGGATAGATTTTGTCCAATCATTTTTGCAGTGGACTCTTTAATACTATGAGATAATTTAGATAACGATGACCATCTAGCCTTGAAATTAGCAAAATCTGCTACTACAGCGAACAGGAAAATAACTTGCAGCTATCTTGTAGCTGACCATATAAGGTTGCACTTTACACCTATACTATTTCGAAATTTCGTACAAGGAAAAATTTATGGAACATCATCCCACTAAAATAGTCGAGGAGCGCCTGACAGCAGGTCTACAGCCTATTCGTGCGTTCATACTAGCACAAGCTCTCTATCATTTCATGGATGGCGGAATACAAGAAGCCATTGCATCTTCCAAAGATTTAAGTGTAAGCGCCCTCGCACAAAATCTTAATTTACACAAAAAGCGTTTACGGGGATTTCTCCGGTATCTGGCCAATGAGGGCTACGTGAGGTTGACCGACAACGATACCGTGAATCTTACTGCTACTGGTCAGGAGATTGCAGACTTCCATCCTTGGTATAAGTTGCTTATTGGAGGGTATGCAAAGACATTTCAGCAGTTATCATTGGTTCTTAAGGCTGATGGGCCATATGCAGAGCGTGACTCTGCCAGCGTAGGGGTTGGTAGCTGTGGTATTAGCCAGCACGATGCTCTCCCGATGACGCGTCAACTCTTAGAAAAAATACCTGGTCAATGGCGTACGGTTATTGATTTGGGATGTGGTGATGGAAGTTATCTAGTAGACCTATGCAAAGCAAACCCTAATATTCGCGGCATCGGATTGGACTCTGATCCCATATCTGTGATTGTAGCATTAGAAGCGGCCAGTTATCATGGTGTAGCTGACCGCGTCTATGTACAAGTAGGTAGTGCAACTGCACTTCCAGACTTTTCCCAGGAGGCAAGGCCTCTCTGTTTTATCACTGCCTTTGTACTCCAGGAGGTGCTTGAGCAATCGGGACGCTCCGCTATATTAGAAATGCTGAATTCTGTGTTTGATCACTATCCAGATTCTTATTGGGTTGTCATTGAAGTGGACCATCGCCCCAATGATCCAACCGTAATGAAAAAAGGATTAGGATTGGCTTATTACAACCCTTACTATCTAATTCATAACCTTACCCAACAAAGGCTTGAGAAAGTGGAATTCTGGGAGAAACTTTATCATGAAGCTGGTCTCCACACAGTTTCAATCGTGTATCCGGATCCTTCCTACGACTCACTTGGTCTCAAGGTGGGTTTTCTTCTTGCTCGCGACAGATAATCACAGAACAATGCATTTCACTCGATACTTCTCAGATCTAGCCAAAGTAAAAATTCGTAAAGGCGATATCCATGAAACTAATATCACGTACTCTTGATCTTGTCCAATCACCAATCGCTTCCGCACATGCACTTCTACAACAATACAGAGGTCGCCGTCCTGTACTTGATCTCTCCCAAGGAGAACCTAACTACCCAACTGCGACAGTGATTGCCAATCATGTTGCCAAGATAGCTTGTGATCCAGATGGTGGTAGGTACACCACACGTCCGGGTATTGATAAGTTGCGAAAACTGGTAGCGGATGAGATATCACAGGCGTACTCAGGTACTGTACGGGCCGATCAGGTTTTAATTACCGCTGGCTGCAATCAGGCATTCTGCTTAGCAATTTCCGTACTAGCTGAATGGGGAGATGAAGTGATTCTTCCTGTTCCTTACTACTTCAATCACGATATGTGGCTTCGGTTGGAACGGATTTCGCCTATCTATCTTAATACAGCGTCGCCTTTCATTCCCGATCCAGATGTTACTGAGGCCTTGATTACGAACAAAACGAAGGCGATTGTTCTGGTGACGCCCGGTAACCCAACGGGGGTTACTATTCCGTCGTCGGTTATACAAGCGTTTGCCGATCTTGCAAAGCAATACGGTATCATGTTGATTATCGATGAAACATATCGAGTCTTTCGACCTGTGGACGAGCCGGCACATGAATTATTTGGACAACATTGTTGGGATGATAATGTCATTAGTTTACACAGCTTTTCGAAAGAGTTTGCCATTCCAGGATACCGGGTTGGAGCGGCAATATGCCATCCTGATATGATCGTTGAGATGATGAAGTTGTTTGACTGTATGGCGATCTGTGCGCCTCGATTAGGACAAGAAGCCGTGATAGCAGCACTAACAGAAGCCAAAGATTGGCGACATGATAGAGTACTGGAAAATCGCAAGAAACAAGTTCATTTTGAATCTATTTTTGCGAATCACCCAGGTGGCTTTGAGTTATGTTCTGCAGGTGCCTACTACGGATGGGTCAAACACCCGGCAGTTGGCGAAGCTACCACTCAAGTTGTTCGTCGTCTGCTTCTCGAGCAAGGAACGCTAGTGCTTCCCGGGACTATTTTTACTCCATCAGACGATGGGTATTTACGATTAAGTTTTGCTAGCCTGTCAATTGATGAATTAGACGAATTGGGAACACGCCTGCGCGAGTTTGTCTAAAGATATTTATTTTCCTATTTGAAGTGCATAAGGTAAAACTAACTTAGTATGTATTTGAGAGAGGAGAAATACCCTCAAACCCTAAGTTTTATTGCATTAATTTTGATTTAGTGGTTTAATGTTTATGTGGGTATAAAATAGCCTGTATCTAAAAATTGCTATTAGAGCGTTTCTTAGTAGCTCTACCATCTGTATTTTGATCCTATAATTTAATTACTCAAAAGGAGAACAAACTATGATCGTCAAAAAGTTGGCTGAATTAGGATATAGCTACACCCCTGCATCTATTAAGGTCTTGTCATTTCACGCCGCTACACGAGTCGGCAATCTAGTATTTACATCGGGGCAGATCCCTATGCTAGATGGAAAGGCGATCAAGGGCAAGGTTGGAGCTGATATCGACATCGAGACAGCCAAAAAAGCTGCCGAAATATGTGCTTTCAACTGTTTACGCGCTGCTGGGGCTGTTGTTGATATCGAATCAATTAAGCGTGTTGTTAAGGTTTTTGGTATGGTCAACGTTGCAGATGGTTTCGATAATACGTCGGAAGTTATTAACGGGTGCACCGATTTTTTGAATAAGCTCTTTGGAGAAAATAATACGCATGTGCGATCGGCAGTTGGAATGGTGTTGCCATCGAATTTCGCTGTAGAGATCGAGATGATATTGTCTATCGAATAACACAAAGCAAAAGCTTGATCAATGGTGACCGCGGCCGGTTTGCTTGAGAAGCCCATCACCTACGATATTATCGTCAGTGATTTTGGTCGTGATGCTACTATTGAATACCTTCGTCTAGTATCAAATAGCGAGAAGCGACTAATCAAGACGATCTTAGATCGTGATGGGCTTGAGTTTTTTGATGAGTATCGCCGTATCATGTTTACGGCGATCGGTGATGTAGCTTTTTTTAAGGAAGCCGCGATCTTGAAGAGTGCCCTGAGTCATGGGCATCTAAGGGATGATATTTTAATTGGGGTGGGATCATCCCCAAGTATGTCTCAGGAATTTATTGATCGAGTTACTCTCAGCGTAATTCAGGAAGCACTTGTGGCTATTGACCACGGTCACAATATTCTTCGGGTTATGATTCCGTGCAATACTTTGTCTAGTCTAGCAAAGCAGATCGGAAAAATGATTCACTCGGATATGGAGTTGAAAAGGATTGTTGAAACATATGCCCCTTCTGGTTTCGACATCCATAGACTCACTACTGCTCACATAGACGTATATACAGTGCCAGAGGCTGTGATGCGTCATCTCGCTGAAACAAAAAAAAACGGCAAGATGACGCATCTATTAGTACTCGGTACTAGCGGCACCAATGCAATTTATGGCGCTTACACCGAATCGTATGCAATAATTGTTCTACCAATTGAAAATTGGGAACAAGAGCTAATTGATGAGGCCATTGTGGCATCTATTGGAGGCGACCGCAACAAGATAGATATACATAAAGAACAACTTCAAAAAGAAATTATCAAGCCACGCAGTGACATGTTTGAAAACTTAACCATATTAGAAGCATGCACAGACTTTCGTTTAGGGTTAGGTGTCAGTTCGCTCGAAGTATTCGCCGATGTGATGGTCATGGATTGCTACCGCACTCTAATTTCATAACAAGCAGTAAAAAAGGTGAATGGAATTGTCTGAATTTCTGAAGGCTTCCGCAAAATACTTTCTAGATAACTTGCCACAAATAATTGGCATTGCTGTGGCAACCTTGCTCTTGGCTTTCGTGGGGTGGATAATAAACAGAAAAAAGAATAAAACGTCCGATGGAGAACCGGCAAAACCATCGTTACTTCAAGACGAAGTTTCAACTCAATATGTTCACGATTTAATTAGGCGTGGATCAACCCTTTCATTTGGTGATCCTGCATCTTGGACTGTTGGCAGCAGCGAGAATGAAGGCCTAGTGACCCTCGATCAAATCTGGACTCCTCTTCGGGTTGCTGATTCACAAACACGCAAAAATAAGGTCGGCACGCACGAAAATATGGCGGAGAAAGATGTAGGTACCGATCTAAAAAGTTTATTTGAATCTACAAAACAGCCGTTGCTGATTCTTGGTGAACCGGGAAGTGGTAAATCGACCTCATTAGCTATGTTTGCAGTCGATGCAGCGCGCAATTGGTCAAACGGTGGAGGCAATCCTTTACCAATTTGGGTAAGTTTGTCATCCGTGACATCGGATGATAAAACCAATCCAGAACTGGTATTATTGAGCGGTGTGCCTGAAATTGGGTTAGCAATGACTCGATCGGGCTTTGAGAAAGGAACTGAACTTAATAGCTTCCTGTTCAAAGCAATATCCGATGGTACAGCGTTACTATTACTCGATGGGCTCGATGAAGTTAAGGAACATATGCTTCCTAGGGTGCGAAAAGCTATCTCGCATATACTTGGGCTCCAGAAAGGCACACATGTCATCGTAACATGTCGTAAGTTTGACTATCGTCAAACAGCTCCCAATCGTAAGGTTCCTATCGAACGCGAGCTTGAATTGCTACCATATACCCCGGAGGAACAGCGACTCTATGTTGAACGTTGGTATGCCGCTGCCGTTAGGATTGGGAGGTTTACCGGTGCTCAAGCAAGTGATTTAGGCACTTCCCTTATTCAAGAACTACGTGGTGATGAAATATCAGACCTGGCAGAGTCTCCACTACTTCTTGCTCTTCTTACACTAATTCACTCGGAAGAAGCCAAACTTCCAGATTCAAGAGCGGTTGTAAGCGATCGGGCAATCTCGTACATGCTCGCGGACTCCGCGAAATGGCGAGGCCGCGAGGCTGGATCAGCAACGCTTGCCAAGCCGCCAGTTCTTGCACTTGCAAGGGAGCTTGCATACCAGAGCCATGTGAGAGAGGAATTGGCCGATGGGATAGAGAGTTTTGGTGTTACCGGTGATATGGTGAATCAACTCGCAGTGCAAATTTGCGATGTCATGAAGCAGGCTGAAACCACAAAAAATGTTCCGTCATCTAATGATCTGGCACAGCGATTTCTTAATAGCCACGGTTTTTTACTTGACACCGGCAATGGGCGATTTAAGTTTGCGCACCGTTCTTTTCGAGAATTTCTGGTAGGTCAGTACTTCGCAGCCGGGGCTCATCATTCTGAGGCTCTTTCAAAAGCACCCTCCCTCTATTGGCGGGAACCATTTCGCTTAATGGCTAGCTTCGCCGGCCACGAGGGCGAAAACCTCTTCTATATTCTGTCATTAATAGGAAATCTCCTATCTGCTGAAGATATATCATCAATTCAACTTGGCGGCGAGATGTTAGCTGAGATTGGACGTCGACGACTTGCATTGCGCCAGTTTAGCGGTGTGCTAGAGAAAGATGGGCTATGGGCCCGCGCTCAATCTAAAATAGCAAAGCAAGTAGAAGATCCAAGCCTTCCACTGCCAGTACGGGAACGGAGCGCGACAGTATTAGGGGCACTCGGTGATCCCCGATTTGATTTGGATGAGGACTTTATTGGTCCATGGGCCCATTTCATCGATTTAGCGGCTGGACCGGCAAATGTTGGCAGCGAGCGGCTTGATAAGCGTTTAGTGTTAACGTCAGGTGGGTTCGCGGGTGATGTAAGGAGCATTGAGTTTGAGCCATTTTGTATCGGTCGCTATCCAGTAACGAATGTCGAATTTCGAGCCTTTGTTGATGATGATGGCTACACTAATCTGCAATATTGGCAGAGCGAGTTTGCGCGTGGATGGGTATCAGGCGACCAAAAAATCTTGAAAACAATTCGCGAGCACTGGCTTTCTACGGTTTATGAGCACCATGCGAAAGAAATTCGAGATGGTGAGATTGATACCAAGCGCCTCGAGGAAGAATCTGATAATCGTATAGCTTCTCGAAAAGCTCCGTACTATTGGCTCGATAAACGGTTTAACCGGCCCAACCAACCTGTTGTCGGAATTAATTTTTGGGAATCGGTTGCATACTGCGAATGGGCCACACAGAAGGGATATAAAACTCATAAGCTTGATCCTGACTATATAATCAGGTTACAGACCGAATTCGAATGGGAACGTGCATGCCGTCGGACTGATGATGACAGAATTTATCCATGGGGTGATCAATGGTCAGAAGAAAAGGCTCACGTTTCAACCAATATCCTGAACATGCGGCAACCTGCTCCAGTTGGCATTTATCTTGAGGCATGGCCTGGGGGGCCCTGTGATTTGGCCGGCAATGTTTGGGAATGGACAGATAGCCTACATCTCCCTTACTCTCCAGAATATGATGCATTGCGTATTTCACCTGATAGTCTTGAAGAACGAGTCGTCAGAGGTAGTTCTTGGTACAACACATCAATTATGGCCGCGTGTAGTGTCCGGGCTGTTGATCGCTCATACAATCTCTTCTATGATGTGGGGTTTCGAGTAGTGTGTTTTCATCTAGATAGTAAACGGGCGGGCTCAAGTTAGATTGATTCGCTAATCTCTAATTTTATCTCTCTGTGTAAACGAATTATTTTGGAGGTGTTATTTTGATACGCACTGCGGATGTGGTAGTAATTGGCGCCGGAATTCAAGGGCTTAGCGCAGCATACCATCTAGCAAAAAAAGGCATGAAAAGTATCCTTGTTCTAGAAAAGGAGTTTATTGGAGCCGGCTCATCGGGACGTTCCGGTTCTATGCTCATGCTCCAGAGGGAAAATGAGCCCAAAATAAAATTATCCCAGTATTCTTTCGAGCGGTATATGTCTTTAGAAAGCGAATTGGGAGTGAATCCTGGCTATAAAAAAATAGGGTTCTTAAGCGTAGTCAGTGAGAAAAAAGTTCTCGTTAGTTTGAAAATGGCGAAACTGAGGCAAGAATTAGGCGTTCGCACCGAGATTCTGGGGCCAGAGGATATTCGGGAATTGGTTCCAGTTGTCAATACATCAGATATCATCGTTGGTGTGTTTGGTCCAGAAGATGGAATGATAGATCCGAATGCAATTATGAATGGTTATAAGGAAGGGGCCAAACGTTACGGAGTTAAGATTTATCAAGGGCAAGAATACGAAGTTGTCGGAATAGAAGTTGAGAAAAACCAAGTAATAGGAGTGCGCACCCGATCTGGTGTTGTATCAACAAGAAATGTGGTCAATGCATCAGGGGCAGACGCTATAGAAATTGCGAGTTGGATCGGTTTAACCTTACCAATCATGAACAGGCGGCGGAATATTTATGTTACCGAACCTTTCCCAGAAATACCTGATGATACACCGCTAGTTGAAGATGCTGAAATGGAATGGTATTACAGAAAAGAAGGGCAGGGAGTATTGATTGGGATGGGAAAAGAAGAAGCATCAAACACTTCAATGACACCCAACTTTGATTTTTTACCGAACGTTATTAAATTTTCCATTCACCGAGTACCAGTACTTGCGAGTGCCAGATTTGATAACCGAAAAGGATGGAGTGGTATTCGTTCTCTTACACCTGATTTATGTCCAATAATTGGCCCGGTTGATGTGGTACAGGGTTTCTTCAACTCATGTGGGTGGGGAGGGGAAGGGATCATGCATGCTCCCGCAGGAGGGCAATTGGTTGCAGAGTGCATCGCCGATGGTCATACAACAACCCAAGATATTACTCCTTTTTTGGTTTCTAGGTTTATAAATCAATAGCTGTCCAAAGTTCCCGCAAAGCAGTTATCAATCAATATCTATCCGGAAACAAACGGGCGGGTGGTTTTATGGCGCTTTGCCCCATAAAACCACCCGCTTTTCCTACAATATATCAACGGACTTGGATAGATTCTAGACTTGAACTAGTAATTGACTTGCTTGGTTAGCATGTAATAGCTTTTCCTATTTCCTGTTTCAGGATCTAAATTAGTTAGGAAATCTGTGATTGAATAATTCTGGGATAAGTAGTTCTCGAAAACATAGCGCGTGGAAAGACGCTAGTCTAAAGCCGATTTCATGTCCCTCTGTTTTGTAATTTGAAAGTTAGAAGGAATTTCTAATAAAATTATTGGATTTCTCAACTGAAGATCATATTCACCAATCACTAGAATATCTTGCCTTAAAAACGTTTTATTGATTATGCCAATATCTTGATCTGGCCACTTTGGTGGTTCAATACTACGTTCCGTAGAGAAGGAACAAGACCCTCCTTCGGGTGAACACCTGGAGGAGGGTTTTTACGTATACCGGTTGGGGAATACACTTTGGTTTTCCAAAAAGCGCGTCATATCGTACTCAGATATTAATTTCCTCGCTTATGGAACATCCCCCAGATCCACATTTAGAATGTTCAGGTCTACTGCCCCGAACATGGTTCTGACCGTAGTTTTCAACCAATTTATGCCTGCGGTCAGATTCAAAGCCGCTATAAGGAGCAGACAAGCCCCCTGTCAAAAACCGCCGCCCCGTTTGGGAAGTGCACCCGCCGGGGTGAGAAGGGGGCAGGTAGGGTGACGCAAGGTTGTGTAGTTACATGATATCTTATATATTTTTTACGATATATTTACCAAAAGACCTTCCTAAACATGCTATACTGTCTGGCTGCGGTTACGGGTTTCTAAAAATATATTCACCAGCCCGCATGATTTATTATTAAAAGGATAATGGTTGTCTTATGTCTGGACTTCGCCGCATGTTCGTCTACCTGACTCACTACTGGAAAACCGCGCTGGGCGCGCTTCTCAGCCTGCTGCTGGTCAACGCCGCCAATCTGTATACGCCCCAGCTCCTGCGCCGGTTGATCGACAAAGGCATTGCGCCGCTCAACATGCAGGTCGTTTGGGGTGTGGCCGGGGCGCTGGTAGCCGTGGCTGCTGGTCGCGGTGTGTTCAACTTCCTGCAGGGTTACCTGGGCGAGGTCACCTCGCAGGGTGTGGCTTATGACCTGCGCAATGCCATCTTTACGAAACTGCAAAACCTGAGCTTCTCCTACCATGACCGCTCCCAGACAGGCAAGCTGATGACCCGCATGACCTCTGACGTGGAACTCGTGCGCATGTTCATCGGTTTCGGCTTGGTGCAGCTGCTCTCAGCCATCATCCTGCTGATCGGGACGCTGGTCATGCTCT
>Ga0315274_10009595_pt1 | contig 13969 bp, 13 predicted proteins | sample YL17G02_20_MG_FD_203700 | JGI IMG/M metagenome (GOLD analysis project Ga0315274, IMG submission 203700) | Sediment microbial communities from Yellowstone Lake, YNP, Wyoming, USA - YL17G02_20 | ecosystem: Environmental > Aquatic > Freshwater > Lake > Sediment | place: USA: Wyoming | collected...
TGGCCACCGTAGTTCGGAATTCAAGGATGATCTCATCCCGATCCCGACATCCCGGACATTGCGGCTCCGCCGACACCTACCTAACATCGGCTCGCCGCCGCGACCCACGATAGGAGTGAACGGTTACAGAAAATCGGTCCCACAAACTCGGTAGGGCATTTTAGGGCTTGAAGAGGGGACTGCGGCCGGTAGAATAGCGGACGGTCGTCCCGGCTCGGAACTGCGGCAGCGGGTCGCAGAGCCGGCGGAGCGAACGGACACCCGCCGGCAGCGGCGCCGGGTTCAACGGGTTATAGGCACAAGCCGTCCGCGAAGACGAACGGATCTCGGCATGACCCTTTCGATGCTCGCGTCGGTCCCCGACGGGACCGGCTACATCAACTTTGTGAAGCTGGGCGTCGTCCTGCTGCTGCTGTTGGGGTGGGCGGCGGCGGCCCAGTGGATCGACCGCGACACCGACGTGGTCAAGACCAAACGGGAGCAGTGGAACCTGATCGTTCTCGCCGGAGCGGTGGTCGCGTACTTTGTGCTGTTCATTCCGCCCTGGTCGGGCGGTCTGTTCGTGCTTGGGCTGACGTTCTGGCTGCTGATTGCCGGGGGATCGATGCTCGCGTATGTGGTCCATCGGAACGGCCGGGTGGTGCCCGACGCGCGGATTCTAACCCTGGGGCACGCCAAGCGGCTGGCGTCGCGCGGAAAAGAGGGGGAGCACAGTCACTCGGAGAAGGGGCTCCGCGTCCGCATCAGCGATCACAGCGGGAAGTTCGTGGAGTCGCCCCGGGACGCCGAGGAGGCGCGGGCCTTCCACGCCGTTCAGGAGTTCCTCCACGACATGCTCTGGCGGCGCGCCGGGGACGTGGAAATGGTGGCGGGCAAGGAGAAGTACCGCTTGGTCTATCGCATCGACGGGGTGGCCGTCGAGCGCCCGGAAGGCATTCCGCCGGACGACGGCGAACGAATGTTCCGGTGTTTCAAGAAGTTGGCGGGCCTGAACGTCGAGGAGATTCGCCGGCCGCAGAGCGGACGGATTCAGGCGGCGCTGCTTAGCCATGAGGGCGAGCCTCCGTATGCGGAAGTACGCACATCGGGCACCACGGCCGGCGAGCGGTTGAGTTTGCATATTCAATCCGGTCCCGTGCTGATGCGGTTTCCGGATTTGGGGATTGCCCCCGCGCGTTTGGAGCAAGTGAAGCAGTTTTTGGGAAAACCGCAGGGGCTGTTTCTCATGAGTGCACCGCCGCGCCACGGCATGACCACCACGCAGTACGCCGTCCTTCGCAGTCACGACGCCTACATGAACAACATCCACGCCCTGGAGCGGCGCAAGTTGGTCGACTTGGACAACATCACTCAACAGGTCTACGAGGGCAACAACGCGGACGTCAATTACGCCCGCATGTTGCAGTCCGTGCTGCGCCGCGAGCCGGACATTGTCCTCGTGGGGGAATGTGAGGACCGGGAGACGGCGAAGATCGCCGCTCGGGCCGCGGCCGACAATCGGAAGATTTATCTGGGGATCCAGGCCAAGGACACCTTCGACGCCCTCGGCAAGTACCTCACCCTTGTGGAGGACAACGCCCTGGCGGCCAAAGCGGTGCTTGGACTGACCAATCAGCGACTCACCCGCGTGCTCTGCAAAGACTGCCGGGAGGCGTTCCAGCCCGACGCCGCGACGCTGAAGAAACTGAATCTGCCCGCCGACAAGATCGAGCGCTTCTACCGCCCGCCCACAGAGCCGAAATTGAACAAGCGGGGAAAGGAAATCGTCTGCCCGACTTGCCAGGGCACGGGGTACGTCGGGCGTACCGGGGTGTTCGAAGTCCTGGTGGTCGGTCCCGCAGTGGCGAAATTGATTGCCGAGGGCGCGACCCTCGACAAGATCAAGGCGCAGTGTCGCAAGAACAAAATGTATTACCTCCAAGAAGAGGCCTTGCTGAAAGTCATTGACGGGACCACAAGCATGAACGAGGTCCTGCGCTGTCTGGGCGGTCAAGAGAAATAGGCCGGGGGTTCGAGCCATGCTTTTTTCACTCTTATTTTTCATTCTTCTCCTGGTCATCGCCTACAGTCAGGCGATTCAGGGGTTATTTAGTGCGCTGATTATGACGGTGCTGACCGTCTGTTGTGCCGCCGCGGCGGTGACGACGCATGACTGGATCGCCGCCAATGCTCTTGCGCCGTACTGGAACCCGGACTTTGCCCATCCCCTGGCCTTGGGTCTGACCTTCGGACTGTCACTGCTCATCCTCCGTCTGGCGTTCGACCGCCTCATCCGACGCTCGTGCCTGTTACCGGCGTGGGTGGACCGGCTCGGCGGAGGCGTCTGCGGACTGATTACCGCCGAGATTATGGTTGGGGTCGTGGTCGTGTGCGTGCAGATGATCCCCTTCGGGGGATCGATCCTCGGATATTCGCGAGTGACTCCGATCTCCCGTAACCGCCCCGGCGCCGCGGATCAGGCCAAGCCGAAGGGCGACGCCGTCGAGGACGAGCTATTCTTTTCGCCGGACCGCTTCGCGATGGGCGCGGCCTCGTTGCTGTCCGGAGGTATTTTCAGCGGGACGCGCAGTTTCTACCGCGACAATCCGGATGTCGTCCAAGCAGTGGGCTGGGTCGATGCCGTCCCCGCAACGGTCTCGCGGTATGCAAAACCCAACTCCATATCCATTGTCGGCACTGACCCGGTGAAGTTTCTCTACGTGATGACGCCGGCCAATGAGAAGGACAAAAAGCCCGCCACGTATGAACCGATGAGCGAGCCGATGAGCGAGCCGAAGAGCGGCATGGAGCGACGCATGGTCCGCGTTCAACTCACCAACGCGGCCAAAGACGAACGCAAGACGCACACCTTCACTCTGCGGCAGTTTCGCATCGTCGGCCGGATGCCGAACAGTGACGTGTACAGACAGTTCATTCCCGTTGCAGTCCAGCAGGAAGACGCGAGGGAGGCTACGAACCGTCATATTCGGTTGGTCAAGGATCGCGGCGTCGACTGGCCGGTCATTGACGAGCCCATTACCCCACGCAGCGACGATGGCCAAGTGGAAATGGTGTTTGAGCTTCCCAAGGGATTCGAGCCGAGCTATCTGGAATACAAACGAGGGGCTCGCGTTGCGCTCTCCTTCGATGCCGCAGGGCCGGGACGTGAGACGCCGGGATCTTCCAAACGTACCGAGGCGGGTCCGTCCGGAGCGCGGAAAGAGGAGAAACGAGCCGCGGCGGAGACGCCTGCGGCCGGGGCGCCGCCCGCTCCGCCCACGACGCCGAGTTCCGGGTCGGCGGGCAGTGTTCCGGATTCCGGTCGTGGCGGGAACATTCGCCGCATGACGACCCAGGCCGGAAAATCCTTCTTCGGCGACCAGATGCCCGTGGAAATGAAGTCCTATCGGCGTCTGAAGGACGCGGAGATTTCGCGTAGCGCTCTGGTTGACGGCCATTTGGTCGGCGAGGTAGACCAGCAAGCGTCCGGCACGGATGTCCCGGTGACGAAATTCGCCGTGCCCGATGATAAGCGACTGCTGCAACTCAACACCGGGTTTCTTCAGGCCCGAAGCGGCTTGGGGCGGGCCGTCAGTGTCGCCGTAGGCACCGCACAGAATTACCTTGTCCTGGCTGAGGGGGGCAATCCCTATCAAGTCGTCGGCAAGTACGCGATCGCGGCGGTGAATGGAACGCGGATGATCGAAGTGCAGTACTTCAGCAACCAGGCCGGCTCCATCGGCGGCCTCGGCAAGTTTGACAAGATCAAGGACGCCGACTTGAAGGACGACTATCAGCTTGTGCTGCTGTTCCTGGTTGATCCCGGGGTGCGGATCATTTCGTTCAGCACCGGCGGCGACGCAACGCGAGCGGACGACCTGAAGAGCGAAAACCTCGTCGCACCGCGCTAACGGGCCGTTGGAGAAGTATGGGGGACCGACCGCCCCATTCGGCGTTTGCAACCCCACCCTATCGCAGGTATACACACCGGGTAGGAGCGGGCGCATGAAGATCATCCGTCAACCCAGCATCTACCTCGTCGGGCGGCAAACGCTGGACGAGAGCGAGATCGCGCGGTTTCTTTCCGATCAGAACGTCGGCGACTGGAGCACGGATGCGACGAACGCATCGCAAGTGCTGCCCGAGGTCGCGGGGCGGCTGTGTTACATGAGCTTCGCCAAGCCGCGCCCCGGCGGGAACGAAACGTACCTGGGCCACATCAAGGAGGTCGGCCACGGCAGCGTCCTCGAACACACCGTGTGGAACTTCATCATCACCGGCGTCTCCCGCTCGTTCACCCACGAGCTGGTCCGACATAGGGCCGGCTGGGGATACTCGCAGCTTTCGCAGCGCTACGTGGACGAATCGGTCGCCGACTTCGTGGAGCCGGATTGCATCGCCGACGATCGGGAGCTGCACGAGGTCTGGCGATCAACGGTTGAGTCGGCCCAGGAGGCCTACATCAAATTAGTCGAGGGATTGCAGGCCAAGTTCGCTTCGATCGAGGACAAGACGCTGCGGCGGAAGATGGCCCGACAGGCGGCGCGATCCGTGCTGCCCAACGCCACGGAGACCAAGATCTTCGTGACCGCCAACGCGAGGGCGTGGCGACATTTCATCGAGCTTCGGTGCAACGAGCACGCGGAGACCGAAATCCGCATGGTGGCGGCGAAAGTCCTTGAAATCCTTCAACGCGAGGCGCCGAACCTCTTCGGGGATTATGAGTTCATCGCGCTCCCCGACGGCACCCGCGCGGCGCGAACGCGGTTCCATAAAGTGTAAGCGCAATGACACTACGCCGCGCGTCCGAGACAACCAGCGTGTGCAAGATCGAGATCGCGGCGACTTGATCGAACCGTCCCTTCAGGCGACCCCCGTTCCCCTGTACAATCTCCACGGTCAATCGTGATCGGCGAAGGCCTGGGCGTCGTTCGTGTTGGACGCCGAGCCGAGCCGGTGAGCCGAAGGGTGCGCGGGTCCGATCCCGGCGCGCCGGGATTCGTCTGGGGTCGGCCCGGTTCGAAGCGCGCGGTTACGCCCCGTGGAGGATGACGCATGTTGGGTATCAAGAAAGAGTTGGAGCCGCCGCACAGCGGCGATGGTTGGATCGGTCCTGCTCCGTGGATTCAGACGCTGCTCCCAGGTCCCAACGCCAAGGCCTTGATGGAACGCGACGCGCGATACAGTTCGCCCTCGTACACGCGGGACGTTCCGCTGGTGGTCCGCCGAGGGCTGGGGTCGGTCCTCGAGGACGTGGACGGCAATCGGTTCCTCGACTTCGCCGCGGGGATCGCGGTGTGCGCGACCGGGCATTGCCATCCCAAAGTCGTCGCCGCCATCGAGCATCAGGCCAGGAACCTCATCCACGTCTGCGGCAGCGACTTCTACTACCCGCCGATGGTGGAGTTGATGGAGAAGCTCGTCGCCATCGCGCCGGGCAAAGCGCCCAAGCGCGTCCTACTGACCAACAGCGGCGCCGAGGCCGTCGAGGCCGCCTTCAAGGTCGCCCGTCATCACACCAACCGCAAATGGGTCATCGCCTTTCACGGCGCGTTTCATGGCCGGACCATGGGCGCTCTCTCCCTCACCAGCTCCAAGGCCCGACAGAAGGAACGCTTCGGACCGCTCGTCCCCATGGTCGCGCATGTACCCTACGGAGATGTTGAAAGAATCGAGAATGAACTGTTCAAACGGCAGATGTCGCCCAATGAGGTCGCGGCCATTTTCGTCGAGCCGATCCAAGGCGAAGGGGGCTATATCCTACCTCCCCCGTTGTTTCTCACCGACTTGCGCGCACTGTGCGACAAATATGAAATCCTCCTGGTCTGTGATGAAATCCAGTCCGGAACGGGGCGAACGGGGAAATGGTTCGCCTTCGAACATTTCGGTATTATTCCAGACCTGATTCTGATGGCCAAAGGACTCGCCAGTGGAATGCCTTTAGGCGCAGTGATCGCAAAGGCAGACATCATGAATTGGCCGCCGGGCGCGCAGGGGAGCACCTTCGGGGGCAACCCCGTCTGTTGCGCAGCGGCCATCGCGACGTTGGAACTCATTGAAAACGGATATATGGCCAATGCCGCCGAACTGGGAAAGACAGTTCTGGCCGAACTGAGCGAAATCGCCGAGCGACATAAGTTCCTCACCGGCGTTCGCGGATTGGGACTGATGTGCGCGATCGACGTCGTTAACCGAAAGACCGCCAAGCCCGATCCGAAGTTGCGCGAAAAACTGCTACGAACCTCATTCGAGCGCGGGCTTGTATTGCTTCCGTGCGGGGAGAACGGCATACGTTTCTGCCCGCCGTTGTGTATCAACGAGGCCCAACTCGACGTCGGATTGAAACTCTTCGACGAAAGTGCGGCCATGGTGGGCTGAAACGATTGTCGATTGACGATTTTCGATTGCCGATTGGCAATCGGCGTTCGCCGCGGTCGTTCTGTAACAGCCCGTTGAAAAACCCATTCAGCTTGTGGGACCGACTTTCTAGCGGTCGTCTCGTTCCGTCAGCGGCATTTGACTCCCGGCGCGCCGGGAGAAAGTCGGTCCCACATACTTCTTCAACGGACTGCTAACGCCGATTGTTGGCGGCGACCGGGCGGCGGAGCTTGATCTTCATGTCCCGCCGGGTGCTCTTGGCGCCTTCGAGGACCTTGATCGCTTTCTTAATATCCGGGACCTTCAGCACGACGACGGTCTTGCCGCCCGCAACGCCGCCGGTGCAGTACACGTAGCTGATATTGATATGGGCGTCGGCCAACCGCTCGCACAGATCCGCCGCTGCGCCGGGACGGTTCGCAAGCGTCACCGCAAGAACGTCCGTCTCCGCCATCGGAATATTCAGTTTGGCGAGGACCGGTCTTGCCGCGACGGGATCGTCCACGACCATCCGCAGAACGCCGTGCTCCATCGAGTCCATCATCGCAATGTTGGTGATGTTGACCTTGGCCTTGGCCAGTTCACGAAGAATCTGCGTCAACACGCCCGGCTTATTGACCAGGAAAATGGAAAACTGCACGAACCTTTCCATCGGGACCTCCTATGTTCTGTGACGGTGATCGGCGCGGTCTCGTCCCTCGAAACCGAGGAGCGGAGCGCCGGCTCGTTACCTTCAACCGGACGGCCCGGACCCGGCGCCGCCCGACGAACGGCCAGTATAGTGGCCGAGCGACGACTTGCCACCCGGCGACTCCGGTTGGCGGCGCACGGGAATCTCCGAAGGGCGTCAGGCCTCCGTCCCCACCCGCGCGGCCAGGCGACACCGCCCAATGCGAAAGCCGGCGAGCCCCCAGCCGGTCAGCAACATCGCGCCGGCGATCGAGCCGCCGCAGAGGCCGCCGGTGGCGCGAGGACCCGTGTTGCGGGTGTCGGGGCTGTCGGGGTCGGCGTTGTCGCCGATCCCGTCGCCGTCCGAATCGCGCGATTCCGTCGGGTCGAGCGGAAAGGCGTCCTGGGCGTCGGGCACGCCGTCGTTATCGTCGTCGGTGTCGGCGCTGTTGCCGATCCCGTCGCCGTCCGTGTCCACGGACTCGACCGGGTCCAAAGGAAACCTGTCGGTGACATCGGGAACGCCGTCGCCGTCGTCATCAGTGTCCGCGTTGTTGCCGACGCCGTCCGAATCCGTATCCACGGTCTCATTCGGGTCCTGGGGGAAGGCATCGATGGCGTCGGGAATGCCGTCGCGGTCGGTATCCGGCCCGGCGGCGCCCTCGACGGTGAGACGCAATGCGCCGCCGGAGACGTTGCGACTCGTCAGGTTAAAGTCCACCGGCTGATCAAACCCGGCCTGAAACGCTACGCCGCCGGTGGCGTCGGCGCCGGGATTGCGAACGTCCACGCTGCCTGAGCTGTTGACCGTCGCCTCGACCGTCGCGACCCGCAGCGGCGTCGTGTCCAGGTCGATGATCGAGTTGCCCACGCGACTGTTGGAGAGATACACCAGCCGCGGCTGGGGCAGCGCGACGAACGATGAATAGGAGCTTGGATCGACCCCCGGCGGCAGCTCCCACCGGAAGTTGCTCAACACGATCGTCGTCGTCGTCGCTTGGAAATCGAACTGGATCGAGCGCAGGTCCAGCAGTGGGTTGTCCTCGTCATCCACCGAGAGCGAAATGTCCACAAATACCTTCGTCCCCGCGGGCACGGGGTCCGCGGTGGCGTTCCCACCGGCATCCGCCGCCGCCAACGTGATAACGATGTTTCCCCGCGCACCCGGCGCTGCCGCAAACGACGCGAGGACGAGCAACCCGACGTTCCAGAGCGGACTCGCTGTCCGACTCATTCGACAATCGATCCGCCGCAGGCGGAACAATCGACATTCCATACCGACGCCCATCACGCGGTCACACGTTCCTCAACCGTTGTTCCTTGTCGGCAACAACGCTCGCAAGGCGCCGACGATTTCTTGAGCCCGTTCAATAGCCTTTTGAGCGTCTTGAGGTGTCCAGACGACAACCGTCTCGTAGTCGGCTTGATGCCGGGAGACCATAAGTTCGTTATAAGCCTTGCCCAGCTCTTTCGGGATGCGCCCTGGACGTACGAGATGTTGGTGCAACGCGTCTTGCACCCCTGCATGTTTGACGAACTTGTGCCCTTCCGCGATGAGCACAGCGCTGGCCGCGTAGAAGCACGCATAATAGGCTCGATTGACTGCCGCGGCCGAACTCGCGGCTGCCACCTGCTGCGCCGCCCCTAGCGCCTCATCGGCCTTCTCCGTCAGCAGGCGTACCGCCTCTCGTCTGGCTTCATCCGTCGTCACGCCGCGACTCCATCGCGCTCAACTTCGTCTCGTAGCGGCATCACCTGATAAACGCCTCGGAACCAGTCATCTTCCGAGATGTCCACAAGACCGAAAGCAACGTCGTGGTCGAGCTGCAGAGGGAATAGCAACTCCACGGCTCGGCCCCGCTCCTCCCAGCTGAACCGGTGCGCCGTCAACAACAACAGATCGATGTCCGACTCCGGGTCGTCGTCGCCGCGGGCCTTGGAGCCGAACAGGATGATTTGTGCGACGGGGAGCTTCTCGCGCAACACGGCCGCGGCGGCCTCGATCGCCGCCCGTTCGTTGGGCTTGAGACGGATTTGATCCAACGTTCTCATGTGACCTCATCACCGTCACCCGTAGGGCGGCAACCCAATTCATCATGCCCGATTGTAGGTCGGCGCCGGGTTCCCCCAAAGAGCACGCTGTCATGCGGGCGTGGGATTCATAGGTTCTTCAGCCGTTGTTCCTTGTCGTACGTCTGCAACGCCCCGATCAACTCGTCGAGGTCGCCCTGCATGACCCGTTCGAGGGAGTACAGGTCCAGGTTGATGCGGTGATCGGTGAGACGATTCTGCGGGAAGTTGTAGGTGCGGATGCGTTGGGAGCGGTCGCCGCTTCCGATCATCGACTTGCGGGCGCTGTCGCGTTGGGCGTTGCTCGTTTGCTGTTGGGCATCGTAGAGCCGGGTCAACATGATCCGCCGGGCCTTGGCGCGGTTCTTGTGCTGGCTCTTCTCGTCGCGCATCGAGACGGTGATGCCGGTGACCTTGTGCACCAGACGGATCGCCGATGACACCTTGTTGACGTTCTGCCCGCCGGGTCCGCCGGCGCGGGACACGAACTCCTCGACATCCTGGTCCCAGTTGACGTCGATGTTGATCTCCTCCGGTTCGGGCAAGACGGCCACCGTGGCGGCGGAGGTATGGATGCGTCCTTGGGCCTCGGTTTGGGGCACACGCTGCACGCGGTGTCCGCCGCCCTCGTAGCCGAGCAGCCGGTACACCTCCCGGCCTTTGATATTGAGCGTAACGTCCTTCAGGCCGCCAAGCTCCGATCCGCTCTGATCGAGCACCTCGATGGACAAACGCTTCTTCTCGCAGAATCGCAGGTACATCTCATAAAGGTCGCGGACGAACAAGGCCGCTTCGTCGCCGCCGGTCCCGGCGCGGATTTCCAGAATGATCGACGTGACCGCCGCGTCGTCGTCGCTGACCATCGCTGACTTGAGCTCTTCGAGCATCGCGTCGTGCTTCTTTTGCAGGGCGTCGAGTTCGGACTCCGCAAGGTCGCGTAGATCGCGATCCTGGCTGCGGTCGTCGATGATGGCCTTGGTTTGTTCCAGTTCGCTCCGCACTTTGCGAAACTTCCGGTACGGATCGACCAGGCGGCGCATCCGACCCAGCTCTTTCGTGATGACGATCGTCTTGGCCGGATTGGAGGCGACGACGGGATCGCCAAGCTCCTCGTGGAGCGCGTCGAACCGATCGCTCAAGTCTTGCAGCTTGGCGATCAGCCGATCGTCGACCTCTTGTTGGACTTCTTGCATCGCGTTCTGCTTGTTTGTGAGCCGCGGGTTTCAACCCCCGCGACCGTCCCCGATTCCATCGGACAAACCGCACCCCCGTCCCCAACCAATCACCCGCGTACCACGACGCCGCCGAAAAAGAACCACGCGCAGGACCGATCGCTCGGTCGCCGCGCGTGGTCGCTCTTGGCGTACGTACCTAACCGCGTGTCGTCTTGGCGGGCTTCTTCTTGGTCGACTTGGCGAAGTAGTCGCTTCCGAACTTCTTGGTGAAGCGGTCGACCCGGCCCAGCGTGTCGATGAACTTCCCGGTCCCGCCCTTGAAGAACGGGTGGCACGCCGAGCAGATTTCGATCTTGATTTCCGGGACGGTGCTCCGCGTCTGCCACGTCTCCCCGCAGCCGCACCGAACCGTGCAATCCATGTACTTTGGGTGGATGCCTTTTTTCATCGTCGCCTTCCTGCCTTCCGCCGGGGCCACCCCAGCCGAGCCATAGTAGTATATGCCCACCTGGGTCCGCCGCAACCCCGATTTCTCTTGCTAACCAGGCGACGCAGCGGTAGACTTCCGAATAGGATATCTTGATGAGTCGGTAGGCAGGCTTCAGGTCTTCTCACCGACGCCTAGCGTAGTAGCGCCGTACCGCAAAAAACGGAGGGGCCGCCGCGACCCGCCACGTGTTTATCAGACACGGCGCAATCGCGACGACCCCGGCATTCGGGCCGGGTACCGTGTCGTGGTACGTCCGGCCCCCTTTTTTGTCATCCCGTCTGGTTCTTTAGACCGTTGCACAAACCGAAGGTATTGCGGCCGGTCTTAACAAACAGATCACTACGTCGACGAGCAGTTGTCGCGATAGAGACCTTAAGGCTTTTGGTTCGTGGGTAGCCACCGCGAACGAGCTGGGTTGCGATTTGCTCGGCGTGCATCGGGCGTCCTCGTTCTCGAAGCAATGCCTCCATTGCGGCTGGCAGCTTCATGCGTGCAAACTGGTCGGTATCGTGCGTCCGAGCCATTCCGGGCAACGTCGGTGTTTCCGACTCCAGCTCGGCGATTTTCCGCCGGTGGAAGCGAACTACGACGTCGAGTTCCTGGACGGCCTCCTTCGCTCGAAGCAGATCCGCCTCCGCGTCTGCCAGCATCCGACGGTGCTCTTCGATTGTTCCCATACCTACCAGACTACCCCGTGATAGGCACCGCGTCAACCACAAAAAATCATCGACTGTTAAAAAAGAATCACGTGCGACATTCCGATAGGCATTATGGCTTGCATCCTCCCGATTGTCATGCACAATGTCATTAGATCGAAGCGGACGCGATAAGCCCGTGCCCGTCGCGGACGCATCGGAATAGTCAGCGTAGCTGCAATAAAAGGTGGACTCGCAAACCTGACGCGGGCCGGTATAATGAAAGGGGATCGGCTATGGCCGCCCGGCGGATTGAGATTGACGACACCGTGCGACTACAGATGAGCGTGCGTCTCATCGAAGAGCACGAAATCGAGAAGGTTGTAAACGATCCGCAGCAGACACTCGTCGTACGAAGGAGGGGGCGGCCGATTGACGGTCGGTGGCTCTATAAAGGGTCGCCGAGTCCGGGACGAATCCTCGAAATCGAATGCCAGATTCGAGCCGATACAGGGTTGTACCGAATAGTGAGGGTCACTGAGGTGTAAGGCGAGGACGGCGATGATTGTGCTTGAGCCTGAGATCAAAGCGACGCGGATCGACGGACGGACGGAGTCCATCTACGTCGTTTTCCGACAGGGCGTACCTGCGCGGGAGACGATTCCGTTCTTCAAGCCCGACGGTGCGGAGCTGTTCATCGACGTGGACGAGCACGATTTCCCGATTGCCGTGCAGATCGTGGACTCGATCGAAGTGGCACCCACCCCGCATACCGGTAAACCGGAAGAGGAATCGCTGGTCTTGGCACTGTTCAGCTTCGCCAACCAGATGATCGCCTATCATCGCGCGAACCAGCAGGCCAAGGGCAACGCCCTCATCAAGGACGCCCTGGAAAGCGCAAGGTTCCTGGCCCCCTCCGATCCGCTGGCCACAAATTAGGCGGTCAGCGCTTCAGGATTTCGTCCGCCATTGCGCCGGCGTCGTAGATTTTCTTCATGGCCTCGATCATACCGCGGACGTCCACCGAGACGGACCGGGCCTGGTCCTCCGTATAGGCAAGGTCGAGGACCAGGCTCTGGATGTTCCCGTCAAAGATCAACCCGACGACCTCACCCTTCTTGTTGATCGCCGGGCTGCCGGAGTTTCCGCCGATGATGTCCGCGGTGGAGACGAAGTTGAACGGCGTCTTGAGGTTCAGCTTGTCCTTTCGATCCCACCAGACCTTGGGCAGTTCGAAGCCCTTTTGCCCTTTGCGTTCCGTGGCCCGCTGGAACATCCCCTCGAAGTTCGTGAACGGCGGGACGTCCTTGCCGCCCTCCTTGTAGCCCTTCACCGGGCCGAAGGCGAGGCGGAGCGTGAACGTGGCGTCGGGGTAGGCGTCCTCGCCGTTGATCGCAAACTGGGCCGCGGCGATCTTGCCATAGGAGTCCTTGAGGGCCCCTTCGATTTCGTCCTCGAATCGCTTGCGGAGGGACCGCGATTCGGGATCAAGGTCGACCGCGAGCTTAATCATCGGATCGGTCGAGGAGGCAATCGCCTCCGTGCCGCCTTCGGCGATCTTCTTGCGAAGGTCTACGTCCTTGAGTTTGGTGCCTTTGACGAGGGCTTCGGCCCGGGCCCGCGGCGACAGGCCGCCCAACGCCTTTTGCACGTAGGGATCGTCGCCGCCAAGAGTTTCGGCCATGAAGGCGAGGCTGCTGGCGATGCGGTCCATTTCCAGGTCGTCATAGATCGGCGCGGGGGAGTACAGTTGCAGGTACAGGCTGTCGAGGGCGGCGTCGTTGTACTCACGCAATCGCTCCGGGCTGGGTTTGGTCTTTTCTTCGGCCAGGCGAACGAGGTTTCGGGCGATGCCGAACAGCTCGGAGCTGATGCCGATGGAGCGGCTGCGGATGTAGAACTCGCGATGGGTCTTGAGGGCGGCGGAAACTTTGTCCCAGGCGTCGCCCCATTGACCCTTGTAATCGGGATTGGCGTCGACGGCCGCACGAAGCTTCTTCTCCGCGTCCGCCTTCTTTTGCATCAACTGCGGGTCCTGCAAGCCGGTAAGGATGCCCGTGCGGGCCTTGCGGCCATTCTGCACCCCGAAGAAATCACCCGCGGCGATGCGTTCAAACTCCGTGTTGCGGGCCGAGAAGGTCGCAAGCTGCACCTCCCGCCGCCAGAGCCGATGCAGGTTGAACGGGGCCTCCACATCGCGCATGAACTTCAGGTGTTCGACGGTGTTGAGACGCTGGGTGTTGCCCGGGTGACCCGCCACGAACACGACTTCGCCGTCGGCGGCGCCCTCCGTGCTCCACTTGAGGTAGTGTTCGGGTTTGAGCGGCTTGCCGTCCTCGTACACATGGAAAAAGCACATGTCCAGGTTGAATCGCGGATACTCGAAGTTGTCGTTGTCCCCGCCGAAGAAGGCGATGTCCTGTTCCGGGGCCATCACCAGGCGCACGTCGGTGAAGCGCTTGTACTTGTATAGGTTGTACTTGCCGCCTTTGTAGAGTGTCACGACCTGGCAGTCGAGCTTGGTGGCGTCCTCGCACTCTTTCTCAGTGATCGAGGTCATCTTGCGGCGGGCG
>Ga0315274_10009596_pt1 | contig 13969 bp, 5 predicted proteins | sample YL17G02_20_MG_FD_203700 | JGI IMG/M metagenome (GOLD analysis project Ga0315274, IMG submission 203700) | Sediment microbial communities from Yellowstone Lake, YNP, Wyoming, USA - YL17G02_20 | ecosystem: Environmental > Aquatic > Freshwater > Lake > Sediment | place: USA: Wyoming | collected...
TCGTGAGCCCTGCGATCTCGGCCTCCAGGTACTCCCGAAGACTGGGATCGAGCTGAAAATGGCGGGCGGTGATGGTGACTTCCATGCTGTTCCTCCTTGAGGGATCAGGCGCCTGTACCTAATTGCTTAACGTTAAATATTACCGTATCTTAGGGCCTTTTGTCAACCTCTCGAAGGCAAAGGCCCTGCCTTTTGGACGGGGCGGGCGCTTCGTTAGAGGGTCGATGGCGGTCCCCAGGCGGACTGCACGCGCTACCTCCACCCTGACTACACCCTGGCTCCACCCTGCCTACGCCCTGCGCAGGCCTACTACTCCCTGATCAGGGTCGCGGCAGAGAAGCGGCTGTGGTTGGAATCGGGAAGGACGACCCGGGCGCGGTAGGAGTACTTGATGCCGGAAGCCTGGGACCTGAGGCCGGATACGAAACGGGGCTGCTTGGGCTGGAACAGAAACTTTCCCGCAGAGAGCGGGAGATACACGAGGTGCTTGTGAAAGTGTGGATGGGGGTTGAGCGAGGAACGCCCGGACCAGTACCACAAGTCCAGGACAGCCGTAAGGCGTAAGGCGTGAGGCGTCCCGATAGATCGGGATCTTCGCTGCGCTTCGATAAGGCGGGACACGTCCCAGGAAACGGATAACAGGTCGCCCTCTAACTGAAGGGTAAGACGGAGCGGCTGGGGCTTCCCGGACTTAGGAGGCAGGACCGGCTCAGGGAGCCCGGCATCCAGGGCCAGGGAGGAATAGGAGGCAAAGATCACGTTGGGCTGGCCCAGAATGCGTTTCTTTTCGCAGAACAGCCTCCAGGCCTCGCGCTGCGCTTCCCTGAGGCCCATCCAGCGCCGGTTCTGCTGGGCAAAGAGACCCCGCACTTGATCCAGCCTTTTGGAAGTCCTCCAAGCCGGCATTACGAACTGCCGGATGTAAGGAATCCCCCGCCAGGAGGACATCACAAACCCATCCCCGATCCGTCCGGAAACCTTCTTGGCACCAAACGGCGAAACAAGCTTAGCCATGATAACCTCTTTAAGAACAGGAAGTTAGTTGTTAGTCGTTGGTTGTTGGTAACTGCTAACCCATTGGACGCTGAACGACTTAAATGAGATGCCTGGTGAAAGTGAGGAGGGGAACAAGCTCAAAAATATCCCCACCCTCTCTACTATATACCCCAAAATCGGCTTTTTTTCAACCCCCCAGGTAAGGGTTATGGGGTAAGGGATAAGGGATAAGCGACAAAAACATAAAGCCTTATAAAAATCGTAAAAAAATTATCTGCCATACCAAAGGGGACGCCAAAAGGCGTCCCCTTTTATCCGAGTAACAGACCTCAGCGCACCACCACCAGCTTCTTTATCTTCCTGAACTCACCCGCCTCCAGGCGATAAAAGTAGATGCCGCTTGCGACCCCTCGACCGTGGGCATCTTTCCCGTCCCAAACCGCGGTGTAATATCCCGGCTTCTGCTTGCCCTGAACCAGTTCCTTAACTACCTGCCCGGTTACATTGTACACCTTCAGGCTCACCGGGGTCTCGACGGGCAACTGGTACCGGATGGTCGAGTGATCCTTGAACGGGTTGGGATAGTTTTGTCCGAGGGCAAAGACCGTGGGAAGCGGAATCGGAAAAGCCCCCTCGGCTGCCTGGGGACCTCCCCCGCCGCCTCCATGAGCATACTCGTAGATCAAAAGCTTCCCCAACACCGCGAAATCCCCGCGCTCCCGCTTGATCCTGAGCGTCACCTCCCCGTCCGCATACACATTGGGAGGAAGCCAGCGGTCCAGGACGACCTCCTGCCCCGGCGGCACATGCACCATCCCTAAGGAAATCTGGTCGGCCCAAAGCTTCAGCTTCCAGTCCTGGCCGCTCTCCTGGTAGAAGCTCAAGACGAGCTTATCCCGCTTGTAAGAATTCAAATTGGTCAGGTGATAGACCAGTTCGGTCGTGTCGTAATCCACGGTCCTCGCGGGCTCGGGACCATACTGGATAAACCCATCCCGCTGAACCACGAACGGAGAGGGCTGGCTCTGCCCGAGGTCTAAGGCATAGGCGGGTTGGGCAGGAAGCTCCTGGCCCGTGAACAGAATCTGATACGCCTGATTCGGAATGATCTCCTCGGTCCAAACCGTATAAGCCCAGGCAGACTGCTCCTTCTGGAACAGGGCGACCTGGGGATGCTTGGAGTTCGCATCCGTGGCGCTGGCCGAGCCAGGAGCCGTCCAGGTCATCGTCTCGCTATCGAACTTGGTCTGATAGACCTCATAATCCCCGTCCACGGCCTCGCTCCAGAGGACCCCGGCACCCGAGATGATGGGAGACTCTGAGGAAGCCAATGGGGTATTGCTCATATTCTGGATCGGAGAGAAGAGGCTGTCCCCGATGGTGCGATAGAAGATATCCGAAGCCCCCGGCGAAACCTCCTCCTGCCAGGCCACGGCAACCGGGCCAAAGGCGCTGATCGTGGGATGGATCGAAGCCACCCCTGGACTGTTGGAGAGGTTTACTTTGGGACTAAAGACTCCCTGGACCCGCTTGCGATACTGGACCTCCCCTCCAGGATCGCTCCAAACGCAGTGCACCATCCCCCGGCCGTCCAGACACAGAGAGGGAGAGACCGGCAGGCTGTCCGGGCCGACCGCCAAGGAGTCCAGGACCGTGAGGAAAGCCATCTGCGGTGAGGAAACCATAAAGTTCCCGTAGAAAATCTTCCAGGGCTCCACCAGCCCAAGGTCAATATACTCGAAACAGACGTGCGTCGTATCCCCCTGGCCCACGGCCACAGAGAACGGCGTGATGTAAGCGATCCCAGGCATCGGACCGTTGTAAGCCTCGAAAACCTGCCAGGCGTTCTGGACACGGCGGGCAAAGTAAACATGCAGACGCTGAGCCTGAACATCCATCACCCTCCAGGTCACGCAGGGATTCCCGCTTTCGTCCAGGTTCAGGGCCGGGGAGTCCCCCTGGCCCAAACTCTTGGGCTCGGACCAAGAATCCCCGCCATCCGTGGAGGAGATGAAGAACACGCTGTCCTTCGAGGTATAGGCCAGATGCAGGGTCCCCTGTCCATCCGCCAGAAAACGTTTCGCATTGTTGTACCCAGTGCCTGCCTCTGAGGTAGACCAGGCCACATCCCAGGGAAGGCGGATGCTCTGATATTTGACCTGGAAGTGGTCAGGCAAACTCGTTCCCTCGGTCCAAACCACGCCCAGATATCTGTTGTAAATCGGCCTTCCCTGTTGATAGAACACAGCGTGAGGATATTTGGAGGAGACAGTTGGTGACTGGCTTATGTTCCGACGAGGAGACCATTCGTTTCCGACCTTCTGGGAGTAATAAATTTCCCAGTTATTAGAGATATTATCGGCCCATGTGCAATAGTTATTGACGATGGAAGGATACGTGTTGGGAGCTGAGATATCACTAACAGGAACCATTACTGGATCCCAAATCAAGCAATCGCGGTGATAGGTTGCAGAATAAATCTTATTAGGGTTTCCACGTTCCCAAACGAACTGCATCAACCGACCATCGCTAAAAATTGAAGAATGGACACCCCACAAGTTTTGCCAATCATCGTACCACCAGGTAGTGTAGGGGCTGGTATTAAAACTTGGTACCACCTGTGGAGATGAACCCGTGGATTCGTAGACCATCCACAGATCCCCCAGTTCCCCCCCTTCATCCCGGGCAAGCGATGGATTCAGCCCGTCGTTCGGCCTATCGTAGTGAACCCTCTGAAGGTGTGCTCCATTCGCAGCAAGCCACCAGTGCCAGAGGCATACTTCGGAAATGTGGGCAGTATCATCTGTCCAATATTTCCATACCGCATGGGGCCAGTTCTGGGAGTCAATCACAAGAGCAGGAGGTCCCCAAATCTTTTTATATCCAGAAATAACACCGCGATTATCAACAAATAACTGTTGCCAGCGGTCGCCGTTGGGCTCTCCAGGATTTCGAGCGACGACGATCAAACAAGGCAATACCGGCGTTTTCCACCATCCGATATAAGCAATGTAAACCCAGGGGTTCGAACCCCGTCCTACTGCAATTGCAGGAGCAAAGGTGTTGGGTGTTCGCATAGCCTCCATCCAGTACTCAGGAGGAGACCAAGTGTACCCGTTGTCGTTGGAATAAGTGTAATTGATGTAGCCCCCGTCAGAGTAAACTAGATGGAGCCTGCCCGCGTCATCACGAACCATCTTCCGGCCATTGTTGTAAGCTGTTGCTGAATCGTGAGTTGAGGAAACATAACCGCGGGTGGTAACGGTGTCGATGTTAGAAAAATTAGACTGGTGCCCCAAATCATCAAAGGCCCAAACACGATACTCATACTTCGTACTGGGAGATAGGTTGTTGGCATCGGTGTAATAGACCCAACCAGTCGGGTACTGAGAGGTAGCTTGTCCCACTGGCACAAAGTTTCCCTGATTGAATAATCGTCGCTGGATGCTGTAACTATCTTCGTATCTCGACATATCGCCAAACCTCAGATAGATCTCGTTGTGAGAAAGGGCCGTGGCGTCAAGGTTGATAGGAGTATTGAGCCAAAATGTCTGAGAAGAGGCTTCGTTCGAAGCACTGGAAATTTGATTAAGCCTTACTGCTTTAACCACATAATAGTAACGCCTTCCCCGGTTAAGACCGTTGTCAGTCCAAAATGTAGCGTAAGCAGGCAACAAGGCAACAGGGTTCCCGTACATCCCGCTCACTGTAGAACGGAAGATGGCATAACCCGTTTTGAAAGCCGGGTCGTAATTCCAACGCAATTCAATGGAACTTTCTGAAACTGCCTGCGCAACAAGCCCTGTCGGCGCAGGAGGCGGAACCTGAAGCGCTTCCGGCAAGTAGCGGTAAACCCCTGCAACGTCAAGGCCGCTATAGAGTAAGCACGGCTTGTTTGGATCAGGATTGTTGTACACGGGGCTTGGGGTGACGACATTGGCATCGTTTGGAAGCTCGTCACAACCTGTGGTATTCACCCAGCTGCCGCCTCCATTAGAGCTGAAATAGACCCTTCTGGGCTCGGAATACCAGGTGCCGAGGTAAATCTTATTAGGATTTGAAGGGTCCAAAGCCATGGAACTTACAAAGGTCGAAATCGCTGAACCGCTGATGGAAGTCCAATGGACTCCGGCGTCCGTCGTTTTAAAGACCCCGTAAATTGGAGTTTGATGGCTATCCCAACCGACCGCAGCATAGACGACATCAGGATTGTTAGGGTCGATACAAATGGATGCGATTGACGGATATTGGTTGTTCCCCGGAGAGCCAAGGACATGGGTCCAATGATCCCCGCCATCCGTGCTCTTCCAGACCCCGGCCGCCCATAGAACCGCATCGCTTCCTGGGAAGACGCCAATATAGACTGTGTTGGTTGATCGGGGATCCACGGCAACACAAAATACAGACGTATTTCCGGGCAGCCCGATTATTTTTCTCATCCAATGTTGTCCCCAGTCGGTAGACTTGAAAAACTCCGGAGAAATCCATGTATAGCCATATTCATACCCGACGGCATACATGACGGATAAATCTGAGGGAGCGAAGACAATGTCCATAATACCGTGACGTTCGGAGTTAAAAGGTGGAGGAGCAGCCCAGTTCTGCCCTCCATCGGTGCTCTTCCAGACCCCCTCGTTATCAGCAAGGTTTCCTTGAAGTCCGATGTACACGGTATTGCTATCGGAGGGATGTGCAGCGACCGCGTAGGGATCACCCCATGTCCCTCCGCCACCGCTGGGAAATGGTAGCCTTACCCAGGTGTTACCATAGTCTCTGCTCCTGGAGACCGGGCCCGCCGCATAGACTACTTTGGGATGATCACGGCAGACAGAGATATCATTGATATCAGGATTGATCAAGCCGTTATTTACAAAGCCCCACGGGGAGGGATCGAAAGGCGCTTCAATCCTGAAGCTATATTGCGTAGTTATCTCAGCAGCATTGCCAACACGATCAAAGGCAACGGCTTTCAGCCTACACCAGGGTGCAGGTGTCCCGGGGACATTCCATTTTACCTTGCTATTCTCTTGGTTATCCCCTGGGAAAGGATTTTTATACTGTGTGTTAATTGTGTCCGTTTGCTTTTCCCATGACACACCGTCATCGGTTGAAAGGTACAGAGATATTTTCGTTACCCAGTCGGCTCCAGACTCTTGGGCTAACACAGGGACCAGTCTTGCATCGCAAGCCTGGACCTTACCAGGATTGAAATTCATGGTTATCGTGGGAGGCGTCAAATCTTCGACCGTATAAAATACTTCCAATGCGGGTGAGCCAAAAGAAACGTAGCGACTCTCAGCGGGATCTGGAACCTCGTTCTCGCGGGCAATCCCGAGAGCAAACCAGTCTACTCCTTGCAAACTTGACGTGAAATCCCCATTTGCCGTAGAACCCAACCGAATGGTGAAATCTCCCATACCAGTAACAAACGTATCAGCGTAAGTTGTGCCGGAGCCGATATGCGACCACAGATCGGGTAAAAGCGATCCCGAACTAGAAGGCTTCAAGTCTAAATAATTTACGTAAAAGGTATCAGGGGTAACGGGTATTTTGTGAACTATGAAATTGGCCTTGAATCTCAGAGAATCAATGGTCGCCGCACTCGCAATCGACCAAGAGAGATGATCCCACTCAACATATCCTCTGATGATCGACCATGGCGTGTAAGGCTGGTTATCTATGCCAGCTTCAAAAAACCATGTTTGGTAATCATTCATGCCATACTTTCGAGCCACGCCACCAAAAGTCCCAGGAGTAAGAAGTTTGTAGAATTTGTAGGATAGGATACGAATCGGCCATTGACGTCTTGCATCAAGGAGCCAGGACAGTGTGATTTCTTCAAAAAGGGTTACCTTGCTCCCATTTACCTTTCCACGATAGGTCCCGTACACCAATGACCTGCCGGGGCTGCTTTCAAGAGCCGCTGGGGGATAGAGGACAAACATCACCTCTCCAGTAGCATTCTGAATAACGAGAGGGTTCCTGGTTACAAACTCGCCTTCCTTGACCGCTCTACCCTCGCTCCACAGCGTAAAACCATACGGAAGCTGGCATTCGTATGCCGCGAAAGAAGTCGAACCCTCATTGGCAAGCTCCCTCATCCAATCCAGCGGCCGCTCCAGTATCATTTCGTGCCCAAGTTGACCCGGCCCAACTTTAAACTTCTCGGCGATTCCTTTATAATTACCGACATAAGTCAACCCGTCGTTCGAAAGCGCGGCCGATGCTACTTTTGGCGTTATCTCCTTAAGAATCGTCCCGTCCTTCCCCAGGATTCCTACGCCTCGTGGCTGAAAAGGAATGGTCACACCTTCAGGCATTTTAATGGAAACACTGGGTGAGGAAGCCGGGAAATAGAACTTTGGCATATTGGTTTCGCAGGCGAAACCATCCCTACCAGAAAGAGCTACAATCGTGGTATCAATCGGAGTCCAATTTCCTGATTGATCCCGATAATGAAGAGGATAGGTCGCAAGAAGAGCGGAATAGCGGCCATTCCCATGATAGAAGACCTTTGATGTCAAACTGCGCTTGGTTGTGACTTCCCCAACTGGCCCAGGGGAAGCGAGTGTTGGATTTGATGTTATCTTACGCGGAGATTGAGGAGGTTGGTTGGTCTTTACCGAATCCACCCGCGGCATAGAACCTGCCACGGGGAAACGGGCTGCATGAGCCACAACGGCGAGCAAGGCAACTACAACCATTGCTCTAAACAGCCCTCGCCAAGAGAGTACAAAATGCTTCATTGAGATTGTCCTCCTTCCCGAATTGAGAGTTTAGAAAATATCCTTAGGTTATTGCTAACGAAGATGCACCAGCCTTACCGTCTGCCGATAGCTCAGTTTCCCATTCAACTCAAAGCGACAGATATACACCCCGGCAGGCGCTTCCCAGCCTCGGTCTGATGTTCCATCCCAAACCAATACGTGTCGCCCTGGATATTTCTCACCTTCCTCGAGAACTTTGACTTGGCGACCTAAGACATCATAAAGTGTTACGCTTACCCTTGCCCGTCCCGAAAGCTGGTAGTCAAAGGTCGTATGTTCCCGAAATGGATTAGGATAAACCTTAAAAAGATCTCCGATAGAACGTCCCGGGGGAATCTGACCATCCAAAGCATACAACCTTCCGGAAGCCACGTAGACCATGTTACCCGAGATCATCGGCCAGCCATCGCTGATATACCCACTGTCGCCAAATACATGCTTATCAAGTACCTCACCTGTCTCCGCCTTCAAGGTCCAAAGGGTGTCCTCTACCCCTATGAAGAGAAGTCCGTTACCGGAGACCACAGGAGAGACCCAGCCAGCATATTCTGACCCTCTTGTCCAAATTCTCTTACCAGTCAACGCATTCAAACAATAGAGAGTATCTACCGGACCTTGCGCACCCACTTGAACACCACAAGCGTAAACCAGAGATTCATAGATTGCAGGCGTGGTTGGGATGCTACCAAGGCCCCAGTAACCGAGCCTCTCGCCCCAGCGGATTGCACCGGTAACCGCATCAAGGGCAATCAGAACTCCATTGCTACAGAAATAGACAAGGCCATTAGCTACCGCGGGACCAGAATTGAACCAGCCGATGGAGGGAAACGACCATAGCGTATCCCCTGTGGATCCATTCAAGGCATAGACCATGCCACTATCCGTCGCAGCGTAAACCCGACCATTCCAATATGCCGGAGCAAACCAGAACCCCCCATAAGGAAAAGATACTGGAACCGAGAATTGCCAGAGGAGCCTGCCGGTCCGAGCTTCTGCTGCCCGCACGCTGGTCTTCCCCCCAAAACTTCCGTTCGTGAAATAGACCACGCCATCGTGGACGACCGGACCCGCATTGACCGTGCCTGTTGTACAAGTCCAGAGGGTACGCCCTGTCCAGGCGTCAAAAGCAAAGAAAGACGGCCAATTCGGCCACCAAATGGCCCCTACAAACAGAACTTCGCCGTCGGTAGAGGTGGCACGAATATCCGTCCCCGTATTCCTGCGCCACAGGACACGACCGTCCTGAGCATCCAAGGCGCTGACTTCATCGTCATTGGTAATGACGAAAAGGCGACCGCCTGCCAGGCACCCTTTTCCACCTCCGGTCTGAGTCCAGCGAACATCAAAGGGAGGATAAACGGAGTCCGGAGAAAAACCCGTATGCTGGGCATCGTGCTGGAACATCGGCCATTCGCCAGCAGCCAAAACTACGACGGGAATCAACACGGAGAAGGCAATGATGATCGGTCTCTTAAAAACCATACGAATTATCCCCCAAATACAAAAGGAGGACCCTGCGCCTCGAAACCCGGAGCGCTCATCCCCTTCTTCATCTTGTTCAATTTCATTGGCTTTAGACCTCCTCAAACTACCTTATCACTATCTATTCAAGGTAACCACCAAACCGTAGGAGTCTTAGCTAATGACCTAATTTGTAGGGTTATGGTAACATAGAACGCCCGGAAAAGTCAAGCCCAATTCTTGTTCCCCTAAAAGCAACAAGCTAACCAAAGTAAAGTCAATTGGTTAGCCCATGCCATCTTATGGGTTTCAAAAGGGAACGGAACTGGACTGGATTCCCGCCCCCGGCCTAAAGCCTGCGGGTACAGGCCCCGGCCTAAAAAGACCCTGGATTCCCGCCTCCGCGGGAATGACAGACCCGGCAGGCTCCGCGGGAATGACGACCCTTGATTTTGTGACCGGCTCAGGGCCTCCATATCTCCTGCCATTCAGGATGAACCTGGGACCGGACCCAGGCCCCCCGTCCATCCGTCCACAAGGAAATCGCCCCCTGTTCGTCGGTTCGCAGGACGATAGCACCCGCATTCCGGTAGAGTTCCAGCACAGAAGGGCGGGGCAGCCCTTGGGGGTTGCTGCCCGATAGAGACAAGAGAGCCAGATGGGGATGAACGGCCTGAACGAAATCGGGCGAGTTGGCCCGAGAGCTTCCATGATGAGGCACCTTGAGGACCGTAGAGCCGAGATCATGTCCTGGAAGGAGCGCGGAATCAGCTAGGGAGGGGATATCTCCCGGAAAAAGAAAAGAGACCCCGCGATAGGACACTCTCAGAACAAGAGAGGATAGGTTGGGGTCGGGTTCCGGAGCGCCGGCCATAAAAGCAACCATTTCTCGGGATGGCGAGAGGGTCTGAACGTCAACCGAAGGGTCGAAGAAGAGCGTGTCTCCCGCACCCAACAGATACCGTGGAACATGGCGTGCTTGGACGGTCCGGTGTAAAGCGGCCCCGGCTGACGTGGAGCAAGGCGCTTCGGATTCGATAATCCGTCCAACCTGAAAGTGATCCAGGATAAAGGGCAACCCCCCGACGTGATCTTGGTGCGGATGGGAAGCGATGACAGCGTCCAGGCGGGTCCGGCCTCGATCCCAGAGGAACGGAGCCACATCCCATTCCCCGGCATTCCAGCCTTCATAGGCTCCTCCCCCGTCCAGAAGGACAGCGCGTCCGTTGGGAAACTCCAGGAGGGCGGCATCGCCTTGGCCGACATCCAGGAAGGTCACCATCAGGGTGTTCGAATGGGGCCGTGCCGCTCTCCAGACCAGGGGGACAAGGACCAGGAGGGCGGCGAAAGCAACTGAGACCCGGGCCTCCCATCGCTTTCGAATCCACGGTGCGCTCAGGAGAAGGCCGTAGAAACCAAGGAGCGAGACAACCGGAAGCCCGAATCGTAAAGACGCGTAAGGCAGATGGGCGAAAAAGGAGGTAGAAGCCAGGATCCCTTTGAGGACGAGCCAGTTGGCCGCAGCGAAAATACGGCTCAGGCTGAGGCTCAAGAACCCACTCAGGATCTGGGAAAACCCCAGAGCCGTCGCCAGGGTGACCAGGGGAAGGATGATGAGGTTAGCCAGCGGCGAAACCAGGGAGAGGCGATAAAAGCTCTGGAGGATAAGCGGGGTCGAAAACATCTGGGCGGAAAGGGTGACGAAGAGAGGTAGGAGGAGCCAAGGGCCCCACCGTGACTTTCGGACCTGCTCGGGGAAAAGACCATAAAACCTCGGGGCCAGGAAAACGATACCGAAAGTCGCTGCAAAGGATAAGCTGAAGGAGAGGTCGAACAAAGCCTGGGGCCAGAGGAGAAGAATCACAAGGGCGGCGAGTCCAAGGAGGTTGTAAGGTGAGGATTCCCGTTCAAGAAGAAATCCGATTATAAAAATAACGGCCATGATCGTGGCCCGGACTACAGAAGGAGTGAAGTCCGTGAGCCCGGCGTAGACGATGAGGAGGGGGACGAGGAGCAGGTTGGCGAGTGTGGGCGAAAGGCCCATGCTGCGGAAAAACAGAAAAAAGATGAGCACGACCAGACCGACATTGAACCCCGAGACCGCAAGGATATGTACCGTCCCGGCATCGGCGAAAGCTGCCAGGGTTTGGTGAGGGAGGTCGGAGCGCTCGCCCAAGATCAGCCCCTTGAGCAGGGCCTCCGGTTCCCCGGTCAGGGTGGCACCGAAGTCCCGATGGATTCTCCTCCTGAGGGGCATCACGACTCCCTGGACGAGTGGGTTTCCCCGACGGGAGACGAGGATTGAAATTGCCCTGTCCCCCTTCGCTGAAAGAAGGAAATATATCCCGTAGCGCCTGAGATAGGCCCTGTAATCGAACCCGCCGGGATTCCTTTGCCCCGGGAGAGCGCGAAGCTCCCCTTTGACCTCAACCCAGTCGCCGTACGAAACCGGGGCGGCGCTTCCCCGGAGCAGGACCCGGATGCCGACCCCGGGAGCCGAATCAGGGGAAAGACGAAAGCGAAGATGTCCGGACGCGGAATCCGGGTCGCTGGTGACGATGCCCCGCAGGCTAACTGGGCCAGGAGAAAACCGAGCGAGACCCCGGGGGGGCTTCGTGTCCGCTTGATATCTATACCCACCCAGGGAGGCGATAAGCAAAACCAGCGTGCACCAACTTAGGGAAGGCCTCCGGGGCCGGAGAAACACTGAGACAATGCCGCAAAGCCCGGCCAGGGCAAGGGAGTACCCCCAAAGCGATGCGGGGAAGGGAAGCGTTGCGCTTATTCCCATCCCCAGCATCAGTGCTATCGCCAGAAAGGCGGCGGGCGACTTGATGAAAAACGATGTCATCGGATAAAGGGTCTCTGGATCGGGTGCGTTTCTTCTCTATTTTAACTGCTTTGGGCGAAAATATCAAGGGCCGGGAAGAATGGTACCCTTCCGGCCCTCTCTCTTTTAGCTCCCACGAAGAGTTTTTGATTAAGGCAGCGGATAACATCCCAAAAATAAGTCTAACCACTTGCCTTTAAAGAGCATGCATAGAAAAGACCGTCCCAACAACATCCCCTCCCCAAAGGGGGGTAGGTGTGAGGTGGGCGTGAGATAGGGGTGAGGTGGGTGTGTAGTGGGTGTGGGGTGGGTGTACTCTGGGCCACCAAAATGAGGGTCTGGGTGGCCCATAGGTGGCCCACCCCCCCTTTTTAGAGCCGTTAATCCTATTTCTCGTAAGTCCTGTAAGGTGGCCCATCTTATGATGAAAAGGCATAACCAGAGGGTCATTTTTACCCTCGTAATCTGTTTCACATTCGGAGGCTTAGACCTCTACCCATGCTAAACCCAGAGGAACCTAATTTCATTACTCCGTGTAGCGTCATTGAACAGGCCTGCTTTTTCGTGGTTTTCCTTCCTCAATAAACAAAGGGACCTGAGGTAAAATACCTCAGGCCCCCTCGGTCTCTTGGGAGTAATTTTAACCCGTCATTTCTCCAACCGGAAAACGATGGGCATAGAAACCCACACCCGGACGGATTTATCGCGCTGCTTGGCCGGGGTGAACTTGAACTTCTTCGCTCCAGCCACGGCCGCCTCGTCCAACGCCTGGTTCCCGGAGGAACGGGCCACCCGGGTCTGCATCACGCCGCCATCGAGATCCAGAAGGATTTGCACGATCACGGTCCCCTCGATCCCGGCCTGTTTGGCGATTGCCGGATATTCCGGATGGGGGGTTTCCAGTGGGGCGGGCGGGGTGTCGTAAGCCACGAACTCATTGAACCCCGGGACCAGGTCTTCGGGCCGGGTGATGACGACCGAATCCCCTCCCGTGGCGTTGGAAGTGGAAGTGGTGCTCATAGCCAATTCGGTCTGCGTCGCCGTGGCCTCGGTCGTCGCCTCTTCCGTGGGAACCGGGACCGGAACCCCCATCGAAGGCGGCGCGGCCGCCGTAGCAAGAGCCACGCTCGGGGCTACCTGCTGATTGGTCAGCGAGGGCGGAGGACCCAACTCGGCGTAGGGCACGATCGTGATATTGATCTTCTTCTGGGGCTTATGCGCCGCCAGGAACCCCCCGAACTTGAACAGCCCCAGGATTGAAAAGCAGAGCACTACCGAGATGCCCAGGGCGATCTTAAGGTTGCGGATCGAAGCCTCTTTGACCGGGGCCGTGGCCAGCGGGGCAAACTGTGTGTCGTCATAGGCAAGAGTGTCCGTCATCGTTATTCCCTCCTTTCAGGCTTCGCAGATCGCGTTTCCATCGTCCTTCCCGTCACCACATCTAATACCTGTCCGAGGAAGCATTTATTCCCTTAGCCCGAATCTATCGGACCCTTCCACCAGCAGGCTTTCCTCTGCCCCCGGCAGCCTTCTTGGCCTCTTCCTCTGCTTTGAGAGCCTCCGCAAGCGAGGTGATCGAGAAGCGCTGAATCTTGGCCTGTTGGATTTCGTCCATGGCGTCCACCACTCGTTGATAAACGCAGGAGTCGCCCACCTCCACGAGGATGACCAGTTTGGAGGCGTCCTCGATCTGCCGGGTCAGGGAGGTGTCGTTGGGTTGTGCCTCCCATCGCTGGAGTACAGTCAGGGCTTCCGGTTTGAGTTTCCCCTCCCCTACACGGCGGGTGATGTTGGCTTTTCGCTGATCTTTGAGAACCTCACCCAGGCTATCCACAATGACCGGCTGGTCGGGATTTTCTCCTACGTGCCAAACCATGTCTCCGTCGTTCATGAGCTTCAACGTGAGAACGTTGTC
>Ga0315274_10009599_pt1 | contig 13965 bp, 7 predicted proteins | sample YL17G02_20_MG_FD_203700 | JGI IMG/M metagenome (GOLD analysis project Ga0315274, IMG submission 203700) | Sediment microbial communities from Yellowstone Lake, YNP, Wyoming, USA - YL17G02_20 | ecosystem: Environmental > Aquatic > Freshwater > Lake > Sediment | place: USA: Wyoming | collected...
TCCGCTCCTACCTCTCCACCGCACGCAAACACGCCCTCAATCCCCTCCACGTCCTCTCCCTCGCCCTCTCCGGCCAACCCTTCCTCCCCTCATCAATACCTTGACCATCCTCAGGTGAGTAGTTACGCTTTTGGAGGATTTGAAAGCCTTACAGACGGACCATGCCCTGAGATAGTCCTTGGGACCACCACCGACGGAAAAGACTTCACGTTGTATGGGTGTCTCCAGAAGTCTTCAGGCTTCAGTAGCGGCGGCCTGTTTACCTCAGTGTTCTTCTCACGCCTCGCGATAGTCGGTCACCATTTCCAGCAAAAGGACGACATCATTCTCGACAAGTACCATATTCGATACTCTTATCTGGAGGACTGGCTGTGCACCACTGGAATGGCACACGAGCAAGAGTTCGCTGAAGATGGAGGCATGCGAGAGTTTAGAGCAACCTACCGGTTCCCTGACATTAAGCCGCTGAACATCAAGGATCACACGCTGCGGTTCTGCCACGAGTGTCATATCAGCTTCCCATATTACCAAGGGCTGACCCTCGAGGAGAACGCCCTTGTTGCGGTAACGCCAAACCAACCAACCCACCTGTTTGATTTCCTCAATGGAATTCATTGCCATTTGCGGAACTTCCTATCGCTCGCAACTCATGCGCCAATACATACTTTGTCGGTTTCAGGGTTTAACGAATCATGCCGCGTGACGCTGAGCAGTGGCAAATCCTACTGCCCCGAGATGCGAATCTACTACCCAGAAAACAGGAGAAGCATATCAGACAAACACCTCATGCCCCACAAGATGCTGTTCACTTTCCACGACGTTTCTCGAAATCTAGAATCACTCCTCCAGAATTGGATTGAGAAAGGAGAGATTCTCAAACCTGTTTATAGCCTGTATTTCGGCTGCTTTCACGATCCCTCCCCATTCAATATCAACAGCTTCTTGAACATTATTCAGGCGCTGGAGTCATACGACCGGAGGGTTGGCTCCAATGAAGAAATACCAATCCACGATCACAAGGCAAGGATTCATACCATAACGGAGAGCGTGCCTGAACAATATAGAGAATGGCTTGGAGGACGCCTTCGATATAGTAACGAGCCTGCTCTCCGAAAGAGGTTAAAGCACATCTTTGCTGAAAGGTCGTCCATCCTCGGATTCGAGAAGTCCCAAGAACAACGGTTGATAAAGTCGATCGTTGACACCAGAAACTACTTCACCCACTATGACAAGGACCTGAAGAGGCAAGCCATCACAGGCGAGGAATTGTTCTGGCTAGCGCAGCTCTTAGGTTGGGTCATGGTCGCCTGCCTCCTTCAAGAAATAGGTATGACGAAGGAACAAATCTCGTCCGCCATAATGAGGAATGAAGACTTTCTGTTCTGCCGAGACAAAATCGGTTCGTTTCTAGGGTCAGGGGATGGCGTTCCTACGGGCTAACCTTGGTCGGTGTGCGCCTCAGTGAATGGGCCGTTGGCTGCCCACTGCTTCAGGGTGAGTTCGGGATTCCTGATCAAGGGTACGACGGTCAGAACAGTTATTCTGCATTGTTACGACGCTATCTATATTTGACTCGACACGGCGTTGGACGCGGCGCAAGAATTGAATGGCTGGCATTGATAGAGGGAAAGTCGCGATGCGAACAACGGCACTTCTGTCCGTTCGTCTGATTGTCCTGTTGTTGAGCGGCGTGCTTGCGGGCAGGCCGTGCGGCAGCGCACCGGGAAATGCTGAAACGATTCCTTTGACCCAGCGGGCTTCTTCGCCGACGCTCGAACTGGCCGTGATGAGCTACAATGTTCGATTTCAGAGCATGGACAACAAAGTGGAACGCGACGGGCGCCTGCATCCCTGGGATGGGCGGAAGGCCATGGTGGCGGCGGCCATTACTCAGAAAAACCCCGATGTCGTCGGACTTCAGGAGGCCCAGAACGGCCAGCGCGACTATCTCGCACGGACACTGAAAGGCTACGACTTCCACGCGAGCATTCTCTGGAAACAGGAGAAGTTCACCAAGGGCAACCGGGGGGCTTACCCGTTGCTCGGCACGGGGCGATCTCTCGACTGGGTGCAGCTTCAGTTTCGGGGACTTGAAGGCGAGGTGTTCGTCTTCAACACCCACTTCCCTCCCGCTTTGAAGGAGCCGGAGAAGGTCAAATTCTGCCGCTTCGTGGCAGACTGCATCCAGAAGACCGCCGGCGAGAGCTCGTGGGCGATCCTGACTGGCGACCTGAATATCCATGACAACGATTCGAGCGGGATTCAGATTCTTCGCGAGCGGGCGCGCCTGAGCGATCCCTGGACCGACACCGGCGCGTCACAACACTACACATGGAACTTCTGGTTCCAGCCCACCTGGTCCGGCTCTACGGTGGATTGGATTCTCTACCGGCGCCCGCTTCGCGCGGTGCGTGTCGAGCGGCCTGCCTACAACGAGCAGGGCCAGTATCCGTCCGATCATCTGCCGGTGTACGCGCCGCTGACCACAGCGGGGAAGGATTCCGGGACCATCCGGCGATAAGGTATGGGGGAAAAACCGGAGACCATGTATGGTTCTTCCCTTGAGCTGGATTGAGCAGGAGTCATTAAGAGAATTCGGCGTCACCCGGAAAGGGATGAGAAGTTCGTAGTAGCGCCGCAAGGCGCGTTTTCGCGTGACCGGCATTCTTGCTTCAGGCCCCGTGTTTCAACGCGCCTTGCGGCGCTACTACCGAACTCATTCTCAGGGTAGTACACAAGGATTCTGCCCTGTCGTCTGTGTAATGTTATACTCGGAGACGCAACCTCGAATCGGACGATCGCAGAGATCGCAGGAGGTCACAATCGTGGCAAAAAGATGTTTCGCAAAGCCGCTTCTCGCGACACTCGCGGCCCTGATGATGTCCTTTTCCGTACCGGCCCAGGTCTCCAAAGACCAAGCCCGGCGAATTGAGGGCGCCGTGCCGGAGAAGGCGCGGGTCGAGCCGAAGAAGAAGCGGTGCCTGCTGATCTGGAACACGCCGTTCATGGACAAGTCGCCGCACAAGGGCTACACGATCCCGCAGGCCGAGTTTGCGTTCAAACGAATAGGCGAAAAGACGGGCGCCTACGAGCCGGTCGTCAGCGACGACGTGGCGTTGCTCGCGCCCGACAAGATCGGGCAATTCGACGCCATCCTCCTCAACAACGCCAGCGGCCCGTGGATTCGCCCGACCGACAAGGACGTGGACCGCCTGAAAGCCTACGGCGACACCGCTGACGCCGTCGAGAAATTGCTGCGGCAAAGCTTCCTCGATTTCGTCAAAAACGGCGGCGGCCTGTTCGCCTATCATCACGCTCTCGGCGGCAACACCCACTGGCCCGAGTTTCTCGAACTGATCGGCGCGACGTTCGACGGCCATCCGTGGAACGAGGAGGTCGGCGTCAAGAACGAGGAGCCCGGTCATCCGCTGCTGGCGGCCTTCGGCGGAAAGGATTTCCGCATCGCCGACGAAATCTTTCAGTTTCGCAAACCCTACGATCGCACGAAACTGCGCGTGCTGCTTTCGCTCGACACCGCCGCGACCAACATGACCGTGCAGTGGATTAATCGCAAGGACGGCGATTTCGCGCAGGCGTGGGTGAAGACCTACGGCAAGGGCCGAGTCTTTTACTGCGGCATCGGCCATCGCACCGAAATCTGGTGGAATCCCACAATTCTGCGGTTCTATCTCGACGCTTTGCAGTTTGTCTGCGGCGACCTCGACGTTCCCACCGAGCCGCGTTGAGGCCATGGGCCGGGCGCAAAGGGGAAGCGCAAGAGGATCGAATGGCTCATCCACCCTTTCGATTGCGATCCCGGTTTCGTCGCTCGTCGAAAGGCGTCGCCTCGGCCGCTCCGGCGGCTCCGAAATTGACAGACGGGAATTGGCGTGAGACAGTTCAGCCCGTCATTCGATTGTGGCGGGGGCGAGTGTGGGGCCTGTTGAAACGCTGGTGGTGGCGATCTGTTTGGGTCTCGATGCCTTCTCGGTCGCGCTGGGCGTGGGCAGCAAAGGCGCGACGGCCCGACAGACCTTTCGGCTGTCTTTCCATTTCGGCCTGTTCCAGTTCCTGATGCCGTTGCTGGGTTGGGGGGCCGGACGAAGCGCGGTGGGCGTGATCCGCAGTTTCGACCACTGGGTAGCGTTCGCGATCCTGCTGGCCGTCGGCGTGCACATGATTGTCGAGTCGCTCAGCGGAGAGAAAGGCGAGGCCGCCAAAGAGCGTGACGCGACGCGTGGATGGTCGCTGGTCGGGCTCTCGGTCGCCACGAGCATAGACGCGCTGGCGGTGGGCGTCGGGCTGGGTGTGCTGGGCCGGCCGCTGCTCGGTTCGGCGGCGGTGATCGGCGTGGTGGCCGGGCTGATGACGCTGATCGGTCTTCAGTCGGCGCGCGTGCTGCGCCTGTGGGTGGGAAAGCGAATGGAGACGGTCGGAGGAGTGGTGTTGGTTGGGCTGGCGTTTCGGATGCTATTGCTATGAGGATTGACCAATGAGAGATCTCGACTGGTTATTCGGCGGATTAGAAGGCAGGGTTGGTTTTCTGGGAGCCGTTTTGTGGAATCAAATTGGAAATGAACAAGAAAACCATTGACCTCGGCAGTGGAGAGCCCTAAGAGTAAAGCCAGTGAATGCAGGATGATCCGGAGCCATATCTATCAGAGAATGCGGAAATGAATCGGGATTGAGCGAAGAAATGACATCGTTCCCGACGGTCATCAAGTACGACATCCCCAAAGACTGGATCAAGTATGACCGCAATGCTATTCAGAAGGAACTGTTAGAGGCCAAGGTTGCTATTGCGACTCTGCGTGCTACCCCTTATCAGCGTGACTGGGTGGAAGACCTGCAAAGAATGGAATTGAAACGGGAGGTCGCCGGAACGTCGCGGATCGAGGGGGCGGACTTCTCGGAACGTGAACTTGAAGAGGCCTTGCGCGAAACTCCCAGCCAACTGCAGACCCGATCGCAGAGGCAAGCTCATGCCGCGGTCCAGACCTATCGTTGGATTGCCGCGCTTCCCGAAGACTTGCCGGTGAACTCTGATGTGATTATGTACATCCATCGCCGCATTGTGATGGGAGCGGATGACGATCACTGCGAGCCGGGCAGGCTACGCCGTGAAGACCAGAACGTGACCTTCGGGCAACCGCGGCATCGCGGAGCCAACGGCGGGGAGGAGTGCGAGTTGGCTTATAGCAGATTCACGGAAGCCTTGAACCGCGAGTTCCGAGATCACGACCCGATCCTTCAAGCGCTTGCCGCGCACTACCATCTGGCGGCCATGCATCCATTCCTGGATGGCAACGGAAGGACGGCACGCGCTCTGGAAGCCCTTCTCCTGCAACGTGCGGGCCTGCGGGATGTCTGCTTCATCGCCATGTCGAACTACTATTACGAGGAGAAGGTTTCCTATCTGACCTCTCTGAGCACGGTCAGAGAACAGGGGCATGATCTAACGGTTTTCTTCCAGTTTGCCCTCAAAGGGGTCGCTTTGCAGGCCTATCGGATTCTCCGCGAAATCCAGAACCAGGTCTCAAGAGCCCTCTATCGAAACCTCATGTATGATCTGTTCAAGCATTTGAAAACGCCTCGGAAGAGGGTAATCCACGAGCGCCAGATTGAAATCCTCAAACTCCTTCTGAAAGAAGACAAAGTCGAGCTCTCGCAAGTCCGCGAGAGAACGCGTGAGCAGTACTCTCAGCTGCAGAATCCCCATAAGGCGCTCATAAGGGATTTGAACGGCCTGTTGGCGTTGAAAGCCATTGCCTACGAGAAGACACCTGATAATCGCTACTTGTTCTGGGTCCGACTTGAATGGCCCAGGGAGATCAGTGAGACGGACTTCCTGAAACACCTGAGATCGTATCCAACGGCAAGAACGCATTCATTTCTCGCCTAGCGCTATCTCCCTGTGCCATCCAATGTGGTCGTCGAGAGGTTGTGGATTCGCACAAAATCCGGGTTCCGATGGTTCCCGGCAGGTCGGTTCCAATGGCTGTTCAATTCATCCTTGGGCGGGCGGGCAGCGGAAAGACGCACTGGTGCCTCGAAGCAGTGCGGGCGGAGTTGCGGCTGTCGCAGCGCGGCCCGGCGCTGGTGCTTCTGGTTCCCGAGCAGGCGACCTACCAGACCGAGCGCGCGCTGGCGACCACGGCCGGTTTGGGCGGCTATTGCCGCGCGTTCGTTCTCTCGTTTCGACGACTGGCCTATCAGGTGCTTCTCGAGGTCGGCGGATCGGCGCTTCCGCCGCTCGAGGCCGCCGGCAAGCAGATGATCTTGCGCTCGATCCTGCGACGGCGGGCTGGCGACCTGCGGCTGTTCGAACAGTCGGCCCACCAGCGTGGCTTTGTTGAACGGCTGGCGGCGACGCTGGTCGAGATGCGCTCGTACGGCCACGGGGCCGACCGGCTGCGCGCCCAACTGGCGATGCTCGAGCAACGCGGCGAAGGCGACTCGCTTCTGGCGGCCAAGATTCACGACCTCGCGCTGCTCGTCGAGGAATACGAACGGTTTCTTGCCGAGCGCTACGTGGACCCCGATTCCTTTCTCGATTTGCTCGCGGTCCGGCTGGCCGAAAAGAACACCCTTCACGGCGCGCGCATTTGGATTGACGGCTTCGCTTCGTTCACTGGACAGGAAGAACGGGTTCTCGGTGCCCTCATGCGCGTCGCCGCCGACGTGAAGATCGCGTTGTGCCTCGATGCCGAGGCAGGAGGCAGAAGGCAGAAGGCAGAACGCGGAAGTGAGGGGAATCCTGGAGAAGGGAATTCGCCGGATGCTTCTTCTCTGACCTCTGACCCCTCGCCTCTCACCTCTGCTTTCTCCATGTTCGCTCTTCCGCGCGAAACATATCAACGGCTGAACGAGCTGGCGCGATCGAACGGACAGATCGTTCTCCCGCCGTTCATCCTGCCCGACGCCAACCAACCCACCCGCTTCTCGAAATCTCCTGAGCTTGCTCACATTGAACGGCATGTTTTCGGCCCCGTTTCGCCGGAACACTCGCGCGTACGCTCGGACAGCGGCCAACAGGCTCCGGATTCGGATTCATCCTTCATCCTTCATCCTTCATCCTTCGTCGTGACGTCCGCCGCCGACCAGCGCTGCGAGGTGCGCGACGCGGCCGGCGAAATCCTGCGCCTGTGCCGCGAGGAGGGCTACCGGTTTCGTGAGATCGCCGTGATCGTCCGCGACCTGACTCCCTATCGCGCGCTGATCGAGACGATCTTCCGCGACTTTGAGATTCCGCACTTCATAGACGTGCGGCGCGACGTGGCCCACCACCCGCTGGTCGAATTCATTCGGTCGGCGCTGGCCGTGGCGCGCGGCTGGCGATCGAAGGATGTCATTCGATATGCAAAGACCGATCTGGTCGCGCTGGGTAGGACAGATTGTCAATCTGTCGCGTCTTCGTCCGGCGCGGCGACCGGTTGCCAATCTGTCCTGCGGGCGGCAGTGGATCAGCTGGAGAATTACGTGCTCGAACACGGCATCGAGGGCGAGGCGTGGTATCGCGCGGAGCCGTGGACGTTTCGGCGTCGCTTCAGCCTCGGCGAAGAAAGCGAGACGCGGGGCAATGGGGCAGGCGGCCCTCCCACGGAGGTCAACGCGTGGCGCGTCGCTCTCGCCGAACCCTTGCGGCGATTTGAACAGAAGGCCTCTCGGCCGCAGGCCACCGTGCTCGACATCAGTCGGGCGCTCTATGGACTTCTCGACGAGATCGGCGTCGCCGACCGGCTCGAACTGTGGGCCGCCGAGGCCGAGCGCGCCGGGCGGCTCTCCGAGGCCGACGAACACCGCCAGGTCTGGGACGCCGTCGCCGATCTTCTCGACCAGGCCGTGGCCGCGTTGGGCAACGAACCGGTCGGCCTCGACGAGTTTCGCGAGATCATCGAGGCGGGTCTGGAGAGCATTCGGCTTCGGCTGGTCCCGCCCGCGCTCGAGCAAGTTCTGGTCGGCTCGATCGAGCGATCGCGCCATCCGGAGGTGCGGGCGGCGTTTGTGCTCGGAATGAACGAACGCCTGTTTCCGCAGCCGCAACTGCCCGACGTCGTGTTTGGCGACCGCGAGCGCGAACATCTGGCACGCGACGGCCTTTCGCTCGGGCCGGTCAGCGAGAAGCGCCTGGTGCACGAGCAGTTTCTGGCCTACATCGCCTTGACGCGCCCATCCGAGCGCCTTTACGTGAGCTATGCTGAAGCCGACCCGATGGGCAAAGTGCTGCATCCTTCGCCATATCTGGATGAGCTGAAGCGATGCTTTGAAAGCGATCAGCCCTCAGCCTGTACCCCTCAGCACTCAGCACTCATCGCTCAGCACTCGTCTTTTGGAATTCGTCGGGTGGAACGCGAAGAGCCGCTCGACCGAATCGCCCATTGGCGGGCGGCGCTGGCCGGATTGGCCGCCGGCTTGCGGCCCGGTTCAGCCGTCAGCCCACAGCCTACAGCTCACAGCCTTCGTTCAACTTGGCTGGCGCTGTACGGGGCGATGCGCCGCGAAGGGCGATTCTATCAGGCCCTCGAACGACGGGTGGGCGGGCTGGCTTACGAGAATCGCGCGCGATTGAGTCTGCCGGTGGCGCGCCGTTTGTACAGCGCGACTCTCCGTGCGCCAGACTGCCGGCGCTCGCGGGAGTCGGCGACCGAACAGGAATCGCCCGAAAGCGAATCGAGCATCTCGCGCCTCGAAACGTTTGCGGCCTGCCCGTTCAAGCATTTCGCCCGCTATGGCCTTGGGCTCGAAGAGCGCCTTCGGTTTCGACTCGAGTCGTTCGATCTGGGACTGCTCTATCACGCCGTTCTCAAGGACGTTTTCGAGAGTCTTTCGGAAGGCCAACCGCTCGACTGGGGGACGGTCGAGCCGGACCGCGCGGTCACGGCGGTCGAAGAGGCCATCGCGCGACTGGCCCCTCAGCTGCGCAACGAAATCCTTCTGTCGTCGGGGCGCAATCTCTACCTGCTCGATGCGACGCGCGCGGCGCTCACCACGTTCATTCGCGTTCTCATTGCCGCCGCGGGCCGCGACGGATTCCGCCAGGCGGCCGCCGAGGTGGCGTTCGGTCGCGGCGAAAAAAGTCACTATGGCGCGCTCGAAATCGCGCTGGACGAAAGCGAGCGTCTGCGGCTGCGCGGGCGAATTGACCGGATTGACCTCGCCGACGGCGATCCGCAGATCATCCGGATCGTTGACTACAAGTCGCGGTCGAGGACGTTTCGGATCAACGAGCTGGCCCACGGCCTGACGCTTCAACTGCCGGCTTATCTCCTGGCGGTCGAGCGCGGCGCGGGCAAGCGCGGCAAACAGCCGACGCCGGCCGGCGCGCTCTACGTTCCGATCCTTCGGGGCATTCAATCGGTCGCGCCCGGCGAAGCGGCGGAACTCGAAAGCGGAGCCACGGCGCTCGACTTCCGCGCCTGGAAAGCGCGGGGAATCTTCGAATTCCGGTGGGCGGGGCTTTTCGACCGCGAGAGCCGACCCGGCAGCGGGCCGTCGCCCATCGTGAGTCTTTCCATCAAGCAGGACGGAGCGTGCAACGCCTCCGAGTACATTGACGCGTTGCCCGACGGCGCGGTGGGCGAGCTGCTTCGCTGGACCGAGCGGCAGTTGGCCGAAATGGGCCGCGCTTTCCTTTCGGGCCAGGCGGCGGTCAGTCCCTATCGGTTGGGCGACGCGGTGCCGTGTCGGTTGTGCGAGTTCATGTCGGTGTGCCGCTTCGATGGCCGGCGACAACCTTATCGCGTCCTGCCGGTTCGCCGGCGAAACGAGGCGCTCGAATGGATCAGAACGATGAACGCGGAACGATGAACGATGAATAGGAAACGGCGCGATGGCTGAGGCCGTGGTTCAATGGACGGAAGCGCAGCGGCGGGCGATTGAGAGCCGCGGGACGAACCTGCTGGTCGCCGCATCGGCCGGCACGGGCAAAACCGCCGTTCTGGTCGAACGCTGCATCCGATTGATCGCGGGCGCGCCCGAGCCTGTGGACATTGACCGCCTGCTGGTCGTGACGTTCACCGAAGCGGCCGCCGCCGAGATGCGCAATCGCCTCAGCGGGGCGCTGCGCAAACGGCTCGAGGCCGATCCGGGCAGCGCGCCTCTTCGCCGCCAGCTCATCCTGCTCGACCGCGCCTCGATTTCGACTTTGCATTCCTACGCCTTGCGCACGCTTCAAGAGCACTTCTTTCGGCTGGGGCTTTCGCCCACGCTCAACGTGATGGACCCCGAAGAGGCCGATCTGCTTTGCGCCGAAACGCTCGACGAGGTGTTCGAGTCGCTTTACGCGGACGAGGCCGAAGCGGGACAACGTTTCCGGCGATTGGTGGGCCGCTACGGCAGTAACGGCCACGACGAACCCGTGCGCCGCGTCGTTCTCGATCTGTGGGGCTTCCTGCGCAGTCTCCCGTGGCCGGAGCACTGGCGCGAGACCGCGCTCGCCTTCTATCCCGGCGGCGACGGCCCGGCGCGGTTGGACGACTGGCCGCTGAGCCAGGCCTTTGTCGAAGCGATCGCGGAAGATCTGAAACGGCTCGAAGCCGAGGCGCGCGCCGCCGCCCAGTGGGCTTATGACACCGCCCCGTCGCTTGCGCCTTATGAGGAGCACTTCGAATCCGTCGCCGAAGCGCTGGCGGCGATGCTGGGGCGACTGACCGGAGATGGCTATGACGCGGCGCAGCCCATAATCGCCGACTACAAATACCCGCGACTTCCCGCGGCGAGGAACGTTGAAGAGGAGCTGCGCGAAGAGATCAAACGACGCAATGACGCCATCCGGAACGATTTCCGAAAGAACGTCCAGGACAAGTGGTGCGCCCTATCCGGCGAGCAATGGGGCGCGACGCTTCGGGCCACGCGGCCCGACGTGGAGATGTTATTCGAGACCGTTGCCCTTTTTGACAAAACCTTTGCAGAGGCCAAACGCGAGCGCGGCGAGGTGGATTTCCAGGACCTCGAACGGCTGTGTTTCGATCTGCTGGTGGATCGCGAGACCTCGTCGCCCGAACGGTTGGCGCCCTCGGCCGCCGCGCGCGACGTCCGCGATCGCTTCGACGCGGTGCTGGTGGACGAATATCAGGACATCAGTCCGCTTCAGGACGCGATTCTTCAGCTGAGTTCGCGCCAGGACGCCCCGCGCCGCTCCCCGAATCTTTTCATGGTCGGCGACGTCAAACAAAGCATCTATCGCTTCCGTCTGGCCGAACCGGAAATCTTTCTCCAGAAAATGTGCGATTGCGTCTCGAGTGAAGAAACCGATGAACAGATCAAATCGGAAATCGGAAATCGGAAATCGCAAATCGCAAATCGAATTGATCTCAACGAGAATTTCCGGAGCCGCGCGTCGCTGCTTTCGGCGCTCAATGACGTTTTCCGCCTCGTGATGATCCCCGAAGTCGGCAGGATCGCCTATGACCAGTCGGCCGAACTTCGCGGCGGCGGCGACTATCCGGGCGAAGTCGCGCCCGGCCTTCCGCCGCCCACCGCGGGTGTTCCGATTGAGGTTCATTTCTTCGATCGCTCGACCGCGATGGCCTCCGCCGATGGAAACCAAGACGACGCGGGCACCGACGACAACGCGCAGGACCAGGCCGCAACCGGCGGCGTGAACGAACTCGAACAGATCGAAATCGAGGCGATATGGGTCGCCGAACGCATCAAGAAAATGGTCGAAGAAAAGGAGTTCTCGATTTGGGATCGCGCCGCGAAAACCTATCGTCCGGTCGCCTGTCGCGACGTGGCCGTCCTGCTTCAGACCGCCGTCTATAAGGCCGACGTGTTTGTGCGCGTGATGCGCGCGCTCGGCGTGCCGGCCTATACCGACGCCGGCGCCGGCGATTTCCTCACGACCGAAATCCGAGACGTGTTGAGCCTGCTCGAACTGCTCGACAACCGCCATCAGGACGTGGCGGCGGCGGCTGTGCTGCGTTCGCCGCTGGTCGGACTGAGTGAAGACGATCTCGCGCGGATTCGGATTCACCGGCGGGGCGACGATTTTTTCTCGGCGGTTGCGGCTTACGGGGACAGCGGTCCCGACGAAGCGCTGCGCGGACGGCTGCGCGAATTCCTCGAGCGCCTCGAACGCTGGCGGACGTTCGTTCGCCGCGGCCCGCTCGCCCAGGCCGTCTGGACAATCTACGGCGAGACAGGCTATCTCGACTACGTCACGGCGATGGACGACGGGGCGCAACGGCGGGCCAACCTGATCGGTCTTTACGACCGCGCACGGCAGTTCGACGAATTCAGCCGGCGCGGGCTGGGCCGCTTCCTCGAATTTATCCGTCGCCTCGAAGAGACCGAGGGCGAACTGGGCGCGCCGTCGGCGCTCTCGGAAGCCGAAGACGTTGTTCGCGTCATGAGCATCCACAAGAGCAAGGGACTGGAGTTTCCGGTCGTTTTCATTCCCGACGTCGGCAAGGCGTTCAATTTTGCCAACGCGCGCGGCGACCTGGTCAGCGACCGCCATCTGGGCGTGGCCGTGCGCCAGGTCGAAGCGGCGCGCGGGATCAAGTTCTCCACGGCGGCCCGCCTTCTGGTGTCGCGCCGCGTCCAGCGCGAGCTGCTGGCCGAGCAAATGCGCTTGCTTTACGTGGCGATGACGCGCGCCCGCGAGAAACTTGTGCTGTGCGGGTCGGTTGAGGTGGAGCAGGCGCGCCGCCAGTGGCTGAGAGGCGCGGAGAGCGGTCGCCCCAACGAAGGCGCGCTCGATCCGGCGACGGTCGGCGCGGCCACATGCTTCGCCGACTGGCTGGGACCGGCGCTGGCCCGTTTGGGATATGTGGGCGAGAGCGATTCGGAGGCTGACAAGAATTCCGGCGCGCCGTTCGTCGTCCACTATCATCGCGCCGAAGAATGGAAAGGGCGGCAACTGAAGCGCGCCGAGCCGGATGCCGACGCGGGCCCATTGCACCAGATGGCTGCGATGGCGCCGGTCGTTGCGCCGCCCCACGATTCGCAGGCCGTCGAACAGGTGATGCAGCGCCTCAACTGGCGCTACCCGTGGCCGGCGCTGACCGAGATTCGCGGCAAGATCTCGGTAACGGAATTGAAACGGCGCTTCGAGGCCGGACGCGAGAGCGACGAAGTTGTGCCGCATATCTTCACCGCCTCGACCATCCGCCGTCCGGCTTTCCTCACGGCCCCCGAACAGAAAGCAGCCCCCTTGACGGCGACGGAGCTTGGCACCGCCACCCACGCCGTTCTGTGCCATCTCGACTTGGCGGCCTTCCCGGTCGCAGGGGCAGTGGATGCTGCGCCCGCCGCGCCCGGGGACGAGGCCGTTGTCCGCGAACAAATCGAACAGATGGCCGCGCGCGGATTGCTCACGCCAGCCGAGGCGGCGGCGGTGAATGCAGCTCAGGTCGCTCGATTCCTGAATTCGCCGCTCGGCCTGGAACTGCGCCACCAACCCAATCGGGTCCGCCGCGAACTTCCATTCACCCTGGCCCTCCGTGCCGACGAGATCGAGCGCCCCTCGGTAGGACAGGTTGCCAACCTGTCCGCTTTCCCCGATTCCGCCGCCCAACCGGCAGTTTTTCCGCACTCCGCATTCCGCATTCCGCATTCGTCCGAGGAGATCGTTCTCGTTCAAGGCGTCATAGACTGCCTCGTGGAGCGGCCCGACGGCTTCGTCCTGATTGACTACAAGACCGACCAGGTCGCGGCCGAAGGCGTCGCCGCGCGCGCCGAATCCTATCGGATGCAAATGATTCTCTATGCGCGCGCGGTCGAGACGATTTTTCGCCGGCCCGTCATCGTGCGAACGCTTTACTTTCTCCATTGCGGTGTGGCGGTGGAAATGCAGGGATAACGCGAGGGGGTGGCGCAGGCTGTCAGCCACAGGCGTTTAATGGTTTTGGCGGGGCGAGAACCCTTTTGACAGGATGACGGGATGAACCGGATCAAACGAGACGAAGAATCCTGTGAATCCGGCCCACCGGGCTTCTCCCGGCGATTGAGCGGCACGGAGAA
>Ga0315274_10009601_pt1 | contig 13964 bp, 18 predicted proteins | sample YL17G02_20_MG_FD_203700 | JGI IMG/M metagenome (GOLD analysis project Ga0315274, IMG submission 203700) | Sediment microbial communities from Yellowstone Lake, YNP, Wyoming, USA - YL17G02_20 | ecosystem: Environmental > Aquatic > Freshwater > Lake > Sediment | place: USA: Wyoming | collected...
GGTTTAATCTCGTCCAAAATCAGTCTGTTCGATTCTATTATATCCTCCACTGTGCCTGTGTCTTTCCACCATCCATCGACAATTTGATAGTCAACTTTCTTTCCTCGATCCAGTAATCCCTGAAGAGCTTCCGTTATTTCCAACTCACCTCGCAAAGATGGCTTCAGATCTTTGATTACTCCGAAGATCTTAGGTGTGAGAAAATACACCCCGACAAGGGCAAGGTTGCCCAGCGGGATCTTCGGCTTTTCGACAAACTTGATTAGTTTCTTGTTGTCATCAAGCTGAGCTACTCCAAACTGTTCAGGATTGTCGACTGGACAAAGCAGAACCATGGCGTCAGATTTTGACGTTTTGAAACCTTTTGTGAAGGATTTTATTCCTCCCTTTATTAGGTCATCTCCTAAATGGACGACAAATCTATCGTTTCCCACGAAATCCTTGCATAAGCTGACAGCGTGGGCGATTCCTAATGGTTTACCTTGGTACAAGTATGTAATTTTGACACCGAATTTCTTTCCATCACCGTAATGTTCTTTGACTTTTTCAGAGTAGAAGTCTCCGAGGATTATGGCTATATCTTCTATTCCTGCGTCTCGGAGGCTTTCTAGAACGTATTGGGAGATGGGTTTGTTTGCTATTGGGATCAGCTGTTTTGGGCCTGTGTGTGTTAGGGGTCGCAGTCTGGTGCCGTGACCGCCATGCAGTATTACTCCTTTCAAGTTTTTCACGCAACAAATCTCAGTTTGCAGTTGATCATTATATGTTTTACCAGTTTATCTCTTTGGCTTGTGCCTTCATGACCGATAAGCCTGATTCTACGTCTAGGAATTTCACGTTGAAAGTCTGTTCTGTTCTGCTCACATCCAAACAGCACCGCATAGGTCTTTGCGCAACTTGTGTGAATGCATCGCTCGTCACAGGCTTGATCAAAGCGCTGTTGAAGCCGAAGATTTTTGCGATTTTCAATGTGAAATCATAACGATGCAGACACGATCTTCCGGCTGTGTGATAAACTCCGTCCTTGTCGGATGAAGCCATGGTGAGCAGAATTTCTGCCAAGTTGTCAGCTAATGTTGGTGAGCTGTACTGATCTGTGACAGCTTTTATTTCTTCTCCGGCTCTTAGTTTTCCGAGCGCCCAGATCACAAAGTTCATGGATTTGCCCGAGCTGGACTTCAGTCCAGCGAGTTCATTTGAGTTCCAACCATAGATGACGCTTGTTCTTGCAATCGTAAAAGGTATTCCAGCTTTTTTCACGAGGTTCTCAGCCTCTAGTTTTGTCTTGCCATAATAATTAATGGGATTGGGCTGATTTTGTTCATTGTAGCATCCCTCAGTTCCAGCAAAGACATAATCTGTTGATAAGAAAATCATTCTTGCACCAATTTGTTTGCAGGCGCTAACAACGTTTTCTGTCCCTTCAACGTTTACTTTCCACGCTTCTTCTTTGTGAGTTTCGCAGTAGTCTACATTGTGCTGTGCAGCCGTGTCAATCACGATGTCTGGCTCAGTTTTTTCAATCGTTTCTAAAGTTCCTGCTCTATCGCATTTATCTAGTTTTAATCCAGTTGCGCCTTCAATTCTTGCTGGTCTGTAGTTATATGTGAAGAAAGTTTCATGTTTTTTGGCGGCAAGCTCTGCGATCCTGTAGCCTAAGAGCCCACTTCCGCCGATAACGAGCAATTTCATGATTCAAGATGTCTTCAGACAAGCTTTAAATAAATTGCTGGAACATAAGTCAAAATCGGTTGATTGGCTTGCTGGAAGGCGTGAAAATCTTCGAATTGAAAAAAATTCCTGACGAAAGAGGTTTTTTCTCAGAGGTGTTGCGTCAAGACTGGAAAGAAATCTTTGGAGATGACCAAATTTTACAGGCCAACTTGTCTCTTAGTTATCCCGGAATGATACGGGCTTGGCATCGCCATCTGAGAGGACAGGTTGATTATTTCGTGGTTTTGCAAGGAGCCATGAAGATATGTGCATATGACGAAAAAACGGGTCAGCTGGAAGAAGTAATCGGAAGTGAGCATAAACTGCAAATCGTTAGAGTACCTGGGCATTATTGGCATGGAACAAAAACAGTCGGAGATAAGCATTCACTGACTCTTTACTTCACCACGAAGCTCTATGATTACAAGAATCCAGACGAAGAAAGACGCCCATGGAATGATCCTTCGATAATCGACCCTAAGACCCGACAACCTTATGATTGGAACAAACCTCCTCATAAATAGATGATGAACGATGAATGTTCTTGTAACAGGCGGAGCTGGATACATAGGCTCTGTTTTGACGACTATGCTTCTGGAGAAAGGATACAAAGTCAAGTGTCTGGACAGATTTTTCTTCGGAGAAGAAACACTAAGAGAAGTCAGTTCAAATCCCAATCTTGAACTGATCAAAGATGATATTCGATGGTTTGATCCAGAAGTCTTGGAGGACGTTGATGCAGTATTAGACTTGGCATCTTTATCTAACGATCCATCAGGAGAGCTTGATCCTTCTAAGACCTATGACATAAACTATCTTGGAAGAGTAAGAGTTGCCAAGCTCAGCAAAGAATACAGTGTGAAAAGGTACGTGCTGGCCTCAACTTGCAGTGTTTATGGTTTTCAAGAAGACATTCTGAATGAGGATTCGCCGACGAACCCTCTAACAACTTATGCAAAGAGCAATGTGCTGGCCGAAAAGGATGTTCTATCGCTCGCAGATGACAAGTTTGCAGCAACTGCCTTGAGACAGGCAACTGTCTACGGCTTATCGCCGAGAATGAGGTTTGATCTCGCAATAAACGGAATGATCTTGGGAATCTACAAGAACAAGAAAATTCCAGTCATGAGGGACGGAAAACAGTGGAGACCCTTCGTTCACGTGAAAGATACGTCAAAGGCATTCATGACAGTGCTCGAAAGTCCAAAAGAGAAAGTAAACAAGCAGATATTCAACGTAGGCGCAAATGAGCAGAACTTCCAAATCTTATCGTTAGCCGAGATGGTGAAAGAAGCAATCGATGTGCCAGTCAAGATTGAATGGTATGGGAGTGTTGACAAACGATCGTATCGAGTCGATTTCAGCAAGATACGGCGAACCTTGGGATTTGTCCCTGGTCATACTCCAAGAGACGAAGCAAGAACAGTTTATGAAGCGCTGGAGACTGGAAAGGTGATAGATTCCATCAAGACGAAGACCGTGGAATGGTACAAACATCTGTTAGAAGCCCAGAAGTTAATGCAAGAAGTAGTCATCAAGGATACAGTGCTTTAAGGTCGAATAATCATTGCTCGTGAAAGAAGAATCTGTTCCGACAGTTACTGTGATTGTGCCCGTCAAGAACGGAGGAGCAAAAATACAGGGCCTTCTGGATTCACTAATGCAAGTTGACTACCACAAGAACAAACTTGAAATAATAATCGTGGACGGAAATTCTTCAGATAACACTCGAGAAATCGTTTCACGATATCCTGTCACGCTTCTGTTGGAGGAAAAACGTGGAATAAACGGTGCAAGGAATACAGGCATAAAACATAGTGTAGGAGATATCATCGTCTTCACAGACAGCGACTGCGTTGTACCTAAAGACTGGATAAAAAGGATAGTTGAAGACTTTCAAGACTCGAAGGTCGGTTGCGTCGGAGGAAATGTTGAGGGTTACTATGATGATTTTCTTTCGCGGTATTCCGATGAGAGTATAATACCAGTCATGAGGAGATTCAAGAGACGAGAAGTATTAGACACGATTAAGCCTCCTCTTCACTATCCGGCAGGTTGTAACATGGCGATTAGGCGGGATATCATAGAAAAGGTTGGGCTGTTTGATGAGAATATCATGTACGGCTTCGACGAGGATGAACTTGTTGAGAGGATTTGTCGCAAGGGAAATGAAATGATCCTTGATCCAGAGGTTCTTGTCAAGCACAAACATCGTTCGACCTTGCTGGAATTGCTGAAGCAGAACTTCCGCTATGGGCGCGGTATAGGGCTTCTGTTGAAGATGAGAGGTGTCAAAAGCGCTTTTTCAAAATGGATTCTATTATGCATTCTTGGTTTCATAATTGGGATTTCAATAATTCTGTCTTTGGCTTTGTTTACTCTTCTTGCTTTTTCGATTGAGAATCTCGTAAGATTATTAACTATTCTTCTTGTACCGCCAATTGGGCTGATTCTGTTTTATGCGTATAAAGTGATTAAAAATAAGATCAGAAATTATGCAAGCATACTGGCTTATCCGCTCATAGACATAGCAAGATCTCTGGTTTTCGTTTTTGGAGGCATATATCAGCTTCTGAAACCCAAAGAAAAGGTAAACACATCTTAGCAGTGCCCGAATAGTCCCTTTCGATTTGGTTATTCATTCTCTTGAAAGAGCCATCCAAAGATGATCCGACGCAGGCTTCGGCAAAACTTGAAGTGCACCATTCTTTTTGACTAAAGTTCGATCACTTGGGTCTTTCAGGAATTCGCCGATAACGGATGCTTGAATGTTCTTCTGTTCCAACTTCTCAATTATCGTGCTCGTGGCTTTGGGTTTGGCAGCTATCAGTAAAGCTCCAGAGCTTATTAGTTGTAGAGGGTCAATGTCGAAGAATTTGCATATTCTAGCTGTTTCGGGTTGCACAGGGATTTTTTCTTCAAGAATTCTCATGCCTAGGTTTGAGGCTTCCGCCATTTCGTAAACTCCGCCGATTATGCCGCCCTCTGTGGGGTCGTGCATGGCGTCCACTCCGCCGGTCTTGAAGGCTGTTATGGCTTCTTTGACCACACTTATTCGATTGAAAAATCCCTTGGCGCTTCGCAATATCTCCGCGTTCATTATTCTGCTCAATCTCTTCTCTCTGTCTGATGCAAGGATAGCGGTTCCCTCAATTCCCGCGCTCTTCGTTAAGATAAGCTTGTCCCCGCTTTTGGCTTCCCCGGCGGTCACATAGTTTCCTTTTTCAGTAATGCCCATCGTACAACCCACAACTATAGGGTTAGCCAATCCGGGAGTCACTTCGCAATGTCCTCCAACGATTCCCATGTTCAACTGTTTCGCTGCGTCATTCATTTGAACACATATGGTTTCAACAATTTTCCTATTTGCGCCTTCAGGAAGCAAAATACAAGAGAAAAGAAAAGCTGGCTCAACACCAAAAGTTGCAATGTCATTCGCGTTGACGTTAACAGCGAGCCAGCCAATCCGTTCCAACGCTCCGGTAATGGGGTCCATGGAGACGATCAGAGAGCGATTTCCTGCCTCTATCACTGCACCGTCAATTCCAGCAGATGGGCCGAGAACAACTTCGTCGCGCTTGACACCGAGATTCTTGAACACAATTTCTTTTAGAATGTCTATCGGAATTTTTCCATGAGACAACTTCATTTGAAGCCCTTCGGATATGCTCTTAGCCTTGGCTTTTAAGCTGTGGAAGAGCAAACAGAATAATTTTCACAACAATTACTGCGACGATTAATCCAACAAGCATCTGCACAATGTTGAATGGTATCTCAACAAGTGCTGTAGCCATTGGATAGCTCAGTACTAATTGTTCGTAGATAAAATAGCCTAGAACCATTTCTGTCCCTCCGACAATCATGGAGACAATGGAGCCTAAATCAGGCTTTGAGGTTTTTCTGCCGATCTTGTTCAAAAAACCTACAATGATGCCCTCAGAACCTTTTATGACCAACGTTCCCAGCGCGAATTGAGGAGCGACCAACATGTCCGCTATTGCCGCACCAACACCGCCAGCAAAAGCACCTACAAAAGGACCGAAAAGCAGCGCCGCAATATAGATTGTAGTTTCACCTAGATTAAAGTACCCTGAAGTTGCTGGGATGCTCACTGTGAAAACTAGGGTCGCTACGCATACGAGGGCGGTGAAGATTGCTGCGGTTGCGAGCTTGAGCGCGATCTTCACAGGATTTCTTTCCATTTCTTATTCACGCTCTATTACAATTTGTGATGGTTCCTTATTCTATTTTTGGTCAAACAATTTTCGGAAGTTTTCGTAGAATATTTTTCTCTTGGTTTTTGGTGAGATTTCTGCAGCTTCGATTATGGCTATTTGCGTTGGGTAGCGGTAGTATGGTATGTCGGAGCCGAAGAGTATTCGGTTTTCGTCTATGTCTGCTGAGAGTTCAATCGTGTCAGGTAGTGCGCCTGATGTTTCGACGTAGATGTTGCTGTATTCCTTTAGCGTGCTGACGGCTGCTTCTTTTAGGTGTCCTAGAATTATTGGCAGCTCTGGATGTTTCTTTGCGATTTTCGCAATGAGTCCCGGTGAAGAAAAACCATCGCCTGTGTGGAACAGGATTGGCAGGTTTAGTTCGACCTGCATAGAAATTAACGCAACCTGCATAGAAGAAGAATCAATAACCAAAGACCTCAACGACTTCACTATTCACATGAGAAACAACGGACTAGCAGAAACAACAATCAGCACACGAATACACGCACTTAAACAACTCTCAGTAATGACGAACCTAACAAAACCAGAACAAGTAAAACAAATAATAATAGCGCAACCATGGAAAAGCCTAACAAAAAGAAAATACCTCGAATCTTACGCCGCACTACTCAAATCTCTAGGAATCCAATGGACAAAACCACGCATAAAAATCGAAGCAAGAATACCATTCATACCAACAGAACAGGAACTAGACCTATTAATCGCATCGTGCGGAAAACACATGGCAACACTACTGCAAACACTCAAAGAAACAGGAGCAAGAATATCAGAAACCGTAAAACTGAAATGGATAGACCTGTCAACAGAACAAAAAACACTAAACATCACACCAACAAAAAACAGCAACCCCCGACTCCTACCAATATCCGACAAACTCCTAAACATGATAAACCAACTACCACACGACAAACAAACCATATTCGCACCAAACATAAGCGGACTACGAACATCATTTTGTGCACAACGCAAAACAGCAAGCCAAAAACTCCAAAACCCAAGAATACAAAGAATATCATTCCACACATTCCGACACTGGAAAGGAACAATGGAATATCACCTCACAAAAGACTTACGACACGTACAAAAAATACTAGGACACAAGAACATCAACAACACCCAAATCTACGAAAACACGGCACAAGCCCTATGGCTACAAACAAACGACAACTTCACATGCAAAGTAGCCAAAGACGCAGAAGAAGCATCACAACTAATAGAAACAGGATTCGAATACGTAACAACAACACCAGACCAACTAATGCTATTCAGAAAAAGGAAGTGAACAAAATGCAACAACGTAAACCATCAACAAAATGCAAACCATACCGAAAAAAATACTACGCCACTATACTAGAACGCAAAAACCATTACATCGGAATCGTAACATGCCCAAAATGCGGAAAACAAGGATACTGTGAAAAAATAACACAAAAAAACAAAAACACGAACTACGTCTCATTCATACAATACCTAATCAAACACTATATCCGTTCCGACGGAAAGAAAAGAATATACTCTCACTGCATCATATACGACGAAACCACACTTAACAAATAACCCCTTTTTTCCTACAAAAATAGTCAAATATCACAAAAACCCATTAACACACGGGAGGGGAAGTATGTGACGAAAGTCCAACCCACATGAGGTATGTTTCCTCTCTCAAAACAAACAAGAAACATGGCGTGGTCGGGCTTGCGCCCGCCCACGTTCCGCGACAGCCACAAGCAACACCCGCAAACCAATAAAAAGACGGATATCCTCTTTTTTCCATTAGCCCTTATACATTGCACTACAGACCCGACACCTAGCCACCAAATCACCCCATTACCCTACATGAAAGATACAAAACAAAACAAGAAAAGAGAAAGCGCGCGCTGTCATTCATGCTATGTATTCGCGGAAATGACACTAATAAGTCTGAACCTGCTTAGACATGATGCTTCACCGACAAACACTACAACAAAAACCATTCTGGGCAAAACTTTTATGCTCTGAAAGCAAGTATTGTTCGAAAGAAAATGCCAAATAGAGAAGCACACAACAAGGAATGCACCGCACATGGTATCTCTTTTCACATTTGCGATCCCGTCAATCGCTATATGGATGAACCCAGTCAAGAACACCCCGGATGTAGTCACCGTAACCTAAGACATGGTGCCAGTGACTGCGACAAGATCGCACACATCGTTTGTCACGGCAATAACCCCCAAAGTCACAACCTAATCACAACGTGTGAGACAGAAGTCAAGAAAGCATGTAATATTCACAGACAATTGGATAAGCAAGAGGAATCGTGCGGCTGTAAGTCTCTTTTTGAATGAATAGCGCGCGCCAAGCCAATAACCCAACAAACAAAAACAGAAACCAATACTAGAACGCTTCAAGAACCAACCAACCATCCTTAAACTCCCAACGCCTCTTATCATACCCAGACAACTCAACCAAACGCTTCAAAGGAACAGACTCAATACGACAACCCTGCTCACGAACACGAACAAACAAACGCACTTTACCCAAAATTACAACACCACACACGCAGAGCTACCGCTAACCAAACTTACTACTAGCAACATCAACAAAATTCGGCAACCCAGAACTATCAAACTCATCAAACGGAAACACCTTCATATATCTAGGGTCACCAATATCCCGAGCGATAAATGCCTTACCCTGATAAAACTTCTTCACCATCTCAGAATGACACGCAGGACACACAGCCACAGCGCTCACCTTCCTGCCCTTCAACTTGCAATTCCCACAAACACCAAACCACGTGACAACATGAAAACGCTTCAAGCCAACCCGAATAGTAGCATGATGAAGCTGATAAAAAGCAGTACCAACAACAGTCTCACGCTTCTCAAAAACCTTCACCAAATACCTATCCCTAGTATACTCACGAACTTCCCTACCCTTAAAACCACCACAAGTAGCACAGTCGCCACGGTCATGAACACAATTCCGACAAACATCAAAACCACCCCTAATAAAGCCTAACACATGGTAATGAGGCGACCAAGAGAGAACCTTCCGAACCTTATCCTTACGGTAACCATGAAAAATCATACCACCACCCAAAACACCACGAACCAACAAAGCCAACCTAGACCTCTCTCTCAAAACTTCCTCCAACAAACCATGACTCTCAAACGGAACACTAACCGTAAGATGTTCAACCTCACCAAAACCACGCTCAGAACCAACAACCAAACGACCTTCTATATTCCGAGCTTCCCGAACAGACCACCCACGAATAAAGCAAACAGGACAACTAGAGCTATGACACCACAAATGCTGATGAGTCACAACAAGTTTGCCCGTATAATCAACGCCCTTCAAAACAACACCCGCATGCCCCTCAACATTACCACAAACCAAAAAATGCCTCCATTGACCACAAGAAGGAGACGTTCTCCGTCCACGACCCACAGGCATAAAATTCGCATGACCTTTATCAACAACAGGCAAATACCAATAAGCGTTATCCAAAATCTGATGATTCAACCGCAAACGCTCAGAAAAACCACGATTCAGAGACTCAATGCTCATGGAATCACTCCATCAACCAAACTCAAATAGGCTTCCCGCATAAGACTATCAGCCTTCAACTTCTTAACGTCAAAACGCCGACACTTCCACACTTCTACACCATCGCCGACCGCCTTAAAACCAAAACAGGCGAGTTTACCGTTCTCACCGTCACAAAGACAATCCTCAAACGAACACTTAGCAAACCTGTTCACGCGCTCAGACTCCTGAAGGCATTTTGCATCCTCCTCTTCCTCCTCGACATCCATCTCAGCCATAAACCGCAAATAGTGACCACACTCAAAACACCTTTGCATAATTGAACCCTTCGCACCCCTGCGGAACGAACACAGGACATTATCCCAAAACTCACATGACAAAGGCTTCAAACCATTCTTATCCCTAGAATCTTCCCCTAATTGGCCAGCAACATCACGCTTAACCATTTTTAACCACCTTTACGGCACTTCTGCCTCAAACGGGGACGCCAACCAACCGCCCCCGAGGCAGGCACCAACCCAAAGAGACACTAAACGTAACTATTATATAAATCTTCGACACCTTAATCATAATGAAATGTAACCCAATCACTCGGAAGAGTTGAAACCATGAAAAGCAGAAAAATCACAAACAACGAAATCAACAGAATAACCAAAAAATGCTCACCCCGAGAAAAAGCAATCTTCACGATTATACGGCAATCAGGACTACTACCAATTAGGATAAAACAACTCAGGATAAAGAACGTGGAAAGGATTTTGGAACCAGACCTCCTTGTTCCACGCAAGATAAGTATATCACACGAAAAATACCCAACCTTCATAGGACAAGAGGCAATCAACTACCTCAAAGAATACTTGGACAAAAGAGCAAGAAAAGAGAAGCTAACATCTGAAAGTCTCCTGTTCACTGCAAGAAATAATCCAAGCAAAGAAATCGACACAAAAAGCGTGAGCAGAGCATTCAAAGACAATGCAGGAAAGTCAAGCGAACTACAACTAAAAAGCCTCATAGAGTTCTATAAAACAAATACCAAAGACTACCAAAATGAACTAAAGGAACTAAACAACGACAATACACCAAAACCCGACGAATTTTATAGAGAACTATACGAAGAAAAAGCCAGACCCTCCTTAGAAATCGAACCGCCAACACCAGTAGAAATGCACCGACTAAAAAAACAACAACAAGAATTAGAAAACAAACTAAGAAAAATAGAAGACGTACTTTCTAAAGAACAAAAAATACCAACACCTAAATATTGGGAAGAAACGGAAAAACAACACGAAGAACATGAAAAATATAAAAAAGAACACCCTGAGGAAGCCAAACAAATTGAAGAACAAGAGCGTGCACACGAAGAACAGGATATAGGCCATTACATAGCATACCTAGAAGATAGAATAAGATGCGAATTGGAAAAGAAGCTAAAAGAACTTGAAAACATAATCAGAGAGCCTAAAACAAACAGAAAAAGGTAAGGAGCAACGACGAAAACAACAACAACCGCATAAACATGAGCCATAAGGCATCATAATGCCCACTGCTGGAAAGCCAAAGCATCCCGCAGGGTAAAACCTCACAAGCACCACGCAAATCAGTCAATATATTCTCGGAAAAAAAGCACATCTCACAATGGCTCAGCCTTCGACCCGCTCAGGCTTCACAAAATTGAATTTCAACATAAAATAAAAACGCTCTAGGAAATTCAATTTTAAATAAGCAATTTTGCTTGGAGATCGGAGGGTTTCAACATAAATCTTTCCTTTTTCTCTCCCCTAGAAAAAGTCCTTAAGGAAAAAGATTTATTGTCTCACCCCCCGCACCCCCCATAATCGCAAAATTGCACAAAACCACAAAAATATGAAATGCATGAATAAGAGGAATCAACAATGAACAAAATAGTCATAACTTGGAAGAAAGCAGGAACATGGAGACCATATATCGAAATTTCATCAAATGAACAAATTCGTCTCTATGTTCCTAAGAATTGGAAAATTAAACATAACCATTCAGAGGAGGCTTGAAAACAAATGACATGCACAAACGGAAAATGTGAATACGACAACGAATGGGCGAGAATAGTAAAAGGTAAAAGACCAAAAAACGCAATACGATACGCCCAACTATGGGCAGAAATAGAACTACCAAACCTCTTAAGAGGCGAAAAACAATGACAGAACAAACAAACCAACCAAAAGAAACACAGGGTAAAACCACACAACAAATGGACAATCAACAAGAAACCAAAGAAAAAATTACTAAGGATAGTGTCAGGTTTAGTTCATCTGTTTCTTGGAAGAATTTGTCGAAGAAGGGGTGGTCTGGTCTGAAGCATTCCACCATCGGATGCAGTTTCAATCCTGTCAACCCCAAGTTTTTCTTCATTCGAATCAGTTCCTTTATTGCGTCGTCTCTTCTCGGGTCTGCACGTCCGAACCCGATGAGTCTTTCAGGATATTTCTTAACGGATTTTGCGATGTAATCGTTCATTTCTGGGTATTTGTCGCCTATGTTTGGGTTTGGAAAGACAATGGCTCGCTCGACATTGTGTTTGTCGAAAAGCTGGATAAGCTCATCCACGTAGATCGTTGGATCCATGTGGGGCTGCCATGGCCCAGATTTTCCAAGGTGTACGTGCGCGTCGCAGATTTTCATCTAAAGCCTTCTCTCCATTAGTATGCGGGTAATCATTTACAGTGGTATCCGTTTTAAGGCTTGCACTGGGCGACTATGTGGTGATATCTCCCGAAGTCCTTACAAATAGTTGGGTTTCGTTTAGTTGATATACCAAAACAAGAAGAAGGCAATCCCAAATATAAGCCTTATGAAAGATTGGAGACTTCTCCCGTATTCCCGATTGACATAGATATCGCCAATTAGAAGCATGGTCACGGTCGCTCTTAAGGACGGATAGAAGGATGCTCTACTGTCGTTGTTCTCTTTTGTTCATTTCATTGTAGAGATATTCGAACCACTTGCCTGCTTCTGGTTGGTTCAACTCTTTTCTCAAGCCTTTAAGAAGAGGGGCAATGATTTCCCATATGTAGATAGCAGTAGAGGTCTGTCTAACAGCGTTAGCGTCAATGATTCCCTCATGCACGAGCCAACCAACGCTTTCGAAGTGCCAACTTACCATAATTATCGACTGGAAAATCGGGTTTTCATTTGAAGGCTTTCCATATTTCTTCACAAAATCATCATAATCCTTGAATTGCAGACTATAGATATCAAGAAGTGCCTTCACCATTTCAGCATTCCCGTAAATCGCACTTAATTTCATAACCAAGTCCGCATGCCTCGTTCTAGTCTGTCCCCGAAGCTCAAGAGCATAATACACAACTCCAGCCACGACACTTGCAGAAGCAATAGCTATAGAAACTGTCTGAATGTCAACCACTATTGACACCTTCGCAAACTAGTTCTTTCGATTTGGCTATAACTATTCCGCAAAATAGAAAACTGCGATAGAGATGACTCAGATGTCGACTTGTTTTCGGACAAAGTCGACCATTTTCTCTGCCCAAAGCTCCAGATACTCTTCCCCTTTACCAGCTTCTCCTTTGCGAGAATCACCAACTACACCATTCTTCGATATGGCTTTGATGCCCTGACTCCACATAAGACCCATCATCCTATCATCTAGACTTCCCACAAAACCTGCTTCAGCACTCTTCATATTGACCAGGTCTTTGCGTATTGCCAACACCATTGACGTTTCGGATTCTCCTGCATGAGCCCCTGACTCACCAGCCGTAATTCCATATTTAGACGAAAACTCGGCAAGGAATTCAAGAAGACCTTTGAGGTCCGTGTAAGATACGACTTTGGTTCCTTCAAGACTTTGGTTGAGTTCATTGGTGACTTCTTGCACGGCATTGAAGTTACCACCATGAGATGGGAGTACAACGATGTTCTTGAAACCCTGTTTTGCCAGACTTACACAGTAGTCATGGACCAAACTTTTCAACGTTTCACGTCTAAGGCTGATAGCTCCAGGAAACACCATGTGGTGGTCGGAGCATCCCACGTTTATGGAAGGTGCTTGAAGAGCCTTACCAAGTTTCCCAGTCACTTTGTTAGCTAAAACATCACCTATCAATGAATCCGTAGAGGTGGGCAGATGAGGTCCATGCTGTTCATTTGAGCCCACAGCGAATACAACTGTGCTAAGACCTGTGTCCAGAGCTTTCTGAATATCAACTCGTGTCATCTCGGACATGCGAACCTTAGCCATTTGTGTTTCCTCTTCCAATTCCAACACAAGTGTGTCATCTCACGGATTGTCATAAGCAAGCAAAAAGCTTTTCTTAGCTAACTTGCTATCAAGCGGTTTTCGTCAGTATTTTTGGTTCTTTCCATTCCTCTCTAAGGATGCTGAAGAGATATCTGTCCCTCCATTCTCCTCTGATAAAATCATTCTTGCGTATCGTTCCTTCTTTCTTGAAGCCAGCCTTTTTGAGAATCTTTTGAGAAGCCACA
>Ga0315274_10009604_pt1 | contig 13962 bp, 12 predicted proteins | sample YL17G02_20_MG_FD_203700 | JGI IMG/M metagenome (GOLD analysis project Ga0315274, IMG submission 203700) | Sediment microbial communities from Yellowstone Lake, YNP, Wyoming, USA - YL17G02_20 | ecosystem: Environmental > Aquatic > Freshwater > Lake > Sediment | place: USA: Wyoming | collected...
TATGGCATCCTGTCCTTCGATACTGACATTAAATTTTGTGCTTCTGATTAGATCGGGCCCGACAATATTTCTTAAGTCCTTGGCAGGAATTTTTAATTCATTTCTGTCAGTGACAAGGTTTAATTCAGTAACACGTCCGGAATTATTGCGCCCCAAAATCTGGATCTCTTTAATCATACCTAAATTATATCCTGCATTTTTTAATTCCTCGCGCAGTTCTCCGATAAATATCACATAATGCCAGTTATAGTGCGGAGACTCCTTACAAAAATCGCAGGCTACTCCTTTTAAAGGCGCTAAATCTGTTTTCCAAAGTACGGAGGCATCTTCAGTGTGGCCTGCGCAGGTAGCGTGAAAATAGGCTGGTATCGGCTTATCCTGATAGGTAATAATAAGAGCTAAGGTCTCTTCAACTGCCTTATTAGTACGATAGCGTTCAGAGGTACTGCCGCCATAAACTTGGGAATAGACGTCGCTGGTCACATCAAAGTCTTTTGCCCTATTTTCCTGCATCTGATACACTGCATACGTGCGGCTGGCTATTGCCTGTGCTTTTAAAGCCTCTATCGGCCAGTAATGCGAGGATTCATGATATAAAATCCCCTTTATATAATCTTCTAAATTAATCTGATTTACCACCAATAAATGCAGATTATCTTTTTTGATAAACTGGATATTCCCCTTAAACTTGCGGCCGTTAATTATGGCCACATCCGGTTCATTAATAGAAAGTACAATTTTAGTAAGATTAAAGGTTTTTCCCGCCAACAAGATCCCGCCTTTATAGGCTGTGACCGTAGTTTTCAGATTCTTCCCACGATATAAAACATCCCTTGAGTTTATGTCGGTTATTTCAAATAAACCACTGGTCTTAAGGCTTAAAGAAGCAGTATCCTGGATAATTGCCACACGGATGTAATTTGTTATCTCTGCGGAAGTGGTAACCAGTGCAGCAGTGCAGCAGTGCAGCAGTAGAATTATTAAGGTAAGTAATTTTATTCTACGAATCATCGGCGAGACCATAGCCAAAATAACAAAGAAAGGACTACGCTTATCAATATAGAGGTCATAAAGGGAAAATAAAAGGTAAAATTCCTTTTGTGAATCAGGATATCGCCTGGCAACTTACCCAGGAAAGGTATCTTATTAAAAAAGGTAAGCAAAACACCCACGCCTATTAAAATAAGTCCGAAGATGATCAGTGTTTTTCCGATTTCCTGCATCGCTCTATCTCCGAATAAATACAGCCGCAATATTTCTGGCAGTATATGCCTTTAATCCTTGCCTCCTCATGCGCCTTCTTAAAACCAGGCCTGAAATCTTCGTAATAAAATTCTATTCCCTCTTCTTTGGCAATATCAGCTCCGATTTTCTTCAATAATTCCTGGTCCTGATAGGGACTAACTAACAAGGTGGTAGTAAAAGATTCAAATCCCCTTTCCTTGGCAGTCTTGGCAGTCTTCTTAAGCCGCAGCGTCCAGCAAATAGCGCATCTCTCCTTGCTATCCTCTTTCATATTCACTGCCTGAAAGTATTCCGCAGGCCAGTATTGCGGATAAATCACCTCTAACCCTGCTTTCCTGCTAAAATCTGCCACTGCCTGTTTTCTATTTGCATACTCGGCAAAGGAATGCACATTGGGATTATAGAATAATCCCGTCACAATAAATCCCGCAGCCCTTAATTTCTCCAAAGGATATATCAGGCACGGCGCACAGCAGGTATGAAGTAATAGTTTCATATTCTTTTTATTTTAGGGTTTTGCTTCCGCGTGCTGAAATTTTTTGCCGTCTGCTTCGGCTTACTTCCTCGCTCCGGATAACCTTTACCGGATTAGCGCCCTACGCTCGTAGTAATTCCCTGCCTGCGGCAGGCAGGCTCGCAGACATGCGTATTTAGCTGTGCCAAAAAATTTCTCATGCATGCTCCATCAAAACCCCTAAAATTTAACAACTCCTACCAGAAATCCATCCAATCCACCCGTAAAAATAAAAAATAAAATTTATCCTTTTAGGTATAAAAATTAATCTTGACTTCTTATATTATTTAATATAAACTTATATTAGATAAAAGTATTATATATGGGCTTGCTGTCCGAAACGCCTACCGTTTATGGAAGGCTTATTTAGTAGGACGAAAAGCCCATTTTTATTTAGTAAAATTCCAATCCCAATAACAAATCTTCTTTCCAAATTCAACTTCCACAATCTGCCTAACTGCTTGTTTCAATGGATGCCTGCTGTTTGTCACTTTATTATTTATTGAGCCGATAATTAAATCTGTTACCTGCATAATATCATCTTTTCTAGAATCGATTGCCTGTAAATGTTTTATTATAGTTCTAGGAGGCTGAGAATTGGTATTGATACTATCCTTCACATAGAAAATAAAATTATCTTTCACGGCCCTAGATTTCTTATCGCTATATACAACAGCATTCTCTTCGTTTTTAGTAAATATTCTTAGTGTCTCTTTTGTAAAAAAGTTATATGCCGTATATCTTGCCTTCTTCTTATGTGTACCAAAATAACTAAGATCAATTTTACTATTATCAAAAACATAGCCCCTAAACCAGATAGGCTCTTTTAGCACTGCAGTTAATACTTCACAACAAACCTTATTAGCCTTTGGGTTTGAAACATCACTAAAATGTATCTCTTCTTTAAATCTCAACCTTTGTCTTATTTCTGTTATTTTTTGGTATAAGGGCTCCCTATTTTTAACAAATAAAAGGCCAACAATAAAAACTCCTTTTGTCGCTACAACTCCGCTTTCATCATGATATATAAAACAACTGCGCTTTGTAGGTTGCCGTTTATTAAATAACATCATTTAATCCACTATTTAAATATACCTATCTATTATAATAGGTAAATTTTACAAAATGCAAACCTGCTGATTTTCGAACGCCTGCCTGCCGGCAGGCAGGAATGTCGATTTTAGCCAACTGTATAATTTTTTAAAAACTCAACACCGTTTCCGAACGAGCGTAAGGCGCGCAGGAGCACTCTTATGAGGCGAGACTTCTCCGTGCTTAACTTCCTTGAGTAACCCCCGCTTGACTCTTGATGTGAGTGGGGGATGGGGGGCTTATAGGAGAAGGCACGCCGAATGCGACGAGCACCGCAGCGAGAGAGGAGACGGTGCTTGAGTTTATAACTAAAACAGTTCTTCCTGTTTTTCGTATTTTAATCCGAAGTGTTCGAATGCTAGTTTTGTGGCGAGCCTGCCACGCGAGGTGCGTTTCAGATATCCTGCTTTCAAGAGATACGGCTCAACCGTATCTGCAATGGTATCGACTTCCTCATTCAGGCTGGCAGCAATAGACTCAACACCCACCGGCCCGCCCTTATAGGTCTCCAAAACTAACTTTAATACCTTGCGGTCCAGCTCATCCAAGCCTGCCTTATCAATCCCCAACTCATACAAGGCCTTGGTGGTAAATCCCAGATTTATTTTACTGACCTTACCGACCTGTGCATAATCCCTTACCCGCCGTAATAACCTGTTGGCTATACGCGGAGTGCCGCGCGCCCGCCGCGCAAGCTCATCTGCTGCCTCATCCTCTATATCCATACCCAAGATTTTCGCCGAATGCTTGATAATCCTGGCTAAATCCTCTATCTTATAAAAATCCAAATTATAGAACATACCGAATCTGCCGCGTAATGGCGCAGCCAAAAGTCCGGTGCGGGTGGTAGCGCCGACCAGCGTAAAGGGCTTGAGATTAAATTTGATGGTCTTGGCATACGGCCCTTTATCAATCACAAAGTCAATCTGAAAACTTTCCATTGCCGGGTATAAAAATTCCTCCACCACTTTGGATAGCCGGTGTATCTCGTCAATAAAAAGTATGTCTCCTTTTTCCAAATTGGTTAAGATGCCGATTAAATCTCCTGCGCGCTCAATAGCCGGGCCTGAAGTGGCAGTAATCTTGGTATTCATTTCATGGGCGATGATATGCGCCAGAGAAGTCTTGCCTAAACCAGGCGGACCGCTTAAAAGCACATGCTCTAATGGCTCCTTGCGCTGTTTTGTCGCCTGAATGGAAATCTTTAGGTTTTCCATAATCTCCTTGTGGCCTACGAACTCAGAGAACTTCTTGGGCCTTAAAGAGATATTCAGGACTATATCCTCTTCAGACTCTTTGGTGTCAATAACTTGTTGGTTGCCTTTAAGCAGGGTTTGTCTGGTCTCTTCTGTCATTGGGCATGATATTGTTCTTATTCCTTGAGATTTCTATTTCATTAAATAATTCGGTTTGCCTGGCGACAATCTCTTTCATCCTCGCCAGCTCTAATATCGCAAGGAACGTTACGATTATCTCTATCTTATTCTTTGCCTTGCTAAACAATTCTGAGAGGCGCACTGACTCCGTAACCAACAAGAGATGCAGGATTTGATGAATCTTCTCTTCAATGGTAAACTCATCCTTGATGACTTCATAAAAAACTTCCTTGGGGACATCTTTTAAGGCTGCGGAAAAGGCATTGATTAAGTCAAAGATGCTCGCTTCAAAATAGACCTCTTTATTATTTGTTATTTCTTTATCTATCTCAACCTTAGGTCGTTTAAATATTTCTTTCTGGTCTGTTTCTTTCTTCCGCAGGGACTCGGCTATTTCTTTAAACTTCTCATATTCCAATAAGCGCCTCACCAATTCTTCCCTGGGGTCTTCCTGCTCCTCTTCAGTTGGAGATTCTTCTGCGGGAAGAAGCATCTTGGATTTAATCTGCATCAACGTTGCCGCCATAACCAGAAATTCTCCGGCAATATTTAAATCCAGGAGCTGCATCAGGTTTATATACTGCAGGTATTGTTCGGCGACTTTGGCAATCGGAATGTCGTAGATATTGAGGTGGTCTTTTTTTACCAGATAGAGAAGCAAATCGAGCGGCCCTTCAAAGATCTCTAATTTTATTTTGTAGCTCATAACCTAAGCAGTTTTTTTACTTCGGCCAAGGTCTCTGAGGCAACTGCCCTTGCCTTCTTCTCTCCCTGCTCTAAAATATCAAATACCTCTTTTTTATTTTTAAGCAGCGCATTCCTTTTTTCCTGAATGGGCTCTAAAAACTTAATCAGGATATTGGCCAATTCTTTCTTGCATTCAGTGCAGCCGATTTTCGCTCTTCGGCAGGCCTCATCAATCTCTTTCTTCCTCTGGGGGGCAAAGACCGCATAATAATTATGCACGTTGCATTTATCCGGATGCCCGGGGTCAGTAAACTTAATCCTGGTAGGGTCAGTAAACATGCTCTGGACTTTTTTGGCAATAACCTCCGGCTCCTCAGAGAGTGCAATATAATTATTATAACTCTTGCTCATCTTGCGTCCGTCAAGGCCTAAGAGCCGTTTCTCTTTGGTCAGCAGGGCTTTCGGATCAGGAAAAACTTCCTGTTTATAAATATTATTGAACTTTCTGGCAATTTGTCTGGTCAACTCTAAATGCGGGAGCTGGTCTTCTCCTACGGGAACTGCCTCTGCTTTATAGACCAGAATATCCGCTGCCTGTAAAACCGGATAACCCAAAAATCCATAGGTGTGTAATTGGCGGTTGGTAATCTCGCGTAGCTGCTCTTTATAAGTCGGGCAACGTTCCAATAACCCTAACGGCGTAATGATGGCAAAGGCCATATATAATTCCAGGTGCTCTAAAACGTGTGACTGTATAAAAATCGTGGATTTCTTAGGAGTTATCCCGCAGGCAAGCCAGTCAATGACGTTATCTATAATGTTTTCCTTTAAATCCTTGGGGTTTTCGTATTCTGACATCAGTGCGTGCCAGTCAGCAACCATAAAGTAACATTCATATTCATCCTGCAATTTATTCCAGTTCTCTAATGCGCCGACCAGGTGCCCGAGGTGCAATTTTCCCGTCGGTCGCATCCCGCTTAATATCCGCTTCTTCATACTTTTGCCTTTTTGCTTTTAACTTTTTACTTTTTACAGCTTGCGTGCTATCTTCTCAATTTCAAAGGCCTCAATGATATCGCCTTCCATTAGTTGGTCAAAACCAGCCAAGGCCATACCGCATTCAAATCCTTCTGCCACCTCGCGCACATCGTCTTTAAAACGTTTCAGGGAAGAAGGCTTACCTTCAAAGACAACTGCGCCGTTTCTCACCAGATTAATAAGGCTGGTGCGGTTAATCTTACCCTTGGTCACAAAACAACCCGCAACCGTGCCTGCACGCGTTAACTTAAAAACCTTTCTTACCTCAGCCCTGCCCAAGAAAATCTTCTTTAACTTTGGCTCAAGCATCCCTTCTACTGCAGCCTTTATGTCATTGGCCAGTTCATAAATAATATTGTAAGTCCTGACATCAATACCTTCTTTAGCCGCTACTTCCTTGGCTAAATCATCCGCTACCACATTAAATCCCAATATAAGCGCGTTAGAGGCTACTGCTAATATGGCATCCGAGCTGTTTATATTACCCACGCCAGTATGTATGATATCTAATTTTATTTCTGAGACGTTAAGTTTGGAGAGGGTATCTTTGATCGCCTCCAGAGAACCCTGCACATCTGCCTTGATGATTATCTTGAGTTCCTTAATCTTTCCTTCTTCTATCTGGGCGTGCAGGTCTTCCAGGCTTATTCTTTTTACTGTCTTAATCTGCTTCTGCCTTTCTTTCTCTAATCGCGATGCGGCTAATTCCTTGGCCTGCCTCTCATCGAAAATCACAAAGAATTGCTCTCCTGCTTCAGGTATACCCGAGATGCCTAAGACCTCCACCGGAAAAGAAGGCCGCGCCTCTGTTACAGACTGGCCCCTGTCATTAAACATCGCCCGGATCTTGCCATAATATTTACCCATAATTATATTTTCATTGAGATGCAGCGTTCCATTCTGCACCAACAAGGTAGACACAGGGCCTCTGCCTTTAGCCATTTTTGCCTCTACTACGACGCCACGGGCAAGCCGATGATGATTTGCCCGTAATTCCAGCATCTGGGCTTCCAATAGTATCATCTCTAATAAATCGTCTATTCCCTGTCCGGTTTTGGCTGACACTGGCACGGTTATGGTCTTACCGCCCCAATCCTCAGCACGCAGTTCAAATTCTGAAAGTTGTTTTTTAACCCGCTCAATATTCGCCTGGGGTTTATCAATTTTATTCAAGGCTACAATTATCGGCACACCTGCTGCGCGGGCGTGATCAATAGCCTCCTGGGTCTGCGGCATAATACCGTCATCAGCAGCTACCACCAAAACTACAATGTCAGTGATGCTTGCTCCGCGCGCACGCATAGCAGTAAATGCCTCATGGCCTGGCGTATCTAAAAAAGTAATCTCACCGTGCGGCAAACTCACACGGTATGCTCCGATGTGCTGCGTAATCCCTCCGTGTTCTGACTCCGCAACCTTGGTTTTTCTTATCGCATCCAATAGCGAGGTCTTGCCATGGTCAACATGGCCCATGAGAGTAACTACCGAAGCCCTGTGTTGCAAATCTCCAGCTACATCTACCTGCCGATGTATGCTTAACGCCAATTCCTCTTCATCAGGCGCCTCTTTTATTTTGTAACCGTATTTCTCGCAAATTTTTGTTACCACTGCCTCCTCTAAGAACTGGTTTATCCCTACCATTACGCCCATATTCATAAGAGTCTTTATAATAACAGAGGGTTTCTCTTGTAATCTCACGGCTAAATCTTTAACCGTAATGGGCAGCCTCAATTCTAATTCTTTTAATGCGCTAGGAGCAGAAACAACCTTGACCTCAGCCTTGGGTTCTATTTTTACAGGCTCATGCGCGGGAGGTATTTCTTTTTTGACTTCTTTTATTGTTGGTTTTAGTGCCGGCGGGTGTTCTTTTATTACGGGATGTTCTATTTTAGGGGCGATAATTGTTTCAACCGGTTTTTCTTCAGGTACCGGCGGAAGATGAATTTTTTCCTTCCCGACGGCTGGTTTATGTTTTAAAGGAAGTGCTGCCTTAACCGGCTTAGGCAGAAGTGCTGCTTTTGCCTTAAGCGCAGGTTTGGCCTTGACTATCTTATGCGCTGTCTTTTTGATAGCTGGCTTGACCTTCGGCTTTGCCTCTCTTTTCTTTTTAGTTACAACTTTCTGTTTCTTTGTCTTTACCATAGCGGAGTCCGTTATGACTTAAGCTTTTTTGCCTCTTCAATTAATTTCTCTGCCTTTTTCTGTCCGATACCTTTGATTTTTGTCAGGTCTTCTAACTTGGCCTTTGCAATATCTTCTATGCTGTTTATGCCCGCTTCCTTAAGATTGGACAAGATTTTCTCTCCCACTCCTTTTAATTGCTCTAAGGAAATTGTTGGTTTTTCTTTTTTCTTCTTTGGTGCCTTCTTTTCCGCTTTCTCAGCCGGGACTTCCTTCTCTTCGACAGCTTCTTTTTCTTTCGCTTCCTTGGCAGCTGTGGCTTTGGTGCGTATATCCAATTCCCAGCCGATAAGCCGTGAAGCGAGCCTAACATTCTGGCCGTGCTTGCCGATAGCCAGCGACAACTGGTCATCATCCACAATAACCTCTGCCTTAAGTTTATCTTTATCTAATTTTATCTCGGATACTTTAGCTGGCGAAATTGCAGCCTTGATATATTCTCTGATATCTTCGTTAAAACGCACGATATCAATTTTTTCGCCCTGCACTTCATTGACGATGTTCCTCACGCGGTTTCCCCGCATGCCGACGCAGGCACCCACAGAATCAACTTTTTCATTCTTCGACCAGACCGCTATTTTCGTGCGTTCACCAGGCTGACGGGAAATAGACTTCATCTCCACGATACCTTCATAAATCTCAGGCACCTCCAATTCAAATAGCTTTTTTACCAGATTTGGATGCGTACGGGATAAAATAATCTGAGCGCCTTTGCTATCTTTTCTTACCTCTACCACATATGCGCGTATACGTTGGCCCTGTTTAAATTCTTCCTTGGGAGACTGTTCCCGCTTAAGCAGAATCCCCTCTGCCTTGCCTAAAAGGTCAATGATGATATTGCCTTTTTCAAATCTATACACTGTGCCGCTGACAATCTCCCCCACCCTGCTTTGAAATTCATTAAAGACCACGTCCTTTTCTGCCTCGCGTATCTTCTGTATAATTACCTGCCGCGCAGTAGATGCGGCAATGCGTCCGAAATCTATAGAGGTAATCTCTTCGTTATTCCTAAAGGCGCTGATTTTGCCTGTGCTTGTATCAAGCTCTATCCTTAACTCTTCGTCAGGCTTGATGTCTACCACCTTCCTGGCAGCACTCAAGAGCGCACTCTTTACTGCTTCTACAAGAACCTCTTTTTTTATACCCTTCTCTCTTTCTATCTGTTCTATAATGGCTATTAATTCTTGGCTCATATCCTATCCCCGCTTCTAGAAGATCTGTTTTGCCTTTCTAACCTTTGATAGAGGTATCTCGAACTTATCGCTACCTGTATCAATATAGACGGCGCAATCTTCTACCTTGTTTATAATCCCTTCCAGTTCACATTTACCATTTATTGGCTCATTAAAGAAGAACCTCGCCCTTCTATCCATACAACGCAAAAAGTCATTTTTATCTTTTAGCGGCCGGTCAAGGCCCGGCGAAGATACTTCTAAAATATACCTCTCTTTTATTATATCCTGCACATCCAATAGACTGTTGATCCTCTCGTTTAATCTCGCGCATTCATCAAGGCTTATCCCGCCTGTCTTTTTATCTACCAGCAACCTCAAGATTGAACCGGACGGCCTTCTTATAAAAATTAATTCCACAAGTTCCATATCCTCTTTTTCTAAGACCGGTGAGACTAAATTTTTTAAGTCTTCCCTAATATCCTGATAATCCATTTAACTACCCTGCTCAAATTCCTTACTAGAATAATTTGCCTTGCGTCTCAGTCTCGAATAGAATTTTGGTATATTGCCAGTAAATTTTAACCATCCCACACCATTACTATCCTCTTCAAGAACAAAGATATCCTTAAGAACATATTCTTTGGCCTTTTCTATCTCGCTAATCTGGATAATCTTTCTAGAGCCATCGGGTAATCTTTCTATCTGGATTATCAAATCCAGGGCACTGATGATCTGCCTTTTCGCTACCTCACTAGAGATATTAACACTGCTCATCAGAGATAATACCTCTAAGCGCTCGATGGCATCTAACGTAGAATTAGCATGAAGGGTGGTCATAGAACCGTCGTGCCCTGTATTCATCGCCTGAATCATATCCAACACTTCAGAGGATCTTACCTCTCCGACGATAATCCGGTCAGGCCGCATATGCAGAGAATTCCTGAGTAAATCTCTGATGGTAATCTCGCCCTTGCCTTCGATATTCGGAGGCCTAGTCTCCAACGGCACCCAATGTTTTCTATTTATCTGTAGTTCGCGCGTCTCTTCTATGGTTATAATTCTTTCTTTCTCGGGCGCAAGGGAAACGAGGGCATTTAAAAGCGTGGTCTTTCCTGAACCAGCACCGCCGCACACTAACAAGTTGACTCTAGAGATTACGCATGCCTTTAAGAACTCTGCAGCCAGACTGTTCAGAGTCCCCAAATTAATAAGCTCATCTATGTTTAATATACGATGAGAATATTTTCTAATGGTCAAAATGGGACCAGTAGAAGAAACAGGAGACTTGACTAAATTCACACGTGAGCCATCGTTTAACCGTGCGTCTATATATGGCTCGAGCTCTGTAAGCTGTCTGCCCATAGAAGAAAGTATCCTTTCCACAAAATACAGCAGATGCTCGTCATCCCTAAAAAATATATCCGTAAGCTCAATATTGCCTTTTTTTTCTACATATACCTGTCGGGGGCCATTAATCATGATTTCGCTGACATCGGGGTCTTTCAATAATTTATCTATCGGACCCAAGCCTAAAAAATAGGACATTATCTCGTTACGAACCTCTTGTTGTTCACTGGGTTTAAGAGAAATTCTATTCTCTCGAAGAATAGATTTAAATGCCATATCAATTCTTCTGCGGAATTCGCCTTCTTCGAATTTAAGCAGGTCGATTTTAAATTCCATGCTTCTTTCTACGACCTGCTTAAGAATAAAATCTTTCAGTTTATTGAAATTCCCTTCCATATCTACCTTCTTTCTTACTTAATAATACTTAAGGTCTGCTTAATTTGTTTTAGTATATCCTTTTTATTTACAGAGAATGTTTTTTTATCCCTACGCGTCTTTATCTCGAACTTTTCTTCTTTTAACGTCTTCTGTCCCACAATTATACTTATAGATAAACCAATTAAATCAGCATCCTTGAACTTGACGCCTGCCCGTTCATCGCGGTCATCGAGAAGCGTCTCAATGCCATTCTCTAATAATTCCTGGTAAATGTCCGAAGCTAACTTCATAATCTTATTATCGGTTACGTCCAATGGCAACACCAGGACTTTATAAGGAGTTATTTCCCTGGGCCAGATAATCCCTTCCTCATCACGATTCTGCTCAATTATAGCAGAAATAAGTCTTGAGACTCCTATACCATAGCAACCCATAACTATGGGTCTCTGTTTGCCTTGGGCATCAAGAAAATTTGCACCAAATACAGAACTATATTTAGTGCCTAATTTAAAAATATGGCCTACTTCAATGGTATTCACTTTCTTAAGTGAAGTGCGGCACTTAGGACAAGGTTCATCTTTTGACTCGCCAAGGCTTTTGGCAAATTTACATGTGGGGCATAACGCTACTAAGTCCTCTCCGCTATCTGCAGGGACCATAAATTCATGCGAGACCTTACCGCCCATCACCCCTGGATCTGCCTCGGTAGTTATAACTTCCAAGCCGCATCTTTTAAATATTCTGAGGTATGCCTTATGCATCGCCTCGTAATTCTTATCCAGCCCTGCCTCATCTTTATCAAAACTGTAGGCGTCTTTCATGATAAATTCGCATGACCTGACCAGGCCGAAGCGCGGCCTAATCTCATCGCGGAACTTAGTCTGTATCTGATACAGCACCAAAGGCAGCTGCCTGTAAGAGGAAACGTGGTCTTTAATTAACTCCGTAATCACCTCTTCGTGCGTCGGGCCAAGCCCTACATTCCTGCCTCTCCTATCGGTAAATCTAATCATTACCTCTCCGATATCTTTATCGCGTCCGGACCGCTGCCATAATTCCAAAGGCTGTAATGCCGGCAGCAAGACTTCAGCCGCAGAGCAAGAGTCCATTTCCTGGCGTATTATTTCCTCTATATTCTTGAGCACCTTTAGCCCTAGAGGCAAATATGAATATGCGCCTGCCATCAGCATACGGATGAGCCCTGCGCGCAGCAATAGTTTGTGGCTCGCCGATTCTGCTTCCTGCGGCGTTTCCTTTAAAGTCGGTATGAAAGTCTTTGACCAAAACATATTCTAGTCTTTATTAAATATTTCTCTGGATAACTCTATGCCGTGTTTTCGAAATAAATGATAAAACACAGGCACAACCCCTGTGGCCCGCCATCTGCCTTTAATTTTCCCCTCGGAATCAACAGACTCAATCTCATAGATAAATATGTCTTCCAAGACAACCTGACCCCCCCTTAAGCCATTTACCTGAGTAATGTGGGTAATCTTCCTTGAGCCGCCTGTCAATAACTCCTCCTGCACAATAAGATGAATGGCTGCAGCAATCTGTCTATGTATCACATCCAGGCTAATAGGCAGCCCCGAGGTCAAAATCAGCGTCTCCAGGCGGTAAATAACCTCTCTGGGTGAGCTGGCATGGATTACGGCAAGAGAGCCGCTGTGACCTGAGCACATCGCCTGAAGCATATCCAGTGCTTCTACTCCCCTTATCTCACCAAGAATTATTCTTCCCGGACGCATGCGTAAAGAGTTCCTGAACAGGTCTCTTATAGTCACTTCTCCCCTGCCTTCGATATTCTGCGGCCTTGTCTCAAGCCTGACCACGTGTTCCTGATTTAAATGCAGTTCTGCGGTATCTTCGATAGTCACTATCCGCTCTTCCTTATCGATATAACCTGAGAGTATACCCATAGTAGTAGTCTTGCCAGAACCGGTTGCCCCCGAGAATATTATATTCGCCTTTGCCTTTACGGAGGCTACTAAAAGTCCACTCATGCGTTTATCCAGGGTACCCAGCCCTACCAGATCATCCGCTGTTTTTATTTCTTTTAAAAACTTTCTTATGGTTACCGTGGGACCATCCAAGGCAAGAGGCGGTATAATGATATTCACCCGTGAGCCATCTTTGAGAGATATATCAGTATAGGGATAATACTCATCTACATGCCGACGGGTAGGCGCAAGTATTTTATATATTATGGCCATAAGCTGACCTGCATTATCAAAGTAGATGTTGGTTAATTCCTTTCTGCCCTGCCTTTCCACATAAATCTTCTTCGGCCCGTTGATCATGATCTCCGTTACGCTGGGGTCTTTCATCAGCTTTTCTATCGGGCCCAGTCCGGTAAATTCATCTACCAACTCTGAGATTATTCTTTTTTTATCCTCCTCGCCCAAGTTGTTTCTTGGGCGATTTACAATCTCCTCCAGTATCTGGGTAAATGTCTTCTTTAATTCTTCGCCATCAAGCGATTCCTTAGATAATACAAAACCATAGTTAGAAATAAGACTCTGTCTTATCCTATCTTTTAAATCCATCTCTCTTCTCCAATTCATTTAATAATGCCTTGGTACAGTTTTTTAAAGAAACTCTTCGTGCGGGCCTGCCCTTTTTAAACAAAAGCCCTTCTCTCTTACCAAAAGCAACTCCAATGTCTGCTTCTCTTGCCTCCCCTGGCCCATTAACCACGCAACCCATTATTGCTAATTTTACCGTTCGGGTCCATAGTCTATAGTCTATGGTCGATAGTTTATTTTCTAATTGTTTCACCAATGTTACTAAATCCACTTCGCATCTGCCGCAGGTCGGGCAACTGATAATCTGAGGACCAAAGCCTCTTAAACAGAGGGCCTCTAAAACAGCCTTGGCTGTCTTAACCTCTTGCACTGGCTTAGCTGTTAACGAAATCCTTATGGTGTCG
>Ga0315274_10009605_pt1 | contig 13961 bp, 13 predicted proteins | sample YL17G02_20_MG_FD_203700 | JGI IMG/M metagenome (GOLD analysis project Ga0315274, IMG submission 203700) | Sediment microbial communities from Yellowstone Lake, YNP, Wyoming, USA - YL17G02_20 | ecosystem: Environmental > Aquatic > Freshwater > Lake > Sediment | place: USA: Wyoming | collected...
CGTCGTCTGTCCCTTCAACGGGTCCATCTCACGACATTTCCTTTCCTCCGCAGGGTCTCCTTGAGGTTCGGATTCCCCTGCTTCTTCGGTACTACGAAATGTTCCGACGCCCGATCGCCCGTTTCGACTCGCTTCGTTGTCCTTCGCTCCTCGATACCCTTCACGCACTCGCGTTTCGCTCCCGACGACGGCAAGTGCCGCGCCGACGGGCCGGGGGCTTTTGCTTCTCGCGCCGCTTTCCCCCGTGCGGCTTCATCTCGAAGGGAAACGATCGGGCCTCCCACGTTCCTGGGGAACCCCCTGTGCCTATGCCCTGCTCTCCGACCCCGGCGGGACGGAACGCGTCAGGCCTTTACGACGCTTCCGCGCGGCCCCCGTTCAGACCACGACGAAGGCTCCTCACAAGTACTGTATTTCGGGGCTCAATCACACGGCCTGGGCACTCGCGGTCTACGCTTCGCCGCGTGGGTCGCCCCACCACGACGCAAGACTCGCTTTCGGCTACTGGCCAAGTTCTACCGGACGGGCTTTCACCCGCAGGGTTCCATCGAAAGGTTTCAGCTACATCATCGCATCCTCCTTTCCCAAGCTTCGTATGCGCAAGGTCCGTGACAGTTCCGGCGGGTTCTTTTGAGGTATGATGGGAGGCCGTGGGTCGGCCAGGGACGGCCCGCCACCCGACCCTTCCGTATACAATGGCCCGGATCCACGCCCGGTGCGAGGATCGACGCCAGAACCCGAATCCCGAACACGGGGCCTGCGCCACATTCTCCCTCTTCAGTTCGGAGACCTCTGGCAACGCGGCGGACTCGCGATGGCGGGGACACCCCGACCCTCGCGGCGACAGTAGGCCGCTCGGTAGATTACCCGTCCCTCCCGGCCATATTTGATCTCATAATTCGTCCCGCGCCATTCGGGATCGGCGACTGGGGCGGCCTCGTCCCACGCGACCTCGGTCAACTCCAGCCGATGACCCAGAAGGTCGCGGATTTGAATGAAGTATTCCTCATGGTCCGACTGGACCTGCAAGCGGCCTTCGGGAGCCAGCACCCGCACAGCGGCCTCCACGAAGTCGTCCTGAACGAGGCGGCGCTTGTGATGCCGCTTCTTGGGCCAGGGGTCGGGATGATAGAGGTGCAACACGCTGACGCAACCCGCGGGGAGATGCCGCATCACAAAGTATTTCGCGTCGGTCCGCATTACCCGCACGTTGCTCAGCCCCCATCGGGCCATGCGATCGGCACAGTAGCGGAAATACTTGTTGGCCCATTCGATGCCCAGGAGCCGTACGTCAGGGTGTGCCCGGGCGCGGCTTAACAAGAACCCGCCCTTGCCGCAGCCGATCTCCAACTCGAAAGGTCCGGGCGAGTCGAACCACGCCATGGGATCGACCACGACGCCCTCGGCCGGCGGCTCGACGATGATGTTCTCAATGGCGACCACGGCGCTATCATCTTGCACGATGCTCTCGGGTTCAATGCGCTCGCCGAACCCGGCCGACCAACCCGCCGGCGTCAAGCTTGAGCGGATCGATCCCCGGACCGGGTCGGGCCCCGCTGGACGGCGTGCGACGTCCGCTATAAGCAACGCCCATGGGATCGAGAATCGGCGAGTTTCGGCGGAAGGTCGCGTTCGGCGCCTATGAACTCACCGGCCACGCCAAAGATGAAATGGAGGAGGACGGCTTCACGATCCGGGACGTGAAATCGGGCATCTATTCGGGTAGAATCGTCGCCGTCCAACGACATGGCCGTCAGGCGCGAAAATTCGTCGTCGCCGGACGGGCCGAGGACGGACGGCGCCTGCGGTTGGTGTGCCGCTTGTTGGAAAGCGGGCGGCTGCGGGTCATTACGGTGTTCGCGGAATAGCCGATGAAGCTCGATGACTGTGAATGCGGGGGCAAGGTTCGCACGCGCCGCGTGACGGTTGATCTTCGTCGTGGGGCGAAGCTTTACGTTTTTCACAACGTTCCGATCGGCGTGTGCTCGACCTGCGGCGAGCGTTACTACCCCGGATCGCTCCTGGAGAAGCTCGACGAGGTCGCCCAACACGCCGCCCAGGGCGCGAGAACGGTGAAGGCCCTCGCCTTCGATTACGCCGAAGTCGGGTAGCGCATCTTACGCACACGCCGCGGCGCACTGACTGGACCGCAGTGGGCCACGCCGCCATGCGGACCTACTTCAGCAGACCTCGCTGGCGGAAGTACGACAGGATGATCTGATCGAACGGCACGTCGGTGCTGGTAAACAGGTAGTTGACGCCCCGGCGAGTGCAGTACTCTTTGATCCGCTCGCAATAGGCTTGGAGGTTGTGGCGGTAGCGGTTGAGCAAGGCGCGGCCGACGGTGACCTCAGCCGCGTCGTCGTCCTCCACGTCGGTCAGTCGCAGATCGCCGGCCAGTACCGGGTCGATCTCCTCCGGGCTGAGGATTTGCACGGCATAAAGATCATACTTCCGCCCGAGAAGGTAGCGCAGTCCTTCGTCGAACCCGCCCTTCTCGAAGAAGTCGCTCAGCACAAGGACGATCCCGGGTTGGGGATGGCGGATGGCGAACTGCTTGCCCGTGGCCGACAGGTTACTGGGACCGTCGTACGCGACGTGGGTCAGGAACTCAATCACTTTGAACATCCATCGTCGCCCGCGGATGCCGGATAATTCCTGTTGAAGGCCGTTGGAGTACGTGTAGAGGCTCACGCGGTCGAAGTTGCTCAGGCCGATGTAGGCGATCGCCGCCGCCACCCGCCGGGCGTAAAGCCCCTTGTTCGGCTGACCCCAGTCCATGCTTTTGGACACGTCGATGAGCACGCTGACGTGCAGGTCTTCTTCCTGCAAGAACAGTTTGAGAAAGAGCTTCTCCAGTCGGGCGTAGATGTTCCAATCGAGGAAGCGGAGGTCGTCGCCGGAGACGTAACTGCGATAGTCGGCGAACTCCACGGAGTCGCCGCGGCGTTTGGTGAGCCGCTCGCCGCGCATCTTGCCGGCGAAGATTTTCCGGCTCACCAAGGCGAGCTGATCGAGCTTGGCCATGAAGGCGGGATCGAGCAAGTCCTCCGATGCCATTCGTGCGAGGATCGCCATTCGCCGCAACGCCTATTTGGCCACGCCCTTCTTTCGTGCGGGCTTTGCAGATTTGGACGAGGTCGTGGTTGCGCCCTTTGCGGCCTTAAACGAGCGCATGACGACGCAGAACTCCTTGGCCTCGGCGGCATTAATGTTGCGCTCCAGGAAGGCCTGGACCTCGGCCCGGGTGGCATGGGGGTGCACCAGTTCCGCGGCGCGGAGGGCTTCGAGGAACGGGTCGCTCACCGGAATGGCATGGCCGCCGAAGCTCCACAGCATCACGGACGCCGCCGCGTAGTCATCGACGCCGTCCAGCGCTTCCAGGTAATCCCGGGCCTCACGCCGACCGATGGCTTTGAGCCGGTCCAGAGAAACCTTGTGTTCGCGCTCGTAAATCGCCTGCAGGGCGTCGATCAGTCGGCGGGAACGGTCCAGTCCCTGCGGAATGCGGTCGCCGATGGCCCGGTATACTTGTTCGACGCTGGACACGCGGACTTCGTTCCAGTCCACCATCGACGTGAACAGGCGCTCGATGCCGCGATCCGCCTCCGCGTCGCCGCATTCCACCCCCAGAACGGCGATCGCTAGGCGCCGGACGGGGTCGCCCGGCTCGGGGAACGTCGGATCGGGGACCGACGGGCGCAGTTTGGCGTAGGCCTTTTTGAGCCGCGGGGCGTAGAGCGTGCCGTCTTTCATTCGTCGCGCTCCTCCAAGTCGTCCGCCGGCAGGTCTTCAGCGACGCCTGAATCCGCGGCGCTGTCCGCGTCCTCCGGCGGGACGAGGTCCGGGTTGTTGCGGCGGTTCTCGTCCAGCAGTTGCATGGTTTGCTTCACCTTTTTCAGCGTCTCATCCACCTCGAAGCGCAATTCCGGACACTGCCGCAGGCCGATCTCGTGGGCCACCATCCCCCGAATGAACCCGGCGGCGTGCCGCATCGCCGTCATCGTCCGACGCTCCACCGCCGCCTCCCCCGACACCGAAAGGTACACCGTCGCGATCAACAGATCGCCGCTGAGTTGCACCCGCGTCACCGTCGTCAGCGGCGAGACCCGTGGATCGTTGATCCGCCGGAGAATCGCCTCGCTGACGATCTCATGCACGACGCTCGCCACTTTTTCCTTTCGAAACGGACGCATGGAACAACAACCTTCCCTTCCCGTATGAGACCGACCCTTGTGGGAGCGATCCTTGTGTCAAACACTCCGCTAGTGCCCCACCGCACCTAATTCTGCGGGTCGGTGTGGCCCAGCCGCCCCCGGCTGGGCCATAGGGCACAGCGGAGGGCCGCTGTGCCACAAAACACCGAACCCGAAAGTTTGGCTGCGACGAAGCACTAGAACAACTCGCGCTCGTACTCCAGCAAGGTCAATCCCGCCGTGGCCCGAACCATATCGACGATCTTGTCGAACTGCGAATGGATGCCGCGAGAATCTCCCGACACCATCGCGATCCCCAACTGACAACGCTTGTGCGAGTCGCCGTGACCCACCTCGGACACGGAGACGTTGAAGCGGTTCCGCAGCCGCTGCTTGAACCCGAGGATCACCCGCCGCTTGTCCTTGAGGCTCTGGGCCTCGAAGATCGCCACTTCCACGGTCAGCACGCCCACGATCATTCCGAGGCTTCGCGAATGACGCGGGTGGCGAAGACGCCGTCCTGGACTCCGACCTTGAACAACCGCACTCGCCGATCCGCAGCCACGTAGGGTATCAGCCCGATCCGCGAAAGCGCCTCCAGCACGAACGGCTGGTCGACGTCCGCCACTCCATAGTACGCCAGTTCGCTGCGGACGTGCTTTTCGTCGAACTCGTAGGTCTTCGCGTAGGGGATGTACCCGGAGACGAGCGGCTCGATCAGGAACGTTTTGGGATCGCTCCCGCGGATTTTGGGCAGAAACAAGGAGCGCACGCCCTTGGATTGCCCCTGTCGGACGGTCACGCCGCGGTACTGCCGAACGATATAAATCTGGTCCTCGGTCTGATCGACAAACACGGCCGACGCCTCGTCGGGGATGAAGTACTCGTCGGCGAGGCGCTTGCGCTGCTCATGCGAGGCCGGTTCCAAGTGCTTGCGGAATTCAAAGTAGTTGGGGTAATCGCTCAGCGTCGGGTCGTTCCAGGGGAACGCGACCTCGACCACGTAGGATCCGTCGGCCGGATGAGGAAACTCACCGTTGGTGCGGAACTGAGTGCAACCGGCCACCTGGTGGATGCGCCCGCTGGCCGGGGCCTTGGATTCATCCACGCAGTAGACGGAAGCGCCGGTCGGCGTGGAACCCACGTACAGGCCGGTCACCTTGGTCTCGCGGATCAGACCCGGCCCGCGGGTGCGGGACGCGGCTTTGCCGGCGTCGTCGCGTTTGGGCGGCGGTGTGGTCGGATTCGCGCCCCCAAAAAGCTGGGCCCGTTTTTCGGTGTCGAACATGGGGATGACGAACTTGCGGGCGACGACGACGACGATGATGACGAGCGCCGCCGCGTAGATGAGCCGAAGCACCACGGCGAAAGGGTTGAATTCCCCGGGAGTCCGCTTTTTCCGCCTGAGGAGTCGCTGTTCTCGTTTTTTCTTCCGTCGGCGGCTGCGGGCATCCGGCTCCTCCGTTTGCTGGACCTCACTGAAAAGGAAATCCAGATCGGAGTTGGCGTTGTCGGGGACGGCCGCGTTGCGGCCGCAGTAGGAGCAGCGGACGACGCCGCCGGCGTCCTCGTCTCGAGCGCGAACCGTGTGGCCGCATTCCGCCTTGAATTCGATCATGGGTGTGTCGCCACCGTGATCGAGACTGCTGTTTGCGTCCGTGGGGCCGACTTTCGCGTCGGTCCTTGACGGATCCGCCAGCGCACGTGACCGACTGGAAAGTCGGTCCCACAGCGCCGTTTCGGGGTCGGCTAGAGGCTGCGGGCGATCTTCACGATCTCGTACGTCTCAATCACATCGCCCACGTGCACATCCTCAAACCCGTCCACGCGAACACCGCACTCCATCCCCGCCCGGACTTCCCGTACGTCGTCCTTCAAGTGTCGCAAGGACCCCAATTTACATCCCTCGCGCACCACCACGCCGTCGCGCACGATTTTGGCGATGTGGCTCCGCTCAACGGTCCCCGAGGTCACGTAGCAACCGGCGACCAACCCCACCTTGCTGACGCGGAAGACTTGCCGCACCTCCGCCGTCGCCCGCGACTCGATCCGCTCCTCCGGGGCGAGCATTCCGGACAGCGCCTTGCGGATATCGTCCACCACGTCGTAAATGACACGGTAGGGCCGGACCTCCACGCCGTGCTGCTCGGCCAGGCGCCTCGCCCCCACCGACGGTTCCACGCGGAACCCCACGATGATGCCCCGGCAGGTCGCTGCCAGGAGGATGTCACTATCGTTCACCGCGCCGACCGCGGCGTGGCGGATCGTGAGCCGCACCTCGTCCGACGGGATGTCCGCCAGCGAGGCTTTCAGGGCCGCGATACTTCCGTCCACGTCGGCCTTGATGATGACGTTCAGTTCCGGCACCTCGTCGGCGTCGCGCTGCTTGAACATCTCCTCCAGGGTCTTGACCTTGCGGGACTGGAGGCGACCGGTCTCCACGCGGAGGCGCTTGGCCTGATCGGCGATTTCCTTGGCGAGTTGCAGGCTGTCCACGACGTAGAGCTTGTCGCCGGCGACCGGGGGCTCGTCCAGACCCCAAACCTCGACGGGGATGCCCGGCCCGGCGGAGATCTGGCGTCCGCCGCAATCGTCCAACAACGCGCGGACCTTACCGAAGGCGTTGCCGCAGACCGCGAAATCGCCGACCCGCAGGGTGCCGTCTTGCACGAGAAGACGCACGACCGCCCCCACGCCTTCCTTCATCTCCGCCTCAATCACCGTACCCACCGCGGGAAGGGTCGGATCGGCGCGAAGCTCCAACAGACTGCTGAGATCGGCGAGGTGCTCGATCAGTTCCTTGACGCCCAGCCCCATCGTCGCGGACGTCGGAATCACGTCCACCTCGCCGCCCCAGTCCCCGCTGGGGGTGAGTCCGTGCTCCGTCAGTTGCCCGTAGATTTGCAGCTTGTTCTGGTCACCCAAGTCGATCTTGTTGAGGGCGACGACGATGGGCACCTTGGCGGCCTGCGCGTGGCGGATCGCCTCGACGGTCTGGGGCATGATGCCGTCGTCGGCGGCGACCACCAAGACCACCACGTCGGTCATCTGCGCCCCGCGGGAACGCATGGCCGTGAAAGCCTCGTGCCCGGGCGTGTCCAGGAAGGTCACCGGCCCGTGCGAGGTTTGCAGATGATACGCCCCTATGTGTTGAGTGATGCCGCCGTCCTCTCCGGCGACCACCCGCGTCTTGCGAATGGCGTCGAGCAGACTGGTCTTGCCGTGGTCCACGTGCCCCAGCATGGTTACCACGGGCGGTCGAGGCTGCAAGTGCTTGCGCTCTCGTTGGGAGAACGCTTCCTCCAACTCATCGAGTCCGGTTCGAGCCGGGATCACTTCGAGTTCGATGCCGTAGTTCAGGGCGAGCAGTTGGGCCGTGTCCGTCGGGAGCGTCATGTTCACGTTGCCCAAGATGCTGTGCTCGTCGCGCAACACCTTGAAGAGTTGGATGAAGTTCAAACCCGTCGCCGCGCAGAACTCTTTCATCCGCACCGGTTCGTTCACGGTCGCTTTCGTCTTGGGTCCGGACGGCGCCGCCGCCCCGGGACCGCCCGAGACCCCTCGCCGTCGATGGATTTTCCGTCCCGTGGCCCCGGCCAGACGCTCCTTCCGCTCGGCCAGATCGCGGTCGCGCCATTCCGCGAGCTGTTCGCCGGACTGCATCAGATTACCCTCCGCCCGACGCGGATTAAACCGACCGTGGCGTTTGGCGGCGTCCTTCTCGGCCACGCGGGCTGGGTCCAGCGGTGGGAGGGGCAGGGGACCTCTCGCAACGAACGGACTCGGCACGTCGGTACGCGGGACAGCAGGTCCGCGGCGCGGCGGACGCACGTCGTAGTCGGGGGCTTCGTAGCGGACGACGCGCGGGCCTTGGAGCTTCGCAGCCGCAGGGACGTTCTGCGGTCCTGCGGGGGTAATCACTTTGCTCGGTCGGGGGGGCGCTTCCGCCGGCACAGGCTTCTCGGTCGGCGCGGTCGGCGCCTCCGCGACCACGGCGAACGGGGCGTGGGGCTCCGTGAGCGGCGCGCTGACGACGGGTTGCTCGGCCACAACCTCGACCGGCGGCGGCTCGGTCATCGGCGCCATTGGGACCATCGGGGCCCAAGCGACCGGCTCGGCCACCTCCTCGACAACCTCCTCGGCAGCCTTATCGACAGCCTCCTCGGCAGCCTTATCGGCGTCGTGGGGCGCAAGGTCGGGCTCGGCGGCTACGGTTGTCGGAGGCGGAGCCTCCATCGTGGCGGTCCCCGTCGTCGCCGCCGCCGTGTCCACGTCGTCGTCCCCACCCGCTCCTTCGGCGGTAGCGGTTCTTCTTTTCTTATGCTGGATCCGAACTTTTCCAAGATCGATGGGCTGCGCGGTTTCGAGCGCGGTGGAGTGACGACCCTCGCTAAACCACTCTTTGATCGTGGCGTGTAGACCGGCGCTGAGCGTCGACATGTGGTTCTTGACGCTGTCGATGCCTTCCGCCCGGCACTTGTCGATGATCGTCTTGCTGGGGACGTTCAACTCCTTGGCCAGGATGTGAACGCGCATTTTCTCAGCCAACACCGATCTCCATACACCGCCTGCCCGCCGCCGTTCACGGGATTAGGTCCCCACGGTCTCTCGGAATCGCTGTAGCGGGTCACACGCCATCGGCATCCACTTTCACCGTCGGCTTATCCTCGTCCTTGTCGCGAGCCAGGTTTTGCTCGACGCGCTGCGCCGCCCGCCATTCGGCGGCGAGATCGGCGATGAGGGCGGCCTCTCGTCTTTCGGCGCTGAGCGGCTCGCGCCGCGCGGCCGCGGGTTCGCCGCCGGCGGCGCCTTCAGGCGCTTCACCGCGAAGAGCGGCTTCTTCCGCCGCCTTCTTTTTGGCCTCTGCAGCGGCCTGCTTGGCGGCCTCCGCCTCCAGGGCGAAGCGCTTCGCCGCCTCCGCGGCGACCGCGACGACCTTGGCCGCCAACTCCTCGCTCATACTCAACTCTTTCACCAACGGCTCGGGGCCCACCTCCGAGAGGTCGCCCAGCGAGATCACCCCGATCGCCAGCATCTTATCGAGCACCACGTCCTCAACGCCCTCGACGCCCTTGAAGGTCTGCTCCATCTGGTCGACGTTCTTGTCGTATTCGGCGGGAGTGAGAATATCGATGTCCCAACCGGTCAACCTGGCGGCCAGGCGGACATTCTGCCCGCGCTTGCCGATGGCGAGCGACAGTTGGTCTTCATCGACAATGACCGTGGCCCGGCCAAGCTCGAAACACAGGAACGTCTCCTTGACCTCGGCCGGTTTCAACGCATTGGTGATCAGGACTTGCGACGATTCATTCCAGCGGACGATGTCGATCTTCTCCCCGCCCAGTTCGTCCACGATGTTCTTGATGCGGCTGCCCCGGACGCCGACGCAGGCGCCGACGGCGTCGACCTTGGAGTCGATGGAGGACACGGCGACCTTGGTGCGATAGCCGGCCTCACGGGCGAGGACGCGGATTTCGATGATCCGTTCGGCCACCTCCGGCACTTCCATCTCGAACATCCGCCGGATGAAGTCCGGGTGGGTCTGGGTGAGGACGATGCGGACTTGGTTTTGCTCTTCGCGGACATCGAGGATCATTCCCCGAATGCGCTCGCCGGGCTGATGCGCCTGGCCGGGGATTTGCTCGCTACGGGGGAGAAACGCCTCCGTCCGTCCCAGGTTGATGACCATGCCCCCGCCTTCATAGCGGATGAGCGTTCCCGTCACGACGGTGCCCACGCGCTTCGAGTATTCCTCGAAGATCGAGTCGCGCTCGTCCTCGCGGATCTTCTGGATCATGACCTGCTTGGCCGTCTGGGCGGCGATCCGCCCCAGCGACTTCATGTCGATCGGCTCGCCGGCGACCAGCGCTTCGATATCGCCGGTGATGCGATCGATGCGGACGGCGACGTCCTCGATTTCCTCGTAGGCCTTCCTCGCCGCGGAGACCATCGCGGCTTCGAGGTCCACAAAGACGCTCTCCTTGGCGATGTTCTTGTCGCGACTGAGTGAATCGATGAATCTCAGGAGATCGGTGTTCATAATGACCCGGTCAATCTTCTATCTCAATTTCAACACCGCACGGAAACCAAGCGTCCGTGCTCGTCCTAATCCTCAGGCCGCTGTCCCGGTGCCACGCAAAAAAAAACGTGGGCGCACGCTGCGATCCCACGCGGAAATCCGGCCAAACGGCAGAATGGAGTCCGCAGCCTAGCGCATCGCGTCACTCCGACTGCCGGGGTGACTTCCCCTCGGCCGAAAGCCCAACCCGCGCTCGACCCGGCTAGTTGCCACGGGTCGAGTCGCCACGCGAGGACCTAGCAAACGTCACAGCGGCCATCCCCATTCCTTCAACGCCCCCGGAACCGCTCACCAAGTCGTCCCTGATCCGTTCCGGAAGGTGCGTCGCTTCGCCTGCCGACGCATCGACACACGCCGGCTCGACACCGTATCCAGACGCGAAGTCGAGACGGATTATAGGCCGACCCCATCCGCTGTCAATTCAAGAGCTTCGCGCCGCGTGTCCAGGGATTCACGTCGCTTAGAGCCTATCCCGGTAGGCAGTGTGGCACGGGCTTCCAGCCCGTGTTCTCACCGGCTGGAAGCCGGTGCCACAACCAGGTGGGATAGACGCTTATCCGCGGCGCATCGACAAAACGTTGTCGATCCGGTCGCCGCCGGAAAACTGCCGCAAAGCGGCCATTTTTTCGGGGCGAAGTCCCCGAAAAAACGTAGGCCCTTAGTCAACTTCGTAGTCTCGACGAGATACTGGGTGGTGCTGTCGTAGGAACTCCATCGGCTATGTAGATTTTATCTGAAATCGGAAACTCCTACATTGCTCCCGCACATCCCGCGCTGCAATGGGTATAACTACGCGAACGCGGGGTTCCAAGATAATGATGAGATCGCCGTCAGATAGTCGACACGCGCGAAGCTCTCGCCTCCACGGGCCCCGGCGTCGCGAGAATCTCCGCGCCGTCGCTGCGGTAGGTCTCGCGCTCGCCCTGGCGTACATATCATCGAAGTCGCTCGCCCAGGCGCCGGCCATCACCGGAGCGGAAACCACGCCGGCTGTGGGCACGCTCGTCGAGCAATATTTCCGTACCGATGCCGACAGGGATCGGAACGAACTGCTTACGTCCATCGAAAAGACGGCGAACGGATCGATCGAGGCCGTCGCGGACGCGGTGCGACGGGTCATGGTTTGGAACCCGATGCCTGGCGGCGACATCGCCATTCAGACACGGACGTCGGGGACCATCACCGCCAGGTATCACGGTTTCCTCGATCTCAATCCGGTACCGCGACACGGACTCATCCTGTGTCTGCCGAACGACGATGAAGAAGCGGATACCAACCGGACCCTGAACCGGGCCATCGCCGTGTTAGGTCCGGCGTTTGACGACGGCTGCGGTCTGGTCGCTCTGTCTCGCCGGATCGGCGGAAGTTTTCATCAGTCGCCGTCGGACCCGGACGATCTTCGGTTCATCATCCGGGAACTGCGTAAGCGGATTCACATCGACACCGACCAAGTGTACCTCTATGGAAATGGCCGTGGCGGTGAAGCGGCGTGGATCGCGGCCATGTTACACCCCGACCTCTTCGCGGGTGTCATCACCCTGTCATCCTACCCTCGCGTCCCGTATCCCGCTCAGCTCTACCCGATCCTGCTCGGCAACCTGCGGAACTTGCCGGTGCTGAGCCTTTGGCCGGCGAGTGACAAGGGATCACCCGATCCCCGTGTGGAGTCCATGGCGGCGCACAACCGCGCGATCGCCGAGTTGGCCCAGCGCTTGTCACTGCCCATCCGTGGACTCGAAGCCCCGTTTGAGCAATCGCCGTTGGGGCATCTACCGCCCTGGGGATCGCAGGAGGGTCCGATCCAGTCGCTGCGTGCGGCTGTGCGTCCGCCGCCGGGGCGGACGGTGAGCCACTGGTTTCGCTACCTGGGTCAAGGCGACGTCGGTTGGCTCCACGCGACGAAACTTGCGGGCGACGTATGGGACGACGACCAGCTTTCGATCGTCACATCGCCGACCACGGACCGCGACAAGTTCATTTCCGACGTGCTCAAGGAGAAGCTGTTTTACCTTGGAGGGCGCATTGACGGCCAAACGATCCACATCGAGACCAAGGGCTGCGCCGAGATCGAATTGCGACTGTTTGACGGGATGGTGGATTTTGCGAGACCGATCACCGTGCTTATAAATGGCCGGAAGCGACATGAGGGCTTGGTCCGACCGAGCGCGGCGACGCTTTTGGAATCGGCGTACGAGGAATGGGAATTCCAGCGCTTGGCTCTGGCGAAGCTCTCGTTTTCGATCCGCGCGGACTCGGCGCGGGAGTAGTTGAGGGAGTGGCGATCCTTCGAGGCTCAGGACAAGGTTCACGGCGTGCTGGGTTGCGCGAAGGGATTCTCGCACCGGCAACTTCCCCTATTCCACGACCGCATCGGCCTCGAACTCCACGAGCCAATCCGGATCGATGAAACGGACCACCTGCATCACGGTGTTTGTAGGACGGATGTCCTTGAAGAACTCGCCGTGGACCGCGCCGACGGCTTCCCAATCCTCGATGTGCAGCAGAAGGGTGCGCGTGCGGATCACGTCGGAAAGGCTTGCACCGGCTTGGGCGAGGGCGTCGCGGATGATTTCGAGGCAACATCGCGCCTGTCGCGCCGCGTCGCCGCGCGCTATCGTCCGACCGTCGGGCCCGAGAGGCGCGGTGCCGGAAACGGAGATGATCCGCCCGGCCCGTACGGCGCGGGAGATGCCCAGACGCGGCTCAAAGGGCGAACCGCTGGACACTCGTTGACGGAACGGCTGCGTCATCATCGTTTGTCTTACCGTCGCGGACCTGCGGGATCAAACCCATTCGCCCGACGTAGTGTACCGAATCTTGGGGTGGCCGTTGGAAAAGCGATAGGCTCACGGTCTTTCAAGGAATCGAAGAAGGGAGAGTGAGTCCCGGCGCGCCGGGATCGGGTACCGAACTGACGGTATCGCACCCGATGGTCCTCAGCGTACGCCTGGGCGATCATCTGCTGCGTTGGCGACCGTACGTCCGTCGATCGGTGGAGGCGGCGCGGACGGCGTGCGAGCTGGCGGCCACGATGCCGTATCGGGCGGCGCGTCACGGGTGGCAGCGTCTGACGGGTGGGCGTTGCAGCCTGATGAACTTTTGGCGGATGGTTCAGGGCGCCGGAGAGCGGCTGGTGCGTGAGGAACGCGACACGGCAGGAGAAACCTGCAAGCAGGACCCTCCACCGCGGGCGGTTCGTCGGGTGTACCTGGAGGCGGATGGAGTGTGGCTGCGCCGACAGAAGCCCCGTCGCCGACGGGGCGGACGCGAATCGCCGGGAGATGGCCCTCCGATGGCGACGATCTCTTCGCCGTGGCGCACGGATCACCTGTTGATGTACGTGGGCGCCGAGTACAGCCGCCTGGAAGCACGAGGCGACCGAGGAGGGGGCGTCGTGGGGCGCGGTCGACGCAACGCGGTGGACAAGGAAATCACCATGGAAATCGGGGATCTCCGTTCCTTTGGACGGCAATGGGCCTGGCGGGTGCGGCGACGCTTCGACGTATGGCGACCGGCGAATGTGCTGTATCTCTGCGACGGCGAAGATGGGCTGTTCCGCTTAGCCCAGGTTGCGCAGTTGCGCGAGTAAATCGGCCCTGGAGATAGCGCCGGGGCCGATTTTTCTCAGAAGTCTTCACTACATTTTCGGGGGTGTCCTTTCGATCGGTAAGCGGAAGCTGTTGGAG
>Ga0315274_10009609_pt1 | contig 13961 bp, 10 predicted proteins | sample YL17G02_20_MG_FD_203700 | JGI IMG/M metagenome (GOLD analysis project Ga0315274, IMG submission 203700) | Sediment microbial communities from Yellowstone Lake, YNP, Wyoming, USA - YL17G02_20 | ecosystem: Environmental > Aquatic > Freshwater > Lake > Sediment | place: USA: Wyoming | collected...
CTGCTGCATCTGCATTGCCCGCAGCGCCATTTCCAGGTTGTGTTTGGCGTCCTTGTCCTGATGATTCAGCCGCAGCGCGTTCTTGTAAGCGCCGACCGATTCGGGCATTTTGCCGGCTTTGAAAAGGCTGTTGCCAAGATTGAACCACGCGTCCGGCGACAGCTTCTCACCCTTCTCGGCTGCCCTGGCGAACGACTCAGCCGCCTGCGGGTAGTTCTGGAGTTTATAAAGCGCTGTGCCGTGGTCGTAACGCGTCTCCGGACGGTCGGGCGCAAGCTGCACGCCCGCCAGAAACTCCGCCAGCGCCTTGTCGTATTCCTCCCTGTCGTAGTGCGATAGCCCCCGCCGGACGGCGCTGTGCGGGTTGTCGGCGAAGGCTGCGACCGGGAGCGACATGGCAAGCGCCAACAGCAAAGCCAGCCGGATGCGCGTCATCTTCGGCGTCTCCGGCCCCGCGGGATAATCTCTTCCAGCGCCGCCAGCACGAACGCCCCCATCAACAGCCACTGGAAACGATCTTCGTAATTAGTGTATTCTTTGGACTCAAACTGCTCCTTGTCCATACCGGAAATTTTCTTCAATATACGACGGAATTCGTCGCCACCGGCGCTGGCGCGGTAGTATTCTCCGCCGCCCGCGTCGGCGACATCCTTCAGCGTCTTCTCATCCAGTCTTGAGATGACCGTCTCACCATCGGGACCGCGTTTGTAATCGGCGACGTGCCCGCGGTCGTCCTTGACGGGGATGGGACCGCCCGCCGCGGTTGCCATTCCGACGGTGTAAATGATGACTCCCTCCTTTGCCGCTTCCTTCGCCGCGGTGACCGCGCCGGCTTCGTGGTCTTCGCCATCGGAAATGATAATCATCACCTTTTGCGCCTTACTCTCCACCCGAAAAGCCTTGCGCGCCTGCCCTATTGCCTCTGCCAGCGCTGTGCCGGGTTGGGGGATTATGCCCGGGTCAAGCGCGTCCAGCACCGACACGACCGCGCTGTAATCCAGCGTCAACGGCACCTGCACAAACGCCACGCCCGCAAACGGCACCAGCGCCACCCGGTCGCCGCGCAGTTGCCCCAACAGCTCTGCAATTTCGTGGCGCATCGTCAGCAGCCGGTTGGGAGCGATATCTTCGGTCATCATTGACGCCGAAACATCCACCACCAGCGCGATGTCGCTGCCCTCGCGAGTCACCTCCACCAGCCGGGTCCCGACCTGTGGTCCGGCGAGGGCAATAACCCCCAACATCAACCCGACGGTCAGCAGAATGCGCTTTGCCAGCAGCCGTCCAGGGGCGCGGTCGGGCAGCGCAGCGTCCCACAACGCTTCACTTGCCCAACGTTTCATTGCCGCCCATCGCCAGCGGTATTCCAGCCACGCCGCCGCAAGCAGGAGCAATCCAACCCATAGCAAATGCAGGTATGCCGGATGTGCGAACCGAATCACACCGCCCCCCGCAGGATTGTTATTTGCAGCGTGAATCCCAAAGTCAGCAGTGCAAGCGCCGCCGCCGCCCAGGGATAAAACAGTTCGCCGTAACGGCGATAGGCGCGCACCTCAATCTTGGTCTTCTCCATCCGGTCAATCTCGGCGAAAATGGCGCGCAGCTTGTCTTCGTCGGTGGCGCGGAAATAATGCCCGCCGGTCTTTTCGGCGATGGCGGTCAGGAGGTCTTCGTCAATGGAAACCCGCATCTGCTGTATTGCCGGGCGTCCGAATATGTCGCGCCCCGGATAGGGAGCGACTCCCCGCGACCCAATGCCGATGGTGTAGACCCGCACCCCCAAGGCTTGGGCGGCTTCCGCGCCGGTGGTGGGAGGCAGCCCGTAGTTGTTCTCGCCGTCGGTCAATAGTATCATAACCCGCGACTTGGATTGGCTCGCCTTCAGCCGGTTCAGCCCCGCCGCCAGCGCCGAGCCGATGGCGGTGTTGTCGGGGTCGGAAAGCCCCACCTGCACGCCGTCCAACAGCTCCAGCAGGATGTTGTGGTCAATCGTCAGCGGGCATTGGGTGAACGCCTGTTTGGCGAACAGCACCACGCCGATGCGGTCGTCGGGACGTTGCCGGATGAAATCCGCCGCCACCAGTTTTGCCGCGCCAACCCGGTCGGGGTGGAAATCCTGCGCGAGCATACTGGCGGAGATGTCCAGCACGATGACAATGTCAATCCCTTCGGTGTGGACGTCCTGCCCCTTGGAAACCGATTGCGGGCGGGCGAGAGCGATTGCCAACAGGACGAGCGCCGCCCCCTTCAATACCGCGGGAAGATGCCTCAACTTGGGAGCAATTCCATTGCGCTTCATCGCCAAACGCAATGCCGCTACAGCCGTGAATAAAGCCGCTGGAAATCCACGCTTCATCCGCTTGATATAGAGCCAGGCAAGCGGCGCGACCGCGAGCGTTAGGAGCAGCCACCACGGATTCGCCAAACGCGGCATCAGACGCTCTCCAGTTCGGAATCGGCGGTTTCAGTCACTGTCTCAAGCGCCGGTCGCGGCTTGGTCGCTTCCAATAAGGCGAACGCGGCGTCCAGGCGCCGGTCGTTCTCGTGCGGGTCGGGTTTGAACTTTGCAAATTTGACCAGGTCGCCGCCGGTCAACATTCGGCGCACCGCAGAATACGATTCATCGTCAACCGGCCAGCGGCTGCGGCAGTCCAGCAGGTCAGCGGTGGTCATCTCCGGGGCGTTCAATCCGAACCGCCCGCCGATGTATTCCTTCACAATTTCAGTCAGCTCGCTGTAATACTCTTTCAGGTAGCCGCTCTGCCATAGCTTTTTAATCCGCAACTCTTCCAACCGCTGGAGTGCGAGTTCATACGGCGGTTTGGGCGGAGGCGTGTAAACCGGCTCCAGTCCCAGCTTCCGGCGATGCCTGCGCCATAAAAGATACCCGGCCACACCTAACGCAATAACCGCCAATGTCAGCAATATGTAGGGCAGCAGCTCTCTGAATGTCCATGCCAGCCTGACCGGCGGTTTGATGTCGCGAATGTCGGCGGAGGTGTCGGCGGGGTTCAGGACGCTCGCGACTTCCACCGACCCCATCGCCGCCCAGACGGTGTCGGCGCCGTCGGCGCGGTTGAATATCAGCGGCAAATCGGGCAGTTTGACGCTGCCGGTTTGATAGACCGACACCGTATAGCGCACCGACGCCGCTTGGCCGTCGCTCTTCAGAGTGTCGGTTTTTATAACCTCGGCGGGAGCGAACGATTCCGGGGCGGGCAAAATGAGCTTGCTGCCGGGCGGGATGCCGGTGGAGATGACAACCTCAACCGGGTCGCCGACGGTTATCTTGCGCGGCGATACTTCAACCTGCATTTCCGCTGCTGTGTCTGAGAAGAAAGCTGCGGCCAGCAATCCGGGAAGGACGATATTCACACCCATCTTCACGCTATTTTCGCCGCTCGCGCATCCGGAAGAATCGGATAAGTTCCATCAGATATGGCTTGTCCACCGGCAGTTCTATGCGGTCAATGCGGGATGATTTGAAGAACGTTGCGCGCTCCGAAACTCTTTTGGCGGATGCGGCGGCGAATTCGCGGCGGACGTCGCGCGCCGAGCTGTTCACCCACCAGACGCGTCCGGTCTCGGGGTCTTTCAGCGGCATCAGCCCCGCCGGCGCGAGTTCCCGCTCGCGCCGGTCGTAGAGTTCAATCCCGATGAGGTCGTGCTTGCGCGCCGCCACCCGCAACGGTTTCTGGTAGCCATTTCCTTCAAAGTCGCTTATCAGGAAGAACACTGACCGCTTGCGGAGCGCGTGCAGCGCGTATTCCACCGCGATTGATAGGGACGTCCCGCGCGATTGAGGTTGAAATGCCAGGACATCGCGGATGAGCCGCAGGACGTGCCGCCGCCCTTTCTTCGGCGCGACGAAATGCTCAATCCGGTCGGTGAACAGCAGAAGTCCGACCTTGTCATTGTTGGTCAGCGCGCAGAGGGCGAGCAGCGCGGTCAGCTCCGCCGCAACTTCCCGCTTCAGCGCCACCGATGTCCCGAAGTCCTGCGACGCCGAGAGGTCAACCAGTAAAAGAATGGTCAGCTCGCGCTCTTCGCGGTAAGTCTTGACGTAGGGATGTCCCATCCGCGCCGACACGTTCCAGTCAATGTTGCGCACGTCGTCGCCGGGCGAGTATTCGCGGACTTCGTCAAAGTCCATCCCCTGCCCTTTGAAGACCGAATGGTAGCGTCCGCTGAATACGTCGTGCACCTTCAGCCGGGTGCGCAGCTCCAGGAGCCGCACCTTGCGCAGCAGTTCGCGGGAGATCGGCGGCGCTTCCATACGCGATTCCGCTCTATCTTCTGTTGAAGCGTTCAAGGTTGTATTGGTTCAGTGAAGCTAACGCATTCCCCTTGCGGCGCACTCCCCCAAACGGGCAAAGGCATTCCATTTCGTGAGGTTGCCGCATCTTATCCGTTCTCGATGGACCAAGCCTGCAAGGAGTATCCAGGACTTGCCTAGAGGATCGCCCCACGTGCTGATGATTCGGCGTCGAAGTGGCCAGAGACGGCATAATTCATCCATTTTTCGGCAAACAAGCATCGCCGCTTTGTAATCCTTCTTGCGTATTCGAGGCCGCGGCACGCGAATTTGCGGCAGTATGGCGCCACGAACCAGAAATCTTCGGAAGATTCTCCCTCGTGCCGCAACAAAGTTGTCATCCGTAAATATCTCCTGCGCTTTGACCCAGGCGCTGAGCTTAAGCTGGTTTGCAGCATAGAAAACCCCGCAAGCCGCTAAGCCGGCGGCAATTGCTCCGATGACGGCAGCAATTGAGCCTATAACTGTCCAAAATGTATCGCATGAGGCAATCGTAACCTGTTGGCCTATAACGTGTTCCATGGAGGTACCTCCTTTCGCCTTTGGCGGAAAGCCCCGACCTTGGGTGATTAAGGGACTTATCTTGTATCAGGACATACAGATGGATTGAAGATTACGGCACTTCAATATGATCAAAGATTTCGCGGATGATGTCTTCGGATGTCAGCTCGTCCGCCTCGGCCTCAAACGTCACCATAATCCGGTGGCGAAGCACTTCGTAGCCGATGGCGCGGACGTCTTCCGGCGTCACATAACCGCGTTTGCGCAGGAAGGCGTGAGCCCGCGCGCCGCGCGCCAGGTAGATGGACGCCCGCGGCGACGCGCCGTAGCGAATCTTGTCTTGCAGGTTGGTGAGTCCAAAACGCCCCGGCTGGCGGGTGGCAATGACAATGTCCAGGATGTAGCGCTCCACCTTCTCGTCCAGATAAATCCGCCCTACCATTTCGCGCGCTTTCATGATTTGAGCCGACTTCACCACCGACCGCACCGCCGCCGCCGATGACGTGTCACCCTGCCGCATAATCTGCAGTTCTTCGTCCCGCTCCGGATAGTCTATCAAAACCTTGAACATAAACCGGTCAATTTGCGCTTCGGGCAGCGGGTAGGTGCCCTCCTGTTCAATCGGGTTCTGCGTTGCCAGCACCAGGAACGGTTCGGCGAGCGGGAAGGTTTCCTCGCCGATGGTCACCTGCCGCTCCTGCATCGCTTCCAATAGCGCGGACTGAACCTTGGCGGGCGCGCGGTTGATTTCATCCGCCAATATCAGGTGGGCGAAAACGGGTCCTTTCCTGACTTGGAACGTCCCCTCGCGCTGGTTGTAGATAAGGGTGCCGATGAGGTCGGCGGGGAGCAGGTCGGGGGTGAACTGGATGCGGTGGAAGGAGGCGTCAATTGTCCGCGCCAATGCCTTGACGGCGGTGGTTTTGGCGAGCCCCGGCACACCTTCCAAAAGAATGTGCCCGTCCGCTAAAAGCCCAATCAACAGCCGTTCCACCATCCGGCGCTGCCCGACGATGGCGCGGGCGATTTCGTCCGAAATGTCCTGGAGGAAGCGGGATTCGCGCTCCACCTCGCCGGTCAGAGCGGTTATCTCTTCGTGGTTCATCTCTTGGTCAACCTTGAGGAATGTTGTTTCGTATAGGGAAAAGGCTTAAATTTAATGTTAATAATTTCTACTGCGCTGTCACCGACGGCGGCTCACTTCTAAAATACGCAGTTTGGTCGGGAAAGTTCCAGCTACCGACAGAGTTTCCCCCATCAGATTCATATATGGCTCGCCGCGTCTTGATGTTCAACTTGCCGAAATCATCCGGTAGCGACCACGTCGCGATTGAAACCGCCCCCGAAGCATCCATCGCTGTTCACAATGAAGCGAGCGGTTCGGAGCGGATTCTGCGCGTCATTGAAATCGTCATCCCGCCGGGTAAAACGCCCGAGCGACTGGATGTGTTCCTGACGCGGCAGGTCGCCGAACTAACCCGTTCCAAGGCACAGGCGTTGATAGAAACCGGCGGCGTGACCGTGAATGGAGCGTCGGTCAAAGCGTCGCGCAAGGTGCATCCCGGCGACGTTATCCGGCTGCAGGTGATGGCGCGCCCGCCGCTGGAGTTGGCGCCTGAGCCGATACCGCTGGAGATTGTGTGGGAAGACGAGTGGCTATTAGTCATCAACAAGCCCGCCGGGCTGGTCGTTCATCCCGCCGCCGGCAACCGCTCGGGGACGCTGGTCAACGCGTTGCTCGCCCATTATAAAGACCTGCCGCAGCCGGGCGGCCCAGAGCGCCCCGGACTGGTGCATCGGCTGGACAAGAACACCTCCGGGTTGATGGTCGTCTGCAAGCGGGAACCGGCGCTGTCCAAATTGGCGGCGATGTTCCGCGACCACAAAGTTCATCGGGAATACCACGCCATCGCCTGGTGGCGGATGCCGGCCAGGCAGGGGCAGATAGACGCGCCGCTGGGACGCGACCCGCGCGACCGGAAGAAATACGCGGTCCGGGAAGGCGGCAAACCAGCGCGCACCCGATGGAATCTGTTGGAGACGTTTGATTTCCTATGCCATTTGGCGCTTCGCTTGGAGACCGGGCGCACCCACCAGATACGGGTGCACCTGTCGCACGAGGGGCATCCGGTCTTCGGAGATCCCGATTATGGCGGGCGCAACCGGCAGATGGGGAAGCTCTCATCCGCCGAGCGCAAGACTGCCGCCGGCTGGCTGGAACAGATTCGCCGGCAGATGCTGCATGCCGCGACCCTTGGGTTTACGCATCCGATAACACGTCGCGACATCACGCTGGAATCGCCGCTGCCGGACGATTTTCAGTGGCTGTTGGCAGAGCTGCGCGCCCTGCAGCCGGTTCACCACCGAAAGCCTGAGGCCGTCAATCCAACAGAGTGGTAATTTAGCGGGCGCTTATCAGCATATCAACCCGCTCACTTATCGGTCTTCCGATTCCGATAACATAAATGGGCATATGAGACAAGGCATACCGAAATGAGCGCACCCCGAAAGTCGGGCGTTTCCCCACGCAACACCGCGGCCTCGCTCGCCAGACGCATTGGCGAGCTTGAAGCGGCGCTGCAACAGCGGGACCGCACCGAACAGCTCTATCTCGCCGCCTTGCGCCAGACCACCTCCCCCTCCGGCGATATTCAGAACCTGAACAACCTTTTTGAAGCCATCATCACTCACGCCGGCACGCTGCTGAACACGTCGCACGGTTTGCTGCAGCTTCTTGATGAGAAGGATAAAGCGATGCGGCTAAAGGTGGGAATCGGCTTGTTCAAGGACTATTTGGAAGATCGCACCCTGCGCGGGAAGGGAATTACCGGTCGGGTTTGGGAAACCGGTATGCCGATGGTCGTCCCCGGCTACGATTCATCGCCGAATCGGGGGAATTCGCTAAGACCGGGTATCTGCCGCGACATTTGCGCCGTCCCGATAAAGGTGGACGAAAAAATCATCGGCATCATAGCACTCGCTCACACCCCTCAAGACCCTGCCCCGGTGTTCACCGAAGAAGCGCTTAATATTCTCACCGGTTTTGCAGAAGTCGCCGCCATTACCATCAACAACGCCCGTCTTTACGAAACAGCGCGGGAGCATATACTCGAGCGGTTGCAGGCCGAAGCGGCGCTGCACGAGGTGGAAGAGAACTATCGCGACCTGTTTGAAAAGAACCCCAACATCAACATCCTGGTTGGTCCCGATCGCCGGATAATGGACGTGAACGAGGCGGCGCTGCGCGCCACCGGCTTTACCAAAAAGGAAATCGTCGGTCGCGATGTGGCGGATTACCTGACTCCGGAGCAGCGAAGCGGTGCGATTGAGCGGTTTGAACGCGCCATCCGCGGCGAAATCACCCCACTGATGGAAATCGGCATTGTCGGTCGCAGCGGCGTCCGCACTCTTTTGTTGCCGGAAGGGCACGTCCCATTTCATAAAAACGGCATTCCGGTTGGATTCATCCTCAGCGCCATTGACATCACGGAACTGAAATGGGCGGAGGAGGAGCTTGCGAACACTTACGCCTTAATGATGGCGGCAATCAAACAGATTTCCGCCGGAGTGCTGGTGGCGGAGGCGCCCGACGCTTCCATCCGCATCGCCAATCCGGCGGCGCTCGCCCTGCGCGGCGATGCCGACCGCCCTCTCACCAACATTCCCTACAACCTGCATTCCGACAACTGGCCGACCTACTATCCCGACGGCCGCCCCTATCCACCCGAAATGCTGCCGCTTACCCGCGCCGTTCGCGAAGGCATCGCTACACGGGATATGGAGGCGGTAATTCGGCGCCAGGACGGTCAGCAGCGCTGGGTGCTCGCCAGCGCCGCTCCCGTTCACAATCAAAAGGGCGCCATCGTCGCCGGCGTGGCGGTGCTGACCGACATCACCGACCGCAAGCGCGCCGAAGAGCTTCTGAAGGAGAGCGAAGCCAAATTCCGGACTCTGTTTGAGGACAGCCGCGACGCCATTTATATCTCCACCGCCGCCGGCCGCTTCGTGGAACTCAACCCAGCCGCCACGGAGCTATTCGGCTATTCCCGCGATGAGCTGATAGCGCTTGACATCGTCCAGCTCTACGAACAGCCGGATGACCGCGAGCGATTCCGCCGCGAAATAGAGACCGCCGGCTTCGTGCGGGATTTTCCGGTGCGTCTGCGACGGAAAGACGGCAGCGTCATTGACTGCCTCAACACCTCAACCACCAGGCTTGACGGCAAAGGAAATATCCTCGGATATCAGGGGATAATGCGTGATATCAGTTTACAAAAAGAAGCTGAACAGGCGCTGCGTGAGAGCGAAGAGCGATTCCGAACCATCACCGAACAGTCACTGGTCGGGATATTCATTCTCAAAGACAACCGGCTGGTCTTCGTCAATAAAGCCATACCGGACATCCTTGGTTACAGCCGCGAAACCGCCATCAACTGGACCTTTGATGATTTCCACAAGTTGGTGCATCCTGACGATCACGAACTGGTGTTCGGTGAAATAGAGAAAAAACTGCGGCGACAGGAGGAGGTCAGACTCACATACGAATTTCGCATCATCACCCGGGATGGGAACGTCCGCTGGCTGCTCATTCATTCCAATACCATCACTTGGGAAGGGGAAGCTGCCATTGCCGGCGCCGTGCTGGACATCACCGAACGGAAGCTCGCCGAGGAGAGGCTGCGTTTTAAGAACACTCTTGATGAACTCATCACCGCCATTTCCACCCATTTCATCAACCTGTCTCCCGATGCGATTGACCGCGGCATTAATATCGCTCTGAAAGACATAGGCGTATTCGTTGGCGTATGCCGCAGCTATTTCCTGCACATCTCACCGGATAGCGGACGGGTGGCGGCGACCTACGAATGGACGGCGGAAGGCGTTGAACCGCGCGTTCACCTGGTGACTGACCGCCCGCTATCCGATGTAAGCTGGCTGGCAGAACGAATAAATTGGGGGGAGACCGTTGACATCCCGCGAATGAAAGACCTGCACCCCGACTCCCGAGCCCAGGCAGCCGTTTGGGTCGCGCCCGAAACCCAATCCGTCATCGTTTTGCCCATAGTCTCCAGCGGCGATGTTGTCGGCGCGTTTGGGTTTGACGCCATTAAATCCGAAAAGGTCTGGAGCGACGACATCATCAACCTGCTTAAAATCGTCGGCGAAATCTTCGTCAACGCCCTGGAGCGCAAGCAAATGGAGGACGCGTTGCGAGTCAGCGAGGCGCAGTTCCGGCAGGCGCAGAAGATGGAAGCAGTCGGTCAGCTCGCCGGCGGCGTCGCCCATGACTTCAACAACCTGCTGACCGTGATTTCCGGCAACACCGAGCTGATGACGCTCGGTCTCGGCGAATACGACCCGCTGCGCAAAAACCTGGAGGAAGTTCAAAAAGCGACCGACCGGGCGGCAAACCTGGTGAAGCAACTGCTCGCCTTCAGCCGCAAACAGGCGCTGGAACCGAGGGTAGTCGCTCTGAACGAAGTCATTGCCGATATGCGCAAGATGCTCCAGCGGCTCATCGGCGAGGATATTGAATTGACCTTTCGCCCCGCCACCGACCTGTGGAACGTCAAAGTTGACTCCGCCCAGTTCCAGCAGGTGCTGGTAAATCTCGCCGTCAACGCCCGTGACGCCATGCCGAACGGCGGGAACATCCGCCTTGAAACCCGGAACGTGGAGCTGACCCAGGAATTCGCCGAACAGTATGAATACGTCAAGCCCGGCAAATACATCCTGGCGTCGTTCAGCGACTCCGGCGTCGGAATGAACGATGACGTCCGCTCGCGCATATTCCTCCCCTTCTTTACCACCAAGGCGCCGGGCAAGGGCACCGGGCTGGGGTTGTCAATGGTGTATGGGGTGGTCAAACAGAGCGGCGGCTATATCCTTGTCTTCAGCGAACCGGGCAAGGGGACGACTTTCAACATTTATCTGCCGGTGGTGGAAGAGGCGGTGGAACGCGTCTCCAGTCGCACCCTCACCGAAGAATTCCAGGGGGGCAGCGAGACAATTTTAGTTGTGGAGGATGAAGACTCGGTGCGCGAAATGGCGGTCAACGCGCTGACGATGGTCGGCTATAATATTTTGAAAGCCAGCAGCGGGCGTGAAGCGCTGGATATCTGCCAGCGGCTCGCCGCGCCGGTTGACCTGGTGTTGACGGATATGGTGATGCCGCTGATGAGCGGCTTTGAATTGGGGGAGGAGCTGCGCCGACTTTGGCCCGGTGTTAAGCTCGTCTATATGTCCGGTTACAGCACCGAGGCGGTAGTGCAGAAGGGTATGCTTGACCCAGCGACCCCTTACATCCAGAAGCCGTTCCGGTTGGGCTATTTGACGCGGAAGGTGAGAGAGACGTTGGATGCGTAGAATTACGGACCGGAAAACACACCTGCGGTCGGCTATTGGAAGACGACCGCTTTTTTATTGCGGTCAGGCGCGGTGACCGACGCCGCGACGCATTTGCCCCCCAAAGTTAGTAACTTCCAACCGAAATGCCCTTTACCAACTACCACACCCACTGCCGGTTCTGCGACGGGGTCGGCGAGCCACGCGAATACGCCGAAGAAGCCTTGCGGCTGGGGATGCCGTCGCTCGGCTTCTCCAGTCACGCGCCGCTTCCGCATCAGCCGAAGGGGATGATGAAGCTGGAGCGGCTGCCAGAATACGCCGACGCCGTCAACACACTGAAAGCAGAATACGTCGGGCGTGTTGAGCTCTATCTTGGTCTGGAAATGGATTTCATCCCCGGCGTCACCGGACCGCGCCGTCCGTGGTTTGAGCCGCCCCAACTGGACTACCGGATCGGTTCGGTGCATTACGTCGGCGAGTTCCTGGATGGGACACTGTTTGAGGTGGATTGCAAGTCGGAAAAATACCGGCGGGGATTGGCTGAGGCGTTCGGCGGGGATGTCCGTAAACTGGTCGCGGAATACTACCGCCGCGTCCGTCGGATGGTCTCCGATTCGCCGCCGGATATACTCGCGCATCTTGATCTCGTGAAATTAGACAATGTCGGGGATGTTTATTTCAGTGAGAGCGAAGAATGGTATCGCAGGGAAGTGGCAGCGACGATTGATGCGGTGGCTGAATCGGAAGTCATCGTGGAGGTGAACCGGCGGAGCATTACGCGCGAGCGGCTGTCCGTCCCATATCCCAGCCCGTGGATACTGGAGAAACTGTTTGCCCATCGGATTCCGATAACCATCAGCGCCGACGCCCACCAGCCGGAGGAATTGGAGATGGGATTTGCCGACACAGTCCGGTTGCTGTCCGACGTCGGATTTGAGGAAGTGATGGTGTTGAATAATGGCGAATGGAAGGCGGTGAGGATGTGAGAAAGTAAGAAAGTGAGAAGGTGAGAAGGGGACTGGATTCCCGCTTTCGCGGGAATGACGAACAAGTGGGCTTGGGAATGACGAGGTAGCAAAATTCCGAATTCCGAATTCCGAAATCCAAAATCCAAAATCACAAATCCCGCGTTGATGCTGGCGCTTCTGTGCGCCATTTGGGGGATGACCTTTCCGGCGACCCGCGCCGCGTTGGCAACAACCGACCCGGTGCATTTCCTCGCCTTGCGCTTCACGTTGGCGGTGGTGTTGACGCCGCTGATAATGGCGCTGTTTGGCGCGCCGGTGAAGTTCGCAGTTCGTCGCCGCACCGCCCGTGCCTGGCTGTGGGGGCTGGGGGTCGGGGTGTTGTTATTTGTCAGCTTCGCGTTGCAGACTTACGGGATGCGCTACACCACAGCATCCCGCAGTGCATTCTTCACCGGACTTTTGGTGGTAGTGACGCCCATTTTGGCGGCGCTGTTCCGCACCAGCCGGATGTCATTAGTGGCGTGGCTGGGGGTGCCGGTGGCGGCGGCAGGAATATGGCTGCTTGCGGAGCCCGGTTCCGGGGGATTGAACCGCGGCGACTATATGACTATCGGTTGCGCGCTGGTGTTCGCGCTGCAAATGGTCGCGCTGGAAGCGGCGGCGAAACGGGTGGCGGACCGCTGGTTGCTGACTTTCGCGCAGATGCTGGTTATATGCGTCGGCGCACTGTTGTGGGGTCTGTGGGAGGGGGCAATTTTCAAGATAACGCCGGTAGGCTGGCTGGCGGTAGCTTACAATGCGCTGTTCGGCGGGGTGATTGCGGTCTGGATGCAGACGCGCTACCAGCCGATGGTCCCCGCCGGTCACGCCGCGCTGATATTCACGTTGGAGCCGGTATTCGCGGGGATTTTCGCCTGGCTGCTGCTTGGCGAAGGGTGGACGCTGCGCGGATTGGCGGGCGCGGCGATGATACTCGCGGCGATGGCGGGGGCGAGCCGGGGAATTAAGAATTACGAATTAAGAATTAAGAATTAAGAATGCAGAATGAAGAATGAATAATGGGTAATGAGTAATCGTAAATCAATCAGCGGAGCTACCCTATTACTCTTTATTCATTACTCATTACTCATTCCCCCTTTGTGCTCTTCGTGCTCTTCGTGTTTAAATGGTTTTCTTATTTGAGAAGCGTCACCGGCTGAGTCTGCGCCAATCCCCCCGCTGTGAGCCGGATGAAATACTCCCCGGCGGGCATGGACGGCGCGTTCCAGATAATTCTGTGCGAACCGGCTTGATAATTTCCCTGTGCGATCACCGCCGTTTCCCTCCCCCAAATGTCATAAGCCGCCAACCTTATGGGGCTGAAGGCTGAGAGCTGAAAGCTGATGGCTGATAGCTGATTAAACGGATTGGGATAGGCGGGGTAAAGGATGAAGGATGAAGGATGAAGGATGAAACCGGACGTTCCCACTCTCAGCGCGGCGGAACAGTCAAATATCTCAAAACGATTAAGATCCGCGACATAGGTATAACTACCGGAGACCATCACGCCGCAAGCGGCTCCTGGTGTGTCATAATACCCAACCTCTACAAGGCGAGCTGGATCTGATATGTTCAACACCCGTAAACCCCTCGTCATATTCGCCACGTAAGCATAGTTCCCGACTATAGCTACGCCACCCACTTCTCCAGGAGGTTCAAAACTCCCGGCTACGAAAGGGTTGTGTGGGTCCGATATGTTCATTATCACTAAATAATACTTCTCAACCAGATAGGCGTAATCGCCGGCAATCACCACGTTTAAGGCCATTGCGGCACTGATAAGTCCGGCC
>Ga0315274_10009610_pt1 | contig 13960 bp, 14 predicted proteins | sample YL17G02_20_MG_FD_203700 | JGI IMG/M metagenome (GOLD analysis project Ga0315274, IMG submission 203700) | Sediment microbial communities from Yellowstone Lake, YNP, Wyoming, USA - YL17G02_20 | ecosystem: Environmental > Aquatic > Freshwater > Lake > Sediment | place: USA: Wyoming | collected...
TGCGTTGTCATCTGGGGATCAGACCCTTTCTCGAGCGGCAATATGGTAGGATGCAACCTGCCCCGCACCATCAGGATCTTTAACGAGCTGAAAGAGAAAGGGGTGCGCTTTATCATCATTGACCCGAGGACGCCTGCCGTTACCAGACTTGCCGACCTTCACCTCAAGGTCAGGCCCGGGACAGACGGTGCCCTCGCCCTGGGGATGATTAGAGTAATCATTGACGAAAAGCTTTTCGATGCGGAGTTCGTTGCAAACCATACCGCAGGTTTTGGCCAGCTGAGGGAGATGCTCAGGGACTATGATCTGGACAAGGTCGAGAAGATTACCCTGGTTCCTCAGGGTGAGATTCAGAAGGCAGCCAGGATGTTTGCCACAACCAGACCGGCAAGCATTATCCCCGGTAACGGTGTTGAGCACCAGACCAATACGGTCCAGACGATCAGGGCGCTCAATATCCTGCTCTCCCTTACGGGAAACATTGATGTCAAGGGAGGGAACACCTTCCTTGCTCCCACCCTCTTTGCGCCTGAGGGGCTTGAGGGCATCCCTGCACCTGAAGGTGAACCTATCGGGATGAATGAGCACCCCATGTTCGTGAGCATGATCAACCAGGCCCAGGCGCTGGTGGTGATAGAAAAAATGCTTGAGAAGGAAAGCCCCATCAAGGCGATGATCGTTGCAGGCGGTGCGCCAGTCCCCCAGCTTGCGAACACGAACAAAGTAAGGGAGGCGCTTAAGAAACTCGAGTTTATGGCTGTTGTGGACCTGTTCATGACAGAAACAACCAAGTATGCGCATCTGGTTCTTCCCGCTGCTTTTTTCTTGGAGCGGGAAGAGATCGGAACGATGCCCTTAAATCTCCAGAGAAAGGCAGTTGACGGCGGGCAGTGCTGGCCGGACTGGCGATTCTGGTGGGAGCTTGCGAAGAAGATGGGATACGGAAACCATTTCCCCTGGCAGGGCTTTCAGGATGCAGCCGATCATCTCCTGCAAACTGTTGGTGTTACGTACGAAGAACTGAAAAAGCATCCCGAGGGCATCCTGCCCGAGTCAGCACCGGGAAATTTCCTGAAGAATGGATTCTATACGTATTCAGGAAAGATAGAGATCTATTCAAACTCTCTTGGATCGAACGGATATGACCCCCTTCCGGTCTACAGGGAACCCATGGAGAGCGTTCTGAGCACTCCGGAGCTTGCCAGAGAGTATCCCCTTACGCTGACGACCGGCGCCCGCCTGCCTATGTATCTCCATTCCCAGCATCGCAACATACCTGCCTTAAAGAAACTTCATCCAGAGCCTTATCTTGAGATCCACCCCGAAACTGCTCGGGAGAGCGGGGTAAAGAATGGAGACAAAGTAATAGTGGAATCACCACGGGGTAAGGTTGCCATCAAGGCTCAATTGACAGAAGGCATTATGCCCGGCATCGTCCATATCCCTCACGGTTGGGCAGAGTTTGACTGCAACCTTCTCACTGACCATGAGAAGAGGGATCCGGTTTCAGGATTCCCGGGGCTTAAGTCTGCACTCTGCCGGGTAAGAAAGGCTTAAAAGGCGTTAGACAGCAGGCAGCAGTTAGTTAGTTATTTAACAAACATTTTTTATCAACTGTTGCCTATTGCCTCGTGAAATTTGAATCCTGCATCGTTTTATCCCACAACGAAAAGTTCATGATGCATGATGTGTTGACAATGGGTTGATAGGTTTATTTTTTCTGTTATAATTTAACAACTGATTAAGCAGGTTCGGGAAGGAGCTTTCAAGGTTGCGCCAGGACGGTAAAGAGAAAAACAGAGTAAAGGAAAGCTGGATTAAAAAGAAATTCAAAAAAGTGGTGCTCTTTGCAGCCATTTTTATTGTGCTCTTCCCGATCGTTACGGTGGCTGGTATATATTTTTTCTTTACCTATAACCTCCCCACTGTCCAGGCCCTTAAAAACTATTCTCCCGGCGTCGTCACCTTAGTCTATTCGCAGGATGACAAGATTATCGGAGAGTTTTTCACGGAGAGGCGCTATACCGTTCCCCTTGCCCAGATACCTCCCCTGCTCATTCAGGCCTTTGTAGTGGCAGAGGACGCCCACTTCTTTGAGCACAAGGGCATTGACTACATCAGTATCATGCGGGCTGCTTTTAAGAATATCGAGCACATGGAGATTGTCCAGGGCGGGAGCACCATCACCCAGCAGATCACCAAGTCCCTCCTCCTGACGCCCCAGAAGAGCTTCTCGCGGAAGTTCAAGGAGGCGATCCTCGCCCATCGGATTGAGAAATCGCTCACCAAGAATGAGATCCTGAACCTTTATTTAAACCAGATCTATCTGGGGCACGGAGCCTATGGGGTCGAAGCTGCTGCCAAGACCTACTTTGGCAAGACGGTGAAGGAACTCAATCTGGCAGAAGTTGCGCTTCTTGCCGGGCTTCCCAAGGCACCTGCCACCTATTCCCCCTTCCGTTATCCGGACAGGGCTAAATCCCGCCAGCTCTACGTGCTGGACCGGATGCTGGAGCGGGGCTACATCACTCCGGAAGAGGCAGAAAAAGCAAATAAGACCGTGGTCCACCTGATGCCCCATGAGGGGAAGGTACAGATAGAGGCACCTTATTTCACCGAGTATGTCAGGAAGTACCTGATGGATAAATACGGTGGGGAGAAGCTTTACCGGGGTGGCCTGAAGGTTTATACGACATTGAACCTCTCCATGCAGAAGGCGGCTGAAAAGGCGTGCAAGCAGGGGGTAGAAGAATTTGAACAGAGGGAAGAACAGAGGAAGAAAGGTTCACCGGTGCAGGCTGCACTTCTCTGTCTCGATGTTCGTACGGGTTCTGTCAGGGCAATGGTCGGCGGGAAAGACTTTTCTCAAAACGAGTTTAACCGTGCCGTCCAGAGCAGGCGTCAGCCCGGTTCTGCCTTCAAACCTATTGTATATGCAGCAGCCCTTGATAAGGGATTTACCCCTGCCTCCCTGATCAATGATTCTCCGGTTACCTACCCCTTCGGGCAGAACGGGCAGCCCTGGAAGCCGGAAAATTACGATGGTGAGTACCATGGGCCGACGAGCCTGCGCAAGGCCTTGACCAATTCGGTAAATGTGGTGACGGTGAAAATACTGGAGAGGATCGGGGTAAATTATGTGGTCAACTACGCCCGCAACCTGGGGGTCAAGTCTCCCCTTGCCTCAGACCTTACCCTGGCTCTTGGTTCATCGGGTGTTTCTCTCCTCGAGCTTGTCAGGGCGTATGCAGCCTTTCCCTCACTGGGTGCCCTCATGGATCCGATTTTCATTATTAAGATTGTGGACCGGGACGGGGTCGTCCTGGAGCAGAACCGTCCCAGGATGTTCCTGGTGATCAGCCCTCAGACTGCCTATCTTATGACCAGTATTCTTCAAAGTGTCGTAGAGGAAGGTACCGGGCGAAAGGTGTCTGCCTTACACTACCCCTGCGCAGGGAAGACCGGAACCACCAATGAGTTCAGGGATGCCTGGTTTATCGGCTATACACCTGACCTCATTGCCGGCGTCTGGATTGGTTTTGACGACCGGAGACCTCTGGGCAGGGGAGAGACTGGTGCCCAGGCAGCAAGCCCGATCTGGCTTTACTTCATGCAGAGGGTGGTAGAAGGTACTCCCATGAGGTTCTTCTCTATACCGGATGGCATCGTCTTCATGAAGGTGGACGCCAGGACAGGTGGCCCTGCCACTTCTTCCACCAGGGATACGGTCTTTGAATGTTTCAAAGAGGGAACCCTGCCGGTAGGGTTATCCGGCGGGTGATGGTCAAGATGGTTTTTTTATTACTCGAAGAGTTTCTTCATAGATGCGGTCGCGAGGACCAACCGCGATAATCTCTATCTCTTTCTTATCTGAAATTCTGTAAATTATTCTCAGACGGCCAACCCGAAAACTACTCAATCCAATAAGTTCATCTTTCAATGCCTTTCCTGCATGAGGATCAGATACAATTATCTGCAAAGATGCCCGGATCTTCCTCTTGAGAAGGGGATGAAGGCTGCGAATAAGTGCAGCTATTTCATCCGGGATTCTCAGTTTATACATCCCAGCGTTCACCAGAAGGTTTACTTAAATAGTTCCTCAAGCGTGTACAGTTTAGCCTTCCCTGCTCTCAGGGATTTTAATCCTCTCTTAATCTCCTTCATCAGGGCAGGGTCAGATTGGATGGCGATGGTCTCTTTCCAGCTCTCGAACTCGTCAGGACTCACGAGCACTGCTGCAGGGCGGCCGTTCTTAGTAATGAGGATCTCCTCGTCAGTCGTGCTCACTGCCTCAACGAGCCCGCTCAACTTCATCTTTGCCTCTGAGAGAGATAGCGTTTTCATTATTTAGACCTCCATTCAGATTGACCAGAATTTAGACCAGAATAGCATGATGGCATGTAATTGTCAAAAGGAAATTGGGGATGGGTCATATCTCTCTTTATGGTCTCCCCCGTTTTTGCTGTCTCTTATAAAAGTTTAAAAACTCGTTTGGAGAAAAGACGTTAACTCCCAGACACCGTTTGGGAGGAAAATGAACGCGATTTCCTGTGACAAGGCATCCTACCTGGCCAGCGATGGCAACCTCCAGAAATGGTTCGTCATCAGGGTCTGGTAGGGAGTGGGGCAAAGGTGAGGAAGCTACTTTGTGTCCACCGTACTCAATATAGTCAAGGAGGGCAACGACCTTGTCTTCCTCAAACTTAAATTCTTGCCGGCGCAGAACTTCGTAATACTCAGACAAAATACGCGCATCAAATGAGAGTTTCAGTCTTCCAGACGAAACCATGCGGACGATTTCCCCGCATGACCCGAACGGCGATAAAAAGCCTGCGACAAGAACATTGGTGTCGAGGACAATATTCATCTTGTGCGTTTTTTACGGACCGCTTTGATTTCAGCGTTGATTTTGTTCATCGTGATTCTGTCGGTTCCCTGCTCGACGGATCGTCGCTGAAGAGATGCGACAGCCTCAACCGCCCGCGCTTGTCGGAATGCCGCCAGCGATTTCTCCAGGTTCGATTCACTTATCGCTGCGAGGATGGCTATAGGCCGTCCATTGTTGGTGATGACCATTTCTCTTTCCTGGGGAAGTTCTTTCCAGAGCTGTGCAGATTTACCTCTCAGGTCACGTACACTTACAAATTTCATAATAACGTCCTCCAATCGTGTACACAATAATATACACAATTGTCACCCAATGTCAAGCTATGGCGGCAATAACCCTCAAGATAATCGTAAGTTTCCGTGAGGTGATCTTGAAAGCAGCTTTTTAAATAGAACCGTCCCCTTTCCGCCTCATGACCTTGAACGCGAGGATATCCGTGAGGCACTCCTGTACGCCGCAGAAGCTGTAAGGGAACGCGAACTGCCATTAATGACAACACCATGAAATTTCTTATTGATAACGCCCTTTCGCCATTAGTGGCTGAAGGCTTACGGAAAGCCGGATATGATGCAGTTCATGTCCGTGATTATGGAATACAAACAACATCTGATGAAGAAATCTTTAAAAGAGCTGCTCGTAAAGAACGGGTATTGATTTCAGCAGATACCGATTTTGGAAATCACGCTGGAAAATGGCAGCGTGGTCGTTTTCGAAGAGACGCGATTCCGTATCCGTACCTTACCGACCGGCGGAAAAGAAGAGGGCGGGTAATCTTCAAAATGAAGATAAGGGTCGTGAGTTAACTACAAGTTGGGGGAATAAGTGTTATGTCCCCAATGAGTTCAGAGAGACGGTCTTTGAATGCTTTAAAGAGGGAACCCTGCCGGTAGGGTTATCAGGTGGGTGATAAGAAGCCCTTTCTTCCTCTCAGTAAGGTCTTATTCTATCCAACGGTTCTTACGTGAGAACTTACCTTCTGTCTTTGTGAATGACTGTATTTTTTGAGTTCTTGTAAAAAGGCTTTACGGTTTGCAGTATATTTTTTGCTTAATTCTTCTCGAATCTTCCTTTGAAACTGCACGGCATCAAATTTTTTCTTCATGGATAACCTCCCGTGGGATTCTGATTTCTAATACAGGGTAACCCATTTTCAGGTTTACCGCGTTAAAAGCGTGGATACGGTCAAGATTCACAATTTGCTGAAAATTCCAACTTACTAAAACATCCACTCGTTCCACAGATGCTACTGCGATATGCTGAGCGTCAGCTAAATGTTTGGGACCTACCACCTTGCTTTTAAGATAACTGAGAGCTAAATTTTCTGCTTCTTCCCCAAGAAAAACATTCTCTAAATTTGCTTCTGGCAGTGTTGAAAGTATCCTTTTTACATCTTCAGGAGCGTCTTCCAATTCACGTCGAGTCAGGTCGGATACTACTGCAATCTTGATTCCGGAACGGAATTCATCAAAGAGTAATTTTGAACAAGTTGAAAATTCATCGTCAAGGCATCCACCAATCACTGAGGTGTCAATATATACTCTTGGTCGCATATTTTAAATATACCACAAATTCGGTGCGCATTTCAAAGATGGCCACTATGCCTGTTTTTACAGGGAAACCCCTATTCTTTTTTAAGGAGAGCATAAAACCGTTAAATGATGTTTGAGCTTCAGCCCTACAAGAATCCAATCTTCGAGAGTTGAGTGTAGCTCGTCTTCGTATAACGCATTACCAAAGGCCATTACTCCTTTGCAGGAAGGGATCCGAACAGCAAAAGAATCGTCTTCAAACTTATCATAGACTGCTTGTGTCATAGCCTGCTCTACGTACTCACTTAAGATGTATCGTATAGCCATATTCCGTTTCTCCTGTTTGACCTGGCTATATTATAACAGATTAAAGGTTATCAATGGCAACAACATTAAAAATAGTCATCAGTTTCGGTTAGGCGATATTGCAGGTATCTTTTTAATAAAACTCCCATGAGCCACTTGCAGGGGTGGGGTTTCTGATTGCATTAGGAAAAAAGCGGTAGGGGCGAACCGGCGGCTCGCCCCTTAAAATATGGGAAGTTAACGACAATGACAAGTTGGACTCAAAGTACCGTCCTGGCAAACCCACCGACCCGAAACGGGATCACAATACCAAATGCCTCCATGCCAAGAACAACAACCACTTTGCTGTATCTCAATCTGCTCAGTATTATTTCCAACACTCATAACAGATTCTACATTTGATACATCCTGAGATATTTCACTTTGGCAAAGGACTTTTCCATTCATCGCTATTTCATATTCTTCTGCGAAAGTACATGCTGTAAAAAGAAACATTACACAGAGTATTGATGTCATCACTAATAAATTTCTCATAACTTCCTCCTTTATATTCTATAAATGCAGTCTTATGGCTCCATACGCCTCTTGTTCGGAAGCGTACGGAGCCGTTCATCTCTTACCTACCAAGGCCGGTTAGGATAAGGGTTGCCAAAAGTTCCTCTATCCCCAGAGGGATAGCTGTTTCCGAAGGGACTCTGATTGTGATCTCTGTACTGGTTGCGGTATGGATCTATGGTACCTTCCCTCCCGGTATAGGGATTGATATTTCCCCTGCTGCTCCAGTTATTGAAAGCATTCCCATCTGGATTGCTTCGATAATGCGGCTGTACGTATGTACCGTCTCTCCTGGGATACCCTCTGACGTACACGTCTGCGAATGCTGTACCGATGAGTGTCAATAAACTGACTGCTACAATGAACATAACAATGACCTTTTTCATGACTTGCCCCCCTTTGTTTGTTGTTAGTACCCTAATTGCCTTCTTCATGACCGCTCCTCCTTTTTGTTATCTTCAACCAAATAGAGGGGGAAAAGTTGCATTTCTAACAGAAAAAATTTTTATTTTTATAGCTCCAAAAAAATCTTGATTTACTAACCACTTGGAATATAATCATGTTTAATTTATCCCGTCTCAGTGATAAATATTTTTTAGATAACCGCTCTCGGGGGAGCATGGATTATTTAACCGTCTCTGAATCAGATCTTCTCAGGGCTTGTTTGGATGGCAACAAGGAGGCATGGAATGCCTGCGTCATTAAGTTCTCAAAACTTATCTATCATTCACTTATTCACACATTCAAAGCGAAAAGTTTTGAATTTAACGAAGAGTTGTTAAATGATCTATATCAGGATGTTTTTCTTTCTTTATTCAAGGATGATTTTAAAAAATTGAGGCAGTTTAAAGGGAAGAATGACTGTTCCTTGTCCAGTTGGCTCAGGATGATCGCTACAAGAACAGCTATCGATTTTATGAGGACACAAAAAATACATGATACTCCAGGGTCTGATTCTATTGAAGGAGTTGACCCATTAGCGAACCTTCCGAATGGAAGAAACTTACCAAGTGATTCCATTGAAAAGCTGGAATGGTACCAACTATTGAAAAGACTTATAAATGAACTTTCATCACAAGATAGGTATTTATTTGATCTCTGTTACAACCAGGAATTACCGGATAGGGAAATCGCCCAGATTTTGAACCTATCTATTGACGCCGTCTATATGAGAAAAAGTCGCCTGAAGGAAAAGTTAAAAACAATCATTCAAAAGAAAAAATTGTTGTGAGGAAACCGAATTTTTCGACGTCTATTTTATAGGGATGAAACCACAATGAATGAAGATAAGTTAGATAAGGAAATGAAAGCAGCCTACCAAAAGATAAAAAAAGATCTCGGAAGCAGAGAAAAAGGCAACTGTCCAGATGAAGAGACACTTACTTCCTATATCGAAAATAAATTGAGTGCCTCAGAAGCAGAGAAGATAGAAAAACATTTATCGTTATGCGACAAGTGTAATGAATATGTTGTTGTAATGAATAAAACTCTTCACTTTGAAATGACCAAAGAACTTCCCGATGTTCCAAAAGAAGTTGTGAAAAAAGCTATGAATCTTGCGAGAGAGCCAAAGCCAAAAAGCATTGAGGATGAACGTCCCACCTTGAAAGAAAAGATAACAGAATGGCTAAATAAACTCTTTCCGCTTCCAATGCCTTCTCAATTCGCTCTGGGGACTGTAGTTGCTGTATTGCTGATCTTCTCTACTCTCTTTGTAATTTACAGAAAAAGCCCTCAGACAGGTGAAGAAAGGGTATATGCTCCCTTTGATTTATCTGCAAGCCTTGTAGGCAAAAGTGGAGCACCTGCAGTAAGGGGTGCAGGAAAAGGGAGTTCGGGTAAAGTTCTCATAGACGAAGGGGAAGCAGGAATACTCCATTCCGGCGATAGTTTTCAGGTAACTTTCAAAGCAAGTCAGGATGCATATATCTATGTTTTCATACATGATAGTAAAGAAGAGGTCAGCCAGCTTTTCCCAAGCCCTGAGATAAAACTGTCCAACAAGGTCTTAAAGGATAATACTTACATAATCCCTTCTCAGGACAAGTGGTTTTGGCTGGATCAGAAAGTAGGTACTGAGACAATTTACATTCTGGCTACGAAGATACCCATCGAGAATACTCAGGACATAACCAGCACCTTAAAAACTGAGGGAATCAACAAAGTCAAAGAAACCTTGGGTTCCACTCTTCTTGCAGATAAGACTATAAGTTTTTTGCACACAGATGAAGAGCTCTCTGAAAACCTCAAGAAGATAGAAAGGGAGACAAGACAATTTAAACCTCAGAAAGCACCCGTATCCCAAAGTGAGCAAGAACTATTTAATAGCAGCAAGGAAGCATTACAGGCCTTTTTGCGAATAAGACAATATCCCGTAGAAAGAAAATTGGTCGATGTGTTGGAGAGGTTTTCAAGTGGTGATTCAGAGGTAATCACCAGAGGTGCTGGAGGAAGTCTTGTCTATAAGAAAGCCGCACCAGGGGTGGTTTTAGTTTTAGCTGGAACGAGCGAAGAAAACCTTGCAGCGGGATCAGGAGCAATACTTGATGCTCAAGGGCATGTCATTACGAACTGGCATGTGGTCAAGGATGTTCCGGAAGCGTTGGTTATTCTCAAACCACCTACCGGAGTAGAAATAAGAAAAGATTTAGCCTTTGTTGCACAGGTAATCAAGGTCGATGCCCTTGCAGATTTAGCCCTGTTGAAAATTAAAAACCCACCCAAAAACCTCACAACATTGAGACTTGGATCAATGCAGAATGTTGAAGTAGGTCAGGATGTCCACGCCATAGGTCATCCCGAAAATGAGGTATGGACCTATACCAAGGGAATTATAAGCCAAATACGCCCCAATTATGAATGGGAATATGAGGATGGAACGAGCCACAAGGCTAAGGTGATCCAGACCCAAACACCAATTAACCCAGGTAGTTCAGGAAGTCCTTTGCTTAACGATCAAGCAGAAGTAATCGGAATCAATTCCTTTATTAAAACAGGTGAAGGACTTAACTATGCTGTTTCCTCAGACGAAATCCAAGAGTTTATGCAAAGAAAAGGAAGTAGAGTTGTCGAGAAAAAGCCTCTCTGGGGTGATCTGCAGATTAAATATTACATCGAAGAGGATTTGAACAAAAACGGTAAAGTTGACTTAGTCATTGTAGACGTAGATGGTGATAAGAAGCCGGATGTCTGGATATTCGATGAGAACGAAGACAACGTTCCTGATTATCTGGGTTTTGATCAAAATAAAAATGGAAAGATCGATGTCTTCATGAGGAATTACGATGAAAAAGGCAAGTCCAAAGTGTATGAGTTTGACACAAATGAAGATGGCACGATTGAGCTCTATGGAATAGATTTAGATGGAGATGGAAAAATTGATAGATATTTCAGGGGATAATTCGAGAAATGAATACTTAAGAGACCCTCTATGAAATACTACAAGTTTATCTTGCCTCTGTTTTTCACACTTCTCATTTTTACTGATGTTTATTCGCAATCTTCTCAGCCCTTAAATGTAGATAAAGCTACCGAAGCACAACAGTATTTTGAAGAAGGTAAAAAACTTATCAGCAGTAGGGAATATGAATCAGCTTTAGAAAAGCTACAATTGGCAAAAATGGCATTTGAAGCGGCTGGTGATGTATGCTCAGCTTTAGCAGTCGATACCTGGATGATAAAGATAGCTGTATATAATAATAACTTTTCCCCATCGTTAACTAACCTAAAAGAGAGAAAATCTCTTCTCGAACGATACAAATGCTCGACTGATAATTTGGCTTTTAAAAATATTAATACAATGCTTCTTGCTTTAGGAAATTCGGTAAAAGCTCAAGAGCTTTTGATGAAGACGAAATCTGTTGATCTATTAATATCTTCCGAAAAAGCGAAGCAACTCCTACGTGACGCAATAAAATTTTGGGAGGCAGCAAGGGATATTTATCGAGAGCTTAATGAAGAGTATATGACCTTTCGATGTAATTTTATCTTGGGCTGTTCGTATTTACTCTTAGACTTAGGAAAGCATGAAAAAGCATTTCCATGTTTCAATGAAATGCTTCAATCGATAGAATTAAAGGATTTTTCTTTTGAAAAAACAACCGTATTGGGAAACCTTGGTTATCTATATAGCCTTAAAGGAGAACATGAGAAAGCTAAATTTTTCTTAGAAGATGCCTGGAATCAAGCTCAGAAAATTCAAGAAGGTAATCAATGGGCAAACAATTTGCTCCTATTGATTCCACCTTTAGCATTAGAATATTACACTAAGGGCAAGTATGAAAGAGCCTTGTTTTATTACGACTATACATTGAAATTGAGTATGATGGATAAGGATATAAACTGGCAGAAAACAATTTTACCAATGATAGCGCTATGTTCTCAAAAACTTTTCAAATATGAACAAAGCCTCGATTATTTAAGCCAACTTTTAGATATTTCCAGGTCTCTGCACGATATTAATCAGGAAGAAAATTCTCTCTTTCTCATAGCCAGTGTTTATCAAGACATGGGTGAGTACGAGAAATCATTCGAATATTATAATCGTGCCCTTGAATTTAATAAAAAGACAAACAATAAAAAGATGATAATTGCATATATTGAAGGACTTGGAATGAATAGTTTTTCTTCAGGGAAATATAAAGAAGCTATTAATTATTTTAATGAGTGTTTGGAATATTCTGAAAAGACAAACAACCTAACAAATCAGCGAACATATCTACGTAACCTTTCAATATGCTTCGATGCAATCGAGGATATTGATAAAGCGGTAGAATTTGAAAACAGAGCTTTGGAAATCTCAAAAAAATTATCAGACAAGAGGGAAGTAGCCACATCGCTTAAAACTTTAAGTTCTCTTTACCAAAAGTTAGGCAATGAAAATTCTGCAGTCAATGCCTGGGTAGATGCTTATAAGGCTTATGCAGAATTAGAAGATTTAAAAGCCATAAGGAAGGACCTCTTCGACACACAGGAGGGAGTTTCTTTGCGGTCGAAAAAATACCAACCTATTTTAGATTACCTTAAACAAGAGTTGGTATTTGCAAAACAGAATGAAGATCACAAGAAGCAGATATTTATAAACTTTTTACTTGGAGATTTACATTACGGGTACTATGACCCGCAAGGTACTGCTGAACAGTCCCTAAAATATTTTAATGATGCCTATCTTCTGAACAAAAACCTCCAAGACCAAGTATTACAAAAATATATTTTGTCTGGTATGGCCTTAAATTACTTTTTATTAATGCACGATAATGAAAAAGCCTTAAATTGTGCACATGAATTACTCCGTTTTGGAGAAGAGAAAAAAATGCAGAAATACAACATGAAGCTATTCTTTTACTAATTAAATGGAACCGAGATACAGGCAATATACCTGAAGCAATAAAAAACGCTAACTATGGATTAAAAATTGCCCAGGAGTCAGGTAATCAAAAAGAAGAAGCTGGTTTTTATTCATGGCTTGGTGGCTTAAATTATGCGTTGGGAAATTATCAAGAGGCAATAAATCTCAGAACCAAGGCACAAACTATTTATCGAGAACTTGGTAATGTTGAAAATGAATTATTTGAAATTCGTTCGATGGCTGGGGCATTTCTCCTTCTGGGTCAGTTTGATCAGGCTATTCGTAACGCTGAGAATGCCCTAACGGGTTTTATAAAAATGAAAAAAATTGATGAAATTATAGAGTGTCTATCAACACTGATATACGCCAATTTAGAGATTGGAAAATCCTATCTTGCAGAAGTATACGTAGATAATGGTCTTCCAATATTACCCTATGTAAAAGATGACGCAAAAAGGAGCTCTTTTTTCCTTATGGGTGGGCTGGTACGAATGAAGGCGAGTGATTATGAATCTGCATTAAAATTATTTATGTACGTATTGGAGGAATCAAAAGACAGGAACAATGTTTTTGATATAGGAGAAGCATATGGAGCAATCGGTTGGAATTATCTTGCCATAGGTGATTACGAGAAAGCTCAATACTATCTGGAAAAATCATTGGAAAACTTCAGTAACTCTCATTATCGCTATGGTGAGGCTATGGCTTTAAATAAATTAGGTCTCGTTTTAGGTTCTTCTCGTCGTTACGATGAAGCACTTACTGCCTTGGAAAAGGCTGAGAAAATATTTCACGATATAGGTAATACTAAAGGCTGGATAGAGAGTATGTTAATACAAAGCTATATACGCAGTGGAGAATTAATTGAAAGACTAGGGAAAGGTTTTCAAAGTGACAATGCTAAATTGCTTATTAATGATTTGACAAAAACATACGAACTTTCAAAAAATTACGGACTTAAGGGAAGTGAAGCTGCCGCATTATTAATGCTCGGAAGCATTTACTATAAAATTGGCAAGTACGATAATGCTCAAAAATACTTACTAGATTCTTTAGCAATAACAGAAGAGAATGTGCTTGTTGAATTATTTATCCCTGTAAATTATAATCTCGGTCTGGTATCTGAGAAGAAAAATGAATATGATGCTGCCTTAAATTACTATCAAGAAGCTATTAAGTTCATAGAAAGAACACAGAGTGTTCTTTCTCGTGGACCTCTAACAGGCTGCTGAAAAACCAAGTTTTAAGGAAAATTTTTTAGGTGGCGGTGAGCAATTGAATCAAAAAACCATTTTGGACTGTTCAATTCAGAGATGAGCGCTGCCAGAGCAAATA
>Ga0315274_10009611_pt1 | contig 13959 bp, 15 predicted proteins | sample YL17G02_20_MG_FD_203700 | JGI IMG/M metagenome (GOLD analysis project Ga0315274, IMG submission 203700) | Sediment microbial communities from Yellowstone Lake, YNP, Wyoming, USA - YL17G02_20 | ecosystem: Environmental > Aquatic > Freshwater > Lake > Sediment | place: USA: Wyoming | collected...
ATGTCCAACCCTTCGCACCTCAGGACATGCTTCCCCAAAAAACGCCCCGAGCATTGCCATCCACCGCAACCGCAAACCTCGTTCGAACAGGCAGTTGTGATTCTTAAGTGAACCGTATTGGGGCTAGTGCTGACTTGAGGAAGCACAGAATCCAGCGATCTGGCTTGACGAACTCGTCCGACCCAGCAAGCATCCAAAAGTAGCGGAGTGATTTGCCGCTCCCCTGGCCGCGGATGCTGAGAATGTCCCGCTCCAGGGCAACGTTACTTGCCGCTTCGGGAACGTCTTGGAAACAACCGACGCGGTGTTTGCGAAGAGCACAGGAGAAGCGGTAGACGGCCTCGGCCTTCAGGATCCCGTTGCTCGACGAGGTACGCTGACGATCCTCGAATACCTCGTCGGCCATCTTCTCAGGCCCGATCCGTTTGACTTTCGCGCAGAACGCCGCAATGGCCTCCTGCTCGGACATCGGCGGCAGCGAGTCGCGATCCGTGCGAATCTTCCGCAGACCCGATTTCTTGCAGTAGCGGTCCACTACGTTCTGCACTGCCTCGTACTTCACGCCTATGGACCAGACGGCGTCGATCACGCAAAGTGGCAGGCTCTGGTAGAAGTACTCTTCGCCGAGACACGCCGTCGCGAGCGGGAGCATCTGGTTCGCTGAGTCCGCGATGAGCTTGCCCTCCCGAGTCATAGATATCTCCGGCTGGTGCGAGAATCCCTTCTCGCACCAACTCTGCGGGAATCCTTTCCCGCGTGTCTCACCCTGATCCCCCACCCAGGATACGGGAAAGGATTGTCGGCGTAACGCGTGTGAGAAGGGATTCTCGCACGAGCGACCGTGCCGCCCATTATGCGGAGCATCGAGCCGCTCAACCCGTCAACGCAACGTGGACGGAGTGTTGGGCTGATTTCTTCTTGGCGGGTCTTGCCCGTCGGCGTGATCCCTGCTCGCCGGGCGGCTCGAGCTTCCGCCCGGTCTTTTGCAGGTAGTACTTGTCGATCTGTTGCGGGTGGGTGAAGAGGTTGTCGTAGCCGTACGTCCCGCCGGCGTAGTCGCAATCGCCCGGCTCGTACTCGCGGCAGATTCCCGGGCGCGACTCGTAGATGCCGCAGCGGTTGTCGGCGCCGAGGTTCTTGCATCGGGCCTGGAACTGGACGTACCAATCACCCTCCTCGACGAACACGATGATTCCCTGGTGCATCAGATACCAGCGGATGTCGTTGTAGTCGCGGGGGGTGGTCGGCTTATCGAGCGGCAGGGCGATGTACCGGCAGCACGCGGCCATGCAGTGTTCGCAAAGAAGTGAGCCCATACCCGATCCGCTCCAACCAATCTTGTCAGCCCGCCCCGCAAAGCGGATTATACGGGGAGACGCTCTCGAGGATCAACGGCGAGCGTTGGAAACGGACCCGCGATGTTGGGATGAGAATCATCGGCGGCACATGGCGATCTCGTCGTTTGCTGAGGCCCGAGACCGACTCCACAAGGCCGATGCCCGATCGCGTCAAGCAAAGCATCTTCGACATGTTAGGTTCGCGCTACGATTGCCCGGGCGCGTTGCCGCCGCTTGTCGTGGCCGACGTGTTCGCCGGCGGCGGATCGATGGGGTTGGAAGCCCTCTCCCGCGGAGCGGCCTATTGCAGCTTCTTCGAGCGGGATCACGACGCCCTTGCAACGCTACGTCGCAACGTCGAGTCGCTGGGCGCCGGCCGGGAATCGAACATCATCCCCGGCGACGCTTGGCGGGCGGACATGTCGACGTCCGACGGACGACCCTTCGGTCTTATCTTCCTCGATCCCCCCTACCGGGATTGCGAGGATACCTCGGACCGCGGGGCGGTGCGTCGTTTTCTGGGGAGGCTAGGCGGCGACTGTCTCGTCGTGCTCCATCACCCCGCCGGTAGGCCGTTTGTCTTGACCGACGACGATCCCTGGCGGGTTGTGGAAGAACGCCGCGTGGGGTCCAATGCGGTGACGTTTTTGACCACATGAATGCCCAACCCCACACCGCCGGGCACGCCGCCCTCCAGATCGTCAACGAGCTCCGCGCCGGCGGACATGCGGCCCTTCTGGCCGGCGGTTGCGTGCGGGACATGCTTCTGAACCGAATGCCCAAAGACTACGACGTGGCCACGGACGCCCAACCGGCCCGCGTGCAGGAGCTGTTCCCCCGGGCGCGACTCGTCGGCGCAAAGTTCGGCGTCGTGCTGGTTCGCAAATCAGGGTTCGATATCGAGGTCGCCACCTTTCGCTCCGACGGGCCCTATTCGGACGGGAGGCACCCCGATGCGGTCACCTTCGGCACCGATGTCGAGGACGCCCGTCGGCGCGACTTCACGATCAACGGCCTCTTCCTCGACCCCCTCGACGACCGCGTGATCGACTACGTGGGTGGCCGAGACGATCTGACCGCCGGGGTCATCCGCACCATCGGCGACCCCGATCATCGTTTTACCGAGGACCACCTGCGGATGCTCCGCGCCGTGCGTCTCGCCGCTCGGTTGGAGTTTACGATCGAGCCGCGGACCGCGCAAGCGATTGAGCGACTCGCGCCCCATCTCGCGGCCATCAGTCCGGAGCGCATCTGGCAGGAGCTGGAGGAAATCCTCACCGCCCCCACCCGCTCCGTGGGATGGTCCTTGCTGGTTCAGTTGGGGTTATGCGATCACCTGGTCAGCGGCCTGCGAGTCGATCGCCGTCCGGATTCGCCGGTCCACTGCCGTCTGGCCGCCCTTCCCCATGAGCCGATCGACTCTGCTCTCGCTCTCGCGACCTTGCTTTGCGACGGCACGCCGGACTCGGCCGAGGACACCTGCCGCGGGTTGCGTCTAAGCAATCGCCTGACTCAGGCCGTCGTTTGGCTCGTTCGGTCGCTGCCCACCGTCCGTGACCACGCCGGTCTCGAACTTGCGGATTTGAAGATGCTGATGGCCGAGCCGACTTGGCCGTTTCTTCTCGAGCTTTTCCGTGTCGATCGACTCACGGCCGCCGCCGACCTGGCGCCATTTGAGTCCCTGCGTCGCCGCGCGGAGGCCCTCGATCCCACGGAGGTAGCCCCCCCACCGTTTCTCTCCGGCGATGACCTCGCCGCACTGGGCATGTCGCCCGGACCGCGATTCGGCGAGATTCTCAAAACGGTTTACCGCGCGCAGCTCAACGAAACAATCGAAACACCTTTGCAGGCCCGGGAACTCGCGGGTCGGCTCATGAACCTGTGAACGCTAGATCGGTGGTCACGCAACCCCGTCCTTTTTCGAACTTCGAACTTTGAACTTCGATCTTCGCTACGCCCCCCCATCGCCTCCGATGCCTTGCTTGACGCTCCGCACGATGAAGGGCACCGCCGCAACTGGCTCGTCCCTCAACATGCCGGGCGATTAAAGCCCAACGCGAAACGACATGGAAGTCAAGGCTCAAGAAACACACCCACAAATTTTGCCAAAGTGTCGGATTTTCTATTGACACCGGAGGCCAAATCGGTTACCAGCCGTTCCCAGCGTTGCGGTGACCCGCCGAGGCGGGCCGCTTGCTGTAGCGATTCCCGCAGCGGCAGTTCCTTTCAGGGAGGGTCTGAAAATGCCAACCCGTCAAGTCGTTTTGCGCGAGCGTTGCAATTGTCCCGGCGTCCTGACGCGTCGCCGTCGGTTCCTGCTTGGGGCGACGGCAAACGGTAAATTGGATATCCCACCGCTTGCACGTGCCGTGCGGTTGGCGGGCGTCTGCGGGCTTCTGATGGCGCTATCGGCGGCGGAGGCGCAGGATCCCGCGAAGCAAGACGGATCGGCGCTGATCGAAGCGCGGGCTACCATCCCCGGCAAGATCAACGGTGACAATGACGCGGCGTCCAATACGACCGCTGGCGAACCCATCATCGCGGTCGAGGGCGGACTGTTCACGTATGGGTTCGGGTGCTACTGGGACCCTCCCCAAGAGCGAGCCATTTGCGTTTGGGCGAATCCAGGCGACCTCCCAGCGGGGGCGGATTTACCGACGGTTTACGGCTCTAACTCGGTAACCAGTACCATCACCTGGAGGCCTACGTTCTGCCAATCGGGCCCTTACACCCTCGTCTGGCGCTGTGGAGAAGTCTGTTTCTCCGAGCTTAAGCACGGATCTCACGACCTCACGGTCAACAACGTCAACCGCCCGCCGACGATCACGACGGGCGGCTCGACGTCGATCGAGGTCACCGAGGGTACTCCCATACACATCGACGTCACGGGCACCGATCCGGACACGCAATGCAGCGATCCGCTCAACAAGGATATCCTGAAGCTCGAAAAGCTCAGTGGTCCTGGCGCGTTCGTCGACGTTGGCGGTGGGATCGGCGAATTCGATTTGGCTTCACCGACGGTGGGAATCTATCACCTTACGATCCAGCTTGACGATCATAGCGGCGGAACGGCCATCGCCCCGGTGGAAATCCGGGTTTACCCGGAGTGGATCTTTGTAAAGATCGTCGTCGATTTCGACAACACCAGCGAGATAACGGAGAGTTGCACGAACAAGGTCACGGCTACGCCATCGAATCTGTCAGCGGACGCAAAGACGCGGGTCATCAACAAGATCACGGAGAAGTACGCTGACGCACTTGGCGCGGGCAAGGTGACCGTGGAGGCAGGCGCTGTTGGTCAAGGTGTCGGTACGGGGGACTACGCCGTAATCATTTCAGGTGGGTTTGGACCTCTTCCTCCCAAGCGCGAGAGATATGGCGACGCTGGGGCTGGAAAAGGCAAACCCGGGATCGTTCACGACGCGGAGTTCATAATCAGAGGCTTTGCCGACACGGGGTTAAGCAACGCGGTCGGGGAGTCGGCAGCACATGAGGTCGCCCACCAGATATATGGTGGGGGGCACAACGGTCTTAAGGGCAAGCTGATGACCGATGGAGATAACCTGACTAAAGAACAGCGTGAGGCGAACAATCGTTCGTTTAGCGTAGAGGACGAGAAAAAGCTGCACGATGACCTCAAGAAGAACACCACACCAAAGTCGACTGGAACAGCGAAAGATGTTGTGTCCGGCTGTGGGGTATTTCCACCTTCCTCGAGTGCCGGGCGAGGGGAGGGTCCAGACTTTATTCCTGACGATCTCATTTGGGATGCAGTGGTTTGGTACGAAGGTGAGCGTCCTGGTCTGGAGATTGGATACATAAATGAGGATGGAGCATTTATCTTCCAAGGGGACGCGACAGAGCCGGGCGATCCGGAGCTTAACAGTTCTGTTGGCGTAATGTCGTTGCCCGGGCACGGGGAGGAAACCCAGCGATGGGTTTTGGCGCTAAAAGACGGCTTTAATGTGTATGGCTTCAACAAGTACGGGGTCGGAGAACCGATTCTTTCCGACACGAACCCGTTAAACGACAATGTTTTTCGAAAGGTAGAATTGCAGTTCGATTTGGACGAGGACGGTTTTTATGACCACTCGGTCTTTCTGGACTCGTCCCTAACGTCTCCAACAACAGGCGGGTTTACCCAAGTTGGTGCGTGCTGCGCCGTCGCCGACAACCAGTGCTCTCAGGTGACGGAAGCCGAGTGCAAGGCCCTTGGCAAGGGCTTCACCTACCGCGGTGACGGAAGCCCGTGCGGATCGGACGGGACTTGCATCCCAACCGTCTCCGAATGGGGATTGCTCATCCTCGCTATGTTGCTCTTATGCGCGGGGACGATCCGTATCGGGCGGCGAACGCCGATCCGCGTCTCCCGTGAGGCTTGACGCAGAACGCGGGCTAACTTCGCGTCGCGCTGCCGCGCATCGCCCCGATGCGGTGTTCGACGTTGTCGATTTGGGTGATGCGCAGGCCGAAGTTCTCGCCGGTCTTGACGGCCTGCCCTTTGCCGATCGCATGGTTGGCCACAGACAGCGTCAGCTCGGCGTCGACCGGCACGTCAAACTCGACGATCGTCCCGACGCTGATCCCCATGATCGACTCGATGGTCATGTCCCGTTCCGCCAACGTCGCCGTAACCGGCACCGACAGGCCGAGAATCCGCGCCACCCCGGCATCGCGAGGCCGGCCGTTGGAAGGAGAAACGCCGTCCGCCTTCGGCGGATCGTGCACCGCGACGGGGGTTGGACCAGTCGGCCCACCGCTTCGCGCCACGCCGGTCAGAAGTCGATCCACCATCGCCTGCGACATCGTCCCACCCTCACAACCCGGCGCATACCCACAGCGCAGGGAACCTCCCCTACCTCCACTATCGGATATCGACGGAAAGCAAACGAGGGCTTGAAGGATCAAGCGTCCGGTTTATTCCCACCGCCGCACGACGAGGCAGGCGTTGTGGCCGCCGAACCCGAACGAATTGCTCATCCCCACCCGGATTTTTCGATCCCGCGCGATCTTGGGGCAGTAATCCAAGTCGCACCCCTCCCCCGGATGCTCCAAGTTGACGGTTGGCGGCGCCACAGAGTTCTTGGCCGCCAGTATCGTGGCGATGATCTCCAACCCGCCGCTCGCCCCCAAGGAATGTCCGATGGCGCTCTTCGTGCTGCTGACCACGAGCCTGCGTGCCCCATTCCCGAACACCCGTTTGATGGCGATCGTTTCGGCCACGTCGCCCAGAGGCGTTGAGGTTCCGTGGGCGTTGATGTAGTCAACCTGGTCGGGAGAAATCTTCGCGTCCTGGATCGCGAGGCGCATCGCCGCCGCCGCGCCCTCGCCGTTCTCCGACGGCTGCGTAATGTGGTCCGCATCCGAAGTGGAAGCAAATCCGAGGACTTCCGCGAGGATCGTCGCCCCGCGACGCTCGGCGTGTTCCAACTCCTCGAAGATCACCGCCCCGGCCCCCTCCGCGAGGACGAAACCATCGCGATCACGATCGAACGGACGGCTGGCCCGCGCTGGGTCGTCGTTCCGCGTGCTGAGGGCCCTCATCGCCGCGAACGCCGCCAGAGCCAGCGGCGTTAAAGCCGCCTCCGACCCGCCGGTGAAGACAATGTCCGCCACGCCTCGGCGGATGTGCTGCATGGCCTCTCCCATCGCGTTCGTGGCCGAGGCGCACGCGCTGCTCACCGCGAGGCTGTTGCCCTTCGCCCCATAGGCGATGGAGATGTTCCCGCTCGCGGCGTTGACCATCAGCTTGGGGATCGTGAACGCCGAGACCTTGCTGGGACCTTTGGTGATAAGGCGGGTGAACTGCTGCTCCAACTCGTTCAAGCCGCCGATGCCCGACCCGAAGATCACCGCCATCCGCGCCGGGTCTTCCCGGCTCACGTCCAGCCCGGACGCCTTCACGGCTTCGTCGCAGGCGATGAGGGCAAACTGCGCATAGCGGTCCAACCGCTTGATGATCCGGCGGTCGAGGTACTTTTCGGCATCGAACGCGGTAACTTCCCCGCCGATGTGCACATCGAATTGCGACGTGTCGAAGAGCGAAATCACCGTGATCCCGCTTCGCCCTTCGATCAGCCCGTCCCAATAGCGATCGACCGTCACGCCGAACGGCGTAACGGCCCCCATTCCGGTTACCACGACTCGCCGGTCCGCCATGGTTGTCGTCGGAGATGCGCTTAAGACTTGACGGTGAGGTGCTTGAGGATGTAGTCGATCGCCTCACCGACCGTCTTGAGCTTCTCCGCCTCTTCGTCCGGGATGGTCAGGTCGAACTCGTCCTCGAGTTCCATCACCAGTTCCACGGTGTCGAGGGAATCCGCGTTCAGGTCGTTCACAAACGAGGTGTTGCGAGTGATCTCGCTCTTGTCCACGCTCATCTGCTCGCTGACGATCTGTATGACCTTCACTTCAACTTCAGCCGCAGTAGACACTGCTAAGTCCTCCCGATCCGACTTTCCATCGCCTTCAGCCGAACGCCTGGTCTCTCGCCAGGTTCGGGATCGTAGTGGCTGGCCGGGGTCTTCGCAACCGCCGCCCAACGGAGCCCGTCACATGTGCATTCCGCCGTCGACCAACAAGACCTGACCCGTAATATACGAGGCCTCGTCACCGCACAAGAACGCCACCACCCCCGCCACCTCGTCCACCTCCCCGAATCGCCCCAGCGGGACGTGTTGCGTGACCGACTCCTTGATCTTTTCCGGCAGCGTCGCGGTCATGTCCGTGGTGATGAACCCCGGCGCCACCACGTTGCAGGTGATCTTCCGCTTCCCTAGCTCCTTGGCGACGGACTTGCTGAACCCGATCAGCCCCGCCTTGCTGGCCGCATAGTTCGCCTGCCCGGCGTTGCCCGTCACCCCGGATACGCTGCCGATGTTGACAATCCGCCCGTATCGCTGCCGGACCATGATCCGGCTGACCGCACGTGTCAACCAGAACGCCGACCGCAGGTTCGTCGTGAGCACATCTTCGAACTGCTCGTCGTCCATGGTCATCAGCAGCCCATCGCGGGTGATCCCCGCGTTGTTGACCAGGATGTCGATCCGCCCATACTTGCCGATCACGGCCTCGACCAACGCGTCAATCGCCGCCCGGTCGCATACGTCGAGGGTCTGCGGATCAATGATCCCGGGAAGCACTTTCTTCTGTCCCTCTGCGGCAAGCTCCGCCAGCGCCGCCGCGTCCCGCGCACAGGCCACGACCGTCGCGCCGCGCTTGGCCAGCGCCAGACAGATCGCTCGACCGATCCCTCGGCTCCCGCCCGTCACTAGCGCGATCTTGCCTTCCATCTTCAAATCCTACGACCCGCCACCAACGCCTGAATGTTCACTCGTTCACCGGCGACGAGTGAGGCCGCTTCAGCGGCCTTCCCCGAAGGGCTACAGATCAGCCGTTTAACGGCTGGTCCAGCGGCGCCCCGTTTACTTGCCTTAGCCCGTTTCAACGGGCTTTTGTCGTCGACTTTGGTTCTCCATTGGCTTGGTTGCCGCGATCGACTCAGCCGTACTCACGTTCACGCACGGCACGTTCCGGTTGATTTTCCGCATCAACCCCGTGAGCACCCGACCCGGACCGATCTCCATGAATCGCTCGACGCCGTCCGCGATCATCCGTTCGATACACCGCTGCCACAGCACGGGTTGCGTCACCTGCCGTCGCAAGGAATCGCGGATCGCGGCAGGATCGCCATGATAATCGGCATCGACGTTGGCGATCACACGCATCCCCGGCGTGGTGAACGGCGTCTGCTCCAGCACCGGTCGCAGCCCGTCCGCCGCCGACTGCATAAGCGGCGTGTGAAACGCCCCGGCCACCGCGAGCGGTACCGCCCGACAGTGAAACTCCCCGGCCAGCGCCGTTGCCCACTCGCACGCCGCACGGTCTCCGGCGATCACAATCTGTCCCGGACAATTGAAGTTGGCCGGGGCCAACACGTCCCCACCTCGCGCCCGATCGCACAGCGCCCGCGCCATCGCTTCATCCGCTCCGACGAGGGAAACCATTCCACTGGGTGACGCAAGGGCCGCCTGTTGCATCAGTTCGCCACGCCGCCGCACCAATCGAAGCGCGTCCTCGAAGCTCACCGCTCCCGCTACGTGAAGGGCGGTATATTCGCCCAAGCTCAGTCCGCCGTTACAGACGAACGTCTCCCGCGATCCTCCCGCTTCCAGCCACGCCTCCCAGATGGCCACGCTGGTGACGAAGATCGCGGGCTGCTGGACATCGGTGCGTTCGAGTTCCGCCGCGGGTCCGTCAAAACACACCCGCGCCAAGTCGAACCCGAGCACGTCGTTGGCCCGATCGAAAACGCTCCGTGCGGCTGCGCTCGACTCGGCCACGTCCCGGCCCATGCCGACCGACTGCGACCCTTGACCCGGAAAAATGACCGCCGTCCTCACGCCGTGGGTGGATCGTTAGATCCGTCTCCTAATACTCGTTTTTTCATTCGACAATCGACATTCGACACTTGTCCTGAGCCTCGAAGGATTCGACGATCCATCACAACCGAACCACCATACATCCCCAGGTTAGTCCAGCTCCGATCGCCAGCATGAGGATGATGTCGCCGGGTTGCAGCGTCCCGTTGCGTCGGGCCTCGTCCAAGGCCATGGGAATCGACGCGGCCGATGTATTTCCGAACTTCGTGATGTTCACGGCGACCTTCTCCGGCGGCAATCCCATTTTCTCGCGCACCGACTCGATGATCCGCAGGTTGGACTGATGCGGAATGACCAACTTAATGTCTTCCGGCGTCAAGCCCGTCGCGGCCAGCGCCCGGTCGATCAGCTCTTGCATCTTGATGACCGCGAACTTGTACACGTCGCGGCCCTTCATCTTCATATAGTGCAGCCGCTCGGCCACCGTCGTCGCCGACGCCGGAAGTCGCGACCCCCCCGCCGGGACCCAAATCTGCTTCGTGCGCGTACCATCACAGCCCAGTTCGCAATGGAGGATGGCCTGTTCGGGATTCCTCGCTCGACTGAGCACAGCCGCTCCCGCCCCATCGCCGAGGATGACGCACGTCGCGCGGTCCTCGGGATCAATGTAGCGGGTCAACGTCTCCGCGCCGATGACCAACGCGTGCTCATACAACCCCGATCCCAGCAGTCCCGCGCCCACCGTGGTGGCGTAGATGAATCCCGCGCAGGCCGCCCCCACGTCGAACGCCGGCGTCAACCGACCGCCCAGCTTCTCTTGGATGAACGCGCCCGTCGCGGGAAACGGACAGTCACCGGTGGCCGTGGCGCAAACGATCACGTCGAGGTCGTCCGCGGTCATGCCCGCGTTGTCCAACGCCCGCCGCGCGGCTTCGACCGCCATCGTCGAAGTGCTCTCCGTCGGCGAAGCCTTGCGTCGCTCACGAATTCCCGTCCGCGTGACGATCCATTCGTCGCTCGTGTCCAGGTAGTCGCAGAAGTGCTGGTTCGTGACCACTTGCTCGGGGACGTACGCTCCCGTGCCCGAGAATCGGATCGGCAGCCTTAACGCCATGCGATGCTGTCCTATGGGGGAAGCTACCCGAGCCGGGCCGCGATCGCCTCGCTCAAACCCTGCTCCACGAACCGACGGGCCGCCTTCACCGCGTTGTACACCGCGAACTCGTTGCTCCGCCCGTGGCAGATGATACAGACGCCGTTGAGACCCAGCAGCGGCGCGCCTCCGTATCTGCTGTAGTCATGCCGACGCCAAACACGATCCAGCGCCGCGGTGAACCTGGTACGAAGCTCCGCCGCTTCGTCATCGAACTCCCGCGCGATGGTGCGGAATAACCCTTCCGCCAAGCCCTCGACGAATTTCAAGATGATGTTGCCCACGAACCCGTCGCACACCGCTACGTCGCACTTATCCTCGAAAAGATCCCGACCCTCGGCGTTGCCGACAAAACGGATCGACCGATCGGCCTTGAGCAGATCGTACGTTTGCTTGACCAGCCCCGTGCCCTTTCCGCTCTCTTCCCCGATGGACATCACCGCGACGCGCGGCTCCTTGATGTCTAGAACGCGCTGCGCATACAGCGTCGCCATGATCGCGTACTCGTACAGATGTCGAGGCTTGGCCTGAATGTTCGCCCCGACGTCGCACAATACGAATGGGCCGTGAAACGCCGGGATCGTCACCGCGATCCCCGGTCGCTTCACGCACGGCAATGGCCTCATCTTAAGCTGACAGACCGCCGCGCACGCTCCGGTATTGCCCGCGCTGAGGACCGCGTCGACTTCCTTCGCCGCCGCCAACTCGACCATGCGGATTAACGAGGAGTCCTTCTTGGTTTTGACCGCTTCGACCGGCGGCTCGTCCATCCCCACTACTTGCGAGGCGTGGACGATGCGAATTCGGGACTTGCCGCCGTCAGCGCCCGCGGTGGCGAGCTCCTTGTGAATCCGCCCCTCGTCGCCGACGAACACCAGTTCAAGGTCGGCCTCGTCGGAAAGGGCCTGGACCGCCCCGCGCACGATGGCACCTGGGGCGTTATCCCCCCCCATGGCGTCGACGGCCACCCGGATCGCCATCAGGCTTCCTTCTCGCCGACGGCCAACATTACTTTGTCGCTGACATACCCGCACACCCCGCACGCCGCATGCGGCCGCTTAGGCTTACCGCATTTTGGACACGCGCTGAGATTCACGGGTTGCAGCGCGTGATGCGCCCGACGCGTTCGGGTCCTCGTCTTCGACATCTTTTTTACTGGGAGCATATTTATTCCACCATCACTGCCAAATCATCTAGCGTCACTCGGTTTCTGCGCTGTTGGGGATCACTCGCGGCATGTTCGGAATCGCCCGCACCTACACACCCGCACGGGGGGTACGTTAAGCGGGGAAGGGTCTTGTGTCAAGTTGAAACCAGTGGTTCACGAGACCTGCTGGCGTCGTCGAACGCTCCCGCCGACGGGCAGTCCTCGGCGAGGGTGCAGCCGGGGCAGTTCGGCTTCCGCGCGAAGCAAACTCGGCGGCCATGCCAGATCAAGGCGTGGCCCAAGAAGGTCCACTCCTTTGGGGGGAAGAGTTCGATCAGATCGCGCTCGATCTTCACCGCGTCCTTGCTGTCCTTGCTCGACGAAGTGAGGCCCAGTCGCGTGGCGAGTCGCCCGACGTGCGTGTCCACGACGATGCCTTCGTTCTTGCCGAAAGCCGTCCCCAGCACGACGTTCGCCGTCTTCCTCGCGACGCCTGGGAGCGTCACAAGCTGCTCCATTGTGCCAGGCACTTTGCCCCCGAACTCCTCGACGATCTTCCGGCATGCACCCTGGATGCTCTTCGTTTTCTGCCGGAAAAAGCCCGTCGAATGGACCATCCGCTCGATCTCCTCCTGCGGCGCCTCCGCAAGGTCGCGGGCCGTGGGGAACCGCTCGAACAGCCCCGGCGTGATCTTGTTGACTGTCTCATCGGTCGATTGCGCGGAAAGGATCGTGGCGACGAGCAGTTGCAGCGGATCGTGGTGACGCAAGGCGCAGTCCGCCTCCGGATACAGCTTGCGCAGCCCGCCCAGAATCCGACGCGCACGTTTCTTCTTGTCCGAAGCGGCCTCCGTCGTCTTGACTCTTGTGCCTTTTGCGACCGTCTTCGCCATCGCAGGCATTGTCGAATCCTTCGAGGCTCAGGACAAGTGTCGATTGTCAAATGTCGAATGGGCAGGTCCGACAGGTGCTCAATTCGACATTCGACGTTCGTCAATCGACATTCCGCACCTCCGCCCATTTCACGAAGCCGTCCTCAAACACGTCCTTTTTCCAGATGGGCACATCTTTCTTCAACGTGTCGATCAGCCATCGACACGCCTCAAACGCCTTGGCCCGATGTCCGCAGGCGACCGCGATCATCACTGAGGCTTCGCCCACCGGCACCGACCCGAGCCGATGGACGACGGCGATTTTTCCTGCGCTGAAGCGATCGACGGCCTCGTGCGCCAGGCGTTCGAGCTGTCGTCGCGCCATCGACTCATAGGCCTCGTAGTCCAATCGGACTAACGGTCCGTGTTGCGGGTCCGATTCCGCGCGGGTGGAACCCTCGAACGTCACGGTCCCCCCCATCGACGGGTCGCCGCTCACGAACTCGCGCACCTGCGCCACCGGGATCGGACCGCGCACCAATTCAACCCGAACGTCGCCCATTGCTTACCCGCCCGACACCGGCGGGACCACGGCCAACTCGTCGCCCGCGCGTAGGACCTGCGTATCCGCGACGAATTCTTGGTTGAGGGCCAGGCGCATCTTCGACAGGCCTTGACCGAGGCGCGGAAACCGTTCGGCGATCGCCCGGCGGGCATCGCCCACCGTCGCTCCCACCCGTAGGTCGAGCGCGACCGACTCCACCTTGGCCAAGTCCTTCGCCGGTCCAAGGAATAATACGGTGACCGAAATCATCACTAGCAACCATCAGAGCCGCAAGCGGAGGCGAGCGGATGGGTCGTGTCACTACCTACCGTTCCACGCTCTGATCGACACACGCACCGCCGCCAAAGTGCATAAGCGCCGCGCAGGCTAAAGCCTGCGGCTGGGGTTTGGCCGTTTTGCAGCGTGCCGGCAGTGGCGCCTGTGGCGGCGGTCGTGCCCAATCGTCAGCCCGTGGCCGAGTAGAGTATGGCCGAGACCGCCGGCAGCCTCAACTCCGATGACTTC
>Ga0315274_10009612_pt1 | contig 13959 bp, 10 predicted proteins | sample YL17G02_20_MG_FD_203700 | JGI IMG/M metagenome (GOLD analysis project Ga0315274, IMG submission 203700) | Sediment microbial communities from Yellowstone Lake, YNP, Wyoming, USA - YL17G02_20 | ecosystem: Environmental > Aquatic > Freshwater > Lake > Sediment | place: USA: Wyoming | collected...
CGCACACCTTGATATTCCTGTTCCTAAGTGTAATCAACTCGATTTCAGCGCCACGCTTCTCAGCAGCTGCCATGACGCGTCCCATCAACCATTCAGTATTCCCTTTCCTCGGGCTACAACATATCCCCATTACCTTCAAGCCTGATCCCTCATAGTGTTCACGTGCTAAGCAAATGTTATTTAAAGCCTTTGTTTCGCCCGCGATTCCCTATTCAGCTTATTAAAGAGGCTAGACCAGATGACACTTCTATCAGTCCTTTTAAGCAACCTTGACCCGTTGACTCTTGGAGAAAGCAGAAATCAGACGTAGGATGTCCTTTGTCGGGAGATTTCGCCACTTGGTGTGAGGTTCAAACCCGGCCCTCAACAATCACCAGCCATCGAGATTTTTCGAATTTCTAGCTTTTTAAGAAGGGCACATTTTCTTTAGATTTTGTTTGCGTTTTATTGGAATAAAACGAAAATCATGTTCGAAAATATCTTCAGGCACTTATCGAGGACTCGATATTTGTTCCCTATTTATTTCTACCTTCCGACACCATCAAAGGAGACAGTTCTGTCATGGGAGGTTTCAAATCCCGCCCCGTCCACTGAACCTTCTTTGCGAAAGAAGCTTCACCAAGAAAGGACGCGTCGTTTCCGACTTCAATGAAGCCTAGATTGGACGATAAGGCTTGTTCCATGATTTTGCTAAGATTGAAGCCTTGTTTCTTGGCGTATCCAACCATTTTTCTGTTGACGTATAGGCTTACAGTTGTTTTGTTTTCGGTTTTGGCGTGGCATTTTCCACGTGGAACTAGCACGTTTTTCCGCGTGGAACCTTCATGTTGTTCAATTTCATTCATGGCTTGTCGCCTACTCATTCAAAACATTCATCCCTTCCCAACCGTTGAACAAGAAGAGTGGGGTTTCTACGAATCCAAGATATGTTCCATCTTTCTCTAGACTCTCCTTGACTAGCACAGGCAACAACTCAAATGTGCGGGTGACTCTCGAACCGCTCTCACCTTTCCTGAGTTGTCCCTGAAGTACTCCATATTCGCAAAGTCTGACCGCCGACGGTATATGACATACGTGTATGAGAAAAGCACCTGCCAAAGCATCTCTCGCATTTTGGAGTGTGGCCTTCTGAAAATTGTCCCTAAATTCGTGCTTCACCTTGTTATATGCTCGCCACCAATCGGGAGTCACTACCCCTTTCCCTTTCTTCGTGTAATCCTTGAACGGGGTAAGTGTAATTCGCTCGGGAACACATTTGAATATCACCTTTCGTTCCGAGAGCCCATAGTGTTCAGCAAGCGAAAAGTAGTCTTCTATCGTCGCCTTTCCTTTTTTGACTCTTTTTGCTAGTTCAGGATAGGCATTAGGGAAATTCGAGTATTGCGCCATCTCCTTGAAGGCGGAATCAATATGAGCTCCTGTGCTCAGAATCAAGCTCGCCAATCGATAGGAGTAGCTGCTTCTATTTCCTTTCAAATAGGGAACATATTCCAGATAATTTTCAAATTGACGTTCCAAGTCCTTGTAATACTCCCAGAAACCGCCATTCTCGAACGTAGGCCTGAATCTTTCAAGCTTCCCTTTCTCACTCATGGCTTGACACCTTTCTTCTTCTCGAACCCGACAAAAATAGCGAGTTTCTCCGCGCCTGTTGCCTTCAGCAAAGCATCTCCCAATGGTTTAAAAAGCACGAAGACTTTCTCCAAATCCTCTTCTGGCCACTCAGCTCTCTTTCCTTTTGCATGTGCGCTACACTCACTCAAGTGAGCCCAATACAAGTATTCAATCACGAACAACACCTTTCCTTTCCTTCTCAAGATCAAGTTCATTCCAGAAAGTAACAGTCAATCCTTGGTTTCCCCACTTCCTGCAAAGATCAGCATTGTATTCGTCATAGTTAGCATATTTCCCCAATGATTTTGTGTAATTTTGAGTAGTATAGCGTGTGGGTTCAAAAACAATGATTTCAGGAGGATCATAAGACGCCTTGATTTTTCTGCATTTACTTTCCATAGTGTTTGGTGCCGATCCCTCCTTCAAATCACAGACAGAAACCTCAATGATCTTTTCAACCATAAGAGAGTTCAGAACAAAAATGTCGGGCTTACCCCATTCTCCTTTTCCGCGATATTCAGGAATCCCACCTTCAGTTATAATCTTGTATCCTCTCTCTTGAAAAAGTGTGATTAGTTCGTTAAGATAATGTTCATGCACCTCATCCTTCTTTTTGAAGCCCAATTCTTGGCCGCAGATTACACAAGAGTATTCAATTACATTAGTGCCACAATCTTCATCGTTGCAAATGTATTCGCTTGGGGCCTTGCCTTGCGCCCTAACATAAATCATCTCTCCACCACACTTAGGACACTTCTTAACATCAGTCTCACCCATGTCTTCTTCCTTCTTTTCTAGTTAGAGGCTTTATTGGGCGTAGATTAAATCATGCTTCGCAAACTCGCCACAACAGACTTAACAGAACCTCAATAAAGCATCCCTATTAAGTTAACAGAACCCAGTCGCCAAACGAAAGTTTACAGCATCACAAACCAAACAGAGAGTTTACAGAACCTCATTGAACAAGACATAAGGGACTGGAACTATTCTGGAAGAGGAATGTTCAAATCTGGTTTAGATGAGATAAACACGCAGTAGGGTTCTGTTAACTCTTAGGGGCTTGCACGAGTTTCGGAGGGATCTGTTAAGTAGAGGGGCTTTTCATACAACCATTTTCATTCTTTAGCGACGACGATTAGATGGATCTTTGGGAACAGGTTAATAACGTAAATCTTTAATGTGATTTTGTGATGAATTATGAGCGCTCTAGATCATATTCTTCAGGTGACATCAAAACAAATAAGGTTAGCCTTTACTGAGGCCTCTACAAAGTATACCACTCCTGACGACATCGCGCAACATAGAGAGGAAATTATAGTGGATTTTTTGAAAGGTTATTTCCCACCTGCTTACCAAATAGCGAAAGGAGAGATAATTGATTCTAATGGCGCAAGATCAGGTCAAATGGATGTGGTAATTTGCACACCATTCCATCCATTCACTGTTTCAAGAAGTAGCAGTAGGAGCCTCTGCTTCGCCGAGGGTGTGGCATGTGCTATTGATGTAAAATCTGACCTACCATACATGGAACTTGAAAGGGGATTACGTCAGGTTTGGAAAGTAAAAAAGCTCGAACGAAAGCCGACCCCAGGTGACTTAATGTGTGGAAGCACATACGACCAGGAGAGACTTAGGCGAATACCTGCCATTCTGTTTGGCTATGAGGCCCCATCCTTGGAAACACTGAAAGCGAATATCATAAAGCTTCATGAAAATCTGAGAATATCTACCGAAGAGCAGGTTGACGCTGTGGTCATTTTGGATAAAGGCATAATATACAACATAAAAGATGCTCGTGACAGATTAATGATAGCAGTAAGCGGTGAAAGAAGACTTGGATTGGTTGGTTTTGAATGGAAGGAAAAGACCATGGTTGGATTTCTGCTGTACTTGTCGCAAGTCATTCCGTGGGAAACTAGAATGGCCCCCATCATCCAGCTTTATGCAGGAGCGTTAAGCATGGAAAGCGGGAAAGTGTTCTAGTAGTTGACCATAACCACTTCTTTTTTCCCCACTTTCTTACGTGATGTGTTATATGATTTTCGCCTGCTTCCAGAGTTTGTAGGGACACGCTTTCTTCAGGGGAGTCCAGAGTTCACCCTCTGAGGCGACCTCATCGATGCTTGTTTCGGCCCAAAAATCGAATGAGGCCAAAGGAGAAGTGTTATCTAGAGAGAAAGTGAAGCATCAACCCAATTACCCCCACCGCAAATCCTGCTATCGCAATAATCGTAGTAATCGACAAAATTGATTGCTTTCGGAGAGTTCCAGTAAACCTCATTTTACTCCATGGAAATGCAGTCAAAGTTTTCGGTTCCCAGTAGATCGCTTTTCGTGTTTTTCCAACATCTTCACTTAAGGGACCTTTGCGGTTGTAATCAACAATTTGAATGGGTGAGGGGGATACTCTCACTACTTCAACGTCCTCGGGTGAGACTGCCCACAGGTACACTCTCTCACATTCAACAAGACGGTCTTTCTGACTTTCTAGTTGTCTTCTAAGTTGTCTGGAATGCTCAACTTGAGAGATGTCATAAAGAGAAATGGAGAATTCATAAGTCACTATTCCGTGATAATATGTTCTTGTTTTGTTTGCTAGTTTGGGCACTTTGAGTATTATCCGAAAAGGTCTAACTTCACTTTTCTGAATAGCTTTAGGAAAGGTGACATGTACTTCAGAGTATTCATGATTATGTAGCAAATCAACACCCAAGGGATAAACGACTTCACAGGGTATGTTACTCAATACTATTCTCTTTTCAGCCTCGTTAATCAATTTGTAACTATTTCTTGCTTTGTTTTCAAAGAGATCTTCATTCAAGAAAGATTCTGTAACATCATAAGCTTCACTTACGTTCATTGGAATCAAAATCTCAAATGAATCAAAAGAGTTCGTTTTTTCGTCAGCCGTGATCATCCCCTCAACTACGATTTCTGCAGAACCATTTGATTGTAACCATATTGCTTCTACGAGTCGTGAAACGCGGAAACGTACGTCTTCTTTTTCTGATTTTCTAAATGTCAATATGGACATTTCCGTTACTCCGGAATTGCTTAGGAATCTTCAAGATATCGCTTATAGATGTTGTGTTTAATCTTCAGGATATCAAGAATGCGTCCAACGACAAAATCGACCAAATCATCTATTCCCTTTGGAGAATTGTAGAAAGCGGGCATTGCAGGCAATATATGAACACCTGCTTTCTTTAGTTTCAACATGTTTTCTAGGTGTATTTGATTTAACGGTGTCTCTCGTGGTACAAGCACTAAGGGTCTCGCCTCTTTCAGCATCACGTCGGCAGTTCTTGTTATCAGATTGAAAGAAAGACCCGAAGCGATAGCGGCAAGCGTAGCCATTGTACATGGGACAATCACCATCCCGTCACAGAGAACAGATCCGCTAGCAACGGGTGCTTCTACGTCATTTACGTCAAAGTGCTCTAATGCTAGGCTTTGGATTTCAGTTTTAGAAACACCAAGTTCTTTTTGAATAACTCTTTCTGCAGTGGCCGAAATGATTAGGGAGATTGTGACTCCCGTGTCCTTTAAAACTTCAAGAAGTCTCCTTGCGTATATGACTCCGCTTGCTCCAGTGATCGCAACGACGATTTTCATATCATAGCAGTCCCCGATAACTGAACAAAAAGGATATTAATGATGTGCTTATAAAGATAAAGATAGTCTAGGCTTTGGGGCATCTGATTTGTCGGAAATAGACAATCTTTTGAAAGAAAAGGCTAAAACCATTAATCAAATGATCGAGAGATATTTGCCGAGAGAGTTTGGAAAGAACTCTATTGTTTTCAAAATGATTCCACCTAGGTTTGCTTACAACCTCCAGTGTCTGGATGAAGGGATCGCAAAGCCAGTCTGGGAATTTCTCGATCGCGGCGGAAAAAGATGGCGCCCAGTACTCTTTCTTCTGATTTGTGAAGCGCTAGGAAAGGATCCTAACGACTTTCTCGATTATGTTGTTATTCCTGAAGTCGTTCATAATGGCACTCTGTTGGTGGATGATATTGAAGATGCATCGGAATTACGAAGAGGAAAACCCTGTACCTACAAACTCTTTGGCGTGGATATCGCCATTAATGCGGGCAATGCGATGTATTACCTACCTCTACTGCCCTTACTCAAGAACAGGGATAAGCTCGATCCGAAGATCTTGAGTAGACTCTATCAAATCTATGTGGAAGAAATGATTAATCTGCACTTCGGTCAAGCGATGGATATAGCTTGGCACAAAGGCCTAGCAAACGCAGACAGAATAGACGAAAAAGAATACTTACAGATGTGTGCTTACAAAACTGGAACCCTAGCGAGAATGGCTGCAAAGCTTGCAGCAGTCTTCGCTGGTGCCGATGATGAATTGACTGTGAATCTTGGGCATTTCGCAGAGATGATTGGTGTAGCGTTTCAAATACAAGATGATATCTTGGACCTGACTAGTAGAGACTTTGCTGAAAAGAAAGGTGGACGCGGAATGGATATTACAGAAGGAAAACGTACCCTGATGGTTATTCACACCCTAAGAGTCGCACCAATCAATGACAGAAAAAGACTAATATCAATTCTGAACATGCATACCGATAATCAACAGCTTCGAGACGAGGCTATAATGATAATGGAGAAAAGCAAATCCATCGAATACGCAATGCAACGAGCTAGGGAGATGGTGAAAGCGAGTTGGGACGAAATTGACAAGTTGCTTTCTCCATCAGAGGCAAAGAAAAAGCTGCAGTCGTTTGTCGAATATCTCGTTGAGAGATCTATATAGAAAGCCTCTTTCTTAGACTCTCGTAATGATTAGTATCACCCAGTTTTTCTATATTCCCGGTTTTTCCTTTTTTCTCTTCAACTATTTTGAGAAACTAGCATTTCTCATTTTAGTTGTTTGCGTCTTATGTGAAAAAACGAAAGTCTTCAGTCTATCCTTACCAACAGAAGCGCATCTAGAGAGGAGAAAAATGGGGTTTTGCGGGAGACGTCTCCACTTGAGACGGAAATAGGGCAATCTCATAGGGATCTGCGGGTTCCTGATGCAGACAAAGGTCTACCTGTTACGGAAAAAAGAAGGCTGGGAACTGAGCTTAACCGAATCTTCTGGTCCGCTTCCTCTTGGTTAGGGCTACTGCAAGCATGGTCAGAGCCATGAAGACTGCAAGAATCATGTTTGATGAGAACTCGGGAACTACTATGGTCTCGGGGTTTGCTTTGGCTGGTGCTGGGTCTGCAAAGACGTAGCCATTACCCATTCCAACATAGATTTTGCCATCATAATTCTCGAAACACAAGGCATAGTAGGCGCCTTCAGTAGCGTTGAACGAGGTATCCCAGTCGGTTCCATTGTATGTTAGAATCTTATTTGCGGTTCCAGCGTACAGCTTGCCGTCGTAGACTTCCAGCGAATAGACCCAATAATCATGATCCAATACTGTTGTCCAGTTTTCTCCGTCAAACTCGATTACTCTGCCACTGAAGCCCGTTCCACCCTGATATAACGGTTTTCTCCATCCTTGATCTCTTGTCGCCAAGTAGAGCTTGTCATTGTAGGCTTGCATGCACGAGAAGCCATAAACATCATCAAACGTTTTGACTGCGTTCCACCCTGTTTCGTTATAGGAATAGATGTTTCCTCCAGAAGTCACATACAGGTTGCCATCGTATTCGGCGAAGGAGTCAACGCTGCCGAAAGGACCCGAGAAATTCAATATTGCAGAAAAACTGGTGTCTATATGCCAATTATCTGGATTGTCAGCATTGCCATTACAGTAGTACAGGATTGGAGGTTTGTCAAGAAAAGTGCCTGCGTACAGAGTGCTGTTGTAGGCTCCGAGCACTTTGATGTAAGTGGGCACTGAGAAGACTAGGGTAAACGATGTTCCATCATAACAGTACAGTCCGCCCTGTCCGCCGACGACGAGTTTGCCTCCGTAGGGTTCAAGCGAAGTCACGAAAGCTGGCGCGTCTATGGCGCTCCAGCCGTTGCCATCATGCACATAGAGTCTGTTGTCAGCTACGGCATACAGTCCTCCATCAAGAACTGCAAGATCTATTATTGGATGCTCATCCGATCCTGTGAAGCTTGTTTCCCATGCATCACGCAATTTACCAACGATGATTGCCCTTGTTGCCACGTTGTTGCTCTTGTCAGACTCGATTATGAAATATCCTGGGTCGATCTCAGCTTTCGCAACATGCGATCCTATTTCTGAACCAATCCAGCTTGTTGACAGCGTCTCGTTTCCGTCGACTGGTAATGATGTTATCGTCTGAACCGGACCGATTTGCACGTCTTCAACGTAGAACACGACAGACACGTTCTCGGCTGGGCCTTCTCCTATGTTATGGACTGTTGCATACATGGTCACGTTTTCGCCTGGATGTGGATTGGTGTTCGAGAAGACTATGTCTGTTTCATAAATCGCCAAGTCAGGAACTTTTTGTTCCAGCGGATACACGTAAATGGTTCTTGTTGCCGCGTTGTTATTCTCATCTGATTCATTGATGGCGTTGTTCGGGTCTACTCTCACTTTGACTGAATGAAGACCAGGAGGCATCGCTGTCCAAGTATTGTTTAATGTTTCATACGAACCATTTCTGATGAGCGGCACAGTGTCTAAACTGATCTCTGTGTTGCCGTCAAGAAGCTGGACGACAACGCTTTCAGCGTCCAATTCGCCGATGTTGTGGATTGCGGCGTAAATGGTGATTTGAGTCCCGTTGAGCGGGTTGTATTCTGAGAATGTAATGTCTGAGGGACTCAGGGTCAGATCGGGTGAAGGGAGATGTACATATATGTTCTTTGAGTAGTTGTTGTTGTTTTCATCCGCTTCTGGAATGCTCTGGTAGGGATCAACCTGGACCTTTATCGTGTGAGGGCCTTCGTTTGTGAAAGAATGACTCAACGATGAGGTTGCGGTTCCACCTTTCCCAGAGATGTATGGGATCGTTCTTTCTCCTATTGGATTGTCGTCTTCATAAAATGCCACAGTCAGATTGGAGACGTTTAAGCCTCCGATGTTCTTCACTTCTGCCGTTAATGTGATGTTTTGATTTGCAACTGGAGTATTATCAGAGAAGTAGATGTTAGTGGGTGTTGGATCTGACTGTGCTGGATAGACATACAGGTTTCGGGAGGCTTGGTTGTTGTTTGGGTTGAGCTCTGGGATTGGACTGTTGAGATAGGTTTTCACCGTGATAATGTTTGTTCCAGACGTGAAGATCCACCAAGTTGACGTTGTTCCAGTTCCTTGGGCGGGAATGAAGTCGAGTGTATTGTTTGCAACGAGATCTCCGTTGATGAAGAAGCCTAAAGTAACGTTGGTGGCATTGAGACTGCCAATGTTGTGTATCGCAGCTGTGACGGTGACATTATCGCTTTCCAATGGGTCGGGGGGCAAGAACGATATGTCAGTAGGTGACAGGGTCAGGTCCACTCCTTCTGGAGGCTGCAGGACGGCCAAGGGCAGATTTATGCTCTCGGAGAAGGTGCCGTCTGAAACAGTCACAACAACAGTGCAATTGCCTGCATAGTATGGGGTGGTAATTTGCTGGCTGTAATCTCCAGTGTTTATAGTGTGTGTAGTCCACTGCCCCGCATCACCCAACACTGTTATCGTTACGGAAGCACCTGCAACTGGTTCTCCTGCGCCGTAGGTTGTATTGTAGCTCGCGTGACCATAAGCATTGATGAAAGAACCTGGAAGAGCCTCGTAAGCACTAAGGTTTCCTGTAACAACTATTCCTCCATATCCAACACATCTACCAACAAGAACCGAACGTGTTGCTTCGTTATTAGTTTCATCTATTTCCTCAATGCTATCGCCTGGGTCAACAACAACTTTCACTAGATGATACCCTTCCCTCTGGGCAGTCCATTCAATTGAAGCCTCTGCTTGGGAGTGATGCGAAAGATAGGAGATTTGATCTTCTCCTATCAATGTGGTTGCATCGTAGAATCTTACAAAAACATTATCAGCATTTTCATCTCCTACGTTATGGACATTTACATGGATTACTGTCGTTTCATTCTCCGAAGGGTTAGGATCTGAGAAAGAAATGTCTGGCGAGGACACCGAAAGATCCGCAGTTTTAGCCGGGGGAAGCCAGCCGCTAGGGTCTTCGAATGGATAATGGTCTATGTTATTGTCATCTATGATGCATGGTTGTGACCCACTGCTTGGATTACCAGTACAAACATGATCGCTCCAGTAGTTGCCGCCAGAAGGATAACCATCGTCCCAAACATTCACCGAGTTTTCGATGTAAACTTGATGTGCGTTGTTTATGAAGTTATTATGGTAAATGCGATTTTGTGAAGACTGATGAATATCGATGGTTCTACCGTTGTTTTTGATGATGTTGTTCTCAGCTAACGTGTTGTTGTTTGAGGACTGATAAATAATGACACCTTCGTAGTTGTTTTCGATTATGTCGTTCTCAGCTAACAAGTTGCTTGAAGAACGATCGAGCCTAATACCATAATTGTTGTTTGCAATTCTGTTTATGAAAACAATGTTATTTGGAGAGTCGACGAGCCAAAGACCATACCCCCCAACGCCTGTTATGTTGTTTCTGGAGACCGAGTTATTAGCAGAAGAAGAAAGAAGGATGCCAGCATTAAAGTCGCCGTTTTCTATACTGTTTCTCGAGACGTTATTGTTCGAAGAAGAAACTAGAAGGATTCCCCACACCATATTGTTTCTTAGGCTGTTTCCATATATGCTATTGTTAATTGAAGAAGAGAGTTCAACGCCAAGCCCATTATTCGCTACGTAATTTGAGGTTATTATCGAGTCTATTGTGTAAGCCAGCAGTATACCATGCCGGTTTTTGGTAAGGTTGAGGTTTCTGCCAGTCATACGTGTGCAGTTTACGAGTGCAACATATCCCGCGTCAAGTGGAACATCTTTGTCTGTCTCGTTAATCCAATAATAGATTGGCTTGCCATCAACGGTGTTTGAGGTATCGACATCATTCACGTAATCCAAAAGACTATCTCCCTCAATGTAAAAGTTATTTGTGTTGCCAGCTATGCAGTTATTTCTCAAGATGTTGTTTGAAGACCGACTGAGTCCGATACCTGCGTCTTCACTTCGTGTTATGATGTTTTCCAACAAAGTGTTGTTTGAAGATATCTCAAGCCAGACGCCTGTGGAGTCATTTGCTGTTATGTTATTACCGAATATGCAGTTATTCAACGAAGAATCAAGCCAAATACCCGTATCATTGTTTGCTGTTATGTTGTTTCTACTTATGTTGTTGTTTGAAGAAGAATAGAGGAAGATGCCAAAATAGTTGTTTGTTAAATTGTTGCCATAAATGATGTTGTTTGAAGACTCCCAGAGCCAGATGCTGTAAGAGAAAGTTGTTGTCTCCATATTTTTGATTGTTACGTTGTTTCTATTCGACAAGTCTATCCCTGTTCCGCTTCCTGCACCCCGAAGAGTGTAGCTTGCCCCGTCAACCACAATGTTATCCCTCTCAACAACAATCGAGTCGTAAATATTGCCAGTCAAAATGTAAGTGACATTGTTAACTGTAGAAATAGGCACGTCTGGTGGGTCTATGCTTCCGTCAGCCCTAATATAAATACCACCCACATATGCAAATACCACTTCTAAAGTGTGATTACTGTCCATCAAAACGCTTATTGGGTTAGCCGAACCAGATGGGGATCCATCTAAACTCCAATGGTCAAGTTGATAGCCTGCTTTAGGTATAGCGGTAACTCGGACACAGGCTCCAACAGTGTAAGTTCCTGGCGCTGGAACAGTTGTTCCACCAGCCGTAGTAGTGATTGTTAATTGGTAACGAGGTATCTCCACAAATATCTGAATATCTGAAATTTCTAATATTCCAAAAGAATCCGAGTGGAAAAGCAAGGGAACCGAGACATTTCCTTCGGAGTCGGGAATAGATGTGGAAAGGTATGCGTTAATCAGACTTGCATTTAAATCAGCCACTTGAGGCGAGACAGATTCACCAAATTCACCAACGTAATACCATTCCCATGGATAAGACGAGTTTGCTACATTAATATATGGACTATTAGCATTACCACTACTCACATAGATGTTGAAAACAGGAAAATGACCTGAAGGCATAGACCAGGTTTCATTTATCACGATGTCATAATTACCCCACCAATCTACACCCAGCATTCCGCTCCACCAAAGAATTAAATAATCATTCTTAATCATTGGCAAAGATACAGGAATAGTAACTATGATGTTGTCCCCCCCTCCAAAAGAATAACATGCTGAAAACTTTATTGTTCCAGGACTACATGTTGGGTCAGTACCGATGTAAGTATAAAGGATTCCGGGATTCCAAACTTCTTTTACTGTTATCGCAGAAATGAAAATCTCCGAGTCGTCTATATACTTTATGTATGGCTTAGGATCAGGAGATCCTAATCCCGCTTGCCCGTATGCAACGTTTCTATAAACTTCACCTGTTTTGGTACCTAACGAAAATCCCGTCACATTTAACCTAGCATTTGAAACACTACATGTTTTGGGCAATTTAATGTATTCAGTTTTATTTTCAGGTCCAACAAAGGTCATATTTTTACTTGACGATCCATCCGCAAGCACTTTAATTACGCGTGTTTCAGATTCTGCTCCAATTAGCTGAATGTTAAACGCCGATGTTAACATGCTGATTATAAGCAGTGTGAACATTATTGCTGTAGCTGCCTTCTTCTCCATAAACACTGTCCTCCCTTCTCCTGCACAATCATAAAGTACACTCTTCAGGCATATACGTTTTATTGAGACGTCTTTTGCATGCATGAAACGAAAACAGCACGTGTCAAGTTGAATCAAACGAAACTCTCACAAAGACAAGGTACACCCAATCAAGATCATACTGCAAGAGGTCAACGCATATCTGTCACTAACTTGTGCATCACACGAGTCAATCCTAGGAGACTGGCATCCAAAAGAAGCCAACACTAACGAGAAAAGAAAAAGGGTTTATGTTGGTCTAGTGGAGACATCTCCACTATGGTCGGGGATACCTCACCCCGGCCACGTTTCATGGACTTTTTCCCTGACTCCGACTACTGACAACAGTGGGCAGGTTTCTTCCTTTGATAAGAAAGCGAAAGAAACTAGTGAAAGCATGATAGAACTTCGGGTACAAGACATATATTCTTGGTTTCTTGACAGCTTCCAGAGCACATTGTCTGGTGTTCCGGATGAAGACTATCGAGAAAAAAGCAAGGGTCAAATCAAGCGAAACCTATCGCAAGTTCCTGAAGTCCGATTTGTGGGAAGAATGGGACAAAATCGAGACAGATCAGAGAAAAGGAATTTTACCCCCTTCCCCTCAGAAACCATACTCCAAAAATGCAAAATTCATCGTCCTTATTTCCCCCGAAAACCTGACGGTTGGAAACATGCCCCTAATAGAGGCGATCAGGCGCCGAAGAAGCCGCAGAAGATTTTCTGAGGAACCTTTGACTTTAGAAGAACTTTCCTTTCTGCTGTGGGCCACGCAAGGTGTAAGCATGATCAGAACACCTACTGCTGGCAAGAATGCCCGCAGCCTAGTCCCGGTTGCATTGCGCACAGTTCCTTCAGCCGGTGCGCGTCATCCCTTTGAGACATACATACTGGTTAACCGAGTAGAAGGGCTTGACGTAGGGCTTTACAGGTATCTGCCATTAGAGAATAGATTGTGCCTCCTATATGCAGGTACAGAGCTGACAGAAAAAGTTCATGAGGCATGTTATGAACAGTATGTGAAAAGCAGTGCTGTAACGTTCATCTGGACAGCCATTCCCTACCGAACTGAATGGAGATACAGCATTCTTTCACCAAAACTCATAGCACAAGACTCAGGTCACATATGCCAAAATCTCTATCTTGCATGCGAAGCCATTGGAGGCGGAACGTGCGCCGTCGGGGCATACGACCAAAGAAAAATGGACTCTGTCCTTAGAGTAGACGGTCAAGAGGAATTCGCCATCTATGTGGCTCCGGTAGGAAAGATAGAGAACAAGATCAGTTAGCACGCATAATCTGCACATGATCAGAATTAGACGTCTGGCTTGTTATTGTTGTTGGATAAAACTTTACCGCTTAAAGATATTCAGTTTTTGGTTTTGCGGAAAAGTTATAGCTGAACAGTCAAGGACTAAGGGCTTGTCATGACTGTTTCAAGATTTTTGTGGCAAGGTTTTCGCATTGTTTTTCAATGTCTGTGATTTTGGAGGCGTCGTTTGGGTCTCTGGCGGTCACACTCAACGATCCAGTATAGCCCAGTTCGAAGGTGGATGCGACTAGTTTAAAGTAGTCTTCGACTTTTCCTCGGGATGTAGCGCCTTCAGCTCCA
>Ga0315274_10009614_pt1 | contig 13956 bp, 13 predicted proteins | sample YL17G02_20_MG_FD_203700 | JGI IMG/M metagenome (GOLD analysis project Ga0315274, IMG submission 203700) | Sediment microbial communities from Yellowstone Lake, YNP, Wyoming, USA - YL17G02_20 | ecosystem: Environmental > Aquatic > Freshwater > Lake > Sediment | place: USA: Wyoming | collected...
GCAGGGCTGACCTTCCTTATGCCGGCGATCACTGCGCTCAGGGTCTCCCGGCTTGTGGTTATGGGGTGAGGCTTGGAACAACCGGCGCTTGGCTTTATCAAGATTCGGTGTGCAAATGCAACCTCTACCGGTGGCTCGAAGACGAAATTACCTGCCTCGAAGATCATTCCCCGCTCTTCCTTCTGATTGAGATGTCAATACTGGTAGCCTGCGAAACCTTCTTGAGCGCGGAGACCATGCCGACCATTGTTCTAGTGATAATACTTCGGACAAAGGGATTGACCGGAATCATCTCCTCGTTAACAAAGAGCGTGACCGTGTCCTCCTTCTCCCTGTCGAAGAACCTTTCCTCGATGAGGTCAACCAGCCTTGGCGCATCTTCTAGACTATACTGGGGCACATCCATTTTCAGTTTCTCATCAGTGGCGATGGCCAATAGTTCCTCTTTCGTGCACAGCAAATCAGGGCCAAATTCTTTACGGTGCACCTCGATCTTGGGTGCTTTGTCCTGCTTAAATCCCTCCGCTAGGATGATATCGAAGTCAGGGCCGATAAATCGTTGCAACTCGGCCAAAGTGTGGTCGTGGTCAACCTTCCTGATTACGGCGATCTTTTGGGGGGAGCTTATGGCCACGGTATCGCTGCCCGCCTGGGCATGCCGCCAGGTGTCCTTCCCTTCCTGGTCTAAGTCAAAGCCGCTGGCACTGTGCTTGATGGTAGCCACCCGATAGCCGCGGCGCTTAAGCTCAGCCACCAACTTCTCTACGACATAGGTCTTGCCCACCCCGCTTTTACCAACCACGCATAATACAGGAACCATCTACATCTCCTCGTTCCAGTCAAGCATCTGCACCTGGACTTTCTCACCCGCCTCGATCGCTGGCTTGTCTTCAGGGACAATCATTAGGCCGTTGGCCTGCGCCATGGAGGTTAGTACCCCCGAACCCTGCGCACCTGCCAAGCTGGCGAAATATTGGCCATCGCGTTGTGTTACCCTGACCCTGGCAAAGACACGTCGTCTATCTCTGTTCTCCAAACGGCCTTCGCTGGTAGCCTGAATAGTAGGCTTGGCGAAGTTCTTTCGTCCCAGCATCTTCAGGATGGCCGGACGGGCAAACTGCTCGAAGGCAATCATAGAGCTTACCGGGTTTCCCGGGAGCCCCAGGTGGGGTATCTTTTTCTTGCCCAGATGCAGCACTCCGAAGGCCAGAGGCTTCCCTGGCTTCATGCGCACTGTCCAGAAGGTCACCTCTCCCAGGCGTGCCAGTACATCTTTGACTACATCATATTCTCCCACAGATACCCCTGCGGAGGTTATGAGCAGGTCGGCATCGCGCGCCTGTTTTATCTTGTCCTCTAACGCCTTGATATTATCTTTAGCAATACCCAATATCTTGGAAATGCCGCCATAGCGCACAACCTGTGCCGCAAGGCTGTAGGTGTTGCTGTTATATATCTTGGCCGGCGGCAGAGCCTCTTTGATGTCTACCAGCTCATCTCCTGTTGCCAGCACAGCTACCACCGGGCGACGGATAACGCGGACGACATCTTTCCCCAGAGAAGCCAGAACGCCTATCTCCTGGGGGCGGAGCACCGTCCCTGCCTTCAGAACGAGGCTGCCTTTGGAGATGTCTTCCCCGGCCTTTCTGATATTCAATCCCTTCGCTGCCTGCCGCAGTATCCCGATCTCGGTCAAAGGCTTCTTGGCTGCCTTGCGCTTTTCCTCATCTGTATCCTCGAACTGGACTACGGCGTCCGCGCCTTTGGGAATGGGTGCACCGGTCATAATGCGGATAGCAGTGCTGGGCGTTACCTCCTCCTTGGCGAGGTAGCCGCAGGCTACCTCGCCAAGGAGGCGAAGGGTGCGTGGAGAGGAGGAACTGGCGCCCTTCGTGCTCTCGGCCTGCACCGCATAGCCGTCCATGGCGGAATTATCCAGCGGCGGTATATCTATATCAGAGTAGACATCATCTGCCAGCACAAGTCCCAAGCTATCCAGGATGGGCTCATCTTCCGCTTCGAGCACATCGACATAGCTCAGGACTTTCTCCAGAGCTTCCTCAACAGATATCATGCCTTGCATCCCTCAGTTTCATACGGTGCTCGGTCAATTCAGCTTCTGGTTAAAGAAAGCTGTAACCTTGTTGATATATTCCTCGGGTTAGGAGAGCCTTAGTCCGAAGTGACAGCTTATCGCTATTATTTCCTCATCTTCCTCCGGGTCTTCTCTCGTGCTGCTAGCATTCGGGCTCTCTTCAGATCGGCCTCGTTATTGATATTGAAAAAGCTCAAGCGCTCCGGGTCGAACCTGTCCATCTCTTCTTTTCCAATATACCTGACCTTTACTGAATCGAAGAAAGCAGTGACCTTGAGATTGTCCTGTTTAATCAGGCTCTCCATTGGCCCTATGCAATTCTTGGAGTACACGGCGTGAAGCGGCTCCATCTGGTCGTCTATCCTCGGTATGATCACATCGAAACCGGGCGAGATATCGATCATATAGCGCAGCAGGTTAACGTTCAAAAAAGGCATGTCGCAGGCAACAACCAGATTGAGAAAATTGGTAGAATGCACCAGCCCTGTATAGATGCCGATAAGCGAGCCTTTTCCCGGGTAAAGGTCAACCACTGTTTTCGCTTCTGGATATGTATATAAAGACAGGGATGACCTTGCCTGCTTCAGCGAAATCACTATCAGTATCTCTTGGCTAAGCGAGATCAAACTGCTGATGGCCCGCTCGATCAGGCTTTTCCCAGCAATCACCTCCGCGAGTTTTTCTCTTCCCAGGCGGGAACTGCGGCCACCGGCGAGGAGGATAGATGTTATAGTCAAATCGAAGTTGTCCGCTCCTAGCAGGCAAGAATCTTCCAATTTATTGTATCACCTCAGTCAACCTAAGATAAGACTTTTTTAGTTATGGGAGATGTTTAGAATTGAGGATTGCAGGGTGGCCTTGACTTATGTGGATGGGGGTCTTCTGTGTCACCCTGAGCAGGGCGAAGGGTCTCTGAGGTTCTTCGCTCCGCTCAGAATGACATGAATTAATCCTCATCCCAGGCGCCTTCTCCGATGAGGGGGACGAAACGGCAGGCGCCCAGGTTTGTGCTAACTGGTCCCTCTTTGCGCTTTATCACCTGCATCAGGTCCTGTTCAAAGCGCGAGCCGACGGGTATCACCAGCCGGCCGTCTACTGCTAGTTGGTCCACGAGCACCTGGGGCACCTTAGGCGCGCCGGCAGTGACCATTATGGCATCGTAGGGCGCTCCCTGGGGCCAACCCAGGGTCTTTTCGGTGGGGTGTAACTCCACATTGGTGTAGCCCAGCATGGTCAAAACATCTTTCGCTCTGTCGAGCAGCCTCTGGTGCCGTTCCACGGTAACTACCCAGTTCGCCAGCTCACAGAGGATGGCGGTCTGGTAGCCGCTGCCTGTACCGACCTCCAGCACTTTCTCCTTGCCGGTAAGCTCCATAGCCTCGGTCATCAGGGCCACGATGTATGGCTGTGATATGGTCTGCCCCATCTCGATGGGCAAGGGGATGTTCTCATAGGCTGAGTGCTGGCTGCTCGGGGGCACGAAAAGCTCGCGGGGTACATGGCTCATCACATCGAGCACCTTCTTGTCCCGTACCTCGTGGGACAGTTGATGCATCAGTTTAAGCCGGGCGGTCTCCATATCCATGGTCACAGCCTCGTCTTCCTTGCAGGAATATACCACAAACCATAGCCTCGGTCTATAGAAGCAGGCCGGAGATTGTTTTCTGAGGGGGAATCCAGAGGGGCAAAGCCTCTTGAGCGTTAAACTTCCCCCTTCTAAACTTGTCCCTGGCTCGGACCAGGGACTTGTCCCTGACTCGTTCAGGGAGGGGGATACACGGGGATTATACAGGGGAATGTAGAGGGGCAGGGAGGCCCTTTGCTGGTTCTTTCGCTCCTCGTTTGCTTGTGGCTTCCGCTTACTTTATTGAGGCATCAATGCCCCTGCCGCAGAGTTTCAGTTCGATGCGTTTGTCGCCGCCGTACTTTTTGTAAACGCGGCATGTTTCGCAGACGCTGGTGTCGGTGCCGGTGACGACGTCGCCCTTCTTGCGGAGCTTACAGTAAGTCCCCTCGACCTCCCAGCAGGGCAGAGTGGTGTATTTGCTAGCCGGGCAGTCATCTCTTATCGCTGGCGGGCAGTTACACATCTGCCAGCAGATTGTCTTCCCTGTCCAGAAATCAGCGTCTCTCTCCCCTTCTAGCTCTTCCTTCTCGCGCCGATGCTCCATCACCGCTTGCTTTATTCTGCCTGCCATCGTTATAGCCCCCTTTCCATCGTCCTATTAGATTTCCCGCTCACTATTATCTTATCACAACCCAGCCAGGCCTGCTTTCATTCTAATGCTGCTTTACCTAAGTGAGCAGCTGCAGGTGATTTCTTTGACTAATCTCGTATGTGATGCTAGAATGAGCACGGAAAAATAAAATGTGAAATGTGGGCAGAGAGGTGAAAAATGCAATCGAAAACAATATCAAGTTACATAAAATTTGGTACTGGACTGCGGTATCTTCAAGATGCTGAGAAAGGCTGGGTTGTTCACGGGAAGGATTGTTTATTAAATAACATCAATATTTTTCTTGGTTTCTTGGACGAGTTTGAATTGCCTGTTACTGAGCGCGCATCGCGTGAGTTGCGCGAATTGAGGGATAAATTGGCAAAATCAGAACCCGACCATAGGCTCACTTCTGACGAAGCATCTGAGTTGAATGGTCTTATGAATGACGTCAGAAAAACGCTCTTTGCAGAAGCGAGAGGAAAAGTTGCCTTCATTGTAACTGACAAGAGAATTGATGTGGATAAGCTGCTTACAGATGTATCTACCTTAATGGCACCTAGCTCCTTTGATAAACTACCGGATATCGCTCAATATGATTTCAAAGAAGCAGGTAAGTGTATCGCGTTTGAGCTTCCAACAGCGGCTGCATTTCATTTGCTTCGGGGAACAGAAGCGGTACTTCGGCATTTCTATTGTTCCGTTGTGCGAAAAGATCGCGTTGAACTTATGTGGGGTCCTATGGTCAGCTCACTTAGAAGCCGCAGGAAGCCTCCGCCTGCGCCACTCCTTGACAATCTGGACAATATACGGCGTTCATTTCGGAACCCTACACAACATCCAGACAAAATATATGATATACAAGAAGTGCAGGATTTATTTGGCTTGTGCGTTGATGTTGTAAACCGAATGGCGGCTAGTTTCGCTCTCCCAAGCGCTTAAACATAGGCACGGCTCTATTTTTTGAGTCAAATTGGTTTGTGTTCACATAATAGCGTGACATACTATAGTCGCTGCTGTTCTACTTGCCTCTCAGCTCTGACATTGATATACTATCTGGAAGCGCACTGACGAGAAAAGCAAATGGAATACGAGACTATCATCGGGCTGGAGGTTCACGTTCAGCTCTTGACCAAAAGCAAGATGTTCTGCCGCTGCAGTGCAGACTATGCCAGCGCTCCGCCCAATACCCATGTCTGCCCTGTGTGTCTGGGTATGCCCGGCGTGCTGCCCACCATCAATAAGCGCGCTATAGAGTATGCCATCATGACCGCCCTGGCGCTGAACTGCACCATCCCCGAGCATACCAGGTTCGACCGCAAGAACTATCCCTACCCCGATTTGATGAAGGGGTATCAGATTTCCCAGTACGATAACCCGCTATCTCGTAACGGCCGGCTCACCATCGAGGTCGATGGCAAAAGCAAGCACATCGGCATCACCAGGGTGCACCAGGAGGAGGATGTAGCCAAGCTCTTCCATCGCACTGACACAGTCGGTGAGACCTATAGCCTGGTTGATGTCAATCGCTCCGGCGTGCCACTGATGGAGGTTGTCAGCGAGCCTGACATACGCTCTCCCGAGGAGGCGCGTGAGTACCTCATGAAGCTGCGCAGTATCCTTCAGTATCTGGGCGTATCCACAGGCAATATGGAGGAGGGCAGCTTCCGCTGCGATGCCAACGTCAGCATCAGGCCTGCCGGCACTACCAAGTTCATGCCCAAAGTCGAGGTTAAAAATATGAACAGCTTCAAGGCTGTCTACCGTGCTCTTGCCTACGAGGTGGAGAGGCAGAAAAAGGTAGCCGAAGAGGGGGGAAGGTTAGTGCAGGAGACTAGGGGCTGGGTAGAGGAGAAGAGTGTAACAGTCTCTCAGAGAAGCAAAGAGGAGGCTCACGACTACCGCTATTTTCCCGAGCCGGACCTGCCGCCTCTGAAGTTGAGCCGGAAATTCGTGGATGAGATAAAGTCTCGCCTCCCCGAGATGCCCGATGCCAGACGCGACAGGTTCATGTCGCAGTATAATCTATCCAGGTACGATGCCAATCTACTCACTGACTCTAGGGAAATGGCGGATTATTTTGAGGCCTGCCTTAAGCTCCTGCCTGCAGGCACTGGGGCTGAGAAGAAAGCGAAGACTGTGGCTAACTGGCTTCTGGGTGAGTTCGCCAGGCTGCTCAATGCCACGAACACAGATGAAAAAGTTGCAATGGCAAAGGTTCCTCCCGAACATCTGCTCGAGATGCTCGACCTTATAGATAAGGGCACTCTCAGCACGAAGATGGCGAAGGAAGTCTTTGAGGATATGTTCCATAGCGGAAAGAGGGCTTCCCAGGTCGTCAAGGAGAAGGGGCTGGCTCAGGTAAGTGATACCCACGAGTTGGTAAAGGTTGTGAATGAGGTTGTAAACGTTAATGAGCAAGCGGTGGCGGACTACAAGCAGGGCAAGGAAACTGCTCTGAAGTTTCTGGTGGGGCAGGTGATGAAGGCGACCAAGGGGCAGGCAAATCCCCAGATGGTGAATGAATTGCTTAGGAGGATGCTGGCGAAGGGTAGCCAGTAGAAAGTAGTAACATGACACCAGTACAAATTGCTCTGATAATCATTGCCGTGGCGCTGGTTGCTACTGTCCTGGCCCAGGTGCGTGGAGGCGGCTTGGGCGGGATATTCGGTGGGTCAGGCGAGTCTGCGTTCAGAACCAGACGCGGATTCGAGAGGACACTGTTCCGTTTCACTGTGGTGCTCGCTGTAGTGTTCGTGATTCTCTGCATACTCAGCGTCAGGTTTGCATAACAAACAGGGTAGCCTAGAGCATCTGCTCCAACTCTACCCGAATCATAATATCGAAGGAAGTTGCGATGTCGAGCGTGAAAACCTGGCTTCTGGAGATAAGGGCGCCGTTCCTTTTGGTGACGCTTGTTTCGGTGCTGGTGGCGGTGTCCGTAGCAGTTTATCAGTCATATCACATAAATGCTCTATATCTCGGGCTGGCTTTTGTAGGCGCGCTGCTTTCTCATGTGGCAGTCAACGTATTCAACGAGTATTTTGACTATAAGAGCGGGGTGGACTTCAAGACTATGAAGACGCCGTTCAGTGGGGGTAGTGGCGTGCTTCCGGCAGGTCTGCTCAACCCACGGAGTGTATATACACTGGGTATTTCCTGCGTCGCTGCCATTATTGCCATCGGCGGCTATTTTATATACGTTCACGGCCTTCTCATAATTCCGGTGGGAATGGTGGGAATAATCACCATATATTTCTACACTACACACATTACCAAATCGCCGGTGCTGTGTGCCATTGCACCTGGGCTTGGCTTTGGTCCTTTGATGGTCATGGGCACATATTTCGCTCTGACCGGTACCTACAGCCTGGCAGCAGGGCTGGCGTCGCTTATACCTGGTTTCCTTGTAAGTAACCTGCTTCTGCTGAATCAATTCCCCGATGTTGAGGCTGATGCCTCGGTATCTCGCAGGCACTTCCCCATATCTATAGGGCTTGCAAAGAGTTCCCTGATTTACACAGCGCTGGTTTTGGCTGCGTATCTGGCGCTGATAATCTCTGTGGAAGTTGGCAAACTGCCTGATCTGGCACTGCTGGGGTTAGTGACCCTGCCTCTGGGGCTGCTGGTGGTAATGGGGGTGCGCAAATATCATAATCGGATAGAGCACCTGGTGCCGATTATGGGGCGCAACGTTATGCTCACGCTTTTCTTCCCCCTGCTGATGGCTATCGGCATCATAGTAAGTTAGGGTATGTAGTGGTTGGCTTTGGGTGATTTTTTGTAGGGGCACGGCATGCCATGCCCCTACGTTTTATTTATGATACAATGGCAACGATCGGGAAGTGATTTAACATGCGCATCGTGTTTATGGGAACACCCGAGTTCAGCGTAGCTCCTCTGGAGTACCTTGTCCGGAGCGAGTATCAGGTGGTTGGGGTCTATACCCAGCCTGACCGGCCGACAGGCAGGGGGCGGACTCTGGAGCAATCTCCCGTTAAGAAAGTGGCGCTGGCACAGGGTCTGGAGGTGTTTCAGCCGGTCAGGCTGCGACATCCCGACGAAGTGCAGCGCTTGGCTGCGCTCAAACCCGACTTGATACTTGTGGCTGCCTTCGGTCAAATCCTGCCTCAGAGTGTGCTGGATATACCGCCCTTCGGCTGTCTGAATATCCATCCTTCGCTTTTGCCGAAGTACAGGGGCGCTACCCCTATACCTTCTGCCATCCTCGGCGGAGAAATTGAGACTGGGGTCACCATCATGCTCATGAATGCAGGGATGGACACCGGACCCATCATCTCCCAAATAATAGTTGGGATAGAGCCTCAGGATACCACCGAGTCCCTTACTAACAGGCTGGCCCAGGCCGGCGTGCGTCTGCTAGGTGAGGCACTGCCTTTGTGGTTCGACCGTTCTCTGAAGCCGCAGTCCCAGGATGGAAGCAGAGCCACCTATACCTCTCCTATCACTAAGGAGGACGGCGTCATAAACTGGCAGATGTCTGCCGAGGAAATCTCGAGGCGGGTGCGTGCCTTTTATCCCTGGCCGGGATGCTACACCTGGTGGCAGGGGAAGCTGCTGAAGATACTGGAAGCGGTTACTTTACATAAAGATGCGGATTTGCTGCCAGGGAAGGTGGTAGCTTTAGCCTTAGGTCAGCCTGCCGTTGTCGGCGTCGAGACGGGTGGTGGCATCTTAGGACTGTTACGCGTTCAACTTGAAGGAAAGCGTGCTCTAACAGCGGCGGAGTTTCTGTCGGGACAGAGGACATTTGTGGGGAGCACTTTAGGCAGCAGAAGCTGATGCTAAGCTGGCGACTTCTTTTCTGAGGCTGGCGACTTCTTTCCTGATGCTGCTGGTTTCCTCTCCGATTCCGCAGGGGCTTTTTCCTCAGCTTCGGCTTCTTCTTCCTCACCCTTTTCCTCTACCTCGGCCTCGGCTTCAGCCGCGGGCGCTGCAACTGCCTCTACCACCTCTACGCGGAGGCGGGCGATCTTGGCTACTACTTTCCCCGGGTCGGCCAAAATAGTGACACCATCGCCGACGTGGAGGTCCTTGACATGGACAGCCTGGTCTAGTTGCACCAGGCCGGATATATCTGCCTCAATGCTATGGGGCATATTGGCGGGCAGGCATTCCACCTCGATAGAGCCCATCTCCTGCACCAGTATACCGCCCAGATCTTTCACTGCGGGGGCCTTGCCCATAAGCACCAGCGGGACTGCGATCTTTAGCTTCTCATCCATCCTCACCTGGTAGAAGTCGACATGGAGAAGCTCGCCTTTTACGGGGTCACGCTGTATACCGCGGACTATAGCTACGTGAGGGCGTTTCGCGCTGCCGACTTTTAAATGGACGAGGCTGGTGCGGCCAGCCTGCGCCAGGGCTTTCTTCAGCGCGGGTGTCTCAATTTGGAGAGAAGTAGACTCCAGGCCGTGGCCATAGAGGTTGACCGGCGTGATACCTTCACGGCGCAAGAATCTGACCTTCTTGCCCAGTAAGTCGCGTTTATGAGCTGCCAGTTCAATCTTGTCCATTTGAAAACCAAGTTAATACTATAACAGGACTCCGAAGTAAAATCAACATTTACACTGCCCTATCTCCGCTCGACATCGCTCTGTAAAGGGGCTTATAATCTTGAATTGGAATGAAAACCAGCGATTTCGATTACAAACTGCCTCTGGAGCACATCGCCCAGACTGCCATCGAACCTCGAGACCACTCGCGGCTTATGGTGCTCTCTCGGAAAGACGGGAGTATGGAGAACCGCCATTTCTATGAAATAGGCGATTATCTTCGGTCTGGCGATATATTGGTGTGCAATGACAGCCGCGTAATTCCGGCGAGGCTTTCGGGGCGAAAGGTCGATGGTGGGGCTAAAGTGGAGCTTCTTTTATTGAGGAGGCTGGAGCGCGGCATCTGGGAGACGCTGGCCAGGCCGGGGCGAAGGCTTAAGGCGAGGACAAAGCTAAAGTTGGGTGAGGGGTCTATTATCGAGGCGCAGGTAATTGAAAAGAAAGAGACTGGCACCGTTATTGTGACTTTCCCTGATGAAGAGGCGCTGGAAAAGGCGGGAGCTGTTCCTTTGCCTCCCTATATACATACTCCCCTGAACAACCCCGAGAGATACCAGACAGTATACGCCCAGGAGAAGGGCAGCGTTGCCGCTCCTACAGCGGGTCTGCATTTCACCCCTGAGTTGATGGACAGGCTTAAGGGCAAGGGCGTCCGTTTCGTCTTTGTCACTCTCCATCTGAGTTTGGATTCTTTCCGGCCGGTGCAGGTTGATGACCCTGCTGAGCACGTGATACACAAGGAATACGGAGAGCTTACGCCTGAGGTTGCTAGGGAGCTCAATCAGGCCAAAGCTGAGGGCAAACGGGTCATCTGCGTGGGCACCAGCGCTGTCAGGATGCTTGAGCATGCAGCATGGGGAAATGAAGACGGCGTAAAGCCTTTTGCCGGTTGGGTAGACCTTTTTATCTGGCCTGGGCATCGCTTCAAGATGGTGGATGCCTTAATCACCAACTTCCATCTGCCATGCTCGACGCTGCTGATGTTGGTGTCTGCCTTCGCCGGCAGGGAGCTTATCCTTCGAACCTACCGTGAGGCGATGGGTTTGGGATATCGCTTCTACAGCTTCGGCGACGCTATGCTGATTATCTGAGGGGGAAGTGCGGATGTGGAAGCAAGAGGATGAATGTTACAGGAAATACGACAGCCTTTCACAATGGTTTGACTGTAATGCTAATCAAGGTGCTTGCTTGACAAAAACTCGCCCGCGAATTAAATTGGTGCTTACCGAATCGGTGGATTATTAATCAGTATGCCTAGACCGCAAGATACTGTGCTGACGCAGAGGGAGCGAGAGGTTCTCGTACTTGTCGCTCGAGGGCTAACCAATAAAGAGATCGGTAACGAATTGTGCACTTCTACCAGCGCGGTCAAAACCTTCTTGCACCAGGCTTGCGAAAAGCTGGGCGCGCGCAACAGAGCCCAGGCAGTAATACTGGCAATGAGGCGAGGCGCCATACAGACTGAAGATGCCTTCTCCCTGGAGGAGATAGCGGACTTGCTTGCCTCTCTAGGGCCGGAGGCGATAGAGACGATAGCCGGGCTTGTCAAGCAGAGGTTGGAACAAGCTCGACCCTCCTTGCACATCGAAGCGCCACCTATCGCCGGGTACTGAATTTTACTGAACAGCCTTAAACTTGCTCTTCTCACATTGCTCGGTTCAAGTATACTGGAGGGTGATGATAAAGTGTCTCACCGGATGAAGAGAGTCGTTCTGCCTTTCACAGCCATAGTAGGCCAGCAGAACCTTAAACAAGCTCTGGTACTGAACGCTATAAACCCCAGCCTGCTCGGAGTCCTTATCAGAGGGGAAAAGGGTACTGGCAAATCCACTGCTGTCAGGGCTCTAGCTGACCTTTTACCTGAGATAGAAGTGGTCAATTGTCCCTTCAACTGTAGTCCTAACAATCCTGCCCTTCAATGCGATATCTGCCATAGTAATTATCTGGCGGGCAAAAAAATACCCATTGTGAGAAGGAAGATAAAAGTAGTCGAACTCCCCCTGGGAGCGACTGAGGATAGAGTGACAGGTTCTCTGGATATAGAGAAGGCACTGAGAAAAGGAATCAAAGCCCTTGAGCCTGGTATTCTAGCTGAGGTTAATCAAGGCATCCTTTATATAGACGAGGTCAACCTGCTGGACGACCACCTGGTAGATATCCTGCTCGATTCTGCAGCCATGGGGGTGAACATAGTTGAAAGAGAGGGCATCTCTGTTTCGCACCCCTCGAAATTCATCCTTGTGGGAACTATGAACCCGGAGGAAGGTGAGATACGTCCCCAGCTTCTGGACAGGTTTGGGCTCTCCGTAAATATAACAGGAACAAGGGCGGTCAGGGAGAGAATCGAAATAATAAATGTGGTGGAGGAATTCGAAAGAAATCCGGAGGCGTTCGCCAGAAAATACGAAATAAAGCAGCAAGAGCTCAGGCAGAGGATACTTAAAGCCCGGGAACTTCTGGATGACGTCAAGATTCCCTCGAGGCTTCTTGAGACCGTAGCTGAGATTTGTCTCGAGTTCGAGGTTCATGGACATCGAGCGGACTTTCTCATCGCCAGAGCTGCTAAGACTATAGCTGCTTACAATCGAAGAAAGAGCGTTAAAGAACAGGACATAAAGGAGGCTGCAGAACTTGTGCTGCCCCATAGGGTAAGGAGGCTGCCCTTCGAGGAGCCAAAACCGGTAACCCAGAGGGTGAGAGCGATCTTAAGAGAAAAGAAGAGGCCTGCTGCTAAAAACAAAAAGGCCAATGATGAGTCAGAGGCATCGGGAGATGATGAGGAAAGCGATTACCTTGTGCAGGTTGACGAGACTGAGGATGCAAAAAAGAAAACCTTCGGCATCGGAGAGAGAAAAAAGGCAGAGATAAAGCTAAATAAGGACAAGAAGCGGAGAACAGGCTCAGGGAGGAGAACCCGCACCCTGAGCACTCACAGCGGCAAATATGTAAAAGCCAGACTGCCGGAGGGAAAAACCACCGATATAGCCATCGATGCCACTATACGGGCTGCTGCAGCAAGAAAAGGGTCTCTGGATATAGACAAAGAGGATCTTCGAGAGAAGGTCAGGGCAAAGAAGATTTCCTCAGTAATCGTATTCGTGGTTGATTGCTCGGGCTCCATGGCGGCGATGACGGGAATGGAACTGGTCAAATCAACTGTTATGTCCCTCCTCGAAGATTCCTACCAGAAAAGAGATAAAGTAGGTTTCATCGCTGTGTCTGGAGACAAAGCGACCGTTCTCCTGCAACCCACATCCAGCGTGGAACTGGCTGCCAAGTATCTCAAGAATCTCCCTACAGAGGGAAAGACTCCACTTTCCGATGGACTTTACCAGGGTCTTCAGGTCATGAAAACTCAGCTCTGGAAAAATAGGAACATTATCCCCGTAATGGTGCTCGTCTCAGATGGAAGAGGCAACATACCGCTAATTGAAGATGTGAAGCAAGAGATTATTTCTCTGGCAAGAGAGATTAGAAAACGGGGCATAAATCTGGTGATCATAGACACCGACGATGGTTTCCTCAAGCTGGGATACAACAGGGAGATCGCTGAGGCAGGCGGCGGGAAATACTATAGACTTGATGAACTGGATTCTCACAAGGTAATCGACATTGTCAGAGCCCCTGTGAAAACTGCGATGAAAATGGACATCGCCCCAAGATATGCGCCTCGACTTCTGCCCGAACAGGGCAAAAAACTAAACGAAAGTTAGTTGAAAAAGACATAACTATGTAGTAACTTGGCTTTAAACAGGAGCTTGTTCTTTCAATTATTGCATAACTTGTTAATCGGTACCTTCCGCTCTTGTTTGCTCTGCTTCCCTACGAGAAGCAGACCTGTGTGATGGGTGGCGAAAGGGGAGGCAAGGCGACAGGCTACACCTACCCCACTTGTACTAAAGGGATAAGTTTATGGCTCGCTCCTTTGTCGGGATTGAGCGGAGAATAACTTGTCGGAGGATGTAGCCATGAGGAAAAGCAGCACAGCCAGAAAACACGACTTCGATGTCATCATCGTGGGGGGTGGGCCCGGTGGTCTGGCGGTAGGGTGCTTGCTGGCTAAGGAAGG
>Ga0315274_10009615_pt1 | contig 13955 bp, 9 predicted proteins | sample YL17G02_20_MG_FD_203700 | JGI IMG/M metagenome (GOLD analysis project Ga0315274, IMG submission 203700) | Sediment microbial communities from Yellowstone Lake, YNP, Wyoming, USA - YL17G02_20 | ecosystem: Environmental > Aquatic > Freshwater > Lake > Sediment | place: USA: Wyoming | collected...
TCCTTTTTGTACGGCGTTGAGAACGGTCCCTCCGGCCGATGAATTTCCCCTCATAACCATGCCGATAATATATCGCCGGCTGAGCGGCGATGTCAATCGCCGCCCTGACGTCCACCGACTGAAACGCGCTTTCTACGGCGCGGAGGCTCACCTTGTCCCGTTCAAGACCTCCAGGACCTTGAAGAGATAATCGTATTCCGGTTGGTCCACGGGAGCGCTCCATCGACTGTTTGCCCTGCTCGATGAGTTCGGCATACTTGTAGTTGCAGATCGAGCACCAGTGGTTCTCGGCCGCGTAGCCCCTGGGGAAGATGATCATGACGTTCTTCCCTTTGAGGGCCGGAAGCGGTGGACAGTGAGGTCTGTGTCACGAAATTGTCATGGTGCATGACCTGGCTCGGCGAATGAAAACGAGGGTAGGCAGGCGCCGCGACGGCGGCCGGGGGCCAGGGCTTTGCCCGGGGGTCTACTTCCGCCGTACTCGCCCGTGGATATAAGCCACGGGCGAGTGGCGAGCCAAAGGCTCGTCCCTTGGCTCGACGCCTGCCTCGCTTTCTGTCACCGTTTCTACCAGCTACTTGGCGACTTTCAGCGGCCGCAGGAAATTCTCCAGCACCCACAGCTCGCTCTTGGATTCCTCATTGACGCTGAACGCAAAGCGGCGGTTGTCCGGGTGAAGCGCGAAGGAGAAGTCGTCCATTTTTGGAACGGAGATGTCCAGCTTCAGCGGCGTCCCGCCCTGTGCAGGTACCCGCCAGATTTCACTGCTCGCGGTACCGCGTGCCTGGGCGATGATGTAACGGCCGTTCCTCGTCCACTTCAGGGCGTAACTTTTCGCCAAACCGTGAAATAGCTCCCGCGGCTCCCCTCCATTGAGGGACACGCTCTTTACTGTATCGTTCACCTGGAACACCACTTCCCGGCCGTCCGGCGAGAGGTCGTAGAACATTCCTGCTTTGATAACTTCCGACTCGTCACCGGTGTCGAGGTTGCGTTTCATGATGATTCCATCCGTCACGAACACCAGGGTCTTCCCATCCGGGCAAAGGCGGGGCGCAAACCGGCTCTGATCTGCCAGCTTGGTAATCGCGCTTGTTTCAGCGTCAATTCGGAAGATTCCACTTCTACTCTCCGTCACCCCGACCGCGATGACGGAACGGCCGTCCGGCGCCCAGGAGGGCATGGCAACGCCACGAAGACGCGGCGACAGAAAGCGCTCTTCCCCGGTTGCGGCGGACCGGATCGTGAGGATGTTGTTTCCGGGACCGATGGTACCCATACGTGAAATGTAGGCCAAGTTCCTGCCGTCGGGTGACCATGTTGACATAAACGGTGGGCCGGTATACCGCGTCGTGACCGGCGCGGGTGGCACGAGCACCTTACCGGTTTCAAGGTCGACCTCACCGTTGTAAAAGCGACCTGAAGACGTGCCAGTCTTGTAATAAAGGGAGCCGTCGGGTGCAAAGCCAAGAACCTCTGAATCCCAGCCGAAGTCCTTTTTCAGCAGTTCCGGTTCTCCTTGCTGCTTCCCCCCGGTGATGTGGACGCTCCAGATGTCGCACGTCCCCGAGCGGTCGCTGAGGAAGAGAAGGCTTCTCCCGTCCGGCGTCCATCCAAGCAGTCGATCCTCCGCGGAATGCCCGGCAACAACGACCTCATTCCGGCCATCGGCGGTCATCAGGAAGACGTCGCTATGGGGTGGGCTGCCCTCACGCACCAAACTGAACGCGACAAATCGCCCATCGGGCGAGAAACTGGCACTTTTCCACATGGACCAGGCCGAAGCAATACTCCTCAGGACGCGCACCGAGCCGTCCGCTGTCGAGATCAGTGTTAGTTCACTCGCCTTGTTATGCCTGCGAAGTGCGAGGATGGACCCTGCGTCAGGCGACCAGTCCACGGGTAGGAACTCACCGCCTTTCTCACCACTGTAAAGTGTGCGAAGGCCCGAACCATCCAGGTTTCTAATCCGCAGTTGAGGGCCCCAGTCGTTCTCCTTCGTATACGAGGCGTACGCGATTTGTTTTCCGTCGCGTGAGTACATTGGTAACTCGTAGACATCCCCAGTCTCGTGAGCGGGCCCCCTATTTGTGATTCTGCTCGTCTGTCCGCTGGCAACTTCGAACTGGACCATGTCACCCGTGCCCCGGTCTATATTGCTGATGTACTTGCCATCCGCGGTCAAGACCCCACCGACGCCGGAGGCGTCTGTGAGAACCCGGCGTGCGACGAGTCCCCCGCCGGCACCGGGACCGCCCAGTGCCGCCAGCCTCACCCGCGCCTGTGCCACAATCTCGGATTGATCGGCGTATTCGCGCACCAGGCGCTCGTAGGCTGTGCGGGCCTCTGCATTGCCCAACTTTTCGTGGCACTGGCCCATCCGTAGCAGGGCGGTCGCGACCGTGGCGCGGCCGGCGCCGGGCTGCGCGGCGATCTTCTTGTACTGCTCGATCGCCCCTTTCAGGTCTCCATCTACGGTTTCTGTTTTAATGGCGGCCTTGAGGGCCAACTCAGCCTGGTCGTTCTTCTGGCCCGCGGCAAGCAAAGCTGCCAGGAAGACCGCGAGCAGCGCCGCTCCAATCAAACCGATATGACGGGTTTTCATGGTTTTTTCCTCCTGCCGGCAGAGTACGGCCTCCCTGTCCTCAGCCAATCACGAAACTGTCACGGTTGTGTCAGACCTTAGCCATCAAATCGATACCCCACGCCGCGCACGTTGAGCAGATAGCGCGGCTTCGATGGCTTGGGTTCGATCTTCTTGCGCAGGTTGGCGATCTGGTTATCCACCACGCGGTCGGTGACGAAGACCCCCTGACCCCACGCGAGGTCGAGGAGCTGGTCTCGCGTTAACACCCGTCCCCGCTGGCGGATAAAGGCGGCGAGCAGTTTGAACTCCGTCGGTGTGACCTCGAGAAGTCGGCCGCCGCGCCGGACCTCGTAACGCGCGAAATCCACTTCGACATCGCCGAATCGGAAGACTTCGGGAAGTTCATCCGCGGCACGGCGTAAGAGAGCCTTGATGCGCGCGCGCAGCTCCCGCGGGCTATACGGTTTGGTGACGTAGTCGTCGGCCCCCAACTCGAGGCCCAGGATTTTTTCCGCTTCCTGCGTCTTGGCCGTGAGCATCAGGATCGGCGTCCGAACACGAGCGCGCCTGAGGTCGCGGCAGACATCAAATCCGTCCTTATGGGGCAGCATGACGTCCAACAGGATCAGGTCAAAAGCCGCCTCAAGGGCGCGGCCGCAGGCGCGGTCGCCGTCGCCCACGATCTCCACGTCATAGCCTTCTTTCTTGAGGTCGTCCTCGAGGGCAAGGGCGATGTTGGCTTCATCTTCCACGACTAGGATACGCGCCATCGTTTTCATCCCTCCCCCGGCAAAAAGATTGTGAAGGTGCTTCCTTCCCCAGGACGGCTTTCGACCCGGACTTCGCCGCCATGGGCGCGAACCGTGTGCCGGACCATGGCCAGGCCGACCCCGGTTCCTTTGACACTCGATGCCCGGGCCGCGGAGCCGCGCACGAATTTATTAAAGATTTCCTTTTGTTCCTCAGCGGGGATGCCCGTGCCTTGATCGCGAACGCGGAGGGCGACACGCTTTCCTTCGCGCGCCAGATCGACCCAGATCGCCGGCCGGCCGGGCGAGTATTTCACCGCATTGTCCAAAAGGTTCCACAGCGTTCGGCTGAGAGCCTCGCGGTCGACTCGAATCGGGGAAAGGCCGTTATCCGCACGAAGCTCAAAGCGATGGCCGCTGGAGGCGAACTCTTTCCGAAACTCGGCCACGACATCCCCGACCAGGACGGCGAGGTCGACCGGCTCGAATCGGTACTCAAACGCGCCGGCTTCCATGCTCCCGAAATTCAAGAGGCTCTCGACCAGGCGGTGAAGCCGCGTGGTCTCGTGGGCCAATGCGGCATAGTACTGCCGGCGGCGGTCCTCGTCCGACACGATGCCTCGGTCGAGCAAATCGGTCAGATGGAGCATCGAGGTCAGAGGTGTCCGAAACTCATGCGAGACCGCCGAGACAAAATCGGACTGCAGCCGGGAGACGGCCAACTCGCGTGACACGGCGCGCGACGTGAAGTACCCGCCCACAAGCACCATGACGCCCATCATAGCCAAACCCGCCAGCAGGAGGCGCCGGCGCCCGGCTAGCTGGGCCAGATCCGCGGCAGGATCGGCGCTGGTAATCCGCAGAGTCCACGGCAATCGCGTGTCGGATGACGTGCGCAGGGCCTGCTGCGGATTGGTCGGAGGGAATGGTTGAAGCACATTGTGGGAATCGGAATCCAGCAACGACACGGTGACGCCAAGATTCCGCCAGGTAGGACCCCATTGGGATTCCAGATAGCGCGGACCAGCCGCCAAGGCCACGAGTTTTTCCGGAGAGCTGTCCCAGAGCAAGAGGATCGACTGGCCATGCACCCAAAGACTGCGACAGCCGCGCGCGCTCCCTTCCCCCCGCCTGAGTTCTTGCCATTGCTCCCAGAGGGATTCCACGGCGGCGGCAAGGGCGAGAGCGGCTTGGCGTTCGGCCAGGGTATCGGGCTCGGAGGTCAACCAGCGTTGGACTTCTTGCGAATGGAATTGATAGGAAACGCGATCCAGTTGCCAGCGGCTCTGCTGAAGGTCGGCGTCTAAAGATCCGGCCGCGCGCTGCAATTCTGAAAGTTGATTCAGCTCCTTCAGAAGTGGGCATCGGGCCTGTCGGGCGAGAAGTTCGGCCGGATCTCCGCCCACGGGAGTCGATCCGAGCCGGGCAAGTTCTTCGTAAACCGCAAGCGCTTCATGGATCTGGTTGTTCTTACGCAGATTTCGCCCAAGACGCACCAGCGCCCCTGCCCGGATAAGAGGGTCCTTCGAGAGCGCCAGCGCGCGGAACGCGGCAATCGCCCCGACGTAGTCCTGCTGCCGGAACTCGAGAGTCTCCCCCGCTTCGAACACGGTCACAGGGGATTCCCGAACCTGTGGAATAAAGGGATAATAAAGCAAACGCCCGCCGGGATGGGTTTCGACCTCACGTGGGCCGAAAGCAACGGACAGAGCATGATCACCGGGATCGGATAGGACCGAAAGACGATTCTCGATTTCCGAAAGACCCAGATCAAGGGACGTGACGATCAGATCGGCCGCGCGTTCGAGCCGTTCCTGGATACGCTGGTTCTCCAACGCCCGGTCCTGCTCCAGCAGACGCCAACTCAGCCAAACCAAGGCAGACACCGAAACGGCCGAGACCGCCATAAACAGAACCAGAACATTGCGCGGCGGCCGCAACTTAGAGTGGTGCATCCCTACCTCCCGGGACTGTCGCGGTTCAATTATAGCCGCGAGCGCCACAATTGTCATGTGGGAAGAATATCCTATCCCCGAAAATAAGATATTCGTCTAGAAACGGAGACCCGGTTTCTGCTTCTATTCGGGATTCCCGGATCATCCTCGGTGATTTCCTCGTGTGTTGCTTGGTTCTTCCTTCCCGATGTGCCGGGAATCTACCGCCCTCGCTACCTCAATCTGACGTTCGTGGCCGAGAAGCCTCCGCCGCCGTCGCGCGTCGTCGAGCATGTCGCCTTCCGGTTATTTCTCTTTCTTATCAATCGGCAGGAAATTTTCCATTACCCAGTTTCCTGAATTTTCACCGATGGAACTAGGAGATGAGAACACGATATGTCGCCCGTCGGGATGAACACTTAAAAGGATACGAACGTCCCATTCTAATCCAACTTTCTGGGGTTCTCCGCCCTCCATGGGAATTCGCCATAAGCTCCATTTGTTTTGTCCGGGTTCTACATGCTCAAAGAGAATATACTTTCCATCAGGAGTCCATCTGAGTGAAACGAACATTAGGTCTTCTTGCTTAAACCTATACAGTTCTCGATGTTCTCCTCCGGCAGCCGGCATGATTCCCAAAAATCCTTCCTTCCCCCTTCTCATAAAAGCCAGCCATTTGCCGTCCGGTGAACAGGATAATGAGAACATACCGCGGGATCCACGATAGAGTTCCTTTTCTGTACCGCTTTCTATCTCTCTTAGCATAATTCGAGATTGATAAGGTAGATGGTTGGCATTTCGCGCCAGAAAAATAGCTTTCCCGTCACGGGACCATTCGTGTGTTGTTGCCACATCTCTATCGTCGGGCGCGGGCGGCACTATGAGTGTGAAGATTCCCGATTGGGTATCAATGCGCCATATCCCACTTTTCCGCTTAGAATCCATGCCATTGACAAGAATAGAGCGGCCATCCGGAGACCAACGGGGTTGATAAAAGCTTCGGAGTTTAGATGGGAATTCTTGCATCTTTCCGGTTTCAAGGGATTGAATACTGAGAGCGGAATGACTGGCCGATACAGAAATATAGGCAATGTATTTCCCGTCAGGCGAGTATTCGGGCTGAGTGAGGGACCCCTCAAAACGTGTACTCGTCTTTTTTGTTAGAGCCAGCATTTTGCCTGTCTCCGGATCGAGTTCCGCAAAATAAACATCATACGCAGAGTCATATATTCCGTAGTAGAAAGAACCTTTCTGGGTGAATCCCTTTGGATATATTTTTCCAATATTCGATTTAACCAGTTTGGGAGTTCCCTGAACTTTTCCATCTGCGAATTGAATAACCCAGACATCCGGGCTATTCCTGCGGTCGCTGGCAAAAAGGATATTTTTCCCATCCGGCGCCCAGCCGAGCACATAATCATCGGCAGGATGTTCAACCAACGGAATTTCGCGGCTTCCATCGGTTGACAGAAGGGAGATGTCACTTTCCCAGGATCCTTTTTGTGGAAAGTCATACACGATATAGCGCCCGTCCGGTGAAAAGTTCATATTATCCGGCCATCCTTGTTCCATTGTTTTGAGAACGCGCACAGATCCATCGGCAGTGGAAACTAGCACGATCTGGTATGGTCTGTCTTTTCTGCTGAAGCAAGCCAGAATTTGTTTGCCGTCGGGGGACCAACCGTACGTTTGAGCCCAATCATTTTCCTCATTACTGTAAAGAATTCGGGGTTTCGAGCCGTCAAGCCCGACAATACACAAGTCGATATCGCCGTTCTTATTGGACCAGTCATAAACAATCTGCTTGCCGTCGGGTGACCATCTGGAATATTGAGCAAATTCATTTGATTGATCCCAGGAACCCTTGTTCGTAAGACGGCGCTTAGTTCCGGTAGCGATTTCATAGATCGCGAGGTCGCCGGTATCCCAGTCCACGTATGAGAGATACCTGCCGTCTGGTGAAACCGCTCCTTCTGTACCCACATCACCGACATATACATCTTTCCCTTCTTTTATCTTTCTGATACTAAATTCCTTATTTCCTTTTCCGGCAACGGTATCGGCTCTCAGGAGAAGGGACAGCTTTTCATTCGCCGCCTTGACTGCTTCCGTTTGTTCAGGATAGCTGTCAATCACTTTCTGGTAAGCCTTTTGCGCTTCCGCGTCGCCCAATTTCTCATAACACTGGCCCAGGCGGATCAGCGCTTTCGCGGCGACCGGGCGGTTCACGCTTTGGGCGATCTTCTTGTACTGCTCGATCGCGCCCTTCAGGTTTCCATCGACGGTTTCTGTTTTAATGGCGGCCTGGAGCGCCACGTCCGCCTTATTGTCCTTCGCCTGGCTCGCCAGGTACCCGGCGGACAGGGCCGCGCAGAGCAGCCCGGTCAAAAGAACTAACTTTGTTGTTTTCATTATGATTTCCTCCTGCCCATCATGTTACGGCTCCACTGTCAGGCGAGGATCCACGCTATTGTCAGGATTGGGTTTTATTCAGCCATCGAAACGGTATCCCATGCCGCGGACGCTCACGATGTAACGTGGCTCTGAAGGTTCCGGCTCGACCTTTTTTCGCAGTGTGACAACGTGGTTGTCAACCACGCGATCGGTGACGAATGTGCCGTGCCCCCAGACGAGATCCAGGAGTCGAGTCCGGCTCAGCACCTTGCCACTGTTGCGCACAAATGCGGTGAGCAGCTTGAACTCGAGGGCCGTCAGCTCTACCGGTTTGCCGGCGCGCCGCAGCTCACAACGCCCAAAATCCACCTCCGCGTCGCCGAACCGGCATATCGGCAAATCATCTTCCGCGGTGCGGCGGAGCGCCGCCTTGACCCGGGCCCGCAGTTCGCGCGGGCTGAAGGGCTTGGTCACGTAGTCGTCGGCGCCGATCTCCAGCCCCAGCACTTTCTCCGCCTCCTGGGCCTTGGCGGTCAGCATGATGACAGGCGTTTTCGATCCGCCCCGGCGCAGTTCGCGGCAGACCTCAAAGCCGTCCTTTCGCGGCAGCATGACATCGAGCAGTATCAGGTCGAAGGCTTCTTTCCGCGCCCGCCGCAGGGCGCTTTCTCCGTCCGATTCTATCACCACGTCGTATCCCTCGCTCTTCAGGTCCAGCTCCAGACCAAACGCGATTGCGGTTTCGTCTTCCACAACCAGAATGCGTTTCATGTCATCTTCTCCAACGGCAGCAGGATAGTGAACGTGCTGCCCCTGCCAGGTTCGCTCTCCAGGCGGATCTCGCCGTCATGGGCTTCGATGATGTGGCGCGCCATGGCGAGGCCGATGCCGGTTCCTTGGATATTGGCTGCCCTGGAGCCGGTCCCACGGACGAATCTCTTGAAGATCTCCTTTTGCTCCGAAGCCGGAATTCCCATGCCCTGGTCCCGGACACGGATAGCCAGTCGGCCTCGTTCGCGCGCCATCTCGACCCAGACGGCGCGGCAGCCCGGCGAATACTTGACCGCGTTGTCGAGCAGGTTCCGCAGCGCCAGGCCGAGCGCTTCGCGATCGGCGTGGATGAGCGGATACTCCCCTGCGAGTTCCAGTTCGACGTGGTAGCCCTGGGCAGCGGCCTTCTCCTGGAATTCGGCCACCAGGTCACCCACCAACGTTACGGGATCGAGATGCTCATAGTGATAGCGGAACGCGCGCGCCTCGATGCGGCCGAAATCCAGCAGCGACTCGACAAGCCTCTGCAGCCGCTCGCTTTCCCGGGACAGAATGTCATAGGATTTCTGCCGCAGGTCTTCCGTGGGAACCCTCCCTTTGGACAGCATCTCCGAAAGCTGGCGCAGCGATGTGAGCGGGGTCCGGAATTCATGCGACACCGCCGACACGAACTCGGATTGGAGCCTGGCTACGGCACGCTCGCGGTCGATGGAGCGCATGATGAAATAGGAACCGGCCAGAAGCACCAGCGCCAGCACCGCGAAACCTGAAAGCAGCAGGCGGCGACGCCCGGCAAAGCCTGCTTCGTCGGCGCCGGGATCGGTACTGGTTGCGTGCAGAGTCCCGGGGAGTCTGGTGGCAGGCGCCGTCCGTACGGCCTGCGGGCCGCTCTTGTTGAACGAGCCGATCATCACCTGCCCGTCCGCGTCGATCAAGGCGCCCTGGACACGCCGGCCTTGCAAAGCCTCTGTCCACTTCGAACCAAGGTAACCGGGCCCCGCCAACACAGCGGCCAGCCGATCCAAAGTCCCCGCCCAGGAGATCAGCACCGGCCGGCCTTCAATTTTCAGAATCCGGCGCCCTTTCGATTCCGGCTCGGCAATCCACTGGCCGTACATCGATTCCGTGGCGATCGAGAGCGCGAGTGCGTTCTGCTCGCGTTCCTTCAAGGGACTGGCCCCCGACCAGCGCTGCGCCTCTTCCACATGAAACTCCCAGGCAGGGCGGAGCAAGCTCCAGCGGCCGCTCCAAAGGGCCGAATGCATGAGCGACGCTTCCTTCCGCAGTTCTTCGCGCTTTCCGATCGCTTCCAGCACGGTGCCGCACGCTTCGCGCGCCATCAGTTCCGCCGGCAGTCCCAGGACGGAGGTTCGGCCAAGTTGCGCGAGTTCGCCGTAGGCTTGGAAAGCCTCCTCATGGCGGCCGGTTTTGCGGAGGTTCCGCCCCAAGCGCAGCAAAGCGCCGGCGCGCACCCCAGGATCCGGTGATCGCGCAAGCTCCCGGAAGACCTCGGCCGCTTTGGCCGGATCGTTGCGCTGGTACTCCAGGGTCTCGCCGGCGACGAAGGTCGCAGCCGGCGGTTCTTCGCCGTCCGGAATCACGGGATAGTAGAGCAGGCAGCCGGGCGGGTAAGCGTTGACGGTGCGTTTCGTCACCTGCAGGACCATCACGCCGTCCGGCGGTTCTTTCGCGCCAGGGCTTGGGACGAAGCTCAGATAGCTTTCAAGGTCCGCGAGGTTTTGCTGCAGCGCGGCGGCCATGTGGTCCGCCGCTAGTTCCAGGCGTTCCTGCACGCGCTGTCCTTCGAGCGCGCGATCCTGTTTCACAAATTTCCAGCCGAGCCAGCCCAGGGCGCCGCCAAGGACAAGCATGAGACAGAGAAAGACCGCCAGGGTGCGACGGGGCGGCCGGAGCCAAAGGGCTAATCCCATGGGTTGCCTCGCAAACGGCATCGATTCCTAAGATTATATCCGGCCGGGTCAGGATTGAATGGAGCTTTGGTCAGGATTCTGTTTTTCCAGGGAGCAGGGATGATCTCCTGAACAGCCTGAGATCTCCCCTCCGGATCTTTCTCAAGACGGCGCAGAATGACGGCATCCATCTTTACCTACCCCCATTTAGTGTACCACCTGGGAAGTGTAATTTCTATGCTCTGACCTGCCCCCCTTAAATCGGTCCAGGTATAATGGGAAAAACCTGGGAGAAAGGAGCCTTAATGGGCAGGGCACGATCCGCTCCGGATGTCGAGGACGATAGACCCCCGCTATAGCAGGAGAATGGCCTCAAGAAACGGGTCAACGTCACGGATCGGACCGCGCCTCCCGCGGCGCGGGTGCTCACCTCATCCCGTTCAAAACATCCAGGACCGTGAACAGATAATCGTATTCCGGCCGGTCCACGGTGTTCTGGCCCCATTCCGTCATGAAAAGCCCGAGGCCCTTGGAGAGCTTCCTGTCCGCGTTATTGCTCCATCGACTGTTTGCCCTTCTCGTCGAGCTTGGCAGGGCCGGCCAGCGCCTCGGCCAGCCTCGCTTTGCCGGCCTCCACGTCCGGTTCGCCCAGGACGAGAGCGGCCGCCCGGCCGTTTTGACCGAACCAAAAGCTCGACCCGACGACGTCCTCTCCAAGGACGAGGCCGTCCGCCATGGTGATGTTCTCCAAGTATTCTTTGAATGGGTCTGCCGCCAGGCCGCTGACGTCCGCGGCCTCGGGCCTCAGGTCCAGGACGATGAGCTAGGAGTCCTTGGGGGCGTACCTGGCCTTGGCCGCCTTAGAGAAAGGATTCGAGATGCATTCCTCCGGTCCTGGAAACGCAACCTCAAAATGCATGCTCCCGCCAGCCGTTCGGGCCGCAGACTAGGAATTCCAATCCTCCGAGCCGCTTCTTGTAGCCGCGGCCGGTCATCGGGCTTATGAGATAATTGCTGCCTCTGGGGTAATATAGCCTGAATGTCCTAGCCGCCGAAGGATCCAGCTCCTCCGGATTCCATTTGCATTCGATAAGATCCACCGCATCGCGGCCTCTCGGCATGACGAAGTCTACTTCGTGTCCGGCCGTGTCCCTCCAATACTGAACCTTCGGTTCGTCGTCCTGAGCCTGGATGAATTCGAGGACCATGTGCTCCCAGAGGAAGCCAAGATCCTCCGGCCGCAGGGGGTCCCAGCCCCGGCTGAAACTGACGAATCCCGTGTCAAACGCATAGACCTTGGGCATCCTGACGAGTTCTTTTTGCCCGCCGCCGAAGAAAGGCCGGAGGACGGTGGCAGCCTGCGTGATCTCGAGAGCCCGAAGATGGCTTTCGATCGTGGGGCGGCTGATCTTCAGCGCCCCGGCGGCCCGGGTCACTTCGAAAAGGCCCCCGCTTTGTTTCATGATGAATTCAAAGAGAAGAATGAACTTGTCCGGGTCGCGAAAAGCAAAGAGCCTCTGGATATCGCGGGCAAAGAATGAGTCCATCCACTCGCGATAGAAGCCGGGATTCTTGATGGGGGAAAGAAGCGCTTCCGGCAGGCCGCCGTGATAGAGACGTTTCTGGAGCGTCGCCTCTCCGAAAGCGATCAGCTCATCCCAAAGAACCGGCGTCAAATGGACAATAAGCTTGCGTCCGGTCAGAGAGTCGCTGAACTTCCGGGTCGCGGCGAGCGTTGAAGAACCGGTGGCCAGGATCTTGAGCTTTGGGAAAACGTCCGCGCCGATCTTGAGGAGCCGGCTTGGGTCGCGAAGCTGATGGATTTCATCGAAGACGATGATCGGCTTCTCGCAGTTTCGATAAAACAATTCCGGGTCCGCCGTGATCTCGGCCGAGATCGGGAGATCGCAATTGACATAAAGGATCCGATCCTCGCCGAGACTCTGAGCTAGGGTCGTCTTGCCCGACCGTCGCACCCCCGCCAGCCATACGATCGAGCGGGATTGCCAGACGCGCTCGATCCTCTGAATCCAGAAAGGTCTTTCGATCATGTAATCTTAATTAACATATTATCTGATAAATTGTCAAGTATAATAGCATCCATGCCGGGGGGCAACAAACCATACCGTTTGTTGTGTGCCGTATTTATTTATCTTTTATCCAACTTAGAAGTTGATCGTCAAATAATTCTCGTTCTTCCACATGTGGAAAATGTCCGCTTTTTATGAATCGTTTTACAGAGAGGGTAGGGAATTTATCAATATAGTCATCCCATAACGACTGGGGAACCATAAAATCATAAGAACCGAGGGAAAGAAAGATGGGAACATTGATCTCGGACCTGGTTATATTATAATCTCTCATCAATGTATAGAAATGATTCCAGCCACTGGTGTTTTCACGGAATCCCCGAAAGACAGAACTTATATCATATAACGGGTCATACCAATACATGGGTACATTGGCTTTATATTGCATGAATGTCCTTTCTATTTCCGGCAAGCTGTCCACGTTCGTTTTTTTCAATCTTTCTTTATTGCTTTCGTAAACCATCTTCCTTTCCTCAGAGGCATTCGTGTTCCAGTTGCGAGAAACAATATCCATATAATCATTGTGGAAATGAGGAGGCGTATTGATCATTATCACACCAGTTGTATTTTGTGGATATTTCCGGGCGTACTCAATTGCTATCAATCCGTTGATTGAATGACCAAGCACGTAAATTTTGTCATATTCAAATTTCTTTCTGAGAATTTCGATGTCATCAACAATAGTGTCCATTGAAATGTCAGAATAATCCTTTTGTTCTCCATAATAGGTGCTATGTCTTTGTTCAAGGAAAATAAATTGGAGTTGTTTTTTTAGTTTTTCTGATAAGCAATTCGCCTGAATGATACCATCAGCACAAACAAAACAAGGGTTCCCCTCTCCTTCGATAAAATAGGTTACTTTCTTATCACCGAAAACAAGTTCTCCAGATTTTGATGCAATTATCTCTTTTTTGTTCTGATTGGTCTGATACTGATCATCACATCCGAAAAATGCAAATGCTACCGACAATGCGATCAAGTAAGATACTACTTTCAAAATTGGGTATCCTTTAGAGAATAAAAATATAGGAGTGAAATATAAGAGTTTGCTTTTCTGCCGAGCTGGCCGAGTGAGCCTCTTGGTGTCGATTTCCCCTCCAGCCATTGTGAGGAAGTATAGATCACGGTGCGGGCGCTCACCTCATCCCGTTCACGACCTCCAGGACCGTGAACAGATAATCGTATTCCGGCCGGTCCACGGTGTTCTGGCCCCATTCCGTCATGAACAGCCCGAGGCTTTTTGACAGTTTCCTGTCCGCGTCGATGAGAATGGGGAAGGGGGTCGAGACTTCGCCTTTCTTGACGCTCAGATCGAGAGGGAAGAGTTGGCGGTAGAACTCCATCGACTTTTTGCCCTTCTCGTCGAGCTTGGCGGGGTCGGCGGGGTACTTTTGCTCCTTGACCTTGTCCAGCTGTTCGGGCAGGACATCGACCCAGGCCTTGACAACGTCCGGACCGTAGGGGAGGACGATGAGGACCTCGACGTTGTATTTCTTCCGGATCTCCCGCGTTCTCTCGAG
>Ga0315274_10009616_pt1 | contig 13954 bp, 16 predicted proteins | sample YL17G02_20_MG_FD_203700 | JGI IMG/M metagenome (GOLD analysis project Ga0315274, IMG submission 203700) | Sediment microbial communities from Yellowstone Lake, YNP, Wyoming, USA - YL17G02_20 | ecosystem: Environmental > Aquatic > Freshwater > Lake > Sediment | place: USA: Wyoming | collected...
CTCCATCAGTTCTGGCAACGGGTCGGTTGGAGCCTGCGGAATGCGTTTGTCTTTTACCATGCGCCCATTATACATCAGGGCGAACTAAACTAACAAAGTAGTACTAAGCGAAGATCATTAGATCATCTTGTCTCCTATGCCATGCCGCTTGACGCGCCCCTTGTGACGATAGATCGCCCTGAGCTTGCCGTACTGCTCTGCCCAGATCAGCACGTCGGCGTTCGTCACCCACTGATCGCTGCCGCCGTGGATCTCTAGCTCCCGCAGCTCGGGAGGCAGGCTCTCCGCCAAAGCCCGGATGACCTTCTGCAGGTAAAAGCTCTGCTGTTCCTGTCGGTACTCGGGGGCCTCTAGCGTCACCGGCTCTGTGATGCCCAGGCGGTTTTGCTCGTCAACCAGGATGCGGAGAACGTCGGCGATGACCGAGCAGCTTGCCGGTATGTCGTCCATGACTTGGCACTCCTCGAGGCGTGGCCCAATCTCTCTGGCCAGGCGCGGCAAGGCATAGAACTCTCTGGACAACCACTTGGGCGATCCGGGACAGTAGCGGCGGTTGAGCAGGAACACAATGCGGACGATGCTCTCCACCAGCTTGTTCAGGTTGATCCGGGCAGACAACGTATCCCCTCGGGCCGCATTCAGCATGGCCACGTCGACGCTGTCCACGGCTTCCCAGGCATACTGGAGCTTGAAGCGCCAGACGTCATCGGGCAGGTAAGCAAAGGCCTGGCGAACAGCGCTGATCTCGCCCACCGGGTCATAGAAGACCTTGCCGCGCGTTAGCTCGAGCAGCTTTTGCTCGGGAAGGCAGATCCAGTCCAGGACGGTGGGCGGCAGGCGCCGCAGGCCGAACTGGATCCTGAGGTAGCGGGGCACGGTGGTGATGGCGACATGATGATGGGTACCCGTCTGACCCTCGGGCGCAGGGACGAGCGCCTGGAGGCCATGGTCCACGACAAAACGCGTCTTGAACCCCAGGAACTCTAACGGGAGCTCCTCGTGGAGAATACGGTCCAACCTCCTGGCGTACCGGGAATAGTCCGCCGTGCTCAGCCAGATGTGTCCGCGAGGACCCCACTCGTGGTCACGCGAGATCTCGTCGTCGTATCCCAGCACATCGGAGCCATACCCGATCAGGCCAGCAGCGTACCTTTCCTGGAGCCACGGAAAACGCCGGGCGATGAGGGGAGACACAACCTGCCAGTAGAACTGCTCAGACAATTCCAAACCGCGCATGGGGTCACCTCGGTTTACACAAAAGCCCCGCATACTGTGTTTACCCACGGCCCGAGCTATAGCTGGGCGTCTAGCGTGGTAGTCATCTCGTAGCGCTTGCCCGTACGCGACGACTCGATAGTGCCCACCATCATCTCGGTGATGTGGCGGCCCCACTCGACATTGACAATCGGATCGCGGTCTTGGCGGATGCAGTCGATCAGATGCTGCGTGGAGGCGTGGTAGTAGTTAAAGGCACCCGGGACCGGCTTGGGCCATGCGGCTTTGCTGACGTCGCCCTGGTGCGGGATGTGGTACCAGCCATCGCTGTCAACGCACGGCAGCAGCTCCTTCTTGCGGGTGATGATCGAGGCCATGTGCCCCCCATTTAAGATCAGGTTGCCCTCGGTGCCAAAGATCTGCAGGCTCCCGCCGGAAGAGCGTGGCAGCACGGGATGGAACGGCCGGCCGACGTGGAAGCAGCCAATGGCACCGTTCGCCATCTCGTACAGGCTAAAGACATTGTCCTCGGCTCCCATGCGGATGTGCTCCGTCTTGGGCAGGTCGAGCACGACATCCCAATAGTTGGCGTCGTCTGGATCGGTGGCCCGGGCCAGGAACCGGTCGTACTCGCTCTCGGGGACGATATATCGGTCGGGCACAGAGATCTTGGCCATGCCCATGACGCTCTTGCAGGCGCCGAGCAGTGTGACGATCTGCGAGGGTGCGTATGGATAGTCAAAGAGCATGCCCCCGCTATCCTGGCTAAAGAACGCATCCAGGCCGTAGGGGTTCCCGCCCAGCGATGGATGATAGTGGTCCGGCCCGGCCGGGATCAGGGAGAACCAGTACGGATCGCCCAGCACGCCCTGGTCGATGAGCGTCCGAAGGTCCCGATAGGGTGGCTCCAGGGGCGAGTTCGAGCTGGGCTCGATCAGCGCCTTGACGCCAGCCTGGCGCACGGCGGCAACGATAGCGTTGGCGTCCGCCATGGTCAGGCACATTGGCTTTTGCAGCAGCACGTGCTTGCCGGCCTCGACGGCAGCCAGGGTAAAGCGGGCATGGGTGCCGGGTCCTGTGAGGATAAAGACCGCCTCGATGTCTGCGCGCCGGATCATGTCGTCATAGTCTTGATACTGCTCCCGGGCGCCGAACAGGCGTACACAGGCGGTGGTTCGTGCCTCGTTGATGTCACACACGGCCACCAGGTCAGCATGCTCCATGAGGTAGGGGAGATAGTAGGCGGTCGCGACGACACCACAGCCGACGACGCCGACCTTGATCTTGCTCTCTCGAATGCGCTGGATACCCTTTATCCCAATCATCGTTGTGCTCCTCCTTGCCGAGCGCTCAGCTTTTCGATCCACTCGTGACCTTCGGGATAGGTCTGCATCAGTGCGGACAAGAGCCATGCTTTTGCCCTATCCCCGAGAAGGGGCGCCACAATCGCAAAATCTGCTCGATCTTGCTCAGTTAACCCTTTGGCCTTGTACAGCAGTTGCACCTCGGGGGCCACAAAGGGAATGCCCTCTCGATTGCGGGAGCCGAGAGTCGAGATTCGCCCTCTGATCCGCCGGTTCCGCCTAAAGAACCACTCTTCTCCGTCGTCTTCCGCGAGCATCAGTTGGAAGGCCCACGGTTCTGCTGGGCCCCGACGACACCAGATGTCATGAATGCCACGTGCCAGGGACTCGCCTGGCTGCCACGGTCGCAACCCGCCAGGCGGATCGGCCGCGTAGAGTTCCCACCCGTACAGGTGGTGCTGAACAACGAGTTGGTCCCTTCTCAGGACAAGGATATCCAAATCGCCATGTGCACGAGTCTGCCGACCCACAAACAAGTCGATCGCCCAGCCGCCCGCAACCCACCACAGAACCGTGGCCTCTTCCATGATCTCTTGGGCTTCCGCTGGCAATATCGGCTTCCAGTTCGCCAAGTCGTGTTCCATGTTTACTTGCCGATCAATACCAATTGCTCTGTCTTGAGCTCCTGGTAGGATCCGGCTGCATACTCGGTGAGCCCGCCTGGGAACTCGACCAGGGGCACAAACTCAGAGTAATCGCCCATGTCCCACTTGGCAAGCATCGCCTTGTAAGATGAGACATGAGTGACAAAAGCGAGCAGGCAAGCAGGCATGTCCTGCTCGCGGATGAGGTATGCGTTCTCCAGGATCAGTTTCTCCCGGAACTCGTTCAACGGCATAAAGACCTTCTCCACCCAGACACGCCACTCTCTGAACCGCTCTTCGCTCGGTGGTTGGCCTTCATCAAATGGTAACTACTCAGCCATCGCAAGCTTCTAGTGGTGTCACGGTAGGTCAACCACTATATGTAGTGGTGTCGCCATGATTGTGCCAAAGATGCTGGAAAGATGACCACTAGATATAGTGGTGGGCTGGTGCAGAGCCACTAGAAAAGTGACCTGCCTGAGTAGTTACCATCAAAGAACAATCCTTCCCGCTTGTACTTGTCCAGCAGCGCTCGCCAAGCGATGTAGCCGGCCTGCGAAGCCACATACAGGGGGCCGTAGAACTCGTCTATCCGTTTGTTGATCAGATCCAGCCTCTCTTTCCTGCGGGCCAGCCGCAGGTTGTTGGCATAGGTGGCTATATAGCCGGTGAGCGCAAGGATTACAGTGATGACCAGAGACACGATCTGGGTGGTCATAGAGCTCCCTCTGCTGGGCCCTTGCACCTGATGAGGGCGACGCATTCCTCACATCACAGCACGATACGCGACGATGGAGGGGAATGCGTCGCCCCTACGGGTTCGTTTTTCTCAGCAGGCCGGGCAGAAGGCCCAGGTGTTCCAGTTGATAGTACCCGGGATGGCCGGCGGGGGGAGGATCGGCCACTTCGTGGGCCCACGTCAGTTGATAGGGAATGTAGACGGCACAGCCGCCCAACGCCAGTACGGGCAGCACATCGGAGCGCAGCGAGTTGCCGACCATCAGGAACTGTGCCGGCTCGATCTGATGCCTGGCCAGGAGCGCCTGGTACCTGTCGCGGGTCTTGTCAGCGACGACCTCCACATGCCGGAAATGGCGGGCCAGGCCGGAGCGGGCCACCTTGCTCTCCTGCTCGTACAGATCGCCCTTGGTGATCAGCATGAGGTCGTACTCGGTCGCCAGTTGGGCCACCGTCTCGACCGCATGCTCAAGAAGCTGGACGTCAGTAGCGAGCATCTCTTTGGCCAGATCGATCACGGACTGGATCTCGCGCCCCGCGATCCGGCCCTCGGTGAGCGCGATCGCCGTCTCGATCATGTTGAGCGCAAAGGCCTTGATGCCATACCCGAAACACTGTAGATTGCCGATCTCGGTCTGGTAGAGCCTTTCTTCGATCCACTCTGGGCTGTGGTATTGGAGCAAGAGTCGCTTGAACCTGACCTGTGCACCGGTGTACAGGGTCTCGGTATGCCAGAGCGTATCGTCGGCGTCAAAGCCAATGGTCCTGATCATGCAAGGGCTCACCATGGCCATTCGCGGCCCTGCCAATCGCGCATGACCAGCCGGTCGTCGTCACAGCGGGTCGGATTGTGTGGATCAGCCGCGCGGTCGCGCAGGAAATAGGCCAATGCCGGCACGGCGGCCTGCTCTGGCTCCAGATCGCCCTCCGTGCTCTTGGTGCCGCGCATGTAGGATCGGAGCCATCCAGGGTGATAGACGCGAAAACTGTAGCCATCGGGCCGCAGGACGTTAAAAAGCATCCGGACAGCCATATTCAGGGCGGTCTTGGACATGCAGTAGCCGTAGCCAGCGGTGCGCGTGCAGCAGTTGATGCTGCCTGCCTCGGAAGAGACAAAGCACAGCCGTTTCATGGCGCTTTGATCTGTCAGCGGCAGAAACGCTTGCACCATGCGCAGCGGCCCCACGGCGTTGACATCGTACATGCGGTGCATCTCGGTATAGTCCTGGGGCTCCCGTATGGAACGCCCCAGAGTAGGCGAGCTGACGCCAGCGTTGTTGACCAGAAGGTCTACCCGGTCCACGGCCCCCATCACCGCTCGCGCCGCAGCACGCACCGATTCGTCGCTGGAGACATCCAGCGGCACCAGCGTCAGGCTCGGATGTTGGGCCATCAGGACAGACAGTTCGGGCCAATCGGGCATGTACTGGCCGGCAAAGACGCGCCAACCTTTGTCCATGAGCCGCGCAGTCAGCGCCAGGCCCAGCCCACGATCAGCCCCGGTGACAAAAGCGATCCGAGATCCCTCGCCTGTATGATCCATGAAAGAGACTCCTGTTGCCGGAACTTATCAGAAAGGCCATTCCTCGCCCTGGTAGCCGATCATCACTAGCCGATCCTCGTCATCCCGCTGCTCCAGAAAGAAGGGGATAGCCCTGGCGGCCGCTTCGTCGGGCTCCATGTCGCCTACGGTGCTCTTGGTGCCGCCCATGTAGGAACGTATCCATCCGGGATAGTACAGCCGGAAGGTATATCCCTCTGGCCGCAAGGTATTGAACATGATCTTGACGGCCATGTTCAGTGCCGCCTTGGACATGCCGTAGGCGAACCCACCCTGGCGATGCGCCATGGCGATGCTGCCCGCCTCGGAAGAGACAAACGCCAGCCGCCGCATGCCCCGATCCGCCAGCGGCAGAAAGGCCTCTACCATGCGGATGGCCCCCAAGGCATTGACGTCGTAGGCGCGGTGGATCGCAGCGGATGAGTACATCCGAGCGTCAAGGCCCTCTCGCAGCTCCTGGTGTCCCCCGCCAATGCCGGCGTTGCTGATCAGCAGGTCCAGGTGATCGGTTCGTTGCGAAACGGCTTGTGCGGCAGCGTAGACCGATTCGATGGAGCTCACATCCAGCGAGACAATGTCCAAGCGCCCGGGGAACTGGCTCGCCAGTGCCGCCAGTTCGGGCCATTCGGGCATGTACTGGCCAGCAAAGACGTGCCAACCCCGCTCCAGCAGCCCCTTACTCAAGGCAAAGCCCAGGCCGCGGTCGGCTCCGGTAACCAGAGCAATGTAGTCCATCCAGGGGCACCCCCTTTCCTACGGACGGGCTGCAGCCGGGGTTGCTGTGCCGCACCACTGCAGGGCGTTGCGCAGCAGGGCCTGGAAAGAAGGGTGTAGCCAGACCGGCACATTGTGGCCGGGAGACAGCACACAGACGCGGCCTGCCCCTTCGGTGCGGGTCCAGCCGCCAGCCCTGGTGCCGTGCTCCGATGTAGTCGTCATGAACAGATCCGCCTGGGCGTCGTCGAGTGCCATGTAATAGTGCTCGTCCACCAATGTGAATGGAGCACTCCCAGCGGTGAGGGGATGGCTCGCCCGTGGTTCGACGGTGACCGGGCACTGGGCTGGGTGTGTGATGAACGCGCCGCCGATCAGCCCGCGCAGCATGGGCTTGCGGTCCAGATCGGCCGCGCCCGAGTGGACGACCAGCAGCCCATTCCCCTTGCGCACATAGTCCGCAAAGGCCTGCTGGACCCCTTCGGTGATCCAGTGACTCTGGTCGACCGCCGAGACGTTGTCCGACTTGTCATGAGCACAACCGGGTAGCCAGCCATGCGCTCGGCCGACCAGTCAGCGGCGTTCTCGATCCAGTCAAAGGCAAAGTCGTTCCCCTCCAGTGGCTCAAGGCCGCCGCGGGCCGTTCGGGCAGGATGGTAATAGTCGTTGCACACCACTAGAACACGCATGAGTCAACCTCCTCGTAGAATGCATCAGCGAATGTCATGTTTCTATCTCTTGACGGCCGGGACAACATACTCCTCTATCAGCCTGAACAGCGGCTCATGTCCGTCCACCTGGGCCGTGGTGACAATGACGGAGTTGGCTCAGCCTACCTCGCTCACCGTGACCCGCTCCATGCGGTCTCCCTGCTGGATAGTATCCACCACCTCCAGCCCACTCACCACCTTGCCGAACACGGTATGCCTGCCATTGAGGTGCGGCTGCGGCGCATGTGTGATAAAGAACTGGCTGCCGTTTGTGTTGGGTCCCGCATTCGCCATAGAGATGACGCCCCTCTCATGCTTGAGGGGATTCCCGATTAGCTCATCCAGGAACTTGTAGCCGGGCCCGCCTCGGCCTGTCCCGGTGGGGTCGCCTCCTTGAATCATAAAGTCAGATATCACGCGATGGAACGTTATCCCGTCGTAAAAGCCCTCGCCCGCCAGGAAGCAAAAGTTGTTGATGGTGATGGGAGCGTGCTGGGGATAGAGCTCCAGCTCGATGGCTCCGCGGTTGGTCTGAATCGTGGCGCGATACGTTTTCTTGGCGTCGATCTGCATTTCTGGCGGGCGGTTCCATTGCTTCGTGCTCATACAGGCTTCTCCTACTGGCGCAGTTTCGCGGCGATGAACGTTACCAGATCACGGCTGGCCACACGTTCCTGCTGGGTAGTGTCCCGGTCTCGAACGGTCACAGTCCCGTCGGAAAGGGTTTGGTTGTCAACGGTTATGCAGAAAGGGGTGCCGGATTCATCCTGGCGACGGTATCGACGGCCCACTGAGCCGCTTTCATCGTAGAACGTATTCCAGCTCTGCTTCAGCTCGCGGTAGCATTCCCGGGCAATCTCTGGCATTCCATCCCTCTTGACCAATGGCAAGACCGCCGCTTTGATCGGGGCCAGGCGCGGGTGGAGCTTCATCACCACGCGCGGTTGAGGCACGCCTTTGTCGTCTGGGACCTTGTCTTCGGTATAGGCTTCGCAGAGAAAGGCCAGGGTCGCCCGGTCAGCTCCGGCCGAAGGTTCGACGGCGTGGGGGATGAACTGCTCCCTGCTCTGGTCGTCGAAATACCGGAGGCCTTTGCCGCTTCCAGGATAGCGGACGTTGCCCTCACTGTCTCGTTCGACGGCAAACCCATCGCCCTGGCGTACCAGCTTGCCTTCCATGTGGCTACGCAGGTCGAAATCCCCTCGATGCGCGATGCCTTCCAGCTCGCCAAACTCTCCCTCGGGCAGAAACGGGAACCGATACTCGATGTCGGCCGTGCCACAGCTATAGTGGCTGAGCTCATCAGGGCTGTGATCGCGCAGGCGCAGCTTGTCACTCTGCAAGCCAAGTGACGTATACCAGGCGAAACGGCGGCCTCGCCAGTAAGCGTACCATTCACGAGATTCGGCGGGGCGGCAAAAGAACTCGATCTCCATCTGCTCAAACTCTCGCGAGCGGAACGTATAGTAGCGGGGTGTGATCTCGTTGCGAAAGCTCTTGCCGATCTGGCCGATGCCAAAGGGAAGTCTCACCCGTGTGCTATCGAGGACATTGCGAAAGTTGGCAAAGATGCCCTGAGCTGTCTCGGGGCGCAGGTACGCTACCGACGAGGGGTCGACCAGTGCACCCAGATTGGTCTTGAACATGAGGTTGAACTCTCGCGGCTCTGTGAGGTCACACGTGTCATGTTCTCCCGGGTGCTTGCTGGGCTTGTGCGGACATTCGCTGGTCTTCAGGTGATCGGCGCGAAAGCGGGCCTTGCATGTACGACAGTCCACCAGCATGTCGTGGAACAGGTCATAGTGTCCGCTCACCTTCCATACCTGGGGATGCATGATGATGCTACAATCCAGCCCAACCATGGCGTAGGGAGAGGGAGCGCCGGTGGGAGGCGTGGTATCATCATGAGCGGTGACCATGTCGCGCCACCATGCCTCTTTGACATTCCGCTTGAGCTCCACGCCGAGCGGGCCATAATCCCAGAAACCGCTGACGCCGCCGTATATCTCGCTGGACTGAAAGATTAAGCCACGCCGCTTGCACAGCGAAATGAGTTTGTCCATCAGCTCCTTGTTCTCAGCCATGGGGTTTCTCAACAATGGCAGTGGCCCACAGGACTGACCCGACCGCCTCTTTGGCGTTCACGCGCTTGGGGTAGTTGATGTAAACGTCATAGCTGGGCTGAACGCAGACGCCATCGCAAGCGTCAAAGATGTCAACCAGCCCGGCCTCGTTGGTCACGGCCTTGGAGAGAATGCCCTCATAGCCTTGCCGGACGGCCGGTCCGTACCGGTCCGCACTCACATACCCGAGGTCGATGGCTCGCTGAAGCATGTAGACAAACATGGCGCTGCCGGAGGTATCGTGCCAGTTGTCTGCCCGGTCGCCCTTGTCGACCACCTGGTACCACAGCCCGGTCTTGGGGTCCTGCGTTTTGCTCAGCCCCTCGGCGAGGCCGAGCAGGATGTTCATCACCTCAGCTCTCTGGGGATGATCGAGGGGCAGCACCTTCAGCGTCTCGACCAGGACCAGTGCATACCACCCCAATCCCTCGCTCCATACCTCTGGAGAAAGGCCAGTCACCGGGTCGGCCCAGGCGGCATGCCTGGCCTCGTCATAGGCGTGTAAGAACAGACCCGAGTCCTCTTTCCGGCAGTGGCGGGCCAGGATCAGGATCTGCCGTGCCGCTTCATGGAAGCAGTACGCTTGGTCGCCAATGGCTACGCCATACCGGGTGAGGAACATCTGCCCCATGAACACGCCGTCGATCCACATCTCGTGTGGCAGCGCCCTGGAGTGCCAAAAGCCTCCGTCTGAGTTGCGCGGGTAATCGTTGAACGCCTCACGGATCTTTTGCGCAGCCAGGCGGTACTTGTCCTGGCCGGTCTTTTCATAGGCGGCGATCACTGCGGTCCCGGCCATCATGTTGTCCAGGTCATGGCCCGTAAAGCCGCGGATGTCGCCCCTCTCACCGACGTGCTGATCGACGAACCGGAGCACATAGTCAAGGTACTTGTGCTCGCCGGTGTACTGGTACAGCATCTCAAACCCAGACAAGACGTAGCCCTGTACATAGCACCAGGGACGAAATGGGATGTCATCTGAATTGGGGAACCTGACCATGATGCTTTCGGCCAGGGCAACGGACGTCCTTTTGGCTGTGACCATTGCCTTCCTCCACCAGCGGGGAGCCCTGCAAGGAAGGGGCACTGCCTGGCTACCGCAGTGCTTTAGCCCTGCCTGAGCAGCTCCAGCATCTTGCGATCCAGTCGATGGCCCCGGTAGGGTTCATAGAGTACATCCGCGCGGTCGCTGTCCAGCAGGCCAAAGCCACCGCGCAGGTTCCACAGCGCCCAACCCATTCCGGCCTGCTGCCAGTTCCGCAGGCGGTCGCTCATCCAGGCCAGGACCACAGTATGCGGGGTGTACGAATAGGCACCCCACTCGCCGACATGCACTCCGACCCCGGTTGCGGCAAATGCTTTCCAGGGCTCAACCCAATCCGTCCACAGGGTCTCTCTGCTGTAGCGCATGCGTCCGCTGACGGGCGCAAGCTTGCCCTGTGCGTCCACCGTGAACGCTTCCTGAGTCAATCCCCACCCCGCTTCTCCGGGCCTGAGCACGAGTTGCCCCCCGGGCGCACCTGGATATGGACTCAAGCGGATCTCGGAGAAGGTCAGCCAGTCCCCTGTCGTCACCTCGAACCGGATCTCCCGGGTATGCGCCGGCAGTGTGGCAGTGTATGCCTTGTCGTACACTGCCTGGTAGATGCCCCATTCTGGCTTGAAGGTAGACTCTTGCCATTCCCCTCGCCCTGGACCGGGCTGCAGCCACTGTTCCAGCACCGTGACCCCATCGGCCTGAACCACGAGGCGGGCCTGGTGTGAGACCTGATGAACCTTGATGGTCATCTCTGTGGCTCGAATGAGGTCCGTTTTGAGCACCAGCGGGCTCTTGAGCTCGGGTTTTTCGTCGCCGTACAGGTATTGGCTGATCGAGGCCAGGATGGGCCAGGTTGGGACCGGCCACGCATCGGACCCGTCTACCCAGGAAGCGCGGTAGTGGGTGACCAGCATGGGCGTGTACCCCCGCGTACTCTGGGCAATCCGGAGCGGTGCGAGCTCTGGTACCGGGCGCATGCCATAGTCCGCGCCATCGGCAATGATCAGCCGGTCCGGGTCCCCCTGCCAGATCGCCGAGACCGCGGCTGCAGCAACGCGAACGTACTGGTCCGCAGTCACATTGGGGGGTTCGTTCACCAGGTTGAAAGACAACTCGGCTGATGGAATGCCCCGGTAGCGCGCTGCGAACATGCGCCACTGAGCGGCGAACTGGCGGCGCGCCTCCTGGCCACTGGATCCATCCGCCCAGAGATCCAGGGGCTCCTTTGGGGCATTCACGCAGTAGCCGGGAGCGCGGTGGAGACAGAGGTTCACATGGATCCCGCGCTGCCGGGCCCACGAGATGACCTGATCGATCTCTTTCAGCGGCTGTTCCCTGTACACGTCCGGGGCCGTGGTCCAGATGCGATAGTCGGTAGGCAAGCGGACGAAATCAAAGCCCCACTCTGCCATAAAGTCCAGGTCCCACTCTACATACGGCCTATCGCCCTCCAGAGTGAACTTTTCGAGGAGGTTAAAGCCGCGCCAGCGAGGCAATCGCGCATAGGTGGCGGGCTTGAAAAGGCGAGGGGACGGCATGGGGGTTGGCGTGTCCGTCGGAGTTGGCGTTGACGATGGCGTTGGTGTGATGGTCGGACTTGCAGTTGCAGATGGCATTGGCGTCGCTGTCCAGGTGGCGGTTGCTGGTACCTCTGTCGACGTGCTCGTCGCGGTCGGCAATCTAACAGTGGGCACTGGGACGGATGCCGGTGTGCACGCGGCCAAGACCGCTGCTGTCCCGCCCGCGGCGAGGAGAGCCAGGAACTGCCGGCGCGACATTCCTGCATTCGGTGCATGGTTCGACAATGATGCCGCTCGTTCTGCGGCGAGTTCGTCCGTCATCGCCTCGCGCCCGTTGCGCCGGACGACCAGGTTCCGTCGGTCTGGCACCAGCTCTGCTTATGCCTGGGCACGTCTGGCGATGTCCACGCTGGTCAGCATGCCTACCACGGGCTCACTCTCACTCCCGCTGTGGGTCACAAACACCACGCGCCCTTCGGCGATCTTGGCGAGTGCGTCTTGGGCATCGGCCAGGGAACCGCTCTCACTCACGACGGCAAAGGGTTTCTTGAGCTCCGGCTTTTCATCCAGGAGGTTCTGCACCGTCAGGTTGTTGCGCTCATCCTCTGACGCGCTAGCCTTGAACCGGTAGAGGTAGTCAATGATGTCCTGTGAGTATACCAGGGACACGGCAGCGCCTGCCTTGTTCAGAACGGGGAGACGTTTCAGATTCTTGCCCTCGAGCTGAGCCAGGACGTCCACGAGCTTGGTCTGGGCAGGGTCATCGCACACAAACATCTGGCTCCTGGGGACCATTGCCGAAGCGATCGGCATGGACTGCAATTCCTCTTGCGAGGTCAATTGCCTGGTCAACCGCTCCACGCTGCGGCTGGCCGACTCAAAGTTCTCTCTCGCGAAAAAGTAGGCCAGGACAGTCCCTACCCAGGTACCAAAGAGTGGCAAGACGGCGTTGAAGACGATCTGCGCCCTGGAGGCGACTTCTTTGTCACTGATGACGACGGTCATGCTGCCAAGAACCACGATGCCGACAATGGAAATGCCGGTTATGCCCAGCGCCAACCAGCTTCGGGTTCTGCCTTGATCCACAGGGATGTCGGTGCTTTTGATCGGACCCGTTGGCCTGTTCATGCTCCTGTCGCTCCTTTCCGTCTGGCATGCTCCTGGCGGAACACCTCATTGGTGGGGCTTTCGGCGGGCTTGGCCTGCCGAAAGCCCCACGGATCGACCTCTTGCTTGACAGGGCAAGCGTTGTCTACATTATAAGGCACAAACCAGGCCTCGTCAAGGACATTTCACATGAACAAAGGGAACACCAGGTAGGCAAACAGGCCATTGAGCGCGTGCACCACGACACATGGCCAGATGCTTCGCTCTTTGAGGTACAGCAGGACGAGAGCGGCTGACAGCACACTCACATCCAGCGTGGGGCCCAGGCCAAAGAACCGCAAATGCACACCAGTAAAGGCCAACCAGGACAACAGTGCTGCCAGCCACCTGTGGCCCGTGAGTGAGGTGACCCTCTCTACCAGGTAACCTCTATAGAACACCTCTTCCACGAACGTTCCGGTGAGGAACAAACCCAGGAGGGTAAGGGCATGGTATCCCTTGATCATCGGCTGCAGGGAACGGATGGTCTGGAGCCCAAGGGACTGCAGGACAAACCCACTGGCCATCATGGCCAGTGTGGCCAGCAGATACACCAAGGCCCCTAGCCACACATAGCGCCACCGGAACCGGCCCACTCCGATGCTCGGTAGACCCTGACCTTCTATCTTGGGCAGCCAGTAGGCCAGAAGCGCTAGAAGAACCAGCCATTCGACCGCGATGGCGATGCCGATGTGGATATCACGCGCCGGTATAGGGAGGAGGACATCGCGCGAAAGGTACTCGCTCCCAAGGATTACGCCCAAGCCGACGATGTAGGGCCATTTCGAGGCTTGCTCGCCTGGCCGATCCGCCCGGCCTCGCACGGCGCTTGCCATAGTCCTACCTCCCCACGACTGACCCAGTCTTTTGTTTGGTACCACCGCTCTGCTAGAGGGTGACCTCGGCGAACAGCCGTTGATCGGCGGCAGAGCGCCCAATGAGCAGCCGGTAGTGTCCAGCGGCGACCCGCCAATTGCCGCCCGTTGATGGACCCCCAGCCTCGTATCGAGACAGCGTCCGGCGGTCGATGGCGATGCGCGCGGTGATACGTTCGCCGGGGGCTGCGGTCACGGCGGCAAACCCGACGAGGCGGAGCGGCTCTGCGCCAGGGGGGTCGCTCTGGGTCAGGTAGCATTGCACCACCTCGCGTCCGAGGCGATGTCCGGTGTTCCGGAGCGCTACCTCGACGATCAGCCCGCCGGCGTCGCCGGCGCTGGTGCTCACCTGCTCGTACGCCCAG
>Ga0315274_10009617_pt1 | contig 13954 bp, 13 predicted proteins | sample YL17G02_20_MG_FD_203700 | JGI IMG/M metagenome (GOLD analysis project Ga0315274, IMG submission 203700) | Sediment microbial communities from Yellowstone Lake, YNP, Wyoming, USA - YL17G02_20 | ecosystem: Environmental > Aquatic > Freshwater > Lake > Sediment | place: USA: Wyoming | collected...
GCGAGTCCTCGAGCCTGGGGGTGTTCGATGAATTAATCCCTCTATTCATCAGGTGTTCAGGTGATTGGTCCAGCACCCCCAGGCTCGAGGACTCGCCTGAGGGTGTTCGATGAATTAATCCCTCTATTCATCAGGTGTTCAGGTGATTGGTCCAGCACCCCCAGGCTCGAAGACTCGCCTGAGGGTGCCACCCGATTCGGCATCGAAATGTTTTTTTCAGCAGCCCCTTACGTTCGGGCCGTTGGATACAGGCTTTTGGTGCCGGGATACCGGGAAAATGCCGGTGTTCAATCCGGCGACGGACGGGCGAGCCGGCAATGGACGACCCTAATTGTTGATATCGGGGGCGTCGGTGACCACCGTCGCGCCGTCCTCGGTCGTCGGTGGAGGAGGGGGCACGTAATTGAAGCTCTGCTCCTGCTTGACGAGCTGGCCCTGACGTGCGATTGCGGCGTGGTTCTCGGAGATTTCCACCGCCACCACGTACAGGACAAAGCAGAGAACCAGTATCAGAATCTGTCTCATAGTTATCTGGGGAGCCATCCTGAATCACCCACGATACTCATCCCCGTGGCCCATTCGATTCTGTCACGATACCGCCCGCGTCTTTGAGAAATGACCGGCCCGGGCGGGAAGGCGGCATCACGACGGTGTCATCGGTCGAGCGAATACTCGATGAGTCGCTCGCACAGTTCTCCGAATTCAATACCGGCCGCGCGCGCCGCGTCCGGAAGCAGGCTGACCTCGGTCATGCCCGGTATCGTATTGAATTCGAGGAAATGCGGATCGAGATTCGAGTCGAACATCACTTCCCCGCGACCGCAACCGCTCAGGCCCATCAGGCGGTAGGCCCTGAATGCCATCTCCTCGGCTTGCCGGACTCTCTCGGAATCGATGTCCGGGGGGATTATGTGATGGCTCATCCCGGGAGTGTATTTTGCCTCGTAGTCGTAAATCCCTTTGTCGGAGATTATCTCAATGGTAGGCAGAAGGATCGGCTTGCCGTTTCCGATAATGCTGACAGTGATTTCCGGGCCGGGAAGGCACTCCTCGATCAGCGCCTGGGGTGAGAATTTCAGGGCAAGGTCGACAGCCGAAAGCAACTGGTCCGACGCCGTCACGCGGGTCAGCCCCACCGAGCTTCCTGCCTGGGTTGGTTTGACGATCAAGGGGAGGTCGACATTCTGCTCCTTGAGATCGGCCAAAGCTCGCGGAAGCTCGTCGGGGTGGTCGAGAATCGTACCCCTGGGCATCCGTATGCCGTGACCCTTAAGGAATTCCCTGGACTTAGCCTTGTCGATAGCCAGTGCGCTGGCGAACACTCCGCTGCCGGTGTAGGGGAGGCCGAGGACTTCGAGCATACCCTGCACAGTGCCGTCCTCGCCCGGTCGACCATGAAGCGCAATGAACACAACGTCAGGGCGCATTTCGTTCAGCTTGTTGTAGGCGTCGGGATCCAGGTCGACCTCGGTGACCCGGAAGCCGCGACCCCTCAGCGCGTCCGCGACCGCTTTGCCCGAGATGAGGCTTATCTCCCTCTCGGAAGAGGGGCCGCCCATCAGGACAGCGATATGCCTAACTCGCTTGCTCATAGTGCTCTACTGCTGCGGAAGACGCACAGAAGCTCTTTCCCTGAACCTATCCGGTCTGCACGTGGTAGACGGGCTGGGCTTCCGGCCACAGCGTCGGATCGCCGGCGAGCGCCTCGGCCACCTTGTGAATGTCGCCCGCCCCGAGTGTGATGATCAGGTCGCCCGGACGCACCTGCTCCTTCAGTCTCTGAATCACGCTGTCGAGATCCTTCAAATGGGTCACAATGGGATGAGAGTTGGAGTGACGTTTGATGGCCTCCACAACGAGGTCACTGGAGACGTTCTCGATCGGATTCTCGCCTGCGGGGTAGATGTCGGTAACGATGACCTCGTCCGCGTCCTCGAACGCACGCCCGTATTCGTCATGGAGAAAATGGGTCCTGGTGTAGCGATGCGGCTGGAAGACGGCGATGATGCGTCGCTTGGTCGTGGCCCTTGCGCCCGACAGGGTCGCCTTCACTTCGGTCGGATGGTGCGCGTAGTCGTCCACCACCATGAACCCGTTGTTCTTGTGGACCTCGAACCGCCTCGAAATCCCCCTGTACTCCTCCAGCCCCGCCTTGACTGTCTTGAATTCCACACCGAGGGTCAGGGCGACCGCGGAAGCCGCGAGCGCATTCTGTATGTTGAAACGTCCCGGAGCGCTCAGAGTTACGCGTCCCAGGCTCTCCCCGTGCCAGACCAGATCGAACGATGAGGAGAAATCGCGGTGCCTTATGGTCCTGGCCGTGCAATCGGCGGGATTGTCGATTCCGAAGGTAACCAGACGCTTCCCGAAAAGCACACCGAGGTCCGCCACGCCTTGATCGTCCGCCGATATCACACCGAAACCCTTGCTCGGGAGCTTCTCGATAAACCTGCGGAAGCTCCTGAGAAGCATGTCGAGATCGCGGTAATGGTCCATGTGGTCCTGATCGATGTTCGTGATAACCGCGATCTCGGGATTCAGGCGAAGGAAGCTCTCGTCCGACTCGTCCGCTTCGCTCACGAAGAAGTCGCCGAGGCCGGTTTTGGCATTGGATTTGTACTTGGGCACGATGGCGCCGACATATGCGCTGGGGTCCCAGCCCGCGGCCTCAAGCATGTACGCCAGCATGGCAGTGGTGGTCGATTTCCCGTGTGTGCCGCTGACGGCAATGCCCCGCTGGGCGTCCATGAGAATGGCCAGCATGTCGCCTCGATGAATGACCGGGACACCCATGGCCGCGGCCGCAGCCAGCTCGGGATTGTCCGGGCGGATCGACGATGAAACGATGAGACAGTCGGCGGACTTGATGTTCTCGGCCTTGTGCCCGACATGCACCTTGATGCCGAGCTTGCTCAGCTCGCCGAGAAGGCATCCGGCCTTGATGTCGGAGCCGGAGACGCGGTAGCCGAGGGACACGAGCATGCGCGCCAAGGCGCTCATGCCGATCCCGCCAATTCCAACCATGTGAAAATGCCGGCAGTTTCTCATAGGTTGTTTTCGAGTTTCAGAAGACTGGCTCATGTAAGACAGCTCGCCGCCCCAGTCAGCACATGCAGATTCCGTGCCGATTCACCGGTTCTTGCCTGATAATGCCTACAGGCAAAGGGCTAAGCCTGCGAACGGGTCGCCGGTCGCCTGCAAGGGGCGTTTCGAACGGCATTTGGGGGCTAAGGGTTGTGGTCTGCATGAGTTACATTAAGATCAATTAAGGGCGGCCAGTTTTGAACAAAAGCCAAGAGATGTGGCAAACCATCCACACGGGGGTTCCATGGGGAGGTTCTGTGGCACCAAAGACACGGTCGGGTAAGGGGATCAGGGCGGGAAAATATAGTGTACGATATTCTCACTACCACTTGATAATTCGCTATAGTCGTGGTATAATGTCAGCATCTAAGGTCATGCCCCATGAAGGGAGGCATTGTTTATGGCTAGCAAAGCACGGGAAATTTTCCGTAACCAACGCGGTCAGGGCTTAACGGAGTATGCCATGATCCTGGCGATTGTCTCGATCGCCGCGCTTGCCACCTTGACTCTCTTCGGGGATATCATAATCAACACCTTCTACAGTATGATCAACGATGCTTTCACCGGTCTGTAGCATCGGCATCCGACCTTTCTCTGGACAACATACTTGATTCGCGGCTGTGGAAGCCGCGATTTTTGTTTGCCCGGATTTCGCGTACCGCTTCGGTTTTTGATACAATTCAAACCGATAAGGAGGGAACCGTGGACTACGCTCTCATTCTGTCGGGCGGGAGCGGCACCAGGTTGTGGCCGCTTTCTCGCCGGGCTCGACCGAAGCACCTGGTCTGGCTTGCAGGCAGCAAGCCTCTTCTCGAGCAGACGCTCGATCGTCTCGAGGGGCTGATCCCCGCCGAGCGGAGGTTTCTAATCACGATCCCCGAGCAGGCCCCGATAGTACGGGACGCTGCGAGGGGCAGGGCGGCCGGGATAATCATAGAGCCGGTCGGGCGCAACAATCTGTTCCCCATGGCCCTGTCGACGAGGATGCTGGCCGACAGGGACCCGGATGCGCGCATCGTCTTCCTGCCGTCCGACCACAGCCTCGCCCAGCCCGGCATGCTCAGACAGGCGCTCGAGCTGGCCCTTGAGGTCGCGGCCAAGGGCTACATTGTCACTCTCGGAATTCCCACGAAGTACGCTGAGCCCAACTACGGTCACATCGAGAAGGGCGACGTGATACCGGGATTCGGGGGCCGGGCGTTTCCGGTCTTCGAGGCGAAGAGCTTCAGGGAGAAGCCGCCGCTCGAGGTGGCCGAGGAACTGGACCGCAGCAAGGAATGGTTCTGGAACTGCGGAATTTTCATCTATACCGCCTCCGGAATGCTGGAGCTTGTGGCGGAAGCGCAGCCGGGGCTGGCGCGAATTCTCGATGAGCTTGCGCCGAGCCTGGCGAGGGGGGTCCCCGTCATAGACAAGCCGGTCTGCGACTGGGAGGCGGAGCAGGCGATCCGCGAAGCCTACCTGGGCCTGCCGAAGAAGCTTCAGACCAGCATAGATTATGCGCTCATGGAGAAGGCGAGACGCGTTGCGATGATTCCGGTTGAGATGGGCTGGTCCGACCTGGGCGGTTTCAGTGCGCTCTCGGAGCTTCTGGAGCCTGTGGATGAAACCAACAGGGTGGCGCTCGGAAAGGACGGCGTGGAGGCGCGCGTTCTGTTGCCGGGATGCACGAATGTCACGGTGTTTCCCGGAAAGCGCACAGTCGTCTGCCTCGACTGCAAGGATCTGATCGTGGTCGATACGTCCGATGCGCTTTTGATCCTCCCCAGAGAGAGCTCGGGGCGGGTGCGTGACGTTGTCGAGCAGATCAAACAGAGAGGGTGGACCGATCTCCTTTAGGTCGGAAACTTCCTCGTTCTATCAATCGGCCTGAGAACCTGTCGAAAATAAGACTTGATGCGCGACGCTCATCGCGGGTACAGGTATGGCCTCTAGAAAGCTGATACGTCTGCTTACTTTCGCGTCCATCCTCGCGTTCTTCTGCCTCACATGCAGCAAGGAGGACCCCCTTGTTCCGCCCGATGTATTCGATCCGCTGCGCCCGACGATCGAGAGCTTCACCGCTGAGCGGAGCGGAAAGGCGATCGAGGGCGGCATCGTTTACAGCGGCGAGGACATCGATCTTGCGGTCCAGGCTAAAAGCATGGCGTTCCCCGTGAGCTGCGGGCTGAGCGAGGATGAGGTGGTAGAGGGGAATCTGCTCTACACTTTCAAGGCGATCCCACCGGGCGATGTCCCTGCGCCGGGTCTGATAAGCCAGGCCGAGCCCCCCTCGAACCAGGCAAACTGGCGGGTTCCCAATCTCGACGCGTACGATCCAGGCGAGGGAGTGGTTTACACGCTGCAGGCGACGGTTTACGACGAATGCCTGGACAGGCAGAACAGCGGCAAGCTGACGTTGCGGGCCTTCGCCAACGAGGGCGCCCCGGTCGTCTCCGCAACGAAGGTGGAGAGCTCCATAAAGTCGGCGTCCCCTGTGACCGAGCAGCTCGATCAGAACGGCTACTACGAAGTGGAACGGGGCGACGAATGCCATATCTCGATAACCGCGCAGAGCCGCACGTCGGAGCAGATCTGCACAAACCGGGGCGTGCCGGAGGGGGACGAGCTCAGCTATGAGTGGTCCAGCTCATTCATCGCGATCGACCTGACTCACGGCCAGAATCCCAACCATGCGACGACAGCGGATTTCGACATTCCACTCACCATCTCGATCGGGGACGCATTTCAGGTTGAATGCAGGATAGAGGACGAGTGCACCGGCAGCTCGGTGGTTTCCACCTTCAAGTTCCGGGTTGTCGGATCGCCGAGAATCCTGAGCCTGACGGGTACCGCGGACGGCATGGATTTGTCCTACGACCCGTACTTCGACAACTACGAGGTGCTGCCGGGAAGCGAAATCGTGCTCACCGCGATCGGGCTCCTGATGGACGACGAGCTTTGCGATGCTAAGGGAATCCATCCGTACCTGCAATGGAGCTGGGAGGAGACGAAGGGTTCGAGCCCGAAGCTGGGGCCGCAGTACGATCCGTTGCCCAGTGAGAACGACCGGAGCGTGATCGAATTCGTTGTGCCTGCGGCGTCGAACGGGACTGAATACGCGTTCCGGTGTGAGGTTACCGATCGATGCAACGGCCTTGGCGACTCCGAAACAGCGTCGTTTGTCGTGATAGTCCCGCCCGAGGTCTCAATCGCATTCGTGGAGAGGGGCACCACTCCGATCGAGCCCGAGCCGAAGAGCGGGCGGTACGAAGTGCAGCCCGACGACACTGTCACGATCCGGATTGCGGCGCAGGCGAAGTCGGAGACGATCTTCTGCGAGGCGCGAGGGATCAGCCACGCGCCGCCGCTGCGGTATGGCTGGCAGAACCCGTGGCATTTTCTTGTCCTGAACTACGACAGCTGCCCCGTCGAGGAGTACAGCGACCTGGTATTCATCGTTCCAGGCTACACACCGTTGATGGACGCCGAGTTTGTCTGCGTTGTGCAGGACATGTGTAACGGGCTTGAGAATCAGATCATGGTGCCGCTCAGAGTCGTCAGTCCCGAGTAGGCGCGAGGGATGAGTGCCGAGCGAGACTCGAACCGCGACGGGGTCCGAAGTTTCGTCTGGTTTTTTCGGTTTTGAGGGTGTATATTGCTGATTGGAGGCAAGGGCAGGCCTCAACGGATGGATAATAGTACGAATAGATGAACCTCTAGATTGAGGGGACGCCGTTGGGGGCAGCGGCAGCGAGCTTTGCAGGAAAACGAAAAGGAGAGGGAGAGTGGAGAAGCCGTCACAGAAAAAACCGATAATCGCGCGGGAGCCGCAGGATCAGCAGCACCAATCGACAGTGTTCAAGAAGTCGCATGCCGGGAGCAGGTGCAAGCTCGAGCTGGAAGACGAACTGGTCCAGGGGAACGCCGAGGAGCTCTTCCGGGAGGTAATCCAGGCTTTTGAATCCGGCACGACCGAAGTGATCCTGGACCTCCGGCGCGTGCAGTATCTCGATACAGCCGCTTTGCAGAGCCTGGTCAGGATTTTCAAATATGCACAGGGGAAGCCCGGGCTTAAATTCGTCGTGCTTGCGGTGGAAGGAAGGCTTCTCGATATACTCAAGACCTGTCGTTTCGACAAGTTCATGACCATCACGCAGGACGAAAGCGTCGTCAAGGACGATTGGGTGCAGGGCTAAAGGCAACCCAATCAGGTTGAATCGGATACTAATAGCGCCGCTCCTTCCAGCGGCGATTTTTGCGTTGCCTGAGGGCCGGCGTCGATGGACGAGGAAAAGACCGAGCAACCTACCCCTCGAACCCGTCAGCGCGCCCGCGAGCGCGGACAGGTCGCCAAGAGCCGCGAGCTTACAGGCTCGCTGGTGCTCCTCGTCGGCTTCGTCACCCTTTACCTGATAATCGGCTGGTGGGGAAGGCTCTCCGCAGGCATGTTTGAAGAGATCCTGGGGAACCTGAACGTGCCCGCGGTCAACATGGGCTCAGTCCAGACAATGACCGGCTGGGCGATCATGCTTCTGATGTCCTACATGTGGCCGGTCCTGCTGGCGACCGCTGCCACTGCGGTGCTGATCAGCATTCTGCAGACTCGGGGCGTGATGAGTCTCGAACCGATCCGCCCGAAACTCAGCAACATCAATCCCGTTCAGGGCTTCAAGCGGATGTTCTCGACGCGCGGATTCGTCGAGCTCCTCAAGGCCGTACTCAAGATAGTGCTTGTGACTTCGGTAGCGTGGGCTTATGTGAGGGCGAATCTTGTCTCGATAATCCAGGCTCTGACGCTCGACCCGATGGCGTACATGCCGTTTTTCGGCAACCATGCGTTCAGGCTGGGCCTCTGGATCATCGGCGCCCTCATTATCCTTGCCATACTGGATTACATCTACCAGGTCTTTCAGTTTGAGAAGGACATGATGCTCACGAAGACGGAGGCGAAGGAAGAATACAAGCAGATGGAGGGAGACCCTCTGGTAAAGGCCAGGATGAGACAGCGTCAGCGCCAGATCGCTCTCTCCGCGATGCTGAGAGAGGTGCCTCGGGCCGATGTGGTGGTCACGAACCCGACAAGAGTCGCGGTCGCGCTGAAATACGAGCCCGACATGCCCGCTCCGCAGGTGGTAGCCAAGGGAAAGGGCGCCATCGCGGAAAGAATTGTCTCGCTCGCAAAAGAATTCGGGGTTCACATCCACCAGAACCCGCCGCTCGCGAGAGCCCTGTATCAGATGGTGGAAGTGGGTCGGGTGATTCCGTACGAGTTCTATGTGGCGGTGGCGGAGATTCTCGCGTTCGTGTACCGCACGAAGAAGAAATACAGAAAAGTGCGCAACCGGTTCGCCGCCGCGGGATGAATCATCGGTCCTCTGAGGTGTACCGGTCAGTCAGACGAAAAACGCACAGCGGCATCGACCCCCTGGTCACTGTTTCTCAGGGAACCAGCCTTGGAGTGTGATCAGGAATTTCTGAAAGGCGGAATCGGTACAGGAAGAGAAGTCGGCGAGTTCAGCCACTTGGCGATAAATCGACGATGACCGTTTCATCTTGACTGTCCACAGGGCCTGCTTAAATGCTTTCTTGGGATTTGCGGGTTTTGTGTTGTGTGATTCAGCAAAGCCTTTCTCCACAAGCCAATCCCCCAGGTCCTTTCCCGAGCTTCTCCAGTCGAGGCAGGTTCCCACATGAACGGGATCTCCCCACACCCAAGCTTCGAGTTCAGGGTCAATAACAACCGCTGCAGCACGGTCTCCCCAGCCGTTTGCAGATAGTCTTTCCTCCAAGTCCTCCTCAAGATTATCTCTACTGGTCTTTTCCTTTCCGCAGCCATCGTGATCGAGCATCACGAGCGCATGGGAATAGAGTGTGGCAGACTGACGCAGAAGATCGTGCGCGCGCAGCAAACATCCTGGATCCCGCTCCGGATGAACCCACACCTCAAATGATATGCTGGGTCTGATTCCCAGTGCCTGATCCCGACATAACAGGCCCTTGACTGCGAATTCCATGTTCTTGTCCGCCACAAGAACGACGAGGTCTCTTCTCTCCGAATCCGCAGTCAACTTAGTACTCCTGCAGCGAAGAGAGTACCGAGAGCTACGTCCTGTTTCCATTCTCTGAGGGCAGGATGCTTGTCCCCCGAGACAATATCTGTGCCTCCATCCGGGGTCTTGGCAAAGCAGAGGACTTCGCTCGGCTCGACCATGTTCAAGATCACCGGCGAGTGCGTCGCGAGGAGCACTTGAGCATCATAGACTGAGCTCAGCGATTGGATCATTGTTTCTACTGCACGCGGATGGATCCCATTCTCAGGCTCCTCGATGAGAAAAGCGCCTGTGAGCGCGGGCAGATAGGCGGGCAGAGTCAGCGCGAGAAGCCTCAACGTGCCGTCGGACGCCATCCATGAGGGAACCTTGAGGCCCTTGTCGTAACAGATCATCAGGTATCTGTGCTTGTCATCATCACGCTCTATTGTACGGATATCAACGAGGTCGGAGAGCGCCGTCCGAAGGTGCGATATCCAATCCTGGTGATTGCCTTGAGCTTCTTTGATGAGGTTCTCTATAACCCAAGGTAAGTTCGAGCCGTCGCTCTTGAAACCGCGGCCCTGCCCCGGAGGACTGGCTTTCTTAATGACTTGACTGTTCAGAGTAAGACTCTGGATACCTTCAGTCAGCAGGTTCTTCAGCCATGTGGCTACGGGGAATTTGGTCTCGTCTTCGGGCAGATTGCCGAGCGTGGATTTCTTGGGGCCGAATTTGTAGGCCGGCATCCATCCCTTACCTGCCTTCTCAGTGACTTCAGAGTAATAGTTGTCGTTTCCTCCAGTGGCTTTCGTGAATAGGCGTCTGGTTCCTCCGGTGCTACCGATTATGCTTTGAGGAGCATCAGGCTTCTGCGGGAACAGAGTCCGCTGAACCGGATCTTCAACGCGTGGCTTGCTGAGAAATCCGCGTTCATTCGAAATCACCACCTGCTCAGAGTCCGACGACTTTTCCAGCGACACTTCATAGCGGACCGTATCGAATTCCCCATTGGAGAGCTTTGCCAGCTTCTCCTGGGGCACGCGCGCCTCGATGGCGAGCTCGAACCCGCACCCTTCACGCATCCACACGAGGTCCTGGAAGTTCCGTGTTCGCTCCTCGATAGCGGCGTCAAGACCTTTGGAGACGAAGGCGCTCAGAAAGGCAACGACATCCAGGAATGTTGTCTTCCCGCTGCCGTTAGGCCCAACCAGCACGTGAAAGCGGTCCAGAGGCCGGCTGATGTAGCGGAGACACCGATAATTGAGGGCCTCGATACGCGTAATCATGGGACTCACCAACCGCGAAGTTCGCTGGAAACCTTGGTCATGAAGATACTAGCCCAGTATACCAGTTCTGTCTCTATGATATCATCTCTGTGCGACGCACAGGATTCCGTTGCCGATTATCCGCGCAAGGCTATAATATACAGGGGGTTTGGAACATCGCACGTCTGTGCCTCGAGGGAGGGTACCGGTATGTCCGATAAGTTGGTGGACCTGCTGCGCTGGGCGGTCGAGCACGTGAACCTGCGAAGTGTTGTGTCGACCGACGCCCTGCAAAGACTCGCACGCTCGGCCACCGTTGAAGGGCTCAGAGATTCCCTCGGACCCCTGCTCGGCCTTCTGGGTTACGCGTACCTCAGGGCGAGAGCGAGGACTTCGGCAACCGTTGACAGGCTCACTCCCAGGAAGAGCCGCGCGCAGAATGAGATTTCAAGGATAGCGAAGGTCGGGAGCGGAATTGCCGCGGCCGCGGGCCTGGTCGGTCTGCTTCTTCAGGAGAAAGCGGTCGAGGAAGAAGGTGCAGTCCTGCCAAAGCGCGATCTCGGTTCGATGGGCTTCAAGGCGAGCATACTGGGGATGGGCGGAACCGGCATTCCTCGCGGTACCGAGGCGGAAGCTCTGTTGACCCTCCAGACCGCGCACGAATGCGGGATCAATTACTACGATACCGCGAGCCAGTACGGCAACGGGGAATCCGAGCGTCGCCTGGGCTTGTGGCTTGAGAAGCTGGAGGCCGAGGGGCGTCGCGGCGAGGTCTTCGTCGCCACCAAAACCCTGAGCCGCAGCTACGATATGGCCGCCTCGGAGATCGAGTTCAGTCTGTCGAGGCTGAAAACGAAATACATCGATCTTCTGCAGGTGCACTCGGTGAACGATCTGGACACGTGGCGCACGGTGACTTCGCGCAGCGGCTCGCTCAAGTCCATCGAAGCAGCCAAGGCGTCGGGGCGCGTGAGGCACATCGGGATCACCGGTCACAAGGATCCGTCGGTGATCATGCAGGCGATAGCGGACTACCCCTTCGACAGCGTGCTCATGCCGCTGGGCATAACCGATCGCATCTATCATCCGTTCGAGGAGGAGGCCCTTCCCGCCTGCGTAGTGAAAGGCATCAGTCGCGTCGCCATGAAGGTGTTCGCCGAGGGAAAACTCATCGGCACAGGCGCGGACCTCGAGAAGTGTCTGCACTATGTTCTCTCGCTGCCCGTCTCGACGGCGATAATCGGGATGGCTTCCCCGACCGAGGTCCTGCAGAATACGGTATGGACGAAGACCTTTGTCGTCATGACGGAGGACGAGAAAGAAGAACTCGCGAACGCGATTGAGGAATTGATCGACACCGACGTGCTGTGGTGGAAGCACTGAGATTGTTTCCGTTCTGAGGTTTATTCATAAATCCCAATTGACCGGCGGCGCCTGCAAACGAGATGGGCCGGAAAGAAGTCTGTTCCCCCCTGTAGTCCCCCCGCAAGTAGCACGCGCATCCTGTGGGGTTCTTGTATTCGGGAAGATTTTGAAGAACCATGCGCCGGAGGCGCATGGTACATTTTGGGGACGAAAAGAGCGCTCGGTGGAGCGCACGGGATTTCCTCAAGATCATTCCGGAGTCAGGCGAAGTCGTCGTAGCGATCGTACCCGTCCGTGCTCAGGTCGGAGTCATAGAGCTCGTCCTCACCGATGTCGCACTCCTCGTCATCGTCTTCCACTGACTCAACGTAGTCATCGGAGTAGTCGGGGGGCTCGGTCTCGGTCCAGTTACTGTCCGCCCGGATGAGTTTCGAGGCCTTGCGTGCGCTTGGGACGGGGACGAGCACGAGCATACCGGAGTGCGGAGCGCCGTTGGTGCTCATCCTCTTTCTTGTCCGGCCGTCGCCGTTGCGGATCGCGACATCGTAACCGTTGGCCTCAAGGAACGTCCGGAGCATCTCGACCTGCGCCGCATCGTCCAGCGCGCGAATGGCGAGCCACTCGCGGTCCATGAAATCTATGGCTTCGTTGAAACCGGGGCCTTTTGTCAGCGGATGCCCGCACTCGGGGCATTTTTTCTTACGTTGACTCAGCTCCTTACTGCATCCGGGACACCAAGGCATGCTTCTTTACCTCTTGTTCTTGTTTGCACCAGGCAAACCCTCTTCGCCGAATACCTTCTCCATGACCGGCGGACTGTTGCGACGAATTCTACTCATCCTCCCGAAAAACTCAATCCCTTTCGAAATGTCCGCCGGGCTCGACCTGTATTTGTGTTCGATGCACATGAGAGCCGATTTCTTAGGGACGGGGGGAGCAAAATGCCGATGGAGTATATCGATCCAAGTATGCAAATACCGGCTTCGATGGAACGCTGTCAGGAAGGGCATTCGGACGCCATCTTCGGGTCCAGGTCTTTCCCCCCGTAGGCCTTGTGGAAGTGAAGCAGGAAATCGTGGGCGAGTCTTTTCGCCCTCTCATCGTAGGAGTCCGAGTGCGCCCACTGATTTTTGGGGGTGAGGATGTTCGAGGGCACGCCCGGGCATGTGCGCGGAATCCACACCCGGAAGATGGGGTCCTGGTCGTATTCGACATTTTCGAGCGCGCCCGAGATCGCCGCATGAACCATGGCGCGGGTGAGATCGATGTCCATGCGCTTGCCTGCCCCGTACGGCGCTCCGCTCCAGCCGGTGTTCACAAGGAATACCTTCGTCCCGTGCTTCTGCATCTTCTCCCCGAGCATCCGGTCGTATACGTGCGGATTGCGAGACATGAACGGCTGTCCGAAAAATCTCGAGAAAGTCGATACCGGGTCCTTGATCCCGGTCTCGGTACCGGCCACTTTGCTCGTGTATCCCATGAGGAACCAGAACATCGCCTGCTCGGGCGTCAGCTTCGAAATCGGAGGGATCACGCCGTTCGCGTCCGCGGTCAGAAAGAGGATGGTGGCAGGATGCCTTGACATCGAGTCTTTCTTGATGTTGGGCAGGTAGGACAGGGGGTAACTTGCCCGCGAGTTCGGAGTCAGCCTCTCATCGTTGAAGTCGAACGTGCCATCGGGATATACCATCGCGTTTTCGACAATCGCGCCATGCTTGAGGTAGTCGTCCGGGTGCATGACGGCGTTGTAGATGTCGGGTTCCTTGGCGGGTGAGATATTGATCATTTTGGCGTAGCAGCCGTACTCGAAGTTGGCGATGCCGTTGTCGCTCCATCCGTGCTCATCGTCCCCAAGAAGCGCGCGCCTCGGATCGGCCGACAGGGTGGTCTTGCCCGTGCCCGAGAGACCGAGAAGCAGAGCGCAGTCGCCGTCGGGACCCTCCGTGGCTGAGCAGTGCAGGGGGAGAACGCCGGCGTCGGGCAGGATGTAGTTCATGACGGTGAACATGAGTTTCTTCACGGTGCCGAGATAGGCGGAGCCCACGATCACTCCGAGATGCCTGTCCATGTCCATTGCGACGACCATGTCGGACACGCGACCGTCGGGCATCGTTCTCAACCTGCCCTTGTAGCGATCCCGGTCGAGCTTGTCGGCGGGAGCGACGATGAGGGTGAAAGGGTTATCGGCGAAAACGCTCCGCTGAATGTCCTGGGGGACCGGTCGGA
>Ga0315274_10009618_pt1 | contig 13953 bp, 9 predicted proteins | sample YL17G02_20_MG_FD_203700 | JGI IMG/M metagenome (GOLD analysis project Ga0315274, IMG submission 203700) | Sediment microbial communities from Yellowstone Lake, YNP, Wyoming, USA - YL17G02_20 | ecosystem: Environmental > Aquatic > Freshwater > Lake > Sediment | place: USA: Wyoming | collected...
AAGGACAAGGACCTGGACAAGATCCTGTCCTGCCTCAAGTGCGGCGGATGCATGCTCCAATGTCCGGTCTTCCAGGCCGTGGGCGGACACGTCTACGGCGGACCCGTCTATCCCGGCGGGATCGGCGTCCTGCTCACGGCCGTGACCCGCTCGCCCAAGGAGGCGGAAAAGCTTCTGGACATGTGCGCCGACTGTCGCAAGTGCGAGGCCTTCTGTCCGGTCGGAATCCCGACGAGCGAAATTCTCTTGAAGCTGAAGACCCGGAAGGGGCCGACGGCGGTCGAAAGGGCTTTGTCGAGCGGATTCCGGTTCCGCCGGGCGGCCGCGGCGGGTGCGAAAGCTCTCGCCGTCCTCCAGCGGATATGGATGAAAGACGGCCGCCTCCGGAAAATCCCTTTCGCCTGGGCCAAAGACAAGCGTTTCCCGTCGCTCAAGCCGAGGGCGTCCGGAAAAAATGAAACCGTCCGCGCAACCTCAGCCGGAGAGAAGATCCTGCTCTTCCAGGGGTGCCTCGTCAAATTCTTCTTCCCCGAAGTCCGGGAGAGTGTTCTCAAGGTTCTCCGCCGCTACGGCTTCGCCGCTATCTGTCCGGCCGACCAGTCCTGTTGCGGCGCGCCGAGCCGCCACCTCGGACATGCCCAGGACGTCGAGCGGCTTCTCGGGGCCAATCTCAAGGTCTTCGAACGGGAAAAGCCGGATGTCATCCTCACGGTCTGCCCCACCGGACACTCGATCCTGAAGAAGCTCTATCCCGAGCTCGACCCCCGGACCTCGACCTGGGCGGAGCGGGTTTTCGATTTCTCCGAATTCATGGTCAAGCGGGGATTTCCGCCCGAGGGCACGGCCCCGGATAAGGGCGGCCTTTATTACCACTACCCCTGCCATTACGTCAATGAGATGAAGTTGACCGACGAGCCGACCCGGCTTCTCCGGAGCCTCGGCTACGATCCCAAACCCGACCCTGAACCTTATACCTGCTGTGGATTCTGCGGGGTCTTTTCGGTGAAGAATCCCGAAATCGCCGCCCGCTTTCTCGAGAACAAGAAAGCCCGGATCGCGGAGAGCGGGGAGACGCTCGTCGCCACGGACTGCCCGGGCTGCGTCTTCCAGCTCAAGGCCGGGCTGGCGGGCGGAGAAAAGAACATCGAGGTCGTCCACACGGCTGAGCTCGTCGCCCGGGCCCTCGACGGGAATTAAATTCCGAAACTCGTCAGCCTCTTCGGGGGTCGCCGGGGAGGCGGCTCCTCCGGTTTGAGGCTGCGCGCCGTCCGAAGGAGCCGCTCCGGTTTGGGGATGGAACGGGGTTGCATTCCTTTAGTCGGGCGGTTTTTTCCGAAATTGAAAAAATAGTCTATAATGTTTATTTCTCCGCGGAAACGAATATGAGAGGCTTAAAATTATGCGGCGGGCCGGGAGCCCCGCGCACGGTTGTGAACGTCGCCGGCTTGGCCGTCGGCCGCGACTTCGTGATCATCGCCGGCCCCTGCGCCGTCGAGAGCGAGGAACAGACCCTCCGGATCGCCCGCCTGGTCAAAAGCGCCGGCGCCCATATGCTTAGGGGCGGCGCCTTCAAGCCCCGCCTCTCCCCCTACGACTTCCAAGGCCTCGGCGACGAGGGCCTCCGGATCCTCAAGGCGGCCAAACAAGAGACCGGACTTCCCGTCGTCACCGAAGTCATGGACGCCCGCCACATCGAAAAAGTCTCCGATTGCGCCGACGTCCTCCAGGTCGGTTCGCGGAACATGCAGAATTTCACCCTTCTCAAGGAGCTTGGCCTGGTGGACCGCCCGATCCTGCTCAAAAGGGGCATGAACGCCACCCTCGAAGATTGGCTCAACGCCGCGGAATACATTCTCTCGGGCGGCAACGGCCGGGTGATTCTCTGCGAGCGCGGGATCCGGACCTTCGAGACCTACACCCGGAACACCCTTGACCTGAGCATCGTCCCCGCGGCCAAAGAAGTCTGTCATCTCCCGGTCATCGTCGATCCCTCGCACGGCACGGGCCGGGCCAGCCTCGTTCACCCGATGTGCCTGGCCGCGGCGGCCGCGGGCGCCGACGGGCTCCTCATCGAGGTCCATTCCCATCCTTCCCGGGCCGCCTCCGACCGCGAGCAGCAAATCACGCCCGAGGCTTTCGCCGGCCTCGTCCAGGACGTCACCGGAATCCTCTCCGTCGTCCGCCGCTCCGATCCCGTCCGAACGGCCTAGGAGGCCCGGCGGTGAAAACTCTCGAGATCCGCGGTCTTTCCGGAACGTCCAGAATCCTCGTCGGCGAGAACGCCGGACATCTCTCCCGTCATCTTCCCCCCGGCCGGACAATCTTCATCACCGACGAGAACGTCCGGCGCGCCCAGCCGGCGATCTTCGAAGGACGTGATCCGATCGTCATTCCCGCCGGCGAGGAGTCGAAAACCCTCGAGACCGTGGCCGGCCTCTATGACCGGCTCCTCGCCCTCGAAGCCGACCGCGCGACCTTCCTCGTCGGCGTCGGCGGCGGGGTCGTATGCGATATCGCCGGGTTCGCCGCCTCGACCTATCTGCGGGGCTTGAGCTTCGGATATGTCGCCACGACGCTTCTGGCCCAAGCGGACGCGAGCGTCGGGGGCAAGACGGGCGTGAATTTCGGCGGCTTCAAAAACTTGGTCGGCGTTTTCAGCCAGCCTCGCTTCGTCCTCTGCGACCCGGCGGTCCTCGGAACCCTACCCGCCTCCGAAGTCCGGAACGGCCTCGCCGAGATCGTCAAGCACGCCGCCATCGCGAGCCCCTCGCTCTTCTCCGCCCTCGAAGGCCGAGGGAGGGACCTCCTCTCCCTCCCTCCGGACCTCATCGAGGAAATCGTCTTAGCCTCCGTGTCCATCAAGGCCGCCATCGTTTCGGGGGACGAGCGGGAGTCGGGCGAACGTCGGAAGCTCAATTTCGGCCACACCCTCGGGCACGCGTTTGAATCGACCCTCGGCCTGTCTCACGGGGAGGCCGTGAGCCTCGGCATGGCCGCGGCGGCGGACTTCTCCGTCCGACGGGGCCTTTTGTCCGAATCGGACGCCCGGCGTCTTCGCGCCCTCCTCGAGGCCTTCGGCCTTCCGACAACCGCCGCTTTCGACCGGAACCGGATCGCGGCCGCCGTCGGCAAGGACAAAAAACGCGCCGGACGATCCGTCAAATTCGTCTTCCTCCGGGCAATCGGCGAAGCCGTCGTCGAGGACGTCGATCTCGGAGAATCGGAGGCTTATGTCCAGAATCTGCGTTAGCCTCGCCGAGCCCGGATTGGAGCGGTGCCTCGCCGCCCTCCAAGGGCTCGACCTCGCCGAGATCCGGCTGGACCGGACCGGACTTTCGCTCGGCGACATCCGGATCCTTTTTCGCTCGTCCGCGCGTCTCATCGCCACCTTTAGGCCGGACGGAGGGAGCGAGGAGGAACGGGAAGGGGCGCTTCGCGCGGCCATCGAATCGGGCGCGGCCTATGTCGATCTCGAGCTCGAGGCGAGCCCCGCCTCACGGGATCGTCTCATCGCCGCGGCGCGCGCTCATCGCCGCTTAGTGATCGTTTCGCACCATGACTTCGTCAAGACGCCGGCGAGAGCCGAACTCGAGAATATCCGGGAGGCGTGTTTCCGCGCCGGCGCCGACATCGCCAAGATCGCCTGCCGGGCCCAAGAAGCGGCGGACAGCGCCCGCCTCCTCGCCTTGTACGAAACGCCGCGGCCGCTCATCGCCCTCGGCCTCGGCGAGGCCGGCCTCGTCACCCGCATCGCCGCGCTTTTTCTCGGAGCGCCGTTCACCTACGCCGCTCTCGAACCGGGAAAGGAAACCGCCGACGGCCAGCTCGACGCGGCAAGGTTGCGCGCCGTCTTCGACGTCCTCCGCCATGGATAATCGAGAGCTTTTCGCCGTCGCGGGACGACCGATCTTTCAGAGCCGGTCCCCCGCCCTTTTCAATGCCGCCTTCGCCGCCGATTCCTATCCCGGACTTTACCTCCGTCTGGTCGCTCCCAGCGCCGGCGAAGCCTTGTCGCTCTTCCGCGGCCTCGGCCTCCGGGGACTGAACGTGACGGCTCCGTTTAAATCCGAAATGGCCAAGCTCGTCGACGAACTCGATCCCGAGGCGGCGAAGATCGGCGCGGTGAACACGATCCTGGCCGAAGGTTCGAGGCTCAAAGGTTTCAACACGGACGCTCTGGGCGCCGTCAACGCTCTGAAGGAAAAGGGGATCGAACTCCCCGGCCGGCGCTACATCGTCCTCGGCGCGGGCGGCGCGGGACGGGCGGCGGCCCGCGGCCTCGTGAACGAGGGGGCGTTCGTCATCATCGTCAACCGGACGGCCGGGAAGGCCGCCCGGGCGGCCGCCGATGTCGGAGGGCAAGCCGCCCGCGTGGACGAACTTCCGAATCTCCTCGGCGCGACGGACGGGCTGATCGTGGCCATCGCGGGATCCGGAACTCCGCTCGACCCCGCCGTTCTCCCGGAGAATCTCGTCGTCCTGGACGCCCGTTACCCCGAGTCGCCCTTCGCCGCGGCGGCATCCCGAAAGGGCTGCCGGGTTCTCATTGGAGAAGACTGGCTTCTCCACCAGGCCCTCCCGGCCTACCGGCTTTTCACCGGCCGCGAGGCCCCCGCGGCCGCAATGGCCGAAGCTCTCAGAGAAGGCGGCTCACCCCGAAAAAAGGCCAACGTCGCCTTGATCGGCTTTTCGGGCTCGGGCAAAAGCGCGGTCGGAGCGGAACTCGCCGCTCTCTTGGGCCTCCGCTTCGCCGACGTCGATGCCCTCATCGAGGAACGGGAAGGCGCGTCGGTCGCCGAAATATTCGAACGACGGGGCGAGGAGACGTTCCGCGAGTCCGAACGGGCCGTCCTCCGGAATCTCAGCCGAAAAAGGGGCTGGGTCCTGGCCTGCGGCGGCGGCGCCGTCCTGGATCCCGAGCATAGGCTTCTTCTCCGGGAAAACGCCACGGTTGTCTGGCTTCAGGCCTCTCTGGCGTCCAGCCTCGCCAGAATCGCGCCGGATTCGAGACCGCTCCTGGCCGGGTCGCTCCCCGACGCTTCGGTCCGGGTGCTCTGGAACGCCCGGTTTTTCAAGTACGCCGAAACGGCCGACCTAGTCGTCGGGGCGGAAGGCCCGGTCCGGGACGTCGTCGCGAGGATTCATGAAGAAATCGGTCCATCCTTCTAGGATTGAGGGGACGCTCGTTGCGCCTCCGTCCAAAAGCCAGATGCTCCGGATCACGGCCGCGGCCCTCCTGGCCGAGGGACAGCGGACGCGGATCCTCAATCCCTCGCTCTGCGACGACGGCGTGGCCGGATTGCTGGTTGCGGAGGGATTGGGCGCCTCCGTTTCCATAAGTCCCGACGAAGTCGTGATCGTCGGCGGCCTTCGCCCGAGGACGGGCCTCCTCGACTGCGCGGAGTCGGGGCTATGTTTGCGGATGTTCGCCGCCGTCGCGGCCCTCCGCCCCGAGGAGATCGAGATCACCGGCCGGCCCTCTCTTCTCCGCCGGCCGGCGGCCATGATCGAAGGACCTCTCCGGGCGCTCGGGGCCGTCTGCCGGACGCGGGAGGGCTTTCCGCCCATCTTCGTCCGGGGGCCCCTGCGCGGCGGCGCGGCGGTCGTTGACGGGACGGTCAGCTCCCAGTTCCTGTCGGGGCTTCTCCTGGCCCTTCCCGTCGCGGCCCGGGATTCGCGGATCGAGGTCGGAAATCTCGCGAGCAAACCCTATATCGAAATGACGCTTCGCCTCCTGGGCGAACGCGGAATTCGGATCGAGCACCAAGATTACACGATCTTCCGCATTCCCAGCGGGCAAAGCTACGCCGGCGGAGACTGCCGCCTTGAAGGCGACTGGAGCGCCGCCGCGGCCCTGTTCGTCCTGGGCGCCGTGGCCGGAAAAATCCGGGTCCGAGGGCTCGATCCGGACTCCGCCCAGGCCGACCGCCGCATCCTCGAGGCCCTCGAATCGGCCGGCGCCCGCGTCCTCAGGAACTTCGACGGCGCGACGGTCGAAAAAGACGACCTGAAGGCCTTCGCCTTCGACGCGACCGACGCCCCGGACCTCATCCCTTCCCTCGCCGCCCTGGCCTGCCACGCCCGCGGGACGAGCGTCCTGCGCGGAGCGGGGCGATTGCGTCATAAAGAAAGCGACCGGGCGGCGGCGTTGGCCCAAGAACTCGGGAAGCTCGGCGGCCGCGTCGTCGTCGAGGACGATGCCCTCGAGATCACCGGCGGCCCGATGAACGGCGGCATCGTCGAATCGCACGGAGACCATCGAATCGTCATGGCCCTTGCCGCGGCCGCCGCGGCGGCCCGGGGAGCCGTCACGATCGATGGCGCGGAAAACACGGCCAAGTCCTACCCCCGTTTTTTCGAGGACTTGGCCGCGGCGGGAGGGAGGATCGATGCATAGCTTCGGCCGGTTGTTCAGAGTCGGCCTTTTCGGAGAGTCTCACGGACCGGCGGTCGGCGTCCTCATCGACGGCTGCCCGGCGGGCCTTCCCCTCGGCCCTAAAGATTTTGCCGCCGACCTGGACCGGCGCCGCCCGGGGGCCCGGGGAACCACCGCTCGGCGCGAGGCCGACGAGCCCGGCTTCCTGAGCGGCGTCTTCGACGGCCGGACGACGGGGACTCCCCTTCTCATCCGGTTCGAAAATGCGGACCGGGATGCGGCCGCCTACGAAGCGATAAAGATCACGCCCCGTCCGGGCCACGCCGATTTCGTCGCCGGCGTCAAATTCGGCGGTTTCCAAGACTATCGCGGCGGCGGCCATTTTTCGGGCCGCGTGACCGTCGGCCTGGTCGCAGCCGGCGTGGTGGCGAAAAGGCTCATCCGCCCCGTTGCGATTGGGGCGCGGCTTGTCGAAGCCGGAGGAGAAACCGAAATCGACCGGGCCGTGGAAGCCGTCCTGCGGGACGGCGATTCCATCGGCGGAATCGTGGAGTGCACCGCCCAAGACGTCCCCGCCGGCCTCGGCGAACCGTTTTTCGACGCCGCCGAGTCGCTTCTCGCCCACGTCGTCTTCGCCATTCCCGGAGTCCGCGGGATCGAGTTCGGGGCGGGCTTTCAAGCCGCCCGGATGCGCGGCAGCGAGCACAACGATCCGATCGTCGACGTCAAGGGCCGGACGGCGACCAATCATGCCGGCGGGATCGCGGGAGGAATCACCAACGGGAATCCGCTCGTGTTCCGGGTGGCGGTCAAACCGACATCGAGCCTCCCCAGGCCCCAAGCCACGGTCGACCTTCGCACCGGCGAGCCGGGCCGGATCGTCGCCGCCGGCCGCCACGACGCCTGCCTCGCCCTCCGGATGCCGGTCATCATCGAAGCGGCGACGGCGATCGTCCTCGCCGATCTCATGCTTCTCGAGCAGCGGATTCCCCGGGTGAGGAAGGACGGATGATCCCCTTCGAGTTCATCGGGATCCTGCCTGGGGCGGGCGGATCGCCGGCGCATCAGGCCGAGGAGTGCCTTCGCCTTCTTGAAACGCGGCTCCGGTCCTCGGGACGGAACGGCCGGCAGGTGCTCTCCCTGACGTTTTTCGTCGACGCCCCGGACGCCGCGGCGTATCGCCGCCGCCGGAAAAGTCTCCTCCAAATCGTCCGGAACTCATCCGGAACGCCCTCACCGCCGGCCGGCGTCGTCGCCCAACTTCCGGAGAGGGCCTGCCGCGTCGCCCTCGAAGCCGTTGTTCTCGCGCCCTCCTCCAAAAAATTCCGGGTCGAGCGGAAAGCGGTCCGCGGAGCCGCCTACACCGTCGTCTCGGGCGCGGGCATGCGCCAGATCCACGCCGCCGGGATCGCCGACGACGAAGGCCGGGGCGGCCTCGAGCTTCGAGCGAAAGAGGCCTTCGCGAAAATGGAGGCCGTTCTGCGGCGCGAACGAATGGATTTCGGACTCGTCGTCCGGCAATGGAATTATATCGAAGGCCTTCTCGGTCTCCGTTCCTCCGCGGGGAAAAAGCGCCAGAACTACCAGGCCTTCAACGATATTCGAACGCTCGCTTATGAAGGATCGATATTTCCGACGGGGTATCCCGCCGCGACCGGGATCGGCCAATCGTCGGGGGGCGTCATCCTCGAGTTCATCGCCCTGGAAGGGCCGCCGGACCTTCGCGTCGTTCCGGTTTCGAATCCCCGCCAGACGGACCCCCATCGTTACTCGGACGTCGTTCTCGTCGGAACGCCCCTCCCGACCGTTTCGCGGAAAACTTCGCCGAAGTTCGAGCGGGCCAAGCTCGTCGCCCGCGGTCCGGCCGAAACGGTCTTCGTCTCGGGGACCGCCGCCGTGCTCGGCGAGGGGAGCGTCGGCCGGGGCGATGTCGCCGCCCAGACCCGGACGACGATCGACAATATCGCCGCCCTCACCGGCGGCCGAAATCTCGCCTATTTGCGCGGCTACGTCAAACGGGCGAAAGACATCCCGAAAGTCCGGGAAATCTGCGAGCGCGCCTACGGTCCGATCCCCGCCCTCTTCGTCCAAGCCGATATCTGCCGCCCCGAACTCCTCGTCGAGCTCGAAGGATTTTCGACGGGCGGAGTCTGATCAGAGCTTCTGCTGGTGGTAAGGCGTCCCTGACTTATAGAGATCGACGAGCCGCCGGCGCAGGCCCGCGGCCGGATCGTCGGCGGCCGTGAGCGAGAGAGCTTTCCCGGCCGACTCGACGGCCTGGGGGAACCGGCCCGTCTCCGCGTACGCGGCCGCGAGGATGTCGAAGGGCCGCGGGCTTCCGGCCGGGGCGAGGCGCTGGAAACGTTGGGCCAAGTCGAGGGCCCGGCGGCCGTCGCGGGCGGCGTCGTCGGGCGAGGTGGCGAGGAGCCAAGAGAGGTTCCCGAGCGTGTCGGCGTCGTCGGGCGAGATCTGAAGGCCCTTCTCGTATTGGTCCACGGCCTCGCGGAATTTCCCGGCCCGGGCCTCGACCGAGGCGAGGTTGTAGTGCGCTTGGGCGTATTGGGGATTGGCTTCAATCGCCCGGACGAAATATTCCCGGGCGCCGGCGGGATCGTTCCGGGCGAGAAAGACGACCCCCATGTTGGTCAAGGCCTGGAAATTGAGGGGATAGATATCCACGGCCGCTTGGAAGTGGCCCAACGCCTCGTCGTGCCGGCCTTCCCGGAGCATCGTCACCCCGTAGTAATTGTGGGCCGCCCAGTTCCGCGGATCGACCGCCAACGCTTTCTCGAAAAATCCGATGGCCCGGGCGAGATCGCCCGTCTCCCGGTAGTAATATCCCAGGGCGGCGAGCGTTTCGGCAAAGTTCGGTTTCATCTCCTCGGCCGTCCGCAATTCGGCGAAGGCCTTGGGGAGGTCGCGGGCTTTAATGAGCTCGATGCCCAGGTCGAGGTGGCGGCGGTAATCGACGGCCGGAACGTCCATCGAGAGCAGACCGTCCGGCGGGATGGCGACAAATTCGGGAATATTGACCGCCCGGTTGACGGCCGTCGAATGGGGGATGAGGATCGCCGGGCTGTCGAAGCCCCGGTCGTCGACATGGGTCAGGAACATTTGGGTGAACGGTCCGTTCCCCTTCGATGAGAAAACGAGCCAGCGCCCGTTCGGCGACCAGCTGTGCCAGGAGTTCATGAGCGGGAGATTGCAGGCCATCCGCCGGGGCGTCCCGCCGGAAAGGGGCATAATGTACAGCTCGCTGTCGGGGCGCATGAGCAGGCCGTTGGCCGCCTGGACCCAGACGATCCACCGGCCGTCGGGCGAGACCTTAGGAAAGGAATTGCTTTTGCCGTTTGCCGATGCACCCGGGAGAAGCCGGGCTTCGCCGCCGCGGCCCCCTTTGAACGGGAGGGAGGCGAGATCGTATTTGATCTGAATCTCGTTGGGGTCGTTGGCCTTGACCGGCCGGGAGCCTTTGGGAATGTTGTCCGCCGCCTTGGCCCGGATGAATACGATCGTCCGTCCGTCGGGCGTCCAAACGGCGTTGCCTTGGATATACGCGGGATCGTCGGCCCCGGGAAGGGCGGCGATTTTTTTCGTCGCCCGGTCATAGACGGCCAGGATTCCCCGGGTCGGATAGAAGGTCTGAAGGAACCGGAAATCGGTGTAGTTACTGACAAAGACCTTCTCGTTGACCGCCGAGACGACGTACCGGCCGTCGGGCGAGACGCGGGAAAAAAGGCCGAAGGTCTCGCCTTGGGGATTGAAGGAGTTCCAGGTGAAGACCTGGTCCTTGCCGATCGCCATCCGGGGGGTGATAGGGGCGATGGCGTAGGACCCCTTGTCGCCCGAAGGCCCGTCCATATCCATGCCGAGATACTTCCCGTCGTTGGAGAAAGAATGGCAGTTGCCGCAGGTCGGCATCTTCGTCAGGACGACCCGGCCGACCGGCTTCCGCAGGTCGCGAAGGCGCCATTCGATGACGGGCAGGAGGTCATCCTGCAGCGGCTTGACCACGCCCTGTTCGTTCACGGCGGGCATGAGCGGGACGTCGCGGTAGAAAATCGGGGCGCCGACCGGATCTTCGGAAATACGAATGACGACCGCGCCCCGCGAGAGAAGCTCCAGGGGCGCCGGGATCTTCGATCCGTCGAAATCCGCCAGCCCATGGACGGCGACGGCGATGTCCTTCTCCGGAAGGGCCGCCACCCTTCGCCAGACATCTTCGGACGCGGTCCAGCCCCTGGCCGAGGCCTGGTATTCGGGCTCCCGATAAACGTTGTTCGCGGCGACGCAGCGGGGATCGATCTCGGCCTTCGGCCGCCGCCCGTCGGTCAGGACGAATAGGCGGCCTTTCTCGCCGGCGGGAGAGACGACGACGAGCCAAAGCCCGGACGCGGCCGCGTCGTCGTGAAAGAGGAACGTCGGGCCGATCATATCCGGGGGGAAAAGCGCGTTCGCAAACGGGTAATCGATTCTAAGGACGGCTTTCGACGCGGGCCGGGAGACGGCCGCGCGCAGGGCCCTAAAAAGAGCGTCCTTTTGGACGGCTGTCATCGCCGGAGCATCGGCCAGGTCGGTCAGAAAGATATCCTCGGCGGGCCAGCCTGCCTCGGCCGTCCGGGATCCTAGGGACCGGCCGCGGGGGAGTCCCCAGGCGAGAAGGACGGCCGCGCCGAGGACGCCGCCGATGATGAAAACCGGAAGAACGGCTCGGAAGAATTTCGGCATGATCGTCGATCCTTTCATTTCATCGCCTTGGAGCGCGATAAGGCCGGCCCGACCGGTAAAGCTCCAGGAAACGCCGTCGGTTCGCGGCCGCGGGATCCTCGTCCGGGGTCCGTTTAAGCGACTCCTCGGCTGCCTGGACGGCCAGGCCGAACTGCCCGGCTTCAGCATAGGCCGCCGCCAGAATATCATACACCCGGGTCGCGGGATTTTTCGACAGGTCGCGAAGCCGGAGGGCCAATTCCAGGGCGCGCCGGCCGTCGCGGAAAGCGTCGTCGGGACCGGTGGCGTAAAGCCAAGCCAACTGGCTGAGAGCCTCCGGAAAGTCCGGGGCCGCGACGACGGCCCGTTCGAGATATTCCCCGGCCCGGGCGTCATTACCCCGCGCGTATTCGACAGCGCCCATGTTGGACAGCGTGTTGGCCCGGGAGACGGCATCAAGGGGGTAGATTTCGAGGGCCGCAGCGAAGTGACGCATCGCCTCTTCATGCCGCCCCTGCCGGAAGAGGGTGACGCCGTACAGGTTCCGGGCCGGCCAATGGCGGGGATCGATGGCCAACGCTTTTTCAAAATATTCGATAGCCTGACCGACATCCCCTTTTTCCCGGCAGCAAAGTCCGATCGCGGCCAGAGCTTCCGGAATGTCCGGCTTCATCTCTTCGGCGGTCTTTAATTCCTCCAAGGCGGCCTCGAAATCCCGAGCCTTGATCAGGGCCAGGCCGCGGTCGACATGGCGCCTGTAATCGACGGCCGGGGCTTCGATCGAGAGCAGGCCGCCGGGCTCGATCGCCGCGAATTCCGGCAGGTTGACCGCCCGGTTCGCCGCCGTCGAATGGGGAATCAGAACAGCCGGGCTGTCGTTTCCCCCTTCGTCGATATGGGTCAGGAACATCCGGGTGTAGGGTGTTCCGGCTTTCGACGAAAAAACCAGCCACCGGCTGTTGGGCGACCAGCTGTGCCAGGAGTTCATCGGAGAGAGGTTGCAGGTCATCCGCCGGGGCGTCCCGCCGGAAAAGGGCATGATGTACAGCTCGCTGTCGGGGCGCATGAGCAGGCCGTTGGCCGCCTGGACCCAGACGATCCACCGGCCGTCGGGCGAGACCTTAGGAAAGGAATTGCTTTTGCCGTTTGCCGAAGCGCCCGAAAGGGGCGTCGCCACGCCGCCGCGCCCGTCGTTGAACGGAATGGTGGTGAGATCGTACTTGATCTGGATTTCGTCGGGGTCATTGGCTTTGACCGGGCGAGGGCCTGTCGGGACGCTGTCAATCGCCGGAGCGCGAAGAAAGACGATCGTCCGCCCATCGGGCGTCCAGACCGGATTGGCCTGAACGTAGGCGGGATCATCGGCTCCGGGAAGCAGGGCGATCGCGCCCGTCGCCCGGCTGTAAACGGCGAGGAGGCCGCGCGTCGGATAGAATGTCTGGAGGAAGCGATAATCCAGATAATTCGTGACGAATAAACTCTCCTTGACCGAAGAAACAACGAAGCGCCCGTCGGGCGAGACCCGGGAAAAAAGGCCGAACGTCCCGCGCCCTGGATCGATCGCGTTCCAGCTGAACATCATCTCTTTTCCGATTACGAGGCGGGGAGCGACGGGGGCAAGGGCATAAGCCCCTTTATCGCCAGACGGGCCGTCCATGTCCATGCCCAGGACCCGCCCGTCCTGGGAGAAAGAATGGCAATTCGCGCAGGTCGGCATGTCCTTCAGGACGATCCGGCTTCGCGGCCGGGAGAGGTCGCGGAGGCGCCATTCGACCAGGGGCAAAGCACCGTCGGCGAGCGGTTTAATCACCCCCTGGTCGTTGGACGTGGGCATCAAAGGAACGTCGCGATAAAAGATCGGGGCGCCGACGGGATCGCGGGAAACGCGGACCGTGACCGCCCCCCGGGAGAGGAGGGCGATCCGGTCCGGCGGCTTCGTTCCAGACGGTCCGGCAAACCCGTTGACCGTTATGACGACGTCCTTTTCCGGAACGGCCGTGATCCGCCGCCAGAGACCGTCGGTCGGCGTCCAGCTCCGGACCGTCAACGCGGAATCGGCGGCCGGGTCCTCGCCCTGATGCGTTCCGCAGCGGGGATCGATCTCCTCCGGGACAAGCCGCCCATCGGTCAAAACGAAGATTCGATCGGCCTCGCCCGCGCTCGAGGCCTCGACAAGCCAAAGGCTGGAGGCCGGGTCCGGATCATGGAAGAAGAAAGTCGGAGCGACCATGTCGAGCGGAAATAGCGAGCCCGGCGAAGGGGCGGCGATCTCGAGGACCGACGCCGGCTTCGGCCCCGCCGCCGCTTCGGCCAGCGCCCGCCGGAGCGACACCCTTTGGGACGGCGTCCAGTCGGGACTTATGGCGAAATCGATTTCAAAAACGCCGCCGGTTCGAGCGCCCTCGGGCCGCGCGAGCGCGGCCGGCGTCGGCCCGACGGGCCCGATCCACAGGACCGCCGCGAGAGCGAGCCCGGCCCATGGAGTGAACATGAATCGGTTCATGGAAGCTATCTATTTTACCAGAGAAAGAGCCGTTCTCTTCCATTTGTTGTGGATGAAAAGCGAGAAGACAAGAGGACGGACCGAGCGGACCTGTCCGGTTTAGCCCTCACGACCCGGACGACGAGGGCAGCCGGATCGGAAGAAGCCGGCCGGCGATGCTGTCTGAGCGTCCCGGCCGACTCCCGTAAAATCGATGCCGGGACGCGAGTTCATCGCCGCCGTCAATGCGGAAGCGCTCGCAAGACTTTTCCGTATTGATACTCACCCCCTCTACTCCCGGAAACCGACGAATGCGCTCACCAGACTTTGATCTTATTTATACTCACCCACCCTTCCCTCCCTCGCAAAAGGGAGGGCTGAAATATCG
>Ga0315274_10009619_pt1 | contig 13953 bp, 12 predicted proteins | sample YL17G02_20_MG_FD_203700 | JGI IMG/M metagenome (GOLD analysis project Ga0315274, IMG submission 203700) | Sediment microbial communities from Yellowstone Lake, YNP, Wyoming, USA - YL17G02_20 | ecosystem: Environmental > Aquatic > Freshwater > Lake > Sediment | place: USA: Wyoming | collected...
TCATGGTCCTCCCTCAACAAGCATCATCGCCGAGCGCGTCGGCGCGAGATCACCACTGAGTATCATGGCCTGCTCTGCACTACCCTGAACAGTACCCCCTCCCGCCGGTGATGCAGCAAAGAACAGGAGATGGCCCTGTCCTTGACATTGTAGGCCACCTCGTCAAAAAGCAGAAGGGGGGTTCCTGGGTCGCATGCAAGCCTCTGAGCGATGCTACCCTCTGCCAGCGTGGGTACCAGTTCGGCCACGTAGTACGTAGCCCTCTCGCCCGCAAACTCCTCGAGGAAACCGAAGACATTGCCGGCCAAGTCATCGCGGGTGAAGGGCTTCTCGATCGAAGCCCGAGGTACATAGTCAGCGCAGTGGATCACGGGCTCGCCGTCGGCCAGGAAGACCTTCCTGATCACCAGAACAGTCTCGTGGGGTCCCAGACGAAGTTTCTGTCTCGCTCGCGCATCGGGCAGGCTTTCTTCGTACTCCAGCCAGCCAACGCTGGGCTCACAGCCCAGGGCCCGGATCATGTCCTCGCAATTCCACATCTCCTCCAGGCGAGAATCGAGGTAGGCGGCGGCATGTGTGACGTACGTGCCAGCGCCTTGACGCCGGACCACGGTCCCCTCCCGCTGGAGGTTCGCCAGGGCGGCTCTCACCGTGGCACGGCTCACGCCATACGTAGAGGCCAACTCGTTCTCTGGGGGGAGTTGCTCGCCGGGGACAAAGTGCCCTTGACGGATCCTCTCCCTCAAGGCGTCTTCGACCTGCTTTGAGAGAAGTTCTGCTCGTTCGATGGTCGCCATACTGTGCCCTTCGGTGGGAATTGTCAGACGATTGCCATCTGCTCCCATTTTACCGCAATTCAGAACGCATGTCAAGCATTCCGGAACACTCTTCCTTCTTGCGAAACCAATCTTGAAGGGACCCGGCCGAGTCTTGCCCCAACGATCCTGCACCCTCCCGCGCTTGCCGACGCTCGATCCCCAGGCCTACTGACGATGAAGGGGCACCCAGAGGTACCTCCAACCTAGCCCTCCTGATTGAGTCCTCTCTGGAGGAAAACGTGGAACGTCCGGGGGCACCAATAGAGGACCAGTCACGGTAGCCTGCTCCGCGAGGGTGCTCCTGTGACCAGAACGCCACCAACCGTGGCTTTCCGGCCAGGATCGCACACAGCAACTGCCTTTGGGTAACGCGTGCATAACTGCGAGGTAGGGTGGCCGTTCACACAACTGCGGCACGACTCTCTGGCCATGAGGCGCCACTGAATCTAGTGGAACGCGTGATCCGCCAGAGAGGTCCGCGCGTGATTCTCCGGATGGTGAACATCCGCTCCTCCTTGAGCGCCCAGCACTCTCACCCTGACCGAAGACTGGGGACGCACGGCGCGGCTAGTGGCCTCCCATGTTCAGCCACCATGGGGCCTACCATGCAACCAGGGCCATCCAAGGGCAGAACGCGAGGAAGGTTCCCTCGAGAATGGCTCACAACGGCGGGCAGCTACAGCCTTCAGGCCGCGGGTCGACCCAGAAACGTTGCCTCGGTGCAACCTACCCCGAGACACTAACGAGCAACATCAAGGCCCGTGGATACTCCCGGTCCCGACGGCTCTAAAACTGGAATTCCGTGCCTAAGCCCATCGCCCGCGCCTTGCGGTAGGTCTCCAGGGCCGTCGCCGCATCCTGAAAGGCCAGGCCGACGCTCTTGAACAGGGTGATCTCCTCGTTGCTTTGTCTTCCAACAAGTTGGCCGCTAATCACCTCTGCCAGTCCACCATGGATATCTGACTTGTTCAGTGCCCCTTCTTCGATGGGGATGAGGAGGTCTCCCGCCTCGACCAGACACGCCGCCACTGAGTCGCAGACAACCTTCGACCGGACGACCGTCCTCGTGTCCAGTTCCCGGGCCTTTGGCGCATGGCTGCCCACGCCGTTGATATGCACCCCCGGGCTGAGATCGTCTCCGTCGAATATCGGGCTCGGTGAAGTGGTGGCCGTGGCCACGACGTCGGCCCCCGCCAGCGCATCCTTTGGCGAAGCTACCACCTTCACCTTCACCGGTATGGGGCCGCGGCCGCTCATCTCTTTGACAAACCTCTCCGCTGCCTGCTGATCCTTGTCAACCACCCGCACTTCTTCGATATCCCTGACTGTGCAGATGGCCTCTAATTGGGTCCGGCCCTGCACTCCGGCCCCAAAGATGGTCGCGACCCGAGCATCATCCCTGGCCAGGTACTTGGTGGCCACGCCAGAGGCAGCGCCCGTGCGCACAGCGGTCAGGTATCCTCCGTCCATGATCGACAGAGGAGCACCGGTCTCCGGATCCAGCAGCATGACCGTGCCGAAAATCGTGGGCATTCCCTTCTTGGGGTTGTTCTTGAACGCGGTCACCGTTTTGATGGACAGCGCTCCCATTCCCCGGATAAAGGCGGGCATAAAACCGGCCAGCCCGTCATTCTGGGGGACGAAGATAACCGGTCGCTGGGGCATGTCTACGCCCCCTGCCCCGAACTCCACGAACCCGCGTTCCGCGAGCTCGATGGCGTCTTTCATGCTCAACGCCTTCTGCACATCGGAACCACTCAACAGCAGCGTCACTGTAACCTCCCTGTATGTCTGTATTCTCCACCCGTCTGACTACTCGCTTCCACTATGGCGAGCATGCGCATCCTGGAGGGATGCCCATCCTACTTGTCGCGCCAGGTTCCGCCGGTGGTTGGCGTGACAAAGGGGTGAGAAGCGGCGGCCACGCGGCTGACAAGGTCCGTCCCGCTCGGACAATTCAGTTGTCGGGCAACAGGTATCCGTACGCTTCGGCTAGACCTTTTCGCAAAGCGCCCAGGTTAGGCTCGACCAGAGGGATGCTTGGTAGTGATCTCTGAGTGGCCACGGGGTCCTTAAGACCACCCGAGGTGACGAGAGCGACGACTATGTCATGCTCGTCAATCTTGCCCATCTCCCGCAGCTTCTTGATTACAGCCAAAGTGAGCACCCCCGCCGCCTCGGCGTAGATGCCCTCCGTGGCTGCAAGCTGCAACTGCATCTCGGCTATCTCATCGTCAGATGCAGTCTCGGCCATCCCCTCGGAATCCCGCAGCACCCTTAGCGCCTGATACGTGCTGCAATCACTTCCGACAGAGAAAGCCACCGTCGAGCCTCCAGGAACTACCTCCACGTGGTCGAGCCCCTTGGCCAGAGCGTTCTTCAACGGTCCAAAGACTTCAGCGGCTATCATCTGTGGTTTGGCCGCGATGAAACCAAAGTCCAAGAACTCGCCGAAGCCGAGCCACGAGCCGAGGAAGGAGCCCCCGGCTCCCACGGGAAAGACCATCTTGTCGGGGGCACGCCATCCCAACTGTTCGCAGATCTCGAACGCTATCGTCTTATAGCCATCCTGCCCGTAGGGATCATATCCGACACTGGGATAGACCACGTCGTGATTGGAATACCAGCCGAACTCCTCCTCGCACATCTGCTGCAACCTCCACCGATCCCTGGGGGTGGGTGCGGCCACCACCTTGGCCCCGTACGCTTGCATCAGGGTGCGCATGGTCATGGGAAAGGCCTCTATGGTGAAGATGACGCTGTCCAACCCAGCCCTGGCGGCGTATGCCGCCGTTGCCGCTCCGTGATTGCCAGACGAGCTTGCAGTCACCACCGCGGCTCCGAAACCTAGAGCCATGGAGACTGAAGATGACGCCAGTCTGTCCTTGAATGACCAGGTCGGGTTTCTTGATTCATCCTTGACGTACAGTTTGCTCAGGCCCAACTTCTCCCCCAGGTTGGAGCACTTCACCAACGGGGTCATCCCCTCACCCAGCGTGACGATGCGCTCCTCATCTGGCGGAAGGAACTCCTTGTAGCGCCACATGGTCGGTGGGCGCTCAGACAGTGACTCCTTACTGAAGACCGTCCTGATCCCAGCGTAGTCGTACGTGCATACCACGTTTGAACGCCTCTCGCCCTGACATTTGAGACAACCGCGAGACATTCTTTGGATTGGATACTCGGCACCGCAGCGGATGCACTTCAGGCCCGTCAGGAAGCTCATATCCCCTCCTACCTCCGTTACCCCACGTCCTCAAGGTTCCTACTGATGGTCGTCAGTAGCTCAGGACGCCCTTTGGTCACCACCAGTGTATCTTCCACCGCCAACGCGCCAGTACCGATCTCATAGTAGGGAGGTTCTATGTCTAGTACCATGCCCTCCTCCAGCACGGTCTCGTCGCCAGGCGCCAACATCGGCGGGTCATACAGCCAAATGCCCATGCCGTGTCCCACCATCCCGCGTCGGAAGTTGGGTATGCCGGCGTTCCTCACCGCATCCACTGTTACACGGAAGACTTCTTCTGCTTTGACACCCGCCTTGATCGCTTCCAGGCCTCGCTCCTCGCCTTCCAGGATTGCCTGGTAGAATCGCCGCGCTCGCTCCCCTATGTCCCCGAAAGCAAAGGTCCTGGCAATATCGGAGGAATAACCCTGGTATCGACAGCCCACATCGAACCAGATCCGATCTCCCTTTCGCAAGGGCGTGTCCCCGGCGCGACATTGACCAAACGCAGTGAGTCTGCCTATGCGGAGGCAGGTGAACAGCGGTTCAGCGCCCTGATCGATCAAAGCCTTTTCGAATCCCTTGGCCATCTCACCCTCAGTTACACCCTCCGTGGCCATGCCCACCGCCTCAAGTATGGCCTTCTCGGTCACCTGGACCGCTCCCCGTAGCCGTTTGATCTCCTCCTCCGTCTTCACCATTCTTATTCGAGTGAAAAGTGAGGCTGCAGGCTTGATCACGAGCCTTGGGAAGCGCTTCTCCAGTTCAGGTGGGTAGGCAGGAGCAATGCCCTTCTCGTCAAGGCCAATGGTCTTATCAGTCAGGCCACTCTCCTCCAGACCAGCCATCAACGCCTCAAGAGGCTCGCTCTTGGGTTCCCGGTCGACCGCCAACTCCTTGAGGCGGGCCTCCGGGGGGGTAAGCTCAACTCCCTCAGCCACATACCTGTGGAAGGGACCGTAGTTGATGATCCGTACCCCTGGAAAGCACTCCATGGCTGTATCTACTTCTCCGGTGGTGACGACGACCACTGGCTGCAACAGGTTTTCGCGAGAGGCCAGGCCAAAGATCTGCGCCTCCTGTGGAAACATGATCAAACTATGGCTCCAGAGTCCGCTAAGATAGAAGACATTTGATGCGGTGGTAGCCACCAAGCCGTCAAGGCCACTCTCATCCATCAAACGCCGAGCGCGCTCCACATTCACTAGCATTTCTCAAACCTCCTTCACCGGCTCTCGGTGGGCCCATCACCCGCCCAAGTAGTGTCTCTTCACCTCTTCGTTGTTGGCGATCTCTGTCCCTGTCCCCTCGAATCCTTTTCGACCTAGCACAAGGACCACGGCATGATCCGATATGGAGAGCGCCTTCTTGGCATTCTGCTCCACCATCATGATGGTGGTCCCCTCTGCTTTGACCCTTTGAATGGCCTCGAAGACCAGTTCTACGAGCTGGGGATCCAACCCCAGCGACGGCTCGTCTATCATGACTACCTTGGGATGCAGCAACAAGGCCATGGCCATTTCCAGTATCTGCTGCTCCCCGCCGCTAAGATTCCCTGCCATTACGCTTCTGCGACCCTTGAGAATAGGGAATCTCTCAAACATGCTTTCTATGTCGCTCCTCACCTCCTTGTCTGACCTAATGTACGCCCCCATCTCCAGATTGTCTTCAACTGACATAGCCGGGAAATTGCATCGCCCCTGGGGCACGTACGAGAGCCCCAGTTGCAGGACGTCTGTAGGCTTCTTGTTGGCTATCTCCTGGCCGTCGAACAGGATGGACCCCTGACGTGCCCTGACCAAGCCAAAGACGGTTTTGAGAAGTGTGGATTTGCCTGCCCCGTTGGCGCCGATAATAGATGCTATCTCGCCCGTCTTGATTTCTAATGAGACGCCTTTCAGCACCTCTATCTCCCCGTAGCCAGAGAAAAGATCCAAGACCTCTAGGATCGTCGCCTCATCTGCCAAAGTAGGCCTCCATACATCGCTCGTTGTTTCGTATGAACTCAGGGGGCCCCTCCGCAATCTTGCGACCAGCATCGAGAACAATGATGCGCTCACAAATGTCCATGACCACTTCCATGTTGTGCTCAATGAAGAAGATAGTCTTGCCGGCTCTGTTCAAACTGAGTAGATGGCCTTTCATCTTGTTAATCATGGTAGGATTGATGGCGGCCGCCGGCTCGTCAAACAGCAGGATGTCCGGATCAGGCATCAACGCCGCAGCGAATATGAGCAGCTTGTACTGGCCATAGGACAAGTTCCCGGCGGGCTGGCCCCGAAGGTGGGTGAGGCCCACAAAATCCATCAACTCTTCGGCCCTCTCTGTAGCTTCCTTCTCCAGCCTCTTGACTTTCTTCGTCCGAAGAATCCGGTCAAGGACCCTCTCCCCCTGATGCTCCTGGACGCCCATCAGTAGATTCTCCAAGACGCTCAACTTGCGGTAGATCCTGGCCTGTTGAAAGGTTCGGGAGATTCCCAGCAAAGCTATCTCGTGCGCCGGCAGGCCTGTGATGTCCTGACCCTGGTAGTAGACTTGGCCCCCGTCCGCATCCAGAAAACCTGTTACACAGTTGAATAGCGTAGTCTTCCCCGACCCATTGGGGCCTATTAGGCTCACAAGCTCCCCTGGCTCGATGTCGATGTCCACCTGATCGACAGCGGTGACCCCAAAGAATCTCTTTGTCAATCCCCTAATCTCAAGAAGCGCCATCCCAACTATTCCCTTCCGATCTGTGGGCGCCTAGGAGCAGTGCTCTGTTGACTTTCCCAAAGGGATTGCCGAATTCAACTCAGCACGAATCCCTGACGAGACCATGTGTTTCCCGGGGGTGGCAAACGCTCTTACCCGTGCTTGTCTTCACCGCTTGTCGCGCGGGTGGAAGAAAGGCGGGACTTGCCTAGCCATCTGGTGAGGCCACCCTCCAGGCCATCGGGGACGTACACGATCACCACAAGTAATAGCACCCCGTAGATCAGCATGCGGAATTGGGGAGTGATGCGCAGTATTTCGGGAATGACGGTAAACAGGATGCCTCCCAGTATCACACCTCTCATGGTGCCCACTCCTCCCACGAACAGAACGATGAGCAAGATCGTGGTCATGTAATTGGAAAGATCAGACGGACAAACAAGGGTGGAATAATGCGCATAATAGGCGCCAAGGCTACCCGCGATTAGGGCCCCTATTACGAAGGCCAATGTCTTGTACTTCAATACGTTGACTGCTGAAGCCATAGCAAGAATCTCGTCTTCGCGGATGGCGATGAAAGCTCTCCCGACCCTGGAGGTGGTCAGCCTTGAGCAGAGTGCCACCACGATGATCAGCATACCAAGCACTAGATAGTAGTAGTCGGCCACGGAGGAAACCCGCCAATCGAGCAAGGGAGGAATAGTCAGCCGGGGCCGTGAGACCCCCGTCAGGCACATCGGACCGTTGGTTAGCCATATCTCGTTATTGGCCACGAGCTGCATTATCAGGGCAAAACCTAGCGTTCCTATTGAGAAGGACACGCCTGCCAACCTAAAGAAAGGAAAGCTAGCCAAGAAGGCCAAGCCTGCAGCAACGATCGCGCCTAGCGCGAAAGTAGCCCAAAAGGGGGCCCCGAACCTTGTACTTAGCAGGGCCGCAGCATAGGCCCCTACGCCAAAAAAGGTGGGATGGGCCAAAGATAGCAATCCCACATGCCCCACTACTAGGTCATAACTTAGTGCCAGCGCGATGTACATATAAGTCATGATCAGGATGTGGATGAAGTAGCGGTTCTTGACCACTGCGGGGACACCAACGAGCCCAACCAACAAAGCTAGTGCTATTGCTCCGTAGACATAGAAGGACCTTGGCCTTCTCATATCCCGACCTTCCTGCCAAAGAGCCCCTGCGGCCGGAGGAGCAGGACAAGGACCATCATGGCGAAAGCGATAGCATCCTTGTACTCCACTGATATGTAGCCCGCAGCGAGAGCTTCTGTGAGCCCCAGGATAAAAGCGCCGTAGATGGCACCGTTAACTTGGCCGAATCCTCCCATGATGACCGCCGCAAAGGCCTTAAAAGTCAGCCCCATGCCCATGGTGGGGGATATAATGAAAAGAGGAGCCACAACGCTCGACGCCAAGCCCAGCAGACCGCAGCTCAGGGCAAAGGTCAGGGTCGATATCCTGCGGACGTCGACACCCACAACCGCGCACGCATCCCTGTTCTGAGACATGGCCTTCATCGCTTTCCCAGTCTTCGTCTTCTCAAGGAACAGGTGCAAAGCGAAGAAGCCAAGCACAGTCACGACCAGAACAATGACCCTCTGCAGCGACATGCGAAAACCCGCAAACTCTAGGATCGTCGCCGAATAAGAGGTGGGCACCACTTTGGGTGTCGTTCCCCACATGAGGATGAACGCGTTCGTCAAAACGACCGAGGCACCCAGAGTGGCGATCAGATGAACATGCCAAGGCCTGTCAAGGATGGGACGTATTACCACCCTCTCAAAGAGGCCGCCGAATCCGAACATGACCACAACGGAGACGATCACCGCCAGCGGATATGGAAGCCCTACAACCGAAAAAGCGAGGAAGAAAGTGTACGCTCCGACCATGAACATGTCTCCATGGGCGAAGTTTATGAGCCGAGCAACCCCGAAGATGAGTGCCTGTCCCACGGCTATGCAGCCGTACATGGCTCCGAGAGTCAATCCGTTGAGCAGTTGTTCAACAAGGGTCTGCATAGGCACCTCACGGCGCACAGGGCCACACAGGATGCGGCCAAGCCTCGTATTGTAGGTGAGACCAGAAGCGCGGTGCTCCGCACTAGGGCAAAGGCCCGGGGGGCGCAGAGCACACAATCGATGTCATGGATAGGTGAGGGAAATCCTCCAGGACCGTCTTGCGAGCCTTGAACCCAGAGCCCTGGAGGATCTCCCCCGCTGCTCGGGCGACCAGATAGCCGGCAAACCCCAGCCTAGGTGGCCCCAGCCCAGCCAACTTTCGTCCCTACTCAGTGGGCACAGTCGCCGCGATAACCACCTCACCGTTCTGTATCTGCATGATGTATACCGGGGTATGTGCCTGGTTGTAGTCGTCAAACTCTATGTGCCCCAGCAACGTCGTGTCCACCGAGATCGTCTCCAGCGCATCCCGGATGGAGCTGCGGGTCGCCTCCCCGGTTGTTTCAATCGCCGCCTTGACTGCCGCCGCGACGACATCCTTCAACGCGACGTAGGGCCCTACCACGTAGTTGTCGGGCTCTTTTCCCCACCTAGCGAGGTACCGCTCCTGGAAAGCTGGATCGCTCAGCGTGGTATTCTGTGCGACTTCCATGACACCCTCCCCGATGGAGGGGTCATCGCTGATAGCCTCCAGGAACTCCGACCCCGTCATGGAACCACGTGAGAATACTTTCGCGGTCATCCCCAGCTCTTTGAACTGCCTCATGAAGACGCTTGCATCCCTGGCTGACATCGCCAAGAACACTCCCTCTGGCTCGAGGCTCTTCATGCGAGTGATGACTGGACGGTAGTCCGGCTCCGCGGCGGCGTAGTAGTCCTCCGACAGGATCTCGGTCCCTGCATCCTCCAGCAACGGCGCGAACTTCTCCACAATTCCTCGTCCGTAGTCGTCGTTCAGTGCCAGCATGCAGATGCTGTCCACTTCGTCGGCCACGAAGTCCACAAAAGCCTCAGCCATCATCGTGTCATGCGACGTAATGCGGAACGCCCAGATGTTGCCCCCGGCCGTCCCTGTACCTTCCGTTACCTTCGCGGCGCTGGCCACTCCTATCACAAACGGCACTTCGTACTCCTCCACGATTGGCAACACTGCTAAGGTAGGGGAGCTGCCACCCATGGTGACCAGCACATCGATGTTATCCTGCTCGACTAGCTTCCGCACACAGGCAATCGCGCCATCAGGTGTGCCCGTGGTGTCGCAGACGGAGATCTGCACAAGGTGCCCCAGTATACCCCCCTCAGCGTTGATCTCATCTGCGGCCTGTGTGATACCTCGATTGTAGTACTCGCCGACCCAGGCAAACGGACCCGTGAAGGCGTTGCCCATGCCTACCCGTATTGGTTCTTTCGCCTCAGGCGTCACGACCACCGTCTCTCGTACGACCACTGTCTCTTTGATCACCTCAGGCGTGGCCACAGGCACGGGCGTGCCGCAGGAAGCCAAACCTCCCACCACCAGGCCCAGTGTCGCGACGAAAGCCACAAAGCGGAACAATCTGTCCTTTCTCATTTTCGCATCCCCCTTATCGTCTAATGCTCCAGCCTTCTTCTGCACAACACAAGAAACGTCCCTGACCGTATCGCTACTCATCACCTCCTTCGCGCAGAATTGTCCTAGGCCACTCGCGCCCCGGGTTGCCCAAACTTAGGTATGAGAATCATCTCAACCACGCTCCCATCGCGGGCCCGTCAGTTGTTGGTCTGACTCAGACCTGGCCACAATGCCGATAGCCTCTGGGGCGGACACGACCAGCCCTGCCTCAGCACAGAGCGGGCTGTGGCAAACCGCCTAGTTGCCTTCGACCGCCAGTTCCGTGAGATAGTTGTAGACGGTCTTCTGGGTCACCCCCAGACGCTCCGCCACCAGCGGAACCGACTTCCTTAGTTGGAAGACGCCTCTTTCGTCCAGCAACTTCACCACCTGCACGCGGTCGCTCTTGCTCATCACAGAGATGGGTTTGCCCACCTGGTAGGCACACTCGGCGATCATCGTCTCCACCATCTGCCCCAGGTCCGGTGAGAAGGATTCACTGAGGTCGGCTTCCTCCTGCCCTGCGGGCAAGGTCCGGAGGAAACGCGTGAAGAGCAGGAGGGGGGTCACATTCAGGTTGATACAGAAGGCAGCCACAGGATTGTCGTTCTCGTCGTGTACGAAGATCGAGCTCGACTTGACTGTCTTCCCGTCATCGGTATAGGCAGTGTAGTTCATCAGGGGCTCGGTGCGGCCGGACCGAATGTTGGCCAGGCCCAAATCAGTCAGGTGGCCCCCTACGTTCCTCCCGGTGACGTTGCCACTGATATGGACTATGGAATGGTCCAGATCCTTCAGGTCATGGATGACGACTTCGCACCACTCACCCAGCGTGGCGGATACACCCTCGCCGATAGTCTTCAACACCCCTAAGAGGGCTTCCCGGTTCTCTTCCTGGGACACGCCCGGCATTCTCGGCTTTGCGCTTACCTGCACCGCTTCAGCCGCCATTGATCCCTCCTCTTATAGGCGGCACCAAGGCCAGCTCTGTCCCGATGCCTACTCATGGGTCTGTCGCCTGCTATGAGTACCCATATTATATCTCATACTATCCAATTTGTCAAGGTCCTTCAAAGAATTGGTACCCCGTCTGGCTGTGGACTTCGGTATTTCTAACCAAGCTTCATTGTCGATAACCGTGCATATCATCAGCCCTGACTGGCAGGCAGGTGGCACGATGCGAAATACCCCTCCCAGCTCATCGTCGTGCCGGGCCGCTCGCTTCGCCCATCGGCGGTTGCCTGGGCCCTTTCGATGAGCGCTGTCGACTCGATTCCCAGCGGACCACCTTCCGATGCAGTACTCGAGTCAGGGCAAAAGAGGTACGCCGGCTGCGCTCCGCCCGACAGAGCGCGCTTGTCTGGAACAAAGCGCAGTTGTCCCGCGTCATATTTCAGGAGCACAAAGCGACGGCCCGTCGACACTACCCTAGCACGAGGTATCGCCAAGATATGAATACCAGATTTCGGCTCATAGCTCTCGTCCTTCTTGCAGCGACGCTCATGGCGTGTAATCCGGCCGCAGGTGACGGGACGCCGACTCGCACCACCGCACTGGATGGCACAGAGTGGCAGTTAGTCACGCTGAACGAGCAGGCACCGCTGGAAGGCACAGCCATCACGGCCACCTTCGCTCAAGGTCAGGTCGCCGGCTTCAGCTTATGCAACAGCTACTTTGGGTCCTACACTCTGCGCGGCAGCGCCCTCCAGTTCCAGGGCCTGGAGATGACCGAAATGGCCTGTTTCGATCCCGAAGGCGTGATGGAGCAGGAGCAGACCTTTCTGCGCACGTTGGGCGAGGTGGCCAGCTACCATCTGGCCGACGATCAGCTCATACTGCGAGATGCGCAGGGGAACGGAGTGTTGCTCTTTGCCCCCGTCGAGCCTGTGCCGGACGCGGCGCTCGAGGGCACCACCTGGGCGCTGACCACGTTTGTCGACGGCGACGTGGCCGCTTCGCTGATCAGCGGGACCTCCATCACGTTCTTGCTTGAGCATGGGACCGCCACGGGATCCGCCGGCTGCAATGACTACGGGGGGAAGTATGCCCTGCAGCCCGGTATCCTGGAGATCCCGGAAATCGACATCACCGAACAGAGATGCCTGGAGCCGGGCGGCATCATGGAGCAGGAGACTCAGTACATCGCCATTCTGGAGAGCGTCACCATCTTCGAACTCGACGGTAACCAACTCGTTCTTCGCACCGACGGCGGTAGCGGGCTGGTGTTCGTGGCCCAGGCGCCGCCCACTTCAACCCAGGCCAGCCCCGAGCCACCGACTAAACAGGCCGCGCAGGAAGCGCTCATCCGCTACTTCTCGCTGCTGAGCAACGGCCAGTATTCCCAAGCCGTGGAACTCTACGGCGGAGACTACGATACGCTGGCAGAGTGGAATCCGGACATCGATCCCAGCGACCATGCCGGCCTGCTGGAAAGGGGCTGCATGATGAACGGACTGCAGTGCCTTGTTGTCCACCAGATCCTGGCCACAGGGCAGATCAACGAGGACAGCTACAGATTCACCGTGCAGTTCGAGAACCCAGACGGCAGCCTGTTCGTGCGGGGACCTTGCTGCGGTGCCACTGAGGAGGAAATGCCATCCCAGTCGGATTTCGTCTTCACCGTGGTGAGACAAGGTGAAGGCTTCGCCGTACAAGAGCTTCCTGTCTATGTGCCCTAGAGGGGGCGCGAGTGGCGGCCTTCTCCTTCCACCAGGGCATTGAGGACAGTGCTGGTGACCTTCTGACGAACCATCGTTAAGAGCCTCATACGCCCTACATAGTCACTTCGACGCGGTGGGTCCCACCATCTCCAAAAACGGGGGCCACATTGCCTTCGATCTCCTGGCCATCCACCTTGACTGACCTCACCCCTTTGGAGACGTGATGGGGGTTCTTGACCTCGATCCGGTAGACCGTTTTCCTGAACTCTCTCGTCACCTGGAACCCATCCCAGCTCGAGGGAATACACGGGTCGATCAGGAGCCCCTCATAGATCGGCCTGACCCCCAGGATGTACTGCGTGGCCGCCTGATAGGCCCAGGAGGCAGTGCCCGTGAGCCAGCTATTGCGGGCCGTTCCGAACAAAGGATGCTCGTCACCCAGGATGTTCTGGGCATAAACGTAGGGCTCGCATTCATACCGCTCGATCACGTCGTTCTTGGTCGCCGGGTTGATCTCACTATAGTACTCGAAGGCCTGGTCTCCGCTCCCGAGGATCGTCTCGGCAATGATGACCCACGGGTTGGCGTGCGAGAAGATGCCGGCATATGTGAGGTGAACGCCATCCAGGGCGTTCGCACCCCACCACGGATCGGCTGCCACGTGAGTTGCCTTGCCCCGACCAGGCCGCGTGCGAGCAGTCCCGAGATCTGGACGACGGCGGATGGACACTCTGTCAACCGGCGCGCGCCCTCGCGGTCGCCCGAGTAGCCGGCCTATCGGGTGGTTTCCTGGCCCATCACGTACCGGTTCATCCAGTCGAGCAGGGCTTCGTTCTGTGCCCGGCGGGCTGGCAAGCCCCCCAGTATCGAACCCACGTGAAACTCGTTGGGCAGGCGTACCATCTCCACTACGCAGCCATTGACTCTCAGCACCGTGAAAAACTGCTCTGACTGCTCCGGGGGGCAGCGATGATCGTTCTCGGCCTGGATCAGCAAAGTGG
>Ga0315274_10009620_pt1 | contig 13953 bp, 12 predicted proteins | sample YL17G02_20_MG_FD_203700 | JGI IMG/M metagenome (GOLD analysis project Ga0315274, IMG submission 203700) | Sediment microbial communities from Yellowstone Lake, YNP, Wyoming, USA - YL17G02_20 | ecosystem: Environmental > Aquatic > Freshwater > Lake > Sediment | place: USA: Wyoming | collected...
CGGATCAGTATTCGAGTCGAGAAGTCTGTTTTAGCGACGGATAAAGGGACCCGTCTATCCAAGCTCCTGGCCGGGCTCGATCTTCCCGCCAAACCCGTCTTAGCCGAAGTCGACGGCCGGATCGTGGATCTCGACGTCCCCCTGGACAAGGATGGCGATGTCGTCCTCCTCTACCCGGATTCCGAGCGGGCCCTCGATGTCCTCCGCCACAGCGGGTCCCATCTCATGGCCCACGCGGTTCTCGATCTTTTCCCCGGGACCCAGGTCGGAATCGGCCCCGCCGTCGAGAACGCCTTTTATTACGATTTTCTGAGGGAAACCCCGTTCACGACCGGGGACCTGGCCTCCATCGAGGCCCGGATGAAGCAGCTCGCCGCCCGGGATCTTCCGATCGAGAGAGTCGTCCTCCCCAAAGCCGAGGCCGTCAGCCTTTTCCGCGAGAAGGGCCAGACCCTCAAGGTCGAGCTGATAGAGGAGAAGGCGGGCGCCGAGGCCACCTGCTACCGGCAGGGGGATTTCATCGATTTCTGTTTGGGCCCCCATCTCGCCTCGACCGGACGCCTCCGGCACTTCAAGCTCCTGTCCGTATCCGGCGCCTACTGGAAGGGCGATGAGCGAAACCAACAGCTCCAGCGGATCTACGGGACCGCTTTCTTCAGCAAGGACCAGCTCGAGGGCTATCTTAATCTCATCGAGGAAGCCAAGAAGCGGGATCACCGCAAGCTGGGCCCCGAGCTGGACCTCTACAGTTTCGCCGACGACCTGGGCAGCGGGCTGCCCCTCTGGCACCCCAAGGGCGCCCGGATCCGGGCCGTGATCGAACAACACTGGCGGGAGCGCCACTGGGCCGGCGGCTACGACATTCTCTATTCGCCCCACATCGGACGGGCGAAGCTCTGGCAGACCTCGGGCCACCTCGGATTCTACAAGGATTCGATGTACTCGCCCATGGAGATCGACGGACAGGATTACTACCTGAAGCCCATGAACTGTCCGTTCCATATCCTGATCTACAAGTCCCGCCTTCGCTCCTACCGGGATCTCCCCCTCCGCTGGGCCGAGCTGGGGACCGTCTACCGCTACGAACGGAGCGGCGTTCTCCACGGCCTTCTCCGCGTCCGGGGATTCACCCAGGACGACGCCCACATCATCTGCACCCCCGGGCAGATCGAGGACGAGATCCTGCGCGTCCTGGATTTCTCGGTTTCGCTCCTGGCCGACTTCGGTTTTATCGACAATAAAATCGATCTCTCCGTCCGCGATCCCAAAAATCCGGACAAGTACTGCGGGAGCGACGATCTCTGGTGCCGGGCCGAAGCGTCCCTCGTTAAAGCCCTCGAAACGCGGGGCTATCCCTATGAACGGATGGAGGGCGAGGCCGTCTTCTATGGTCCCAAAATCGACATCAAGATCAAGGACGCCCTGGGCCGGCTCTGGCAGTGCACGACCATCCAGTTCGACTTCAACATGTCCGAGCGGTTCGACATGACCTACATCGGCGAGGACGGCCGGGAGCATCGGCCCTACATGGTCCACCGGGCCCTGCTCGGTTCGCTCGAGCGGTTCTTCGGAGTCCTGATCGAACACACCAACGGCAACTTTCCCCTCTGGCTGGCCCCGGTTCAAGCCGCCGTCCTCCCTATCGCCGACCGCCATGACGGCTATGCCTCCGGACTGGTCGCCCGTCTCCGCGAGGACGGACTCCGGGCCGAGGCGGACCTGTCTCGGGAGAAAGTCGGACATAAAATCCGCGAAGCCGAGCTCCGCAAGGTCCCCCTCATCCTCATCGTCGGGGACAAGGAGGTCCGGGAGGGGACGGCCTCCCTCCGGATTCACGGCCAAGGGGACAAGGGCCCGGTCGATATCGGCGCGTTCCTGGCCAAGGCCCAGGCGCTGGTTCGGAATAGATCCCTGACCGTTTCATGGTGAAGGAGGTTCCCCATTAGACCACCGAGACCTTTCCCCTTCTATCCTCGAAGCGAGAAACAGAGGGCCCACCGGATCAACGAGATGATCCGGGCCCGTGAGATCCGCGTCCTCGACGACGAGAAGAAGCAGATCGGGGTCCTGAGCGTTCCCGAGGCGCTCTCGCTGGCCCACGAACGGGGGCTCGACCTGGTCGAGATCGCCCCCACGGCGACACCGCCCGTCTGCCGGATCATGGACTACGGGAAGTTCCTCTACGAGCTCCACAAGAAGGATCACGATGCCAAGAAGCACCAGAAGCTGGTCCTGGTCAAGGAGATCAAGCTGAGGCCCAAGATCAGCATCCACGACTACACTTTCAAGACCAAGCACATCCTGCGCTTTCTCGAGGAAGGGAACAAGGTCAAGGTCACCATCATGCTCCGCGGCCGCGAGAAGTCCCGGCCCGACCTGGGGTTCCAGGTCCTGGATCGGGTCAAGGAGACGGTCAAGGAGTTCGGCCGCCAGGACGGCACCGTTCGAAGACAAGACTGGGCCGTGTCCGCGTTGCTCATACCCACTAAGACAGGAGGACGAGATGCCAAAGCTAAAAACCCACAAGGGAGCCCGCAAGAGGTTCAAGGTCACGGCGAAAAAAAAGATACTCCGGTCGAAGGCGTTTAAAAGCCACATCCTGACCAAGAAGGCGTCCAAGCGGAAACGGGCCCTGGGGAAGAGGGCGAAGGTCAGCCCGAGCAATCGGGCCGCGATCAAGTCCATGCTCCCCTACGAATTCTGAGGCGGTCGCAGAGCGTCCCCCCTCAGCCGCCAGCGCCAAGTCCAGACAAAGGAGACTCCAATGCCGAGAGTTAAAAGAGGAACCAAGAGAAAAGACCGGCGGTCCAAGGTCCTCAAGCTCGCCAAGGGATACTGGGGAGCCAAAAGCAGCAATTACCGAACGGCCAAGGAGGCCGTCGAGAAGTCGCTGCTCTACGCCTACCGGGACCGGAAGACCCGGAAGCGGGAATTCCGCGGCTTGTGGATCATCCGGATCAAAGCGGCCGCCGAGGCCAACGGGATTTCCTACAGCAGGTTCATCCACGCCTTGAAGGCGCTCCGGGTCGAGCTTGACCGGAAGGTCCTGGCCGATCTGGCCGTCGCCAGTCCCCGGGCGTTCGCCCGGCTGGCCGAGAAAGCGAAGAGCGCGGTCGCCTAAGATGGAGCCCCTCGTCCAGAGAATCGACGTCCTGCGGCGGACCTTCGACGAGGCCTGCCGGGGGATCGCCGATATCAAGGTCCTCCAGGACCTCCGGAACAAGTTCTTAAGCCGGAAGCGGGGTTATCTGGCCCAGCTCCTCGAGGAGATCAAGTCCCTCCCCGTCTCCGAGCGGCCCGAGGCCGGGGGCCGGATCAACGTCCTCAAGGACTATATCCAGAGCCGTCTGGACGAGGCGGAACGAACCCTGGCCGCGACCACGACGGCCTCCCCGCGGATCGACCTCAGCCTGCCCGGGCGGACGCGCTTGTGGGGCGCGCCCCATCCGCTGATGCTCGTCACCCAGGAGATCGAGGCCATATTCCTATCGATGGGGTTTGCGATCGAGGAGGGCCCCGAGATCGAGACCGATTACTATAATTTCGAAGCCCTTAATTTCCCGCCCCACCATCCGGCCCGGGACGACTGGGACACGCTCTACACCACGGACAACCTTCTGCTCCGGACCCACACCTCGCCCGTCCAGATCCGGGTCATGGAGCGCCGCAAGCCCCCGATCCGGATCATCTGCCCCGGCCGGGTCTTCCGGCACGAGACGCCCGACGCGACCCATCTTCCCATGTTCTATCAGGTCGAGGGCCTGGTCGTCGACGAGGGCATCACCTTCGCCAACCTCAAAGGGACCCTCGAGTACTTTTTGAAAACCTTCTTCGGCGAGAAGGTCAAGATCCGCTTCCGGCCGAGCTTCTTCCCCTTCACCGAACCGTCGGCCGAGGTCGATATCGAGTGCCTGGTCTGCGGCGGCGGAGACGCCCAGTGCCGCGTCTGCGGCGGGACCGGCTGGAAAGAGATACTGGGGGCGGGCATGGTCGACCCCCAGGTCTTCAAGAACGTCAACATCGACCCGGAGCGCTATGCGGGCTGGGCCTTCGGGCTGGGGGTCGAGCGGGTGGCCATGATCTCCCACCAGCTCCCCGAGATCAAAAGCTTCTACGAAAACGACCTGCGGTTCATCCGGCAGTTCATGATTAAATAAGATGAAAATCAGTCTGAACTGGCTCAAGGACCACGTCAAGCTCGACCTGCCGCTGCCCCGGCTCCTCGATCGGCTGACCATGATCGGCCTCATCGCCGAGAGCTGGGAGGACAAGGACGGCGACACCGTTCTCGATCTCGAGACCTATGCCAACCGGCCCGACACGCTGGGCCATCTCGGCGTCGCCCGCGAGGTCGCCGCCGCGCTCGGCCTGCCGCTTGAAGAAGGGCGCTGGCCGGTCGTCGAATCCTCCGAGGACACGGCCGCCTCGGCCGCGATCCAGATCCTGGACGAAGACCTCTGTCCCCGTTACTGCGGCATCCTGGTCAAGGGCCTCAAGGTCGGGCCGTCCCCCGATTGGCTCCGGCGGCGGGTCGAAGCCATGGGTCTGAATTCGGTCAACAACCTCGTCGACGTGACGAACTATGTCCTCTACGAGACAGCCCATCCGATCCACGCCTTCGACTGGGCGAAAATCGGCGGCCGGACGATCGTCATCCGCCGGGCCAAGAAAGGCGAGAGCCTCAAGACCCTGGAAGGTCGGGAGGTCGCCCTCGGACCCGACCAGCTGGTCATTGCCGACGAGATCCGTCCGGTCGCGCTGGCCGGCGTCATCGGCGGCGAGGACTCGGCCGTCTCTGAGACGACCCGGGATGTCTTCATCGAGAGCGCTTATTTCGACCCGGTCTCGGTCCGGAGGACGGCCAAGACGCTGGGGATCCAGACGGACGCCTCCTACCGGTTCGAGCGGGGTGCGGACATCGGATTCCCGCCCAAGGCGGCCCTGCGGGCGGCGTCGCTCCTGACCCAGCTCGGCGGACAAGCGACGCGGGGCGTCCTGGATGTTTATCCCCATCCCCGCAAGAACAGGATTGTAATGCTCCGCCACCAGAGGACCCAGGATTTTCTGGGCGTCGTGATCGAAACCGGCGAGGTCGAGCGGATCCTGACCGCGCTCGGATTCAGCTGCGAACCCCAAGGGGCGGGCCTCTGGAAAGTCGAAGTCCCGTCCTTCCGGATCGATGTCGAACGGGAAGCGGACGTCATCGAGGAGATCGCCCGGTTTTACGGATATGACAGAATCCCGTCCGTCGCCACCCCGCTCAAGGTCGGCGAGCCCGTCGTCAATCGGCGGCGGGAGCGGATCGACAAAGTCCGCCGGCTGCTCTTCCACTATGGTTTCGACGAGGTCCTGAACCAGAGCTTCGCCGACCCCGAGAAGGAAGCGCGTTTCGGGACGGGCCGCGAGCCGGTCGTTCTGCGGAATCCCATATCGACCCGGGCTTCCATTTTAAGGACGACTCTCGCCGGAAGCCTTCTCGAAACGGTTTCTTATAATCTGAACCGAGAATTCACCGGCGTTCACATCTTTGAAATCGGGAACGTTTATTTTCGATTGAACGAGCAGCCGGTCGAACAACTGACTTTGGGCCTGGCCGGATTGGGCCCGCTCGGCTATCGCAACTGGAACAGCCTCTGGGAAGAGCCGGACTTCTTCGATCTCAAGGGGACGTTCGAGGCTTTGATGGCGCAGCTCCGTCTGGTCCCCTTCGATTTCACGGCCGGATCCTGCCCCTGGCTGGAGCCGGAACAATCCCTGGACCTGCGGTACAAAGAAGAAAAGGTCGGGAGCCTGGGGTGCCTCAAAAAGGATCTGGCATTGACGCATGGCTTATTGGGTTCCGTCTGGATGGCCGAGATCGACCTGACCGGGCTCCTGGCCAAGACCCCCCCGGTCTTTCAAACCGTCCCGGTCGGCCGCTTCCCGAGCGTCGTCCGGGACATCTCGTTCCTGGCGGACCGGTCCCTTCCCTACCAGGACCTCCGCAAGGCCGTCGAAAAGCTCGGTCTGGCCGCCCTGGAGAGCTTCGATTTGGCCGACCGCTACGACGGCGAAGGCGTCCCCCCGGACAAGGTCAGCCTGTCGCTGCGCTTCGTCTTCCGCCATCCTCAGCGGACGCTGCTCGCCGATGAGGTCGACAAGATGGAGCAGAAGCTCCTCCTCCATCTCCAATCGGCCTTCCGGGTCGAGCCGCGCACAGGAGGCTCAATTGACAACCGAGCTCGAAAGAATTAAAATACTCGAAGCTAAGGTTTCCCAGGTCCTCGAGTACATCCAGAAGCTCACGGCCGAAAACGACAAGCTCAAGCAGGCCGCCAAGGAACTCAGGAGCGAAAAGAAAGAGTGCGAGGACCAGCTCAAGAAATTTGTGAAAATGGACGAGGAGATCAAGCGCTACGAGGGGGAACGGGAGGTCCTCCGCGGCAAGATCGAAGCGCTCATTAAGCAGATCGACCAGCTTGGATTATGACGGACCGTGTCGTGGAGATCGAGATCTATGGACAGAGATACAAGATTCGCGTCAAAGGAGAAGAGGATGAGCGATACATCGGTCAGTTGACCGCCTACGTTGATCAGAAGATGCACGAAATCGCAGTCAAGTCGAAATCGTCGGACATGCTCAAGGTCGCCGTATTGGCCGCCCTCAACATCGCCGACGATTACTTCCTGAGCCAGCGCGAGAAGGATCAACTCGGAGAGGTCATCGGCCGGATCGAGACGGAAGTGGAAGGTTTCGAGGATCGCCTTTTCAAAAATGAAAAGAAATACATACATCTGGACAAAGCGACCTCCTAAGGCCGAGGGGGCCGCGCGCCGGTCGGGCCGTCCCGCCCGGGGCCGCGCCCTCGCCTGGAGCCGGCCCGGGAACGGTCCCGGGGCCAGCCCCACCCTTCGCGGACGCGATGGGTGGGGTGGGCCGTCGATGTCCTAGGTCCTCCCCTTCCCGCCTCCGTCTCCTTGGACGTTCTTCAAGGAGGCAGTGCCTGTGAATACGATACTTATCGGGATCATCGGAGCGGTGCTCGGCGGCGCCGTCCTGATCCTGCTCTACTTCCAACTCCGGAAAGGCTCGGCCCGGAAGATGATCTTCCAGGCCAATACGGAGGCCCAGGCCGTCAAGCAGGCGGCCCAGGCGGAGGCGGAGCGGATCAAGCGGGAGGCGGCCATTGAGGCCAAGGAGAAGGAGATCAAGCTCAAGGCCGAGCTCGAGTCTCAGATGCATGAGCGCCGCAACAAAATCAACGAGCTCGAGCGGCGCCTGGTCAACAAGGAAGAGAACCTGGAGCGAAAAACCCAGGGGCTCGAGCGCAAAGAGCGGGACCTTCAGGCCAAGGAACGCCGGGTCTACCAGCGCGAGAAGGAGCTCGACCTGCTGGAGGAAAAAAAGAACCTCCTCATCCAGAAGGAGACGGAGGAGCTGGAACGGATTTCCGGTCTGAGCCAGGAAGACGCCAAATCCATGCTCATCAAGAAGATCGAGGACGAGGCCCGGCTCGAGGCCGTTCATACCATGCGGCGGGTCGAAGAGGAGACCCGCGAGAAGAGCCAGATGGTCGCCCGGGAGATCATCAGCCAAGCCATCCAGCGCTCGGCCGCCGATCACGTCGTCGAATCGACCGTTTCGGTCGTCGATCTGCCTTCGGAGGACATGAAGGGCCGGATCATCGGCCGCGAGGGCCGGAACATCCGGGCCCTCGAACAGGCGACCGGCGTCGATATCATCGTCGACGACACGCCCGAGGCCGTCATCCTGTCCAGCTTCGACCCGGTGCGCCGGGAGCTGGCCCGCCTCTCGATCGAGAAGCTGGTCAGCGACGGCCGTATCCATCCGGCCCGGATCGAGGACATCGTCGAGAACGTCAAGGCCGAGCTCGAGGAAAAGATCAAGCAGGAGGGCGAGTCGGCCGCCCTCGAGCTCAGGATCCAGAACCTCCACCCCGAGCTGATCAAGCTCCTGGGCAAACTCAAATACCGGACGAGCTACGGCCAGAACGTCCTCCAGCATTCCAAGGAGGTCGCCTACCTGGCGACCGTCATGGCCCGCGAGCTGGGCCTGGACTCCAATGTCGCCCTCCGGGCCGGCCTTCTCCACGACATCGGCAAGGCCGTCGATAGGAACATCGAGGGGACCCACACCGAGCTCAGCGTCGAGCTGACCAAGAAGTACGGCGAAACCCCGGCCGTCGTCCAGGCCATCGCCTCCCACCACCGCGACATCGATTTTCCCTCGATCGAAGCCGTCCTGATCCAGGCCGCCGACACGCTCTCGGCCGCCCGGCCCGGCGCCCGGAGAGAGCTCCTCGAGACCTACATTAAGCGGCTCGAGAAGCTCGAGGAAATCGCCAATTCCTTCGAGGGCGTCCAGAAATCGTTCGCCCTCCAGGCCGGCCGCGAGATCAGGATCATCGTCGAGAGCCAGAAGGTCTCCGACGAGCGGGCGGCCCTGGCGGCCAAGGACATCGCCAAGAAGATCAAGGATGAGCTCGACTACCCCGGGCAGATCAAGGTCACCGTCATCCGGGAAATGAGGGCCGTCGAGTATGCCCGATAAGCTCCGCATCCTGTTCCTGGGCGACATCATCGGTCACCCGGGCCGGCAGGCCCTCAAAAAATTCCTGCCCGGACTTCTGGAGCGGGTTTCGCCGGACCTCGTCATCGCCAACGCCGAGAACGCGGCCGGTGGGAGCGGGATCACCGAGGAGATCGCCCGGGAACTCTTCCAGAACGCCCATGTCCTGACATCGGGAAATCACATCTGGGACAAAAAGGAAAGCCTGGCCTACCTCGACGCCGAGCCCCGGCTTCTGCGACCGGCCAACTATCCGCGGATCAACCCGGGGCAAGGCGTCTGTTTCCACGAGAGCGGGGACGGCTGGACGGCCGCCGTCATCAGCCTCCAGGGGCGGGTCTTTATGGAGCCCATCGACTGCCCATTCCGGACGGTCGACGAACTCCTCGAGCGGGTTCGGGCCCGGACGCCGATCGTCGTCGTCGATTTCCACGCCGAGGCGACCTCGGAGAAGCAAGCCATGGGCTGGCACCTCGACGGACGCGTCTCGGCCGTCATCGGGACCCACACCCATGTCCCCACGGCGGACGAAAAAATCCTCCCGGGCGGGACGGCCTACCTGACCGACGTCGGCATGGTCGGAGGCTACCATTCCGTTATCGGCATTAGGCCCGACCAAGCCCTGGCCCGGTTCCTGTCGGGCCGCCCCCAGCGTTTCGAGCCGGCCAAGGACGGCCTCGTCCTGTCGGCGGCCCTGGTCGAGGTCGATCCCGCGACGGGCCGGGCCCTTTCCATCCGCCGCGAGGAGGTCGCCGAGCCCAAGGACCGGACCCATGACACAGGGGAAGCCTGACCGGATCTTTTCGGTTTCCGAGGTTACGAGCCTCGTCAAGACCGCGCTCGAGGACCTCTTTCCCCGGCTCTGGGTTGAGGGGGAGATCTCGAACTTCCATCGCCACCAGTCGGGCCACCTCTACTTCACCCTCAAGGACGAGAAGTCCCAACTCAGGGCCGTTATGTTCCGGTCCGACGCCCGCGCGGTGGCCTTCGAGCTCAAGGACGGCCTCAAGGTCGTCTGCCGCGGCCGGATTTCCGTCTATGAGCCCCGGGGCGAATACCAGCTCTACGCCGAGGCCATCGACCCCAAGGGCAAGGGTGCCCTCCAGCTCGCCTTCGAGCAGCTCAAGGAAAAACTCCGGGCCGAGGGATTGTTCGACCCGGCCCGGAAGCGCAAACTCCCTCTCCGTCCCAAGACGATCGGTATCGTGACGTCGGCGACCGGCGCCGCCCTCCGCGATATCCTCCGCATTCTCGACCGGCGTCACGCCCGCCTCCACATCCTCATCCATCCCGCCCGGGTCCAGGGCGAGGGCGCGGCCGACGAGATCGCCGAGGGCATCCGGGTCCTGGGCGGCCTGGCCGAGGTCGAGGTCCTCATCGTCGGACGGGGCGGAGGTTCGATCGAGGACCTTTGGGCCTTCAACGAGGAGAAGGTCGCCCGGGCCATCGCGGCCAGCCCGGTCCCCGTCATCTCGGCGGTCGGGCACGAGGTCGACTTCACGATCGCCGACTTCACGGCCGACCTACGCGCCCCGACGCCCTCGGCGGCGGCCGAGATGGTCGTCGAGAAGGAAACGGCGTTCCTGGAGAAGATCGGCCATTACGAATCCACCCTCGCGCTCCGGATGGGATACAAACTCAGGGAGCTCAAGATCGAGGCCCTCCACCTGACCAGGAACCGGGCCTTCCCGAACTTTAGGGTCAGACTCCTCAACCTGGCTCAGCGCGTGGACGAGTTGGAGACGCGGGCCTGGAAGCGCATCAAGGACGAGCAGCGGGCGCTCGCCGGCCATACGGCCGGCCTGAGGTTGGGGGTCGAAAAAATGCAGAACGCGATGGCCCGCCGCCTCCGCGACCTCCTCGCCCGTTGGGAGAGGCTGTCCGCCGCCCTCGACGACCGCAGCCCGCTGGCCATCCTGGCCAAGGGCTACGCCCTGTGCTGGGACCCGGCGACCCGGCGCGTCATCCGCAAGGCCGCGGAAACGCGGAAGGGAGCCGAGGTCGTGGTTTCGTTCCACAAAGGCGAGATCGCCTGCGAGGTCAAGGCCGTCAACCGGTCCGCGACCGTCGAATCCCGGTTCAAGGAGACGCCATGAGCATGGTCCATTTCGAAAAGGCGATGGCCGATCTCGAGCGGATCGTCGACAAACTCGAGAAGGGAGACCTGCCCCTCAACGAGTCGCTGGCCTTGTTCGAGAAGGGCGTCAAGCTCGCCCGCGTCCTTCGGGAGGAATTGGCCAAGGCGGAAAAGAAGGTCGAGATCCTCCTCAAGGACGAGAAGGGCGAGCTGCGGCGCGAGCCCTTCGAACCCGAGGGCGGGGACGGGGAGCAAGCCGCCGGCGACGAGGGGGAGGAGACGCCGAAGAGATGAGCGCTTTCCGGGAACGGCTGGAGAAAAAGAAACAGGCCGTCGAGCTGGCGTTGGCCGCCTGTCTGGCCGGGGAGGACTCCGTCCTGTTCCAGGCCATGCGGCACGCCGTCCTGTCCGGGGGCAAACGATATCGTCCGCTCCTGCTTCTCTGCGCGGCCGAATGCTTCGGGGCCGACGAAGCCGCGGCGCTCCCCTTCGCCTGCGGGATCGAGCTCATCCACAATTATTCCCTCGTCCATGACGACCTTCCGGCCATGGACAACGACGACTGGCGGCGCGGACGGCCGACCGTCCACAAGGCCTTCGGCGAGCCGATCGCCATTCTTGCCGGCGACGCCCTGTTGACGCTCGCCTTCGAGGTCATGTCCGGCGCGCCCGGCCCCGCCGAGCTCGCGCCCCGCAAGGCCGAAGCCGCGGCCTTGATCGCGCGCAATGCCGGCGCCCTGGGCATGATCGGGGGGCAGTCCCTGGATATCGGTTTCCGGCCCGAGGCTGAAGCCGAGCCGGCCTACGAAGAGATGATCCTGCGCAAAACCGGCGCCCTGATCATTTCCGCGGCCGAGGCCGGGGCCGTCCTGGGCGGCGCCTCATCCGGGGACCGGGCTTGCTTCGCCGAGTTCGGGAAGCGCCTCGGACTCGCCTTCCAGCTCCGGGACGACATCGACGACACGACCCAGGAAGACGCGCGTCCGGGCTTCCGGCCCAACGCGGCCGCGTTCCTGGGCGTCGCCGATGCCCGGACCAGGCTCTCGGACCTCGTCCGTTCCGCCGTCCGCGGCCTGGACAAAGCCGGCCTCCTGACCGAGGAGCTCCGCGCCCTGGCCCTCCTGCTCGAACCGTAAGCCATGAAGGTGTCCCATGACGACGAAGATCATTGACCGCGTCAGGAGCCCGCAGGACATTAAAGGACTGACCACCAAGGAGCTGGCCCAGCTCGCGAGGGAGATCCGGGTCCTCATCCTTGAGACCGTTTCCAAAACGGGCGGCCATCTGGCCGCCAACCTGGGCGTCGTCGAGCTGACGCTGGCTCTTCACTACGTCTTCGACGCGCCCAAAGATAAGATCATTTGGGATGTCGGCCACCAGTGCTACACCCATAAAATCCTGACCGGGCGGAAGGACCGCTTCCAGGGCCTGCGTCAATTCCAGGGGATCAGCGGTTTTCCCTGCATCGAGGAAAGCGAATACGACGCCTACAACACGGGCCACGCTTCAACGGCCTTATCGGCGGCGCTCGGCCTGGCGGTCGCCCGGGATAAGAACAATCAGGATCATCACGTCATAGCCGTCGTCGGCGACGGCAGCCTGACCGGCGGCGTTGCCTGGGAAGCCCTGAACCAGATCGGCCACCTCCGCGAGCGGATCGTTGTCGTCCTCAACTTCAACGAGATGTCCATCTCGCCGAGCGTGGGCGCTATGTCCAAGTACCTGACCTACCTCGTATCGGGCCAGCATTACCTCCGGATCAAAGACCAGGCCAAGTCCATCCTCAAGTCCATCCCCGGCGTCGGCTGGACCCTGATCAAGGCCGGCCGCGCCCTCGAGGACCTTATCAAGAAGGCGTTCTTCCCCGGCCTCGTCTTCGAGGAGCTGGGCATCCGCTACATCGGGCCCGTCCAGGGACACAGCCTGGGATCGCTCGTCGAGGTCTTCCGCGAAGCCAAGACGTACGACGGACCCGTCCTCATCCACTGCGTCACCCACAAGGGCCGAGGCTACAGCCCCGCCCAGGAGAATCCCGAGAAGTTTCACGGAACCGGGCCTTTCGACCTCCACACGGGCGAGCTCCGGGAGAAGAGCCGGATCCCGACCTTCTCCCGGGTTTTCGGCGAAACCATGGTCCGGTTGGCCGAAGAGGATCCGAGAGTCCTGGCCATCACGGCCGCCATGCCGGACGGGACCGGCCTCACACCCTTCGCCGAGCGGTTTCCGGACCGCTTCTACGACGTCGGAATCGCCGAGCAGCATGCCGTCAACTTTGCGGCCGGCTTGGCCCTCTGTCGCTTTAAACCCGTCGTCGCCGTCTACTCGACCTTCCTCCAGAGGGCCTACGATCAGATCTACCACGACGTCTCGCTCATGGACCTCCCGGTCGTTTTCGCCCTCGATCGTTCGGGCGCCGTGGACGACGACGGACCGACCCACCAGGGCGTCAACGACATCGTTTACCTTCGGTCCATGCCCAACATGATCCTGATGGCGCCCAAAGACGAGAACGAGTTCCGGCATATGATCAAGTCCGCCTTGAACTACGGCCACCCGGCCGCCGTTCGCTATCCCAAAGGGCGCGGGCTCGGCGTCCGTCTCGACCGGAACCTGCGCGTTCTTCCGCTCGGGAAAGCCGAAGTCCTCAAGGACGGGCGCAACCTCCTCCTGGCCTACGGGAGCTTGGTCGCCCCGGCCCTGGCCGCGGCCCGGCGTCTCGAACGGGAAGGGTTGAGTTTCGCCGTCGTCAACGCCAGGTTCGCGAAGCCTCTCGACGAGGAGCTCATCCTCCGCTGGGCCAAGCCCGGGCGCGCCGTTATCACGGTCGAGGAAGGGATCGCCGCCGGCGGCTTCGGGGGCGAAGTCCGCGAGCTCCTTGACCGGGAGCGGAGGTTCGACCTCAAGTTCAAGTCGCTCGGTTTTCCGATCGCGATTTTCCCCGTCGCGAAAGCCGCGGAGATCCGGAAGCTTTACGGGCTGGACGAGGACGGGCTGGTCAACCAGGTCCGCGAGTTCTGCGGCCGGAAACCGCCGCGCCCGGCCGCCCGGAAGGACGGTAAGGGAGGGCGCCGGAGTGGCCAAGGACAGGGCCGATAAGGTCATGGTCCTCCAGGGCCTCGCGCCGAGCCAGGAAAAGGCCCAGGCCCTGATCATGTCGGGACTGGTCTACGCGGGCGAGCGGAGGATCGAAAAGCCCGGCCGGCCCACGGCCGCCGACGAGCCGCTGAGGCTTCTGGCCGTCCTGCCCTACGTGGGGCGGGGCGGACTTAAGCTCGAGAGGGCGCTGGATGTCTTCGGCATTGAGGTC
>Ga0315274_10009621_pt1 | contig 13952 bp, 11 predicted proteins | sample YL17G02_20_MG_FD_203700 | JGI IMG/M metagenome (GOLD analysis project Ga0315274, IMG submission 203700) | Sediment microbial communities from Yellowstone Lake, YNP, Wyoming, USA - YL17G02_20 | ecosystem: Environmental > Aquatic > Freshwater > Lake > Sediment | place: USA: Wyoming | collected...
AATCGAACTGGCCGATACACTAACCCGTGCGTTTCGCAGCATACAACACAACCCCGACCAAATCCGCGGTTACCTACAACCTTTCTCGTGAAGATCATTTCCTTTTATTTATGCGCGGGTGTATATCATCACATTCTTGCCTCCGATCATTATCTTGCCGATGGATTGCTGTCAAGATCAACACGATTTCATCGCTCTAACTTGACGACAACATACGGCGTTTCCTTCTCGATGTCGGGATAGATCTTTCCGTTGCCCTGGTTGTCCATCGTTTCGATCAGATACATGAAATCCCACTTGGGTTCAATCTGATCGGCGGGGATTTCGACGCGATACTGGTCGGCCTTGCCCGTCGGAAGCATCGGCAACATGCGATAGTCCTGTTGTTGATTGACGCCGCGATAGAGAACGCGAACCCATTTGACGCCCGAGGGATCGCGCACGTCGGCGGCGATGGTGATCGGCTTGCCGACCGGAGCGCTCGTGATCGGCCTGTGCGTCAGGGTCGGCGGCGCGTTGTCATCGCGCGCCGGCGCACGCGCAATCGCGGGGGAGGCGACCTTGCCGCTCGGCCTGAAATCTTTTCGTTCCTGTTCGAGCTTCTGAAGACCCTTTTTCAACTCGGCCAGTTCGTCCCGCCAGTGGCCGCACAGCGCGGCGCTTCGGACGCCCATCATCAGATCATCGGCATAAACGTCGCCGGCCGCCTCGACGAGCTTCTCCCAGGCCGCAATGGCGTTCTTCTCGCCGGCAATGGCGTCGTCGAGAGCGCTTGAATCCTTCGCGCGCCGGAACAGGTTGTAGCTGACCGCTGCCGGAATTCTCCGCGAATGATACAAGGCAAGGTTGGCCAGAATCTTCAAATCAACAATGGTCGAGTCGAATTCCTTGCTTCGCTTGTCGCCGATTCGACGCTCGGCCTGTTCCACCTGCTCGAGAACGTCTTTGGCGGCGTCGGCAAACCATCGGCTTGTCTCCGGCGGGCGCGTCTTGGCTGTTTCCTTGCCCTCGATGAGGTTCTGCGCCTCTTCGTCGAAGCTGGCGAATTGCTGGATGTCGCTCCCTTCGGCTCTGGCATAGGCCGGCAAGTCGCCGAGGCGCTGCTTCTCGGCCCAACCGCGCGTCATGGGGAAATAGCCGTAGGGATAGCAAGCGGCCACGATTCGCGGCAAAATCCAACTGGCCCGATGCAGCCCGCGCTCGACGTAGGGCGCCGCGTCCTTGCCAAAGCGCCGCTCGAATTCCTTCTGCCAGACCTCCGGCGGCGTGTCGGGATTGTAGCCCACGCGCCCGAACACCTGGAGAAGGTGCCAGTAGCGCTCGAATTCGTAGTCGTAGTAGCGATAGGGCGGTTTGAGCAGATCGAACGGCCTGGCGTCGTGGGGCTGGGCCTCCATCTTCGTCGTCAGCGGCTCGTTGACCTCGAAGCCCTCGCCGTCGTAAAGATGCGTGCTTTCGGCGAATCGCCGAGCGTATTCGGGATCGCCCCACAGCAGGACGCGCGCCGTGCCGCCGTTCCAAAGCCGCCAGTGCATGTTGTAACGCTTCGGATAGCGCAACAGGTCGGCGTAGCTGTGGCGGCGATCGAACTGGTTTTGCCGATTGATGTGGGTGGAATGAAAGGGCAGACTCATCTGTTCCATCCAGTACTTGGTCGTGATCCGGAGATTGACGCCCATGGCGAGGCCGGTTTCGATCACCGAATCGGGGAGACCTTTGGCGCGCGCATCGAAGCGAACGTTCGGGGCGTTCTTCTTCACGACCTCGAAGATGTTTTTCCAGAAATCTTCCTGTTCGCCCTTCTTGAGGCCCGACTCGTCGTGCATGCGAAATTGGACGGCGTCGAGGTTGGGAATCAAGCGGAGAAACTTCGCCAGGGCCGCTTTGGTGTAAGGCGTGAGATTCTTTTCAGTCACTCCCCAGACCAGGCCCGGCGTGGGTTTTCTGGCGAAGTCGTCGGCCCCCTTGACGCCGCCGCCCTGGACGCCGCCGCGATAGATGTGGTCCCAGATTCCGACGGTGAAACTGAGGCCGCGGTCGTGGGTCATCTGGATGAGGCGATTGAGCGCTTCGAGGTTGCGTTGTTGCTCCTCGCGCGTGATCCCGACCATGCGAACGTCGGGGAATTCTTCGACGTCGAAGAAGTAGGGATAGGGCGGGGCGAGGAAGCCGCCGTTTTCGTAGCCGAAAATCACCACGAACGTGTTGAAGCGATTGCGGGCCAATGTGTCGAGATAGCGCGCCCAGTACTTCTCGTCGTAGAAGCGGCTCTCGAAATACGCGCGGTTCATCGTGTACATCGAGAGGGCGCGCTCGACGACCGCTGGCTTTTCGGCCGCGTCGCGAACCTCGCTGAACGGATTGCCGGGATCAGCGGCCCAGCCGATGCGGTCGGCAACGTCGAGTTCAGCGTACATGAGGCCGCGGGCATCGGCGCCGCAGATCGCCAGCGCCGGTTTGGCGTTCCATTGAGCGCGGCGAACGACCAGAGCCTCGGCGCCCGTCGGCGCGGCGACGTTGGCCTCCTTGAGCAAACGAGCCGCCGCTCCGCCGCCCGAGGCCAGCCCGACGGCGATCAGGGTGGCGCCGCGAGCCGCTTCGAGCGAAGCGACTTGCTCGGCGGCAATGCCTTTGGCTTTCAGGGCTTCGACGATCTTGCCCAGACCATGAGAGGCCAGCGCGGCCATCTCGCGGTCGGTCACGATGGAAACGCTCGCGCCCGAGGCAGCAGCCCAACCGTCTTGCGATCCGATTGCCAACGGAATGAGGAATGCCAATGCCGCCATCGCTACTGGCCGGAGGGTGTGATTTGCTTTCATGGGAGGGCTTCCACCTTTCTTCTGTCGTCTTGTTGCAGCGCCGCGAACAACGGATCATTCTCTCATTGGCCTTGAACAGGCAATCGGAAAAGGGCAGATTCTCCGACACAGATGGCGCCTATTGGAGGAGAATTGAGTCATGGCGGTAATGAACCGACAGATCACATTGGCGGCGCGGCCCGACGGCGCGCCCAAGGAATCCGATTTCCGGCTGGTCGAATCGCCGATTCCCGAACCGGCGGCCGACCAGATTCTGGTCCGCTCGCTTTTTCTTTCGGTTGACCCATACATGCGCGGCCTCATGAACGAAGGCGGGACCTACAGGGAGCCGGTTCCCCTCGGCGGCGTTATGATTGGCGAAGCGGTGGCGCAGGTGGTTCGCTCGAACCATCCACAATTCGCGGCGGGCGACATCGTCCAGGGGATGTTCGGCTGGCAGGAATACGCGGTCTCCGACGGCCAGGGCGTGAGAAAGGTGGACCCGGCTCTCGCGCCGATTTCGACCGCGCTGGGCGTGCTCGGAATGCCCGGCATGACGGCCTATTTCGGGCTGCTTGAAATCGGCAAACCGCAGCCGGGCGAGACGGTGGTCGTTTCGGGCGCGGCGGGCGCCGTGGGGTCGCTGGTCGGGCAGATCGCCCGGATCAAGGGCTGCCGCGCCATTGGCATCGCCGGCAGCGACGAGAAAGTCCGCTATGTGGTCGAGGAACTCGGTTTCGACGGCGCGCTCAACTACAAGCCGCCGGCCCAGTTGCACGAAAAGTTGAAAGGACTGTGCCCGCGCGGGATTGACGTCTATTTCGACAATGTCGGCGGCTATGTGACCGATGTCGTCGTTGGGCTTATCAACCCACGGGCGCGCCTGGTCATCTGCGGGCAGATTTCGCAATACAATCTCAAGCGGCTCGAGCGCGGGCCGCGCTGGCTCTTCCAACTTCTCATCAAGCAGGCGCGGGCCGAAGGTTTTCTGGTCTTCCAATTCGCCGACCGCTATGCGGAGGGTCTGCGGCAGATGGCGCAGTGGCTCCGGGAAGGAAAGATCAAGTACCGCGAGAGTATCGTCGCCGGAATCGAAAATGCCCCGTGCGCGTTCATCGGAATGCTCGGCGGCGAAAACATCGGCAAGCGGTTGGTCAAGGTGGCGGAGCTGTGAAGCCAAAAGGATGACTCTTGGATTGCGTGCGTTGTTTCGACGTGGTAGAAGAGATCCATGATCAATGGAGGAAGCACAGAATGGCGACAACATTGAAGAAAGACGAAGTCCGATCGTTACTCGACAAGATGCCCGACGATGCCACATGGGATGATTTAATGCGGGAAATCTACGTTCGGCAGGTGATCGAGGAAGGTCTGGCCGACAGCAAGGCAGGGCGGACGACAGATGTGGGGGTCATTCGCGAGAAATATGGGCTGCCTGAATGAAAGTCCACTGGACAAGCACAGCCGAGAGGCATCTCGCCGCAATTCATAGCTATATTGCCCGTAACTCGCCGGAGTACGCAAAGCGGATGGTTGACCGTTTGACGCGCCGTTCTCAACAAATTGGCGAATTTCCCTTTTCCGGACGCATTGAGCCTGTCCAACAAATCACAATCGGCTCCGAAAAAGGCTCGATTATGCGGAAAAAGCACCCGTTTTTGACGCGATTTCATGTCTTTGCGAGCCAGAAATTCGTTTATTGGACAGGCTCCATTGTCCCTGAATACGAATTACCACAAATCCGAGAAGTGATCGAAGGCCCCTACCGGATCGTCTATCATGTCAAGCCCGACCAGATTGATGTCGTTGGCGTTCTGCACGGCGCGATGGATGTCTTGAGGGAAAAGTAATACAACCAGAGAAGCCGAAGGACCTCGCGCCCTGCGCCATGGGGAAATATGTCGTTCGCGACAACGTCGTCGGCAGCGCGCCGCGCCTGGCCCGGCACAACACGCTCATCGTGAAGATCGAACGCGACCCGAAGGAGTCCTCCGACAAGGCCGAAATCGCCGGGCCGAATGTCATCGAGAGCAATCGGGTGGGAGACAGCCTCATCGGGGCGGGAGTGATCGAAGAGTAACGGGAGAAGTGAAAGCAGCACGAAACACGCCATTTGGCAAGCAACTCGAATACAGAATCTGTTTGAATAGATCGGAAGAAGGCGAGCAGGATGGCGGCGCTGCGTCAGGCACAGCGGGACTTGAACGGCTGCCGATGATTCGGAGAAAAGAAGGCGGCATGAAAAGGATGATTCTCAGACTCTGGCGTCCTTTGGCGGCGGCGATGGTTGCGGGCTTGGGTCTGGCACTTGTTTTGCCCGACGCGAGTGTTCAGGCCGCGACCACCCACTATGTCTCCAAAGACGGAAGCGGCGCCGACGGCAAGTCCTGGGGGACGGCCTGGAAGGAGTTGGACCAGATCAACTGGAATGCCGTGGAGCCGGGAGATGTGATTGTTTTGGATGGCAGCTCCACGAAGATGGTTTACACCACTACTCTCCTGGTCGGCAAGAGCGGCATGGAACCCGCACCGATCCGAATCCAGCGCGCGACGGAGGCCGGGCACGACGGGCAGGTGGTGATCTTCGGCGGGCGCGCCGCACCGCTGGTCTGCGGCCACGCCGACCGCCACGTTTTTCAGACCGAAGGTGTGCGCAAGTCCGGTGTGGATTTCGGCGTCTGCTCCCACGTGGTCCTCGACGGGATGAAGTGGCGCGGGATCGCCATCTATGGGCACAATCTCCACGGCGTTCATCTGAGCAAAGGGTCGAGCGACGATATCGTTCGAAACGCGGAAATCTATGACAACGGCATGGCGGTCTTCAATCCGACCCAGAAATGGTGGAACTCGGATCATCCGGGCGTCGGACTGTCGGGCACGGGGCACGTGTTTGAACAGGACATCATCCACGACAACGGGCAGGACGCCTTCCAGTCAGGCGGCGGGCTGGGCCAGCTCACAATCCGGCGCTGCTGGCTGTACAACGGCCGACCCCACCCGGCCCGGCCCGGTCTGGCGTTCAACTACTCCATGCACTCCGACGGTATCCAGGTTTACAACGGCGGCGCCCAGTCCGGCATTCTGATCGAGGAGTCCGTTGTGGGCCCCGGCATGATGCAGGGGACGATCCTGGGACAGGTCACTACCGCCGGACCGGTAGCTCGGCTGGACGATGTGACCATCCGGAACTGCTTATTCATCAACTTGACCAATGCCAACATCATGGGGTACCCCCAGCTGAAAAACAGGAACTGGACGATTGACCATGTGACGGCCTTCATGACGCAAACCAATCCCGACGGCAAGGTGCGGACCAACCTTTTCCTGGAGGGGCCGGGCCATACGATCACCGACAGCATCTTTTACGGCTCCGTGCTGTGGCTGCCCGACGGAGCCGTGAGCCGCGGCAACATCCAGTTCCAGCTCGGCGGCAGCCGTGTAGGCGAAACCCTCGATCCACAGTTCGTCGGGGCGCCCCGCTACGACAGCAATCCCGATTTGGCGACCCTCATCCGGAGTGATTTCGCGCTCCGACCGGACTCTCCGGCCCAAGGAAAGGGGTCCTCGATTACTTCGGTGGCGCAGCTTCTGGGCGACCCGGCTCTCATCCCCCTCCCGGCTTCCAACGATCCCGACGCAAGATTCGTCCGCGAGCCGGAAGAGGGAAAGAAGCGTGAGCGCAAGTAGCCGCCCTCGAGACCTCCCGAAGAGCGGCAGGATGTCGCGGCGGTGTCGGGCGCATCGGTTGGGCCGCGCCGGCGAATCCAGGGGGAGACAATCGAAATGTCCAAACGGACAGGGATCGCGGTGGCGGGCAACTGGATCATTGACCACGTCAAGATTGTGGACTGCTGGCCCGCCGAACACACGTTGGCCAACATCCTCTCGGAAGGCCGCGGCACGGGCGGCGCTCCCTACAACGTCGCCGTGGACCTTCGCAGGCTGGACCCCGACCTTCCGCTCGAATGCATCGGCCTGATCGGCCGCGACCCCGACGGCGAGTTCATTCTCGGCAACATACGAGCGCTCGGCTGCGACACGCGCCAGTTGCGCCAGACGCGCGCCGCGCCGACCTCCTACACCGACGTGATGACCGTCCAGAGCACCGGCGACCGCACTTTCTTCCACAATCGCGGAACCAACGCCCTTCTCGGGTACGACCATTTCGATTTCGACGCCATTCACGCCCGCATTTTTCATCTCGGCTATTTGCTCTTGCTCGACCAACTGGATCGCAGCGACCCCGAGTATCGAACCGTCGCGGCGCGCGTCCTGGACGAATTGCGAAAGCGTGGGATCAAAACGTCGGTGGACGTCGTCAGCGAGGACAGCCGCCGGTTCGAGCGAATCGTCAATCCCGCCCTGCCGTACATTGACTATCTGATCCTCAACGAAATCGAGGCGTGCCGGACGACCGGCCATCCGCCGCGCAAGGGCAAGCTGCTCGACATGGCGGCCATCCGGGCCAGCGCCCGCGAGTTGCTCAAGCGCGGCGTCCACGAATTGGTGGTCATCCACATGCCCGAAGGCGGCTATGCGGCCGATCACCGGGGGCGCGAGGTCTTTCAGCCGTCGCTCGAGCTGCCGGCCAGCTACATCAAGGGCACGGCGGGGGCCGGCGACGCCTTCTGCGCGGGCGTATTGTACGGACTCTATCAGCGTTGGCCAATCAAGAAGTGCTTGCGGCTGGCGGTGTGCGCGGGCGCGGCATGCCTGAGCGACCCGACCTGCACGGCCGGGATGCGTTCGCTCAAAGAGACGCTGGCTCTGGCGGATGAGTTCTCTTTCAAGACAGGTTGAGGTCCGATCGAACTCGGTGAACTTGTCTCCAAATTTTTCTGCCGTGGAGGTGTTTGCGATGAGGGGGGTGTTTGCGATGAGATTGATCCTGCTGTTGGTTTTCATCGCCGCGACAGAGATTGCATCGGCCGCGAGCGCCGAACAGAAGAAAGCGCCGCCGTTGCCGCCGCCCCAGGGCAACGTGGCGGTCGTCAACGACGCGGCGCGGCTGATTGCGGCGGTCGAAGGGGCCGCCGACAGCAGCACCATTCTGATCGCCGACGGCGCCTATAAGCTCCCGCGTCTGATGTACATGCGCGGCAAGAAGAACGTGACGCTGCGCGGCGCTTCCGGCGATCCCGCCAAGGTTGTCCTCAGCGGCAAGGGCTGGGACAGCGAGGACAAGCAGGACGACATCCTTCGCATCGGCAACTGCGAGAACATCACGGTCGCCCACATCACCTTCACCGACTGCCATGCTTACGGCGTCAAGGTGCAGGCGGAGGACAATCCGAAGAACATTCACATCTACAACTGCCATTTCCGCGACATCGGCACGCGCGCCGTCAAGGGTTCAGGCTCCGCCGGTCGCAGCGGGTCGGGCGCCCGGGGCGGCTCGATTCGCTACTGCCGCTTCGAGAACACCAAAATCCCGCCGGCTCACTGGCTCTATGGCGGCAACTACATCAGCGCCATTGACATGATGGCGCTCGACGGCTGGATGATCAGCGACAACGTGTTTAAGAACATCAAGGGGCGCACGGGCGGGGCGCGCGCCGCCGTGTTCATCTGGGTTCTCTCCAAGAATGTTACGGTCGAGCGGAACCTGATTATTGACTGCGACCGCGGCGTCGCCTTCGGCAATCCTTCGGTTTCCACGTCCAACGTCGGGAGCGATGAATCCCACGTGCAGAACGGCATCTGCCGCAACAACTTCATCGTGCCCGGCCCCGACGCTGGGATCGAGTTGTGGTGGGTGGACGGAGCGAGGATTTACAGCAACACCATCTGGCGTCGGGAAGGGACGGGCCGGGGAATCCGGTGCGGCACGAGGCTGAAGAACGTCCACGTCGCCAATAATCTCGTTCGCGGCCAAATCTTGAACGAGAGCGGCGGCGCGGGAAGCGATCTGCGGCTCGAAAAGAACGTCGCCGGCCCCCTCGACGACTACTTCGTCAATCCCGCTGAGGGCGACTTGCACCTTACGGCACGAGCGACGGCGGCGCTAAACGCGGCCATCGCGTTGCCCGAGGTTGCCGACGATTTCGACGGCCTTCTCCGGGGCCCGCAGCCCGACATCGGCGCCGCCGAGTTTGAGACGCGCAAGTGAAATTCGGGGGAATTCGGGAAGAAGAGGGCCTGTGCAGATGGAACGCCGGCGCTCCATCGTATGGACAACCTTGCCCCGCATTTCCCAGTGCGCCGTGAGAGATTCCCAAGGGCAGCGCTACTTCCCAAACTCCAAATACGCCACGTGCAGCTGCCGCGTCCAGTGGGTGGTCTCGAGGGCGTCCACGCAGATCGCATCGCCCGCGCGATTCCAGCGCGGGTGAAGGTCGCAGCGCAGATCGCCGCTGAGATAGTCCTTCATGGGGAAAGAGCCGAGCGCCATTCCCGTTCCGCCGGCCGGATGGTAAAGCTGCAGCGACTTCGCGCCGGTCTTGGAATCGTTTCGGTCGTTCACGATCCATTGTCCGTCGGGCGAGAACGCGGGATGGCCGTCGCCGGTGAGAAAGCCTTTGCCGATGGCTTTGTAGTCCTTCAGGCCGTCGGTGAACAGGACGTGCTGTTTGTAGCCTTTGCCGTCCAGATCGAATGTGGCCAGAATCTCTTTGGTGTTCTTCCAGTCGAAGTGCGAAATCCCTTTTCCGAAGGGAACGACTTCGCGCAGGTCCGAGCCGTCGGTGTTGCAGGTGAACATGGCGGATTCGAGATAGGGCTTGGGTTTGGGTTCCCAGCAGCGCGCAAGAACGAAAAACCGGCTGTCGTCCTTGTTGAACACGGTGTGGTTGAAAAACATGTCGCGGTCCTTGAGTTCGGGATGAGCGCCGACCAGACGCCGATAGACCTCGCCGATCGAGAGAACCAGTTTGCTCTCGCCGGTCGCCAGGTCCATCAGGAACACGCCGTCGTTGTCGGGGTGAGGATTGTCGGCATTGGGGTCTTTCACGCCGACGTAGCCGACCACGGGCCGGGTGCGATAGAGGCGTCCGTAGTCGAGGCAGAGGGCATGGCGGCCGTTGTGGGCGACGTCGCTGATGCCGCGCGGCAGGTAGCGCTTTTGGCCGGTGTGGACGTCGAGCGCCACCGAAACGATGGCGTCGTCCTTGCGGTCGTTGAAGAGGATTTCGTCGTCGGGCTTGAGGGGATTCCAATAGAGCATGGCGCCCTGCTGGAAGTTCCAGGCGCGCGTCTCGCCGACCTTGTTGACGGCGCCGGTCTTGGCATCCACGAGAACGACCGAGGCGGCCTCGTCGGGCTTGGGAAGATGGTCCTGAAAATCGCTTTCGAGGCAGACCAGATAATTGCCCGACTTGTTCCAGGGGCAAATGCCGTAGTAGCCGAAGAAGTGATGTTTCGGACCCGAGGTCAGTTGTCTGATAGCGACCTTTGGCTTCGCGGCTTCTTCGGCTGCGACGGCTTGTGAGTGATCGCCATGAGACAAGCCCAATCCCGCGATGAAAAGAAGAAAAGCGAACAGGGAACGCATGTCATTTCGCGTAATCAACATCCCAACACACCTGCCATGAAAATGGGTTCGTAGCTCCCACTTCAGTGGGCCTTCTGAAGACCTGCTCACCCACTGAAGATGGGACCATACAAGTGGGAACTACGAACGGTCCGGTTGAATACTCCAAGTGCTTTCACACGCAGTCTTGGACCTGAAACTTGAAACCTGCAACCGTTTCAACGCCCGTCCTTCGGTGCCGCCTCCACCAGCGATGCATACCTCCGGCAATACTCATCAATTTCCGGCGCGAGGCGGTTCAGAAACGCGTCTGCGTCGGGGTGGGTCGGGCGCGGTTGGCAACGGGCCACGGCGTCGCGTAGGTATTGCGGGTTGTCGAGAATCATGCAGGGGCGCAGGTGGTTGTCGTTGAACGGCATATTCTTGCGAAGGTCGCGGAAGAAATCGGAGCAGAGGGCCTCGGCGAGCGACTTCTCGTGGATGTTGTCGGCGGCGAAGTGGACGAAGATGCACGGCTCGACCTCGCCGCGATGGTTGATGTGGATATAGCGCCGCCCCGCGCTCATGCACCCCTCGGTCAGCGCGCCGTCGTTGAGGAAATCCACGATGAGAATCGCCATCGTGCGCCGCGCGTGACGCAAACGGTCCCTCATCGCAGCGCGTTGTTCGGGCGTGGGCATCGAGTCCATCGCCGCGCACCGCCCCGTCGGTTGATAGTGGAAATACCAGCCGAGGTGTGCGCCGTGGTCGAGCATCAGGCGCACAAACGCCGGATCGGTCACCTCGTCCACGTTGTCGCGCGTCACGGTCACCGAATAGGCGATCATCATCCGTTCGCGGCGCATGAGGTCCATGAGCGCGAGGGCGCGGTCGTAGCTGCCCGGCCCGCGCCGGCGCTCGGTCGCCGCGCGCCAGCCCTCGATCGCCAGAACGACCAGGATGTTGGCCGCCTTGGCCAGACGCCGAATCATCGCCTCGTCGAGAAGCGAACCGTTGGTAAAAACCTGAAAAGCCGCCTCCGGGTGGGCTTCGAACAACTCGGGCAGGTGGGGCCAAAGGAACGGCTCGCCGCCGAGAATGGTGAAGACGTTGATCCCGATCTCCTGCGACTCGGCGACAATGCGGTCGGCCGTCGCGGGGTCGAGTTCCTCGTCGCGCGAATACTCGCCGGCGTAACAGCCCGCGCAATTCAGATTGCAGCGCATGGTTGGCGAAAACAAGACCGCCGCCGGCGGCGCGATGCCGTGCTTTTCCCAGAACGCATAACGGCGACGGTAGCCTTCGACCAGGTTGCCGACGATCATGTTGTTGATCAGACGACGCACCGCAGGCCGCGACGGTTCGGTCAGAACGCGCCGAACGGCGTTCATCCCCTGGTGGCCCTCTTCGAACATGCGGCGAACGGTCGCCAGGCCGTCCTGATAGAAGTTAATCTTGGGAAGAACGCGCTGAAGAGCGCGGGTCAGACGGATGAGGTTTTCGTCCGACGCGCGGGCGGCCAGATGGAGCAACGACCGCGCCGTGGCCGAAAGAACCCGGCGTTTCACACCTTGAAGGGCCATCCGAACAACTTGTCCTCGACTGCTTGTGCTCTGAGCCATGAACAACAACATTCGAGAAATAGGTCATTTTTCGCGCTTCTGTCAACCGGGAACTTGGCGGTGGCCTTTCCCGCCGAAGGCGAATTTCGTGCCGAGGATTTCGCTTGCAAACCAATCTGCCTCCACCCAGACTGGCCGACCGGTTGTTTCGAGGCGCCACCCGGAGATTCTCTCCGGGTTTATTGTGTCGGGCAGGAGGGCTTTTCACGTGTCGGTATCGGTGGTTCTGGGTTGCCAATGGGGAGACGAAGGCAAGGGGAAATTAGTTGACTGGCTGGCCGACCGCGCCGACGTGGTTGCGCGCTATCAGGGCGGCCCCAATGCCGGTCACACGGTCAAGATAGACGGCCAGCAGATTGTCTTTCACCTCATCCCGTCGGGGATTCTGCGGCCTCAGACGATCTGTCTGATCGGCAATGGCGTCGTGGTGAGTCCCGAGGCCCTTCAGGGCGAATTGGACACGCTGGCCAAGTTCGGCGTCGAGGTCAAAGGCCGCCTGTTCATCAGCGAGAACGCCCACGTCATCATGCCGTTCCACCGCCAACTCGACGTTTTGCAGGAAAAAGCGCGCGGCAAGGGGGCCATCGGAACGACCGGGCGCGGAATCGGCAACACCTACGCCGACAAGATCGCCCGCCAGGGCATCCGCGTGCTCGATCTGCTTCGGCCCGAGCACTGGGAGGCGCTGGCCGATCGCAATCTCGCGCACTACAATGGGCTGCTGGCCATCCATGATCCGAGCGCGACGGTCACGCGCGAGCAGTTTTTCGCCATGCTCAAGGAAAGCGCCGAGGTTGTGAGGCCGTTCGTCACCGATGGCGTGACGCTCATCAACGAGGCGGCGGCGGCGGGCAAGCGCATTCTGTGCGAAGGCGCGCAGGGCGTCATGCTCGACGTGGATTTCGGCACCTATCCTTATGTCACGTCGTCCAATCCCTCGACGGGCGGCGTCTCGACGGGGCTGGGGTTGCCGCCCACGCGCATCAGTCACGTCTATGGGGTGACAAAGGCTTACACGACGCGGGTGGGGGCGGGGCCTTTCCCGACCGAGTTCGACGAGGTGTTTGGCGCCAAGGTGCGCGATTTGGGGAATGAGTATGGCGCGACGACGGGGCGGCCGCGGCGCTGCGGCTGGTTCGACGCCGTCGTCGTGAGACGGGCGGTGCAGATTTCGGGCGTCGAGCAGTTGTTCATCACGAAAATTGACGTGCTGGACACGATCGAGACGATCAAGATTTGTCATTCCTACACGTGGCGCGGCAAGAAGGTGGAGATGTTTCCCTTCGGCCTGGCCTGCGAGGACAAGGTCGAGTCGCACTATGAGACGATGGAAGGATGGCAGACTTCGCTGGTGGAAGCGACCCGGCTCGACGACCTGCCGCAGGCGGCCCGCCGCTATCTGGCCCGACTCGAGGGGCTGGTCGGCATTCCGATCGCGGCGGTCTCGGTCGGCCCCAACCGCAATCAGGTGATTACGCTGCGCAAGTTCGACATCTGAGTACACCGCAACACAATCAAGGGACCAAAGGGACGAAAGAGACCAAAGGGACAAGGACAGAAGGCAAGAGAAAAGCCAGAGCAATCGGTCAATTGGGTCCCCTAATTACGTTTTGCTGTCCTTCGCGAATTGGCGTGAGAACAATCTCTCCATGAAGCAATTCTCAGAATATCCGCTGTTTCGCCGCGTGGTGCTGGTTCTGAGCTCGGGTTGCCTCATCGGATACATTCCATTGGCGTCCGGGACGTTCGCGACGCTTCTGGCCGTTGCGCTGTTCTACCCGCTGCGGCCGCTGAACGTGGCGAGTTACCCCGCGGGTTTCATTTTCGCCGCCATCGTCGCGGCGGTGACCGCCGTAGCCATCTGGTCGGCCGACGTGGCCGAGCGGACCTATGGCGAAAAGGACAGCCACAAGATCGTGATAGACGAGATCGTGGGCTTTTTTGTCGCGATGGCGTTTGTGCCCTATCGCTGGCCGCATGTTCTCGCCGCGTTCCTCCTGTTTCGCTTTCTGGACGTTGCCAAACCGACGCCGATCCGTCAGTCGCAGAGACTGCCGGGCGGATGGGGCGTCACGGCCGACGATC